>Ga0163212_1000216_pt1 | contig 23989 bp, 16 predicted proteins | sample Malawi_45m_30L_FD_113532 | JGI IMG/M metagenome (GOLD analysis project Ga0163212, IMG submission 113532) | Freshwater microbial communities from Lake Malawi, Central Region, Malawi to study Microbial Dark Matter (Phase II) - Malawi_45m_30L | ecosystem: Environmental > Aquatic > Freshwater > Lake...
ATCGCCGCGACACAGCCGCCGCAGTGCATTCCGCGGATATCGAGTTGAACGGTGATCGGCTCGCTTGGCGCGGGTGCGCTGCCGCCACCGCATGCGCTGCAGAGCAACACCGCCAGTGGCGCGGCAGCGCGAAGGAGAGGGCGATGGAGAACCTGAAGGAGGTTCATGAGCGCGTCCTCAGGACCAAAGCCTTGAGTGCGGATTCCACGAGAGCCCGCGCCTCCGCGAGCGGCTTCGCAATGCGAGCACCTGCAGCCTGCACATGGCCCCCGCCACCGAACTGCGCCGCGAAAGCGTTCACATCGATGCTCGGATTGCCCTCCCCCGCTGGCTTGCTGCGGAAGCTGCACTTGGTGACTCCAGGCGATTGCTCACTCAACAGACAGGACATTTCGATGCCGCCGATGGTGAGCGGGACGTTGACGATGCCGCCGATGTCATCGCTGCCCGCACCCGTTGCCGCGAAGTCACTGCCTGCGAGCAGCATCACGGCAATGCGTCCCTCGCGGTGCAGTGTGACTGACGAAAGCGCGCGGGCCGTGACGCCAAGTCGGGCAGGTCGACCGTTCTCCTCCAGCAGCTGATGAAGGTGAACATGGTCGACACCAGCCGCGAGCAGCCGCGAGGCCAGCGCAAGCACGGCGGGAGTGACGCTCTGAAATCGAAACCAACCTGTATCCGTTGCGAGCCCTGCAAAGAGTGCCTCGGCGATCGAGTACCGACCTCCGTGCTTCGAGAGATCGATGCCGAGGGCTTCGACGAGTTGGGCGACCATCTGTGTCGCGGCGGCCGATGAGGTGTCGACCACACGGTCGCTGGCGATCGGATCGCCTCGTCCGTGATGGTCGAGCCCGACCACACGACCCGCCATCGACTTCAGCCACCCGTCGAGCGGCTCGACCTGATTCCACGAGCCCGTATCGACGAGAAGCGCAAGATCGATGTCCGCATCCATGGTGGGCGGATTGCCATGCACGGTTTCCCCAGCGCGCGCGAGTGCCTGAATGTTCGGGTCCACGGATCCGCAGAAGAACCCCTCCGCGCGCAGCCCCACTGCCCGAAGCGCACGCACCGCCGCGAGGACCGATCCAGCCGCATCGCCATCGGGCCGCGCGTGCGTGACGACAGCGATGTGCTTCGCGCCACGGAGGCGCTGCGTAATCTGCGCAATCGTCGCGGTCGATGTGTAGCCGCTCATGCTCCCACCTTCTCGCAGTCGCGCGTCATTTGCTCGACAAGATCATCGACCGAATCGAATCGAACCATGCCGCGAATCCAGCGCAGGAAATGCACACGGATTGTCTTTCCGTACAGATCGAGCGATGGAGCCACCCCGAGGATGTGCACTTCCAGCGTTCGTGACTGTTGACCGAAGGTCGGGTTGCTGCCGATGCTTGCGGCGCCACGCCACACGTCACCATCGGCGCTCGTCACCTCGACCGCGTACACGCCATCAGCCGGGAGCATGATGCCGCAGGGATCGATATTCGCCGTTGGAAAGCCAAGGCCACGCCCGCGCTGCGCACCGCGCACCACAGGTCCCTCGACGGCATGGGGACGCCCAAGAACGCGCGCCGCGTCCGCCACGCGCCCGAGTTCGAGCAACCACCGAACCAGCGAACTTCGCGCAGCCACGATGTTGCCATCACAGAGGCTGACCTCGACCTGCTCGGCGACGAGCGTCCTGAATCCAAGACGCGCACCGACTGTTTGGAGTGTGTGCACATCACCGCTGCGCGCACGACCGAAGCGGAAGTCCGCACCCTCCACGATCAGTCCAAACGGAATGCGCATCTGAAGCCACTCCACAAAATCTTCAGGGGAACGCCCAAGCAGCCCATCATCGAGCCGCAGCGACTCAACCCGAGTCGCCCCCGCCTCGTGCAACAGGCGCGAGCGCTCGGCGGGGAGCGTCAGCAGCGGTGGTGCGCTGCCGCAAAGCATCGTTCGTGGATGTGCATCGAAGGTGACGGCGATCACACAATCGATATTCGGCTCCCGCCGCGCCGCATGGACAAGTGCCTGATGCCCAAGATGGACTCCATCAAAATTCCCAATAAGGATCGCATTCATCGAGTGACCATTCCCAGTTCGGCACCGGAACGGGTAGTTTTACGCCATGCAGGTAGTTCGATCAACTGAAACTGGCGATTCAGCGGTGCCAGCGCAGGACACGCTCTTGGACGACCTCTGCGGCGAGTTCCGCTCCATCGCCGCCGAACTGGTGCCGTGGTTCGTCGACAACATGCCTCGCATGTACTTCCTCGATACCCCTCCCGCTGCACAGCGTGCGCACCTGCGCGCCATCTTGGCGGCGCGTGCATCGGGGCGTCCGGTGGACACCACATTCCGATCGAGCGACGGGTCATCCATCACTGCCATTCGATCGGGCAATAGGACCGGGATTCTGGCGGAAGTCGTGCGCGAGTTGCCGCTCGATGCATCCCTTCGCGCTGCCAAGATCCACACATCCCGCGATGGTTCGCTCATCATCGACACCTTCGAGTTTGGTGAACAGGAACCGTTTGATCCGACGCAAACCCGCCAGTGTGCTGCGATTGATGCGGCTGTGGAGTACGCGGCCGTGCACCATCCGACGATCGTCGGTGGAGACTTTCGCAGATATCTCGCTGGCTGTTCATCCCGCTATCTGCTCACGCTCACTCCACTGCGGATGTGTCGGCACTTTGAACTCTTCCGCATGGTGAGCGGCACAGAGTTGCCGACCATCTCGCTTGAAACGGAAGATGATCCGACCGTCGCGCGTATCACGCTTGCCGTGTCGAACGCTCGGACGCGCACGATGCTGGAGCGCGCGGCTCGCGTGCTGCGGCGCCATGACGCGAGCGTTGTTCGTGCGCATCTCGATGTGGCGCGAGATAGGGATGCGGGGCGTGTGACATTCATCGCCTTTATCGCGCAATGGACCACTGGAACGCGCATCGAGTCCGACGATCCACGCTGGCTGCGACTGCGCGAGGAACTGCTGCGCGTGAAGTGGCTTGATTTCCGCGTCATCGAGTTCGTGGAACGCCACCCGACATTCACGGTGCCAGAGGGGGAATTGGTGGCAGCCTTTGCCGATCTGGTTCGCCACATGTTGGTGCCGTCGGATCCCTTGGCGTTTACCCGCGAACGCGTCACTGATGCACTCGCGGTACACGCCGCACTGACGAAGCCACTGTTGGAGGTCTTCCAGGCGAGATTCGACCCTTCGCACCCGCTGTCTGCACATGAGTTTGACCTCCGCGCTTCGGAACTGGCGACACGCATCGCTGCGCTTGGCGACTCGGATGATGCACGCGACATCTTTGAAGCACTCCTGAATGCGATTCGTGCGACGCTACGAACAAACTTATTTGTTCCTCATCGTTTCTCTTTGACGCTTCGTCTTGCTCCAGAACTGCTGCAGGGGCCGACACGACCAGAACTCCCGTTTGGCGTCTTCTATGTCTACGGCCGCGGCTTCCACGGCTTCCATGTTCGCTTCAAGGAGATCGCTCGCGGCGGGCTCCGAATCGTGAAGCCGAGTACGGCAGTGCTGTACGACCGCGAGTCCGAGCGGCTTTACGACGAGGTGTACGGGCTTTCCTTCGCACAGCAGCTGAAGAACAAGGACATCCCTGAGGGCGGCGCAAAGGCTGCCATCGTTCTGGAGCCACCGGCGGAACCTACGCGATGCGTCAAGGCATTCGTGGATGGCATCCTCGACCTCATTACGCCAGAGCCTGCAACGCGCCGGTTGGTGGTCGACTTGCTGGGATTCGATGAGTTCATTTATCTCGGTCCCGACGAGAACATCACCCCCGCACATATCGACTGGATCGTGGATCGGGCCGCAACCCGCTGCTATCCGCTTGCAAACGCATTCATGAGTTCAAAGCCGAATGGAGGGATCAACCACAAGGAGTTCGGCGTCACGAGTGAAGGCGTCAATGTTTTTCTGCGTACTGCACTACTCGCGCGCGGCATCGACCCCACGAAGCGGCGCTTCACGGTCAAGATCACGGGTGGGCCCGATGGGGATGTGGCAGGCAACATGATGCGAATTCTGTCTCGCGACTATGGGCAGAACGCATGCATCATTGGAGTGGCGGACGGCAGCGGTGTCGGCGAAGATCCGAACGGACTTGATCATGCTGAACTCATGCGGCTCTTTCATGCGGGACTTGCCATCGCGCACTTCGATTCTTCTCGGCTGTCCCCTCAGGGACGAGTCGTTTCAGCCGACACTCTTGAGGGCATTCAACTTCGCAACTCGCTTCATAATCGGCTCGTGGCGGATGCATTTGTTCCTGGCGGCGGGCGTCCAGCCACCATCAACGAGCGGAACTGGCGCGAGTACCTGCAGCCTGATGGACGCCCATCGAGCCCATTGATTGTGGAAGGAGCGAACCTCTTCCTGACGCCGCAAGCGCGCAATCTGCTGACCGAAGCTGGAACGACGATCTTCAAGGACTCGAGCGCGAACAAGTGCGGTGTGATCTGCTCAAGTTTCGAGATCGCATCGAGCATGCTGATGAATGAGGCGCAGTTTTTGGCGATCAAGCCGCGGTATGTCGAGGAGGTGCTCACGCGGCTTCGTGAGATCGCGCAGGCCGAGGCGGTCATTCTGCTCGCCGAGTCGAGGCGCCATCCGTCGGTACCACTGTCCGAGCTTTCGACACGCCTCTCGCGTGCGATCAACTCGGGCGCCGATGCAATCAAACCTGCGGTGGCCTCGTGGCGCCGAGAGCACAGCGATCTGTTTCGTGAAGTCGTGCTGCGCCATTTGCCTCCGGAACTGCACCGTACCTGCGGTGAGCGCATTTTTTCAGATTTGCCAGTTCCGTATCTGGAGTGGATGGTGGCAAAGAGCGTGGCGAGCCGTCTGGTCTACCGCGAGGGCATCGACTTCTTTGCGTCGATGGACAGTGATGCCGTTGCGTCTGTTTCGCTCCGCTACCTGCAGAAGTCACGCGATATTCGCTCGCTTGTGGATCAGGTCCGATCGAGCGGACTTGCTGGTGCGTCGGAAATCGCGGCGCTGCTTGAGCGCGCAGGAACGCGCGCCGCACTCTTGGATTCCGGCTCATGAGCTCGGCATGCCGTCGACTGATGTTTGCTTCCGTGGCACTCTTGTTTCCACTTCCCGTTGGTCATGCCCAGGTTGGAGCGGCTGTGCCCGAGTTGGAGTCGGCAAGAACCTGTGACGCACGGGTCGAGTCGGTTCTGCTCTACCAAGGTCGCGCTGCCGTCACCCGCAAGGCGACGGTCACACTGACTTCGGGTGTGTGGAGGCTTCGCTTTGCCCAACTCCCTGCATCCGTACAACCAGAGACCATCGAGGCGAAATCGTCCGTGGGACGGATCTTGTCGGTCGACTATTTGGCACAGAGCGCTGTGGAGTCACCCACCACGGCTGAAGCACAGGCGATCGATGCGGAGATCAAACGGATCGACCGCGAACTGGCCGAAACGAAGGACACCTTGTCTGGACTTCGTGCAGATCAGCGCCGTATCGAGGCTATTGGCGTTCGCGCCACCACAGATGCGACTGCGACCGCGGGAACCTCACAGCTCGACATCCCGAGACTCGAGGCGCTCCTCAAGTGGACAACGGAACAGCAGACACGGATCTCGCTGGCGCTTCGTGCAGCCGAGCAGCGGGCGGATGCATTGCTTGCACAGCGGGATGCCACGGTATCCCGACAAGAGCAACTCGGATCGATGAGCAGTTCAATGCAGTCGGCGGAAGTCGTGGTCGCCATTACGGAGAGTTCGAGCGCGGACGTTCGGCTCTCATACTTGGTGGAGCGGGCCGGGTGGGAGCCAACGTACTCGGTGCGCGCAGATCAATCCGCTGGATCGGTGCGTGTCGATTTTGATGCGCGCGTGGTACAGGCATCGGGCGAGGATTGGAAGGGCGTTCAATTGGCGCTCTCCACGGCCAAGCCATCACGGGCAGCCGCACCTCCAACCGTGACTCCATGGCGAGTCGATGTGCTGCAACCGATGCGCCCCCTCGTGCGAAGCGGGGTCGCCGCACCTGTGGAAATGTCCGAGGGAGTGGAACTTGCAACGGACGCTGCGCCATCCGATTTGGCGGGCCGGATCGGATCCGCCGCTGATGCCATCTCGCTCTCGTCTGATGCGCTTATTGGCGGGAGTGGTCCGGCCGTGACGTACACCATCGCGCTTCCTTTCGATGCAGTCAGTGATGGCGAGGCGAGTCGCCGTGCACGCATCGCGTCCTTCGATGCGAAGGCGCGCTTCGTTCACTGTGCACAGCCCGTAGCGGGAGAGGGCGCATTCCTTCGCGCGACGATCGTGAACGGCAGTAGTTTCAATCTTTTGCCGGGAAAGTGCTCGGCTTTTGTCGGCAGCGACTTCGTTGGATCGACTCTCTTCGACGGTGCCGCGCCCAATGCAGAGGTGTCCGTGTTTTTCGGCATCGATCCCTCCGTGACTGTCCGACGCGAGGAGGTGGAGCGAGTCGACCGCCAGTCGGGGCTGTTCGGTGGCGGGATCGATACGGTCTCGTCTTATCGCGTGTCAATCATGAACGGCAGTGGACGAACGATCGACATGGAACTCATCGATCGAAGGCCCGTGAGCGGTAGTGACCGCATTGAAGTCCGAGTCGAGGATGCCAAACCACAACTTTCTATGGCAAGTGACTACCTCGCGGCTTCTGCACCGCTCGGATTGCTTCGCTGGGATCTTGCCGTACCGCCCACCCGTGCGGGAGAGGACGGCCTGCTGGTGACGTGGCGCACGACCGTGAGCCGCCCGAAGGAACTTGAAATCACACCCCTGCCGTAGTGATACCCGTGTGAGAGTGCCATGCCAATGACTGCGCTTCTACTTCTTGTCTCACTGATCTTGACCAACCCGTCATGGCAGGGAGAGTCCGCCGTCCCCACCGCACAGACCGACTCGAAGGCGACCCGTCGAGTCCACGTGATCGTTGACCGCAAGTCTGGGGTCGGCGGAACGGTGATCACCGAGGATGAGACGCGGCTCGTGATTGAGCGCAACGGCAAGCGAACGGAGTTCAACAAGGATCTGGTGATCGATGTCATCAATCTCGTGGAGGTGCCATCACCCGCGCCTGCGCTTGTTTACCTTCGCGATGGAGGTGTTCGTCGCGTGCAACTGGTCGCAGATGACTTCGATGAAGTACGACATGTGATCGGCGATACACCACGCGTCATTCCGCGTGAGGAGGTGTACCGCGTGGTACTCATTCGACCATTCGACGAGCAGTACAAGGCCCTGCGCGAGTCGATCGATCCCGACGATCACGCACGTCGGCTTGCGCTTTGCGACTGGCTCATTTCACAGCGCAAGTACTCCCTCGCGGAGCAGGAACTCGTACCGCTCGTTGAGGCAAGCAAGTTGCCCGAGGCGGTCGCGCTACTCAAGAGGGTGCGCTCACAACTGAAACTCGATGCTGGAAGGGCTGCTGCGGCAACAAGACGTACCGATGCTGATGTGCAGAAGGAGACCAAGGATGCCAGCCCAGCATTCGATATGAGCGGCCTGCGCCTCCTGAGTGATGCGGAAATCAATCTCATTCGGGTCTACGAGATTGACTTTGACAGGCCGCCACGCATCGCCATCGCACCAGCGGATGCGCGGCAGCTTTTTGCGGATCATGCGTCGAGTCCGCGGGTTCCACGAGACGCCACCGAGCAGACTGCTTTGGCTGAAGGAGACCCACTCCGACTTGTTCGGCTCGCATTTGATCTCAAGGCGAGAGACTTTTACCCGCGGATTCGCGTTCTCACGGAGCCCGAGTCGATGCTGCGCTTCCGCCGCGATGTGCAGGACAGTTGGCTGATCCCCAACTGTGCGACAAGCGGATGCCACGGAGGTCCCGACGGAGGGTCGCTCTTCCTGCACAGAGGTGAACGGGGCGACATCCAAGTGGCGACAACAAACATGTTGCACATTCTGCTCGGCCGAACTGGTGACCGCCCCCTGCTCGACTTTAGTGACGCAGCGCGTTCGCCGCTGCTGCAGTACGCGTTGCCGAGGGATGAGACCGCGACTCCGCATCCGCCCGTCAAGGGTTGGAAACCTGCGTTCGGTAAAGGCGTGAACGAAGCGAAGCTCGCCGCATCCGTGGCGTGGATTCGTTCGCTCTATCAGCCTCGCCCGACCTACCCAGTCGACTATGAGCCACCCGACTTCCGCCTACCCCCCTCGGGCAGTAATGCGGATCAGGACGAACCATCTCGCTGATATGGCTCGGGCGTACACTCACGGGCTTCCATGACGCGCACACTCCTTGGCTTTTCCACGACCCTTGTGGCGACGTGTCTGACGATCGGCTGCGAGGATCCGCAGATCGCTGAACGCGATCGCACCGAGCGACAGATTCGTGAGGGTGGCGCCAAGATTGCTCAGGCCGCGAGACTGGCGAGCACCGATAGAGTCGCGGCGGCGGAGACACTGCGCTCTGCTGGGTCGAACCTTTCCCGCTTGTCGAACGCGACAGGTGCTCAAAAGCAGGCTGCGGCTGGCCTCGCATCTGGCGCCCTCACACAGGCGGCTTTGCTCGAGATCGGGCGCGCGGATCAGTTGGAGAGTGAGAATCGTGCTATCCGAAGTGTTGCCGCAGGACTTCTCTCTGCCCTTGATCAGTTGCACCTTGCCGCTTCCCTCGCGAGCAACGACACCGCCGCAGATGATTTTGGGTCGGATCTGTCGGATGCGTCTACGGCTCGATCGGAGTTGAATGATCAGCGAGAGCAGTTGGAGGCTCAGGTTGCGACACTGCAGGCAGCGGGCGCAGATGCTCTCGCCCGTGCGCAGGAACTGCTTGACGAAGCAGAGGTGATTCGGCAGCGCGCCGCAAGTGCGGGGCCAGGCGAGATCACACAGATCGCAGAGGAAGCAGCGCAGCAGCGCGATCTTGCGATACCTCTCCAAGCGGAGGCATCCACGGCTGAATCGACAGCCGCGATCCAGCAGTCGCTCCTTCGCATCCGTACGGCAGAGGCGGCCGGCGCGGCAACGCGCGTTGAGGCCATCGAACGTGCAATGAAGTCACTTGCGCGACTCGGAGCGTTGCGTGAGCGCACGGCCGAGTCATCTACGGAAATGGCTGCGGAGATCGGGCGTCGTATTGACGAGCTGCTGAGTGCCGCTGATCCGGAGGCAGATACAGGGCTCACGGGCTGTACAGAGCGCTCCCAGCAGGATCTTGAGAACGCGCGGAACTCATCGCAGTTGATTGGCGGTCAGTCGAGCGTCTCCTTCCAGATTCAAGCGGCGATCGCGCGATCCCTGCTCAACAAAGGACAGTCTGAGTTTCAGCATGCATTGCTTCTTCATGCGCTTGCTGAAAGCGAGGCGCTGCGCAAGAAGTCGGGGGAGTATGAATCGAAGGCGAACAGTTGGCTCGCGAAAGCGCAGGCGTCAACCCAATCCGCAATCGACGCGTACACCGAACTGCAGACGATGCTGTCGTCGGGCGGCGAGTCCGAAGCAAAGCGTGCTCTTGGAGAGACCGTGACGCGCGCCTTGCAGTCGATCACCAAGCCGACCTTCGAAGTCTCGGCTGTCCCAGCGACGGCCAAGGCAGCGAAGGCGGAGACATCGGCAGAGCCGTCGGCGAATGCCAAGTCGCCGCCGTCGGACACTGCCTCACCGTCAGGGCCACCCTTTGACAGCGCGGAGGCACTGGCCGCGTTCCTGAGCGATCCGAACAAGGATCCCACCTCGTTGGCTGCGATCGATGAATTCACGGTCGCAGAGACGGACGAGGGGCGACAGATTTCGAACATCCTGATCGCCCCGATGCGCTCGATGGGCGCACTGCAAGTCGCGATGCGCGACAAGTTCGGAAGTGCCAACCTTGGTCCCATGAAGGCGGCCCTTGGCGGTGGTGGACAGGTGAGCGTGGTCGAGGCGACTGACTCGGCCGCGACGCTCGAAATCCGCTCCCAAATGGGTGCGCTGACGATGCAGGCAGCTCGGACCGACAACGGATGGAAGTTGGACATGGACGCCACCCACTCGGCAATGCCTGACCAAGTCCGCATGCAGTTGATGGCCGCCCAGGGGATCATCGGTCCTCTGCTCGGTGCCATGGACTCCGTACGACAGAAGGTCGAGTCGGGAGAGATCGGAGACGCCGCACAAGTGCAGGCCGCTCTCGGTATGGCCATGCAGAGGGCGATGGGCGGTATGCGCGGCGGTCCACCGAGCGGCTCGAGCGATGGCGACGCGCAAGAACCCTGACGGGAAACCTGACTGAAACCCTCGGACGTAAACGACTCGGTAGCGAGTGAATCATCGGATCATTTCAAGCACCGTCTTTGCGGCCTGCCGCACCTGAGGATCATCTTCGCCGTCCGCCGCGATCGCTTGTAAATCGCTGCGAATGGGATGGCGCGGGTTCTTGCGTAGCACGCCAAGCGCACACCAGACGGCATTTCGCCTCGCTTGCGGAGCATGGACGCGCTTTAACGCACTCGCGCCCATCGCGGCACGCCGAGAGATCTGATTCCACTGCAAGACATCGCGCAGCGGGAATGCGGCAGATCGACCATCCCACGCTTGATCCACCCCCTGCCGCTGCGAATGCCTCGTCGGTTGGTTGTGCGGGCACACTTCTTGGCAGATGTCACACCCGAACAACCAATCGCCAACCTTCGAAGCGACTTGGGGCTCTGGCAACGACCGCTGTTCGATCGTGACCGTCGTGATGCAGCGAGATGCATCCACACTCCACGGTGAAATCGCTCCGGTAGGACAAGCATCGATGCAGCGCGTGCAGGTTCCGCATGGATCACTGTCGTCCGCTCTTGGCGTCGGCTGGAGCCGTGCCGTGGTGAAGTAGGAAGCAAGAACGGTCCACGAGCCAAGTCCATCGGCAATGAGGAGAGTGTTCTTTCCGATGCGTCCGATGCCAGCACGCTCAGCCAGTTCACGCTCAGGGACTGGTTCGATGTCGCAGCAAACCTTTCCACGAGTCCCCGGCAGCGCAGCCTCCAGTTCCCGCTGCAGCGTGCGCAGCCGCCGCTTCATCACACGGTGGTAATCGGGACCGCGTGCATAGCGCGCCACCCGACCGAGCACAGCTGTACCGCCAACATCCTCCTCCGGATACCTCGTATCCGGCCGACCATCGTGGTATCTCGCCGCAGCGACCAGCACACTCTGTGTTCCAGGCACGATACGAGCGGGATCGACTCGTACATCAACATGCGCCCGCATCCACTCCATCGGCCCGTGCCGCCCCCCGTCGAGCCATGCGCGCAGCTCACCGCTTCGCTTGCTCGGCGACGCATCACAGACACCTGCAGCTGCAAAGCCGAGTTCGCGTGCTCGTGCCAAACACCACGCCGTGCAAGCCACTGGATCTGTTGAGGCCGGCACCGTACTGCTCCTCCCGTTGCCCTCAGAGACCGAGCCAGCGGGAAAGTGGCGCAGCGGGAACATCGGGCACGAGCGCATCATCGCGCCGATCGCCAGACCTACCACACACCGCTGCAGACGCGAGATAACCGCTGCGAACAGCCCCTTCCATGGTCGCTGGCCAACCCGTTGCGCACCAGTCACCAGCAAGGAACAGGTTGTCCACACCACCACGAACGCCGTCGCGAAGGGCTCTTGGACGAAGCGCATCGATCCCCGGAACAGCCGCAAATGTTGCGCGTTTCTCCTTCACTGCCCGAAAGGCAACGGGCTGCAGTCCGCGGGCGCGAGGAAGCGCCCAGTGCACATCGTGCATCACACGCTCAACGATCGACCTCTCATCAAGGTCCATCCACGAATCGGCGGCACTGATCACTGCATGGACACGGTGGCGTCCCTGTGCGTCGCTGTCCTTTCGAAACAGCCACTGCGTATCGCGGCCGGGCAACACCAGATGGGGCGTCTCCATGATCGGTGCATCAAACGCGAGATGCACGCCCAGAATTGGACTGAAGGTGATCTCGTCGAGACGTCCGAGCCGCGTGTCTGCACTCGTCAGGGTGTCCGAGCAAAGTTTGGCCAGCCGATCAGGCGGAACCGCAGCGATCACAGACGACGCTTCAACCATTCCCTCATCTGTCACGACGCCGCTGACACGAGTGCCATTGAACGAGATGGCGAGTGCGCTCACACCCAGTCGCATTGCTCCACCACGCGACTCGATGAACTGCTGCGCGGGATCGTAGAGTTCGACCAGCGGTCGCACTGACAGCCCCATCACGGGGCTCCACGAATCCTGCAGAAATCCTGCCTGGAAGACATACATCGCCAAGGATGCTTCCGTCCTCGCGCAGGGCATGTTGCATGCGCTGATGATGACGGGCTCCCAGAAGTGCGACCGTGCCCGTTCTGTCTGCCGTGTCTCATCAAGGAATGCACCGAATGACCTTCCCTTCCAGCGTTCGCGGCCCTCTCGCCCAAGACGAATGAGTCGCCACATGGCACGGGCGACCGCACGCTTGTCCTCGAGCCCAAGGAATCGCATCCGAAGGAAACTACGAGTGAAATGCGCGGGTGCAGGGAATCGCCCTGGCGTCATCTCATCTGGATCGCTCGGTGGGTTTGCCCACCAGATGGTGCGGTGCCACTCGATCAGATCGAGCACACCAAGCCGACCGTAGAGATCGAGCAGGTTCGTGCAACTGCCCATCAGAACATGCTGGCAGTTGTCCAGCATTTCACCACTGCGAGGGTCGATGAAACTCGTGGCGCGACCGCCAAGCTTTCGCTTCGACTCGAGCAGTACGACTTCGCGTCCCGCCTCCGTCAGGCGCACTGCCGCAGCGAGTCCGGCTAGCCCTCCGCCGACGATGACGATCGGAGGTCCCATCAACACCTGCCGGCAAGCCGCGCACGAAGGATGACAAGCGCCTTCTGCAGCGTCGGTACTGACACTCGCTGGCGCACAACACGCTCGGGATCTGCTGCCATTCGCTCAAGCAGCGCGCGGTACATCCCCGTCAGCCCACGAAGCGTTGGACGGCATGTTGGCTCGATCATGGACTCGAGCGGCGAACTCGCCTCGAACCGATCACGGGCCGACTCGATCATCCCCTCGATCAGTCCCAGACAACGCGATGGTTCCCGCCAATGCAGCAGACCATCGACATCGATGCCCGCCACATCGAAGCGCTCCTGAGGGATGTACACGCGCCCCATCCGCGCGTCCTCCGCGACATCACGGATCACATTCACCATCTGGAACGCGACTCCCCGCTCGGATGCCAAGGCAAGTGCGTCCTTGCCTTGGTATCCCCACACACGGACGCACACACGCCCGACGGAACTGGCGACCTGCTCGCAGTACTGGCGGAGTTCCGTTTCACGCTGCAACCGCTGCGGACGGAGGTCGGCGATCTGACCATCGATCATCGCCTCAAAGTCGCCCATGACGAGCGGATACGCACGCGCAACCGCCGCAAGTGCACGCCACAGCGATGATGGCTCTGCCACTTCGCCGAGAAGCGCAAGACGGGTGTGACCACGGAATGCTTGAATAGACTGTGCAGCATCGTTCGCGGCCGACGCGCCATCAACAATGTCATCTGCCTCGCGCATCCACGCATAGATCGCGTACATCGCCGAGCGTTGAGGCTCGGGTGTCAAACGAAGCCCCCAGTAGAAGTTTGCTGCGCGTGTGCGTGTCACTTCGCGGCAGTACTCAACCGCATCGCGCAGATCTTCCGTCAGCAGCAGTGTCCCAGTGGCTGTACTCATGCTGCGTGCGCCTCCCGATGTGCGGATCGGACGGCACGCAGAGAACTCCAGCGTGCTTGCAGCAGGAGACGCACCTTCGTGCATGCCGTCAACTTCGGGCGCGCAAGGCAGGTCTCGAAGTTCCATGACTCGATCAATTGCAGGGTCCGAATCCCGCCCTCGCGGAACAACCAGATCAGAGGTCGATGCTTTGGCTGCAGTTGTGCGAGCAGTTCCCCACCCGACTCCAAGAGCGGCCACGTCCGTTCCGAAAGCGCACGGATCGTGGCACGGTACGCACCAAGGAAGTCTCGATCGGGTGCGAACCCGCGCTGACACGTCAAGGAGAGTCGCTCGACGAACAGTTCCCCTTGCCAATATTCCGCAGGCAGATAGATACGGCCGCGCTCAAGAAGATCGCGCCGTACATCCTGCCAGTGATTCACCAGCTGCAGTCCTGTACAGATGGAATCGCTCGCCGCGAGCGCGGACTCATCGCGTGACTCATCGAGCAACATGAGCACGATTCGACCAACAGGATCTGCGCTGAGTCGGCAGTAGCCGATCAGTTCATCCCATGTCGAGTAGCGCGAGACATCTTGATCCCTTTCGAAGGCTGAGATGAGATCAAGGAATGGCTTCAGCGGCATCGCATGCCTCGCTACGACTGGCGCGAGTGCCGTGAAGACGGGATGTGATGAGCGCCCGCTCCCCATCGCTTCCGTACCTGAGCGCCACCAGGCCAGAAGAGCGGTCGACCGCTCGCTCGATCCGCACTCATCGCCAAGATCGTCGGCGCACCGACAGAACGCGTACACGGCCGCAAAGTCATTCAAGAGCGCGCTCGGGACGAATCCACTCAACACGCTGAAGTTCTCACCATGCCCCCGTGCGAGCCGCATGCACCACGCCTGCGCCTCCGACAGTGTGCACATGCAATCAAACCCTGGTCCATAGCGCCCAAGTTCGAGCGTGCGGTCGGCTTTTGTCGATCCCATGCGGATTCAAGCGTACCTCGGAGTTCAGTGGAGGCTTGGATATGATCTGGTATTGATGAAGATCATTCTGGCGAATCCACGCGGCTTCTGCGCGGGCGTTTACATGGCGATCGATGTGGTCGATCAGCTCCTTGAAATCTGCCCCGATGAGCCGATCTTTGTCTACCACGAAATCGTGCATAACAGGCACGTCGTGCAGCGATTCCAGCGGCGAGGTGTGCGCTTCGTGGAATCGATCGATGAAGTTCCCGATGGCTCCATCGTGGTCTTCAGCGCGCACGGCGTGAGTCCTACCGTTCGTCAATTGGCACAGTCGAAGCGGCTGCTGTCAGTCGATGCCACCTGTCCGCTGGTGACGAAGGTGCACGCGGAGGCGATTCGCTACGCACGGAAGGGATTCCAGATCCTGCTCGTCGGTCACCGACATCATCAGGAGGTCGTGGGCACGCTGGGCGAGGCCCCCGAAGTCATGCAGGTGGTCGAAAGTCCAGCCGATATCCCATCGCTGAAAGTGATCGATCCAGAAAAACTCATTTATCTGACGCAGACGACCCTGTCACTCGATGATGCGGGCGTCATCATCGAAGCGCTCAAGCGCGCCTTTCCCCAGATCAAGGAGCCGCCTGCGAGCGACATCTGCTACGCCACCACGAACCGTCAGACCGCGGTGCGTGCCATCGCCCCGCAGTGCGACCTGGTACTCGTCGTTGGCAGTTCGAACTCATCAAATTCCGTTCGACTGACTGAGATTGCGATGAATATGGGAACCCCCGCGCGACTGATTGATGACCGCAGTGAGTTAAAGCGCGAGTGGTTTGCTGGGGTCCAAACACTCCTTGTGACGGCCGGCGCAAGCGCGCCCGAGGATCTTGTGCACGATCTCATTGAGGAACTCGTACGCAGTTACGGCGCTGAGGTCGAACAGCATGATGTGCGCCACGAGGAAGTAGAGTTCGGTCTGCCGGGCAGCTTGAAGTCACTGATGCGTGAGCGCGGCGTTGACCCTGAGGGACGCCGCATTATCCGCGGCGACGAAGGGAATCGACTGCGCGAGTGGTTCAGTGCACACAACATCCCATTCCGCATTGTCGACCTCACGGTGCAGGGCGTGGCGGTTGCACCTTGACCAACCAGTCCGATAGACCTGATCAGCACTCGCTGTCGCAGAGTGAGATTGCACCTACGTCGGCGGGCAGCCACGGCGAACCTGCGCCGTCGCCTGCCATCGATCGAGATGCACCGCACCTTTTTGCCCTGCAGCGCACCGCACTTCGCGAGTGGTGCACGGAACGTGGAATGCAGCGCCACAACGCCGATCAGATCTTGGACTGGGTTTATCGAAAGGCGTGCGCAGATCCGATGCAGATGACAAATCTCTCGAAGCGCAACCGCGATCTGCTTGCACAGTCGATGCGATTCACGACCGCGCGGCGGATCGATCACCGCGTCGCTTCCGATGGCACTCAGAAACTATTGATGGCGTGGGAACACGGGATGACCACAGCGGCCCCTACGGCACTCTCGGTGCTGAAGGCGACGCCCGTCGCATCGGGTCGGCAGACGGAGTGCGTGATGATCCCTGCAGATTCACGCCGCACTGCCTGCATTTCAAGCCAACTCGGCTGCCCTGTTGGCTGTCGATTCTGTGCGTCAGGGATCGGCGGCCTTGAGGGCAATCTCACCGCTGGACAGATCATCGAACAAGTGTTTCACCTCTCCACGCTTGATGCAGTCGAGCGTATTTCACATGTGGTGTTCATGGGAATGGGTGAACCATTGGCGAATCTCAGCGCGGTGTCGGACGCCATCCGCAGCCTGCATGCAGAGTGGGGCTTCGGTATCAGCGCGCGCCGAATCACGGTGTCGACGGTCGGATTGCCGACCGCCATCCGCCGCTTCTGCGACTTCGAACTACCGGTGACACTTGCTCTGAGCCTGCATGCGCCGAATGATGAGATACGACGCAACATCATTCCTTGGGCGGACTTCAGCACGATTGAAGAACTGCTCGACGCCTGCGATGAGTGGTTCCGCCGAACTGGGCGTGAGATCACGCTTGAGTACATCCTGCTCGGGGGGGTCAACGATCGAGCCGAACACGCCGAAGAACTCGCGGAGCATGCGCGGCGCATCCACGCGAATGTCAACCTGATCCGATACAACGAAGTGAGGGGGATGCCCTTTCAACGTCCCAACTCCGATTGCGTGCTTCGCTTCCAAGAGATCCTTCGCGAGCGCGGCGTGAACACGCACATTCGGGCGAGCCGTGGACGGGACATTGCAGCTGCCTGCGGGCAGCTGCGGCATGAGCACGCGACCTCTACCCCGCGCTGAGTGGGTTCACGACAGCTCCGCTCTCGACTGCCAGCTGACGAACATTGACATCGGTCATCCCTCGCACAGTGCCAGCGAGTGCCCCGTCGTGCATGCGTCGGGCCCAAGCCACCCAGAACGCAATTCGATCAGGCTCGCGGGACGCGCGCGTCAGCAGCTCGGACACTGTTTCGCGCAGTGCACGGCTCTGGACTGTGCCACGAACCTGCAGCGGCACGAAACGCCGAGTGAATCGCAGGATTCGGTCGGGCCAGTCGCTCGATCGGAACTCGACGACCCATCGATGTTCGCGTACGCGTGCTTCCATCCGATGCAGATAGCGGCGCCGAATCTCATCGCCGCGTGCGAGCCTCACGCCGAGCGTCTCACGGATTCTGTGGCTCTCATCCACGCTTGTGGTCAGGGTTCCGATGTACCACAGATCGCGAATCAGGAACGCCTCCGCAAGAGGCAGGATCGCAAGCCGCGGTAGTTCGAGGGTTGGATCGGCACGGCAGAGTTCCGTGATGATCGCTGCGTAGCGAAGCGCATAGTCAAGCCCACCCCACATCTCGCATCGACGCATTGCCACAGCAAAGTCGTGTAGTGCCTCATGACCATGACGGGTTGACAGCAACCCCGACAACTGCTGCAGTGCAGCACCGACACGCCGCCGCATTCGCCGCGCCTGTGTGCGCTGCCGTCGATTGCCAATCTGCCGCGCGGCTGTCGCCACGCGCACAAGTCGAAGCAACGCACGCTGCCCCGATCCATCGGCATCCTCGACGGGCGTGAGCGTCGTCGAAGACCGCGGCGCACTGCCGGTGGTCTGCAAGCCGGCGGCGATACGCCGACCAAGCTGGGTGCCCTCACGGACCGCCGCGATGCCGGATGCCTCAACCTGCGCGATGCCATGTTCGAAGGCCTCGATCGAGAGCGGGATCCAGCCGCGTTGGAACGCGATCCCCAATGCGATCACATCCACGGGGCGATCCGTGAGAAATGTCGCACGAGCCATCTCCGCAAGGTCGAGCAGATCGGTGCAGCTGCGCTTGCATGTCGCCTCCACCACTGATTCGAGTCGCGCAGCCGTACGCCGACACTCGTCTGATATCTGATCGTCGAGTGTTCCGCTGTTGGCAACCACCGCCGTGCGCTGCGGATCGGCAACTCGAAGGCGCTCGTCGGTCGCAAGCGCACGAATGGTCTCGAGCGGATCGACACCGATCACCAAGTCCGCTTCGCCATAGGGAATCTGCGTGGTGAATCGTTGCCCCCGTGCTCGCGGTGAGGCGTCGGGGGCATCCGAGACGGGCGCATCCATTCTTGTGAACACCACCTGCGACCATGCGCTTCGGCCCGGCCCCAGCGGCGTGCTGCGGTGCGTCCATGAGACCGCGAATCCCATGTGGCGTCCTGCTTCTGCAAGAACGCGGCCGACAATACCGGGAGCATCACCTCGAAAACCCCCGATGTGTGCGCGCCACAATCCCTGCTCTCCATGAATCGGCTGCGGGACAGGTAACCGATCGCCGGCGCGCAGCGCATCGAGTCCAGGCGGTGGCCGAGTCCGAATGATCTCGACCTGCTCGAGTAGTGACTCGAGGCGAAAAAACAAGCCTCGGGCACCTGGAATCAACGACCGATCGACGAGCGGTTCGGGGCGTAGCGGATCGCTGCCGCGTAGCAGGCCACGCGCAATCTGAGCGGCAAGTCCCGGATCACGCAGTTCACACGCATGATCAGCAGGCAAGATGAATCGCTGAAAGCGCAAGAACCCGTCGCGGTCTACTTCGCGCGCAGCTCGTTCCAACGCCGCGACATCCCGGCGCGGCGGTGGTCCATCACGCGCAATGACCAGTGTCAGCGCATCCATGCTCGCTGCAGTCATGAGTGCATCGCGGATGGTTTCATTGTCATTCACATCGAGGGCAACAACTCGAAGGCGGGACTCCCCCTCCGCACCTGCCGCTGCACGCGCGAGGCGCTCGACATCCACCCGCTCCATCGCACCAAAGTCGAACACCACCATCACACGGCGCTGGCGTTCGATCGATGCCTGCCGAACGGCAAGCACGCCCTCGTGCAGGAAACGCTGCACATGCCAACTCTCCACCACGCACGCGCTGGCTCCCGCGCGGACACCCTGACGCCCGCTCACAAGCGCGAAGGATTCCTCGCCGTCCTGCTTGCGCTCGGCGAGCAGCGAATCGGCATCATGGATCGCGGAGCGAATCAGCCGCTCCGCCGACTCAATGCCGACATCTTCGCCGCGTCGTCGAATCTCAATCGTGGCAATGGACGAGGGAATGCGCGCGAGTTTGTCCTCCAGCTGCAAACCTGGGCGCATCTCATGAAGCAGACGGATGACGCGGCGCGTCAGCAGACTCGTGACCAGTGCGTCATTGACGGCAAGCGGCTCCACATCTCCAGCGGCAGGCGGAAGGCGGCTCCACCAGACGCGCGCAATTTCGCCGCCCGATGCTCGCAGCGACTCGGCCGCTGCAACGATCCGTGGCGCCACGGAGCCGGGTCGCGCTTCAAGTACCACAACGTTGTGACAGCGTTCCAGAATCCGTCCCACTGCAGATTCATCGAGCGGCTCCGGCGCGCCAATCCCGAGCACTGGAACCCGCCCAGCCATGCCAAGTTCATCGAGCATGTGGCGCACCGCCACGAGAGCTGGTCCTATCGCGATGAACCCATACTGTTCACGTTCACCGGGACTCGGCAAATGCTCGACGCTGTTCAACTCCAGCGCACGGATGATGCGCAGCGGGTCCGCGGACTCGCCGGTGCGAGCGAGACGACGACGGCGTAGCCACGCATCGTGATCCACTCGCGCCACATGCCGGTTTGGCAACACGTTCAACGTGGCAGCCGATCGCAGGAGCGAAATGTGCGCCACCAACGCCGAAGGACGTCGTGTGGCACGAGCCAGACGAAGGGCAACATCGCAGCCGGCGCGCAGTCCCTCCACGTCTGCCGCTTCAATCGCCGTCAGTCCTGCACGGCGGCACACGCGGCGCGGACAGGTGGTCGGTACGGCGATGGGATGGTCCTCGAGTACAAGCACGATCCCGCCGCCCTCACTCAGCGGGAGGCGCCCAATCTCCTCCATCTGCGCAACGAGTCCATCGAGTTCTGCATTTGGAACGAGCACCACACTCCGTCGCCCTCGTGCCGACTCTTGCGCAGCGAGTTCAAGTGCGCGAGAACCACTTGCCACGCTCACCAACTGAAGCGCATTTCGCTCAAGCACCTCCAAGGCACCCGATTCCTCAGCTGCGGCAATGACCGCCTCAAACGGTGGACGTCGCACGACCATGAGGCGGTGCACATCGAGCTCCGCTTCAAGGAGACCCTTCAGAAGTGCTTGCGCGGCCGAAAAGAGCGCGGCACCGTCAACAAGATCAAGCGGAGAGCGGGAGCCGCGCGTACTGGCCTGCGCAGTCGCCTCCGTCGAAGCTCGCGCATCTTCCACCGCGTCCATGGGGAACGATGGTAATCCTCCGCGCCGCGATCAGGCGCCCCGCAGCAGGCGATCAATCACCCATGCGATCGCATCCGCATCGTTGCTCGGCGCGTGCGCGGTCGCCTGCGATGCGACATCGGGCATGGCATTCGCCACAGCGAAGGAAAGTCGGGAGTTTCGGAGCATGCCAATGTCGTTCAGCCCATCACCGACGGTGGCGACCAAGCCCTCGTCGATGCCTCGCGCGCAGCAGAGCCGCTGCACCATCGTCCACTTGTCGACCGCGGCATCGAAGATCTCCAGCAGGTGTGTATCCGCCCCGGGCTTGCCGGCTGAAACGAGGGCAGGCCAGTGCTTGATGGACAACTGTTCCGGGACTTCGCGCAGAAGCGCAGCAGTGACATCGCCAAGTTCAGCCTTGTGCGCCACCGTGCCCACACGCAGGACATGCTGCAAACAATCGTGTCGCTCCACATCGTCGTTGGGCAGTCCTGCAAGCATCCGTATCGCGACAGGGTGAATCTCAAACCACCAGCGGCTCGCCGCATCCAGTTCGCGGTCTCCCACCAACAGATAGTCGTATCCACTCAAGGACGCATCCTTGAGTAGATGCGCGAGATGCCCGTGCGACAGCAGACTTTCCGTGCAATGCTGCACCAACTCGGGCGAGATCGTGATGCGGTCCTCGCAGCGTCCCGTCGCGATGTCGTGCAGCGCCGCACCACCCGCCGTGATGATCCGCCCCTCACCGAGCACAGCTTGTGCGATTGAACGACATTCCAACCAAGATCGCCCCGTCGCAAAGACCACCTCCACCCCAGCGTCGCGCGCACGGGCTATCGCCTCGCTGTTGCGCCGCGATACGCGCCCCTCGCTGTCGAGCAGCGTGCCATCCAGATCGCTCACCAGCATTTGTACGGGCATGGAAACTCCCAAAATGCTACACTTTGCCCTCTCATGGACCGCAAGCGGCTCGCCAATGTGCAACAGTCCGACCTCACAGAGAGTCGGATCAATGATGACTTTTTGTTCTGGCTGAAGAACAGCGGGCCGAACTGGCTGCTGGCGGTGCTCGTGGTGCTCTGCCTCGCCATGGGTTGGAACTGGTGGAAAAACAAGCAGAGTCAGGCGCGTGATGTGGCTTGGAGCGAACTCTCGGATGCCGACATTCCTGCCACGCTCCGTGATGTCGCGGCAAAGCACTCCGATGTGGATAGCGTCGCCTCCTTTGCGCTGCTCACCGCTGCCGATCGCTACCTTCAAAGTGTCGTCAGCGGACAGCGCTTTGATCGCGAGCCAAGTGCAACAGATGCGGCCGTGACATCCGAACTTCGCAGGGAGTGGCTGCTCGAAGCGCGAGTGCTGTACGACGAAGTGCTCACGCGCGCCGAGGCGTCGAACGATCCGAATGCGGTCGCCTTTGAAGTCGCAGCGCTCTTCGGACTCGCGGCGGTTGCCGAGTCGCGCGGGGAGGCTGATCTCGCGAAGTCCGCGCTTGAGCGGGTGGATGCAAAGACTGCAGAGAACATGCCATGGATCTCCAAGCAGGCGAAGGCGCGTATCGAAACGATCGCGCTGGTCTCGTCTCCTTACCAGATTCCAGATGCACCCATGCCGCAGGCGGTCCTGCCTGATGGCACGCGCTTCAACCTGCCGACAGGTGCCTCGGTCACGGATGAAGAGGCGATGCGTGCACTGATTGGTGGTCTGCAGGCCGGAGGGATGACTCCTGCTTCCAATCAACCGATCATGCCTGCAGCACCCTCGGATCCTGCGGCTCCACCAGCGCCCGCCGCGCCAGGTGGCGATGCGCCAAAGCCCTGAGACACCGTGAGCGGTTCCGAGGAAGCGCCGAAGGGGGACGCGCCGATACGCGCGGAAGAGACGGATGCGATGCGGCTCATCACTGCTGCGGGTACGGTCGATCGCGACGCGTTGCTCGCCGTGTATGAACGCTCCGCCGCCAGCGATGATGACCAGCCCGTTCGCGTCACCTTCTGCATCAATCACCATCTCTCGAAGCGTCTCGACCGCTACCTCGTGGACCGCGTGCCGTTCCTGAGCCGCACGGCACTGCAGCGGCTCATCGATGAGGAGGCAGTCACCGTTAATGGACGCATTCCAAAGTCGAGCACGCGGCTTCAGCACGGCGATGTTGTCGTTGCAGCGCTCCCACCGCCTCCAAGCAACGAGATCTCAGCGGAGGAAATCCCGCTCGACATTCTCTTCGAGGATGACGAACTGATCGTCATCAACAAGCAGCCCGGACTGATCGTCCACCCCGCACGTAGCCACAAGTCTGGCACCCTCATCAACGGTCTTGCGTGGCACTTCATGCATCGCTCGAGCGGCAAGCTCTCGGAGGTTGGTCGCGAACAGGCGCGCCCCGGCGTCGTGCACCGACTCGACAAACACACGAGCGGTGTCATGGTCGCCGCCAAAACGGAGACAGCACACTGGCGTCTTGGCAAGCAATTCGAAAGGCGCACGACGCAAAAGCGGTACATCGCACTTGTCGAAGGTCTCCCCGATCCGCTGGCCGATCTCATCGACTTGCCGCTTGGCAAGCATCCGTCGATACGCGAGCGGTATGCCGTGCGATTCGACGACAGCGGCAAGCCCTCCCAGACCTTCTATCGAACACTCGAGATCTTCAAGGGCTTCACGCTGGTCGAACTGGAACTGCGGACTGGGCGCACGCATCAGATTCGCGTTCATATGTCCCACGGAGGTCACCCACTTGCGGGCGACGACATGTACGGTGGAACGCACCTGCGCGAGTGTGATGTCGGAGGAGACAGTGACGCGCCTCTGCTGATGCGACAAGGGCTGCATGCTGCGATGCTCGGCTTTCGCCATCCAATCACCAACGCACCGATGCTGTTTGAGGCACCTCTGTGCGACGATCTCAAACGGACCGTGGATCTCCTGCGGACCCACCGTTTCATCCGATCCGTCGAAGCTGGCGGCAACAAGGTTTCTGTTCCGCGCGCGGGCGACTCCCCGAAGTCCTGAACGGGGCGTTGCGCCTCCGCGCGATCAGAGTCGCTCTTCGCCGCTTGCACGCCGCATCAGTTCCTGCAGCGCATGGTGTGGCGTGGCACCGCCAAAGAGGACCGAGTGCACCGCGGACGCGATGGGCACTTCGACGCCAAGACGCCGAGACAGCTCCACGACCGCGCGGCATGTATCGACCCCCTCCACCACCGAATGCATTGACCGAAGCGCGGATGTGAAGTCCTCGCCACGGCCGAGGCGTTCACCAAGCGTTCGATTGCGTCCATCTTCGCTGAAGCAGGTTGTGGCAAGATCACCGACCCCAGCGACGCCAAAGAATGTCTCGCGACTTCCGCCGAGCGCCATGCCAAGCCGTGCCATCTCCGCCGTGCCACGCGCAAGGAGTGTTGCCTTCGCGTTGATACCGAGCTGCATTCCATCGACCATGCCCGCAGCGAGGGCGATCACATTCTTAAGCGCACCCGCCGCCTCCACACCGATCTGATCCGCCGAGAGATAGATGCGCCATGCGGAGGTG
>Ga0163212_1000223_pt1 | contig 23602 bp, 22 predicted proteins | sample Malawi_45m_30L_FD_113532 | JGI IMG/M metagenome (GOLD analysis project Ga0163212, IMG submission 113532) | Freshwater microbial communities from Lake Malawi, Central Region, Malawi to study Microbial Dark Matter (Phase II) - Malawi_45m_30L | ecosystem: Environmental > Aquatic > Freshwater > Lake...
TCGGTCGGATCGTAGTCTTCGGCAAGCTTGCGCAGCACCACACGGCAGCCGTCATGCAGCATCACCGGTACCGCTTCGCCGGCGGCATAGTCGGTCGCAATCTCTTTCTTGAAGAGTACGAAATCAGCTTCGACTACCGGCTCGTAATGCTCGCGGGTGAAGGCGTAGCTCTTGGTGGAGCCGTCATGATCATTGAAGGTCACGCAGGGCGAGAGTACGTCGATCAGAGCGAAACCCGGATATTTGAGCCCTGCCTGGATGAGCGGCACCAGCTGCGCCTTGTCACCCGAGAAACTGCGCGCCACGAAGCCCGCGCCGAGATTCATGGCAAGCAACACCGGATCAATCGGCGGCTGTTGATTGACTTCGCCCTTCTTGGCTTTGGTACCGATATCGGCCGAGGCTGAGAATTGACCCTTGGTGAGTCCGTACACCCCGTTGTTTTCGATGATGTACAGCATGTTCACGTTACGCCGGATCGCATGACAAAACTGTCCGAGACCGATCGACAGCGAGTCGCCATCGCCCGAGATGCCGATGTAATAGAGGTCGCGGTTGGCCGCATTGGCGCCCATCGCGATCGAGGGCATGCGACCGTGTACGGAGTTGAAGCCATGGCCGCCGCTCACGAAGTAGGCCGTAGTCTTCGAGGAACAGCCGATACCCGAAAGCTTGACGAGACTTTCCGGGCGCATCGAGATGCTCCAGCACGCCTCGATGATGGCGGCTGTGATCGAATCGTGGCCGCACCCGGCACACAGCGTGGACAACGCACCTTCGTACTCGCGACGAGTCAGTCCAAGCTCGTTCCGCGGCAGCGACGGATGGGCGATCTTCGGTTTGGGAATGAACGTCATGACACCACTCCGGAGACGGCACGCCGATCTTCAAGTAGATCACCGAGTACACCATCGACGATGAATTTTGATGACACGGGCAAGCCGCTGTAGTGCAGCAGTGAGCGCAGCTTCGCCTTGTCGACCCGCGTCTCGAGCGTCAACAGCGACTTGAATTGCGCGTCGCGATTCTGTTCGACTACATAAATGATCTCGTGATCGGCGAGGAATTTTTCAACCTCTTCGCTGAATGGGAACCCGCGCACGCGCATGTAGTCGAGATGCACGCCGCGCGAGGCGATGACATCGAGCGCTTCGCGTACCGCGCCATCGCAACTACCGATCGACACGATCGCCGCCTTGGCCTTGTCATCTCCTTCGACCACCGGCCGCGGCACATGGCGCTTGGCCGTGGCGAGTTTGCGCAGCAGACGATCGAGCACCAACTGATACTCCGCCGAATCTTCAGTGTAGGTACCGAATTGGGTATGGCCTGATCCGCGAGTGAAGTACGCCCCCTTCGGATGTACGCCCGGGAAGGTACGATACGGAATACCGTCCTCGTCTTTATCGAGATAGCGGTAAAATTTCGCTATCTTTTCGAGCTCGGCCTTGCCGAGCACCTTGCCGCGATCCGGTCGATAGTTGTCATCCCACACCAGATCACGACACATCCAATCGTTCATGCCGATATCGAGATCGAGCATCACAAGCACGGGCGTTTGCAGTCGTTCGGCAAGATCGAAGGCCTGCACGGCCATGTAGAAGCACTCTTCCGGATTCGCCGGGTACAGGCAGATATGTTTGGTGTCGCCATGCGATGCGTAGGCGGCCGAGATCAGATCGCACTGCTGCGTGCGCGTGGGCATGCCCGTGGACGGCCCGACGCGCTGCACGTCAAACAGCACCGCCGGCACTTCCGCATAATAGGCCAGGCCCAAAAATTCGCTCATCAAAGAAACGCCGGGACCCGAGGTGGCGGTGAACGAGCGTGCGCCGTTCCAGTTGGCACCGAGCACCATACCGATCGCCGCCAGTTCATCTTCGGCCTGAATGAAAGCGAAGTTGGCGCGGCGCGTCTCCGGATCGATCCGTGTTTTATCAGCGAAATTCTTAAAAGCATCCATCAGCGAGGTGGATGGCGTGATCGGATACCAGGCGGCAACCGTCGCCCCGGCATAGACGCAGCCGAGCGCCGCTGCGGTGTTACCGTCGATCATGATATGGCCGCCGGTCCTATCCATTTTTTCGACGCGCAGCGGCAACGGACAGCTGAAACTCGCCCTAGCGAAGTCGTAGCCCAGCTGTATCGCCCGCATATTGGATTCGACCAGTGCAGGCTTCTTGGCATAGGTCTCGGCTAGCAGTTCACGAATGCGCGCCACATCTAAGTCGAGCAGTGCTGCCAGCACACCGGCGTAGCAGATGTTCTTCATCAGGATGCGCGTCCGCACGCCCTTGAAACTCTCGTTGCACAGACGCGCCAGCGGCACACCGAGCACCGTGACATCGTCACGCTTCAGCAGTGCCGGTCGCGGCCAAGTCGAGTCGTAGATCAAATAGCCACCCGGCGCGACATCGCGAACATCGCGGGCATAGGTCTCGGCGTTCATGGCCACCATGATGTCGACCTTGCCCGAACGCGCGACGTAACCGTCCTTCGATATGCGGATCTCGTACCATGTCGGCAGTCCCTGAATATTCGACGGGAAGTAGTTCTTACCCATCACCGGGATGCCGCTGCGGAAGATCGACTTCATGAGCAGCGTGTTGGCACTCGCCGAGCCCGTCCCGTTGACGGTGGCGATCTTAATGACAAAATCATTGACACGGGAGGGAGCAGTGGACATCGGCACGGTCTCCGTTCACAAACTCTAAGGAGTTGCAGCGGCAGTGGCGGTCACGGTAGCAGGCTGATCGACGGCATACGGCCATTTCACCCAGGACTTCTGCATGTCCCAGGCGGCCGTCGGACAGCGCTCGGCACACAGTCCGCAGTGCACGCAGACGTCTTCGTCTTTGACCATGACGCGTCCGGTGAACTTCAGCGGTGCACTCACATAAAGTGCCTGGGTGACATTCTTTGCCGGCGCCTTCAGACGCCTGCGCAGATCGTCTTCGCTGCCATCCGGCGTCATAGTCAGGCAGTCGACCGGGCAGATGTCGATACAGGCATCACACTCGATGCACAGCTTGGCGTCGAAAATCGTCTGTACGTCGCAGTTTAGGCAACGCTGCACTTCCTCAGCAGCCTGCTCCGCCGTGAAGCCGAGCTCGACCTCGATATTGATTCTTTTAAAGCGCTCTTTGAGTGACACGTGCGGCACCAAACGTCGCTCAGTAGTACTGTAGTCGTTGGCGTATGACCACTCATGCATACCCATCTTACGGCTCTGCAGATTGACGCCAGGCGCCATCCGCTCGACCACCGGCTTACCCTGACAATGCTGATGGATGGAGATCGCAGCCTGATGTCCGTGCTCGACTGCCCATATGATATTTTTTGGTCCGAAGGCGGCATCGCCACCAAAGAAAACACCCGCGCGACTGCTCTCGAAAGTAGTGGCATTAACTTTGGGCACATCCCACTTGTCGAACTCAATGCTGAGATCGCGCTCGATCCATGGGAACGCGTTTTCCTGACCGATGGCCAGAATGACGTCATCAGCAGGATAAAATTCTTCGCCAGCGATACGCTCGGCCGTGATGCGCCCGCGCGCGTCGACGTCGTATTCCATCACCTCGAAGGTCATGCCCTTGAGACGACCACCCTCGATTACGAAAGTCTTAGGTGAGCGGTTGATGATGATCTCGACGCTCTCTGCTTCGGCATCCTCGAGTTCCCACTCCGAGGCTTTGAAGAACTGACGGGGTTTTCGCGCCATCACCTTCACACTCCTCGCTCCGAGGCGCAGCGAGCTGCGGCAGCAATCCATCGCGGTATTGCCAACACCGATGATCAGTACGTTTTGGCCGACCGACTTCACGTGATCGAAGGCAATCGACTCGAGCCAAGCAATACCGATGTGAATATTGGCCGCGCCTTCCTGACGACCCGGTAGCGAAAGCTCTTTACCTTTAGGCGCACCGGAGCCGACGAAGATCGCATCGAAGCCACCCTCATCGAGCAGTTTGCGCATGGACTCGATGCGATGGCCGAGGCGCAGGTCGACACCCATATCGACGATTGCACCGATTTCTTCGTCTAGCACATCCCCAGGCAAACGGAACGATGGAATATTCGTACGCATCAAGCCGCCAGCAGTGGCGAATTGCTCGAAGATGGTGACGTCGTAGCCTAGTGGCAGCAGATCGTTGGCCACCGTGAGCGACGCGCAACCGGCGCCTATGCAGGCGACGCGTTTGCCATTTTTTTGAGTGGGAATCGGCGGCAGGCGATCGCGGAATTCGTCTTTTTGATCTGCAGCCACGCGCTTCAGACGGCAGATGGCGACCGGTTTCTGCTCGACGCGACCGCGACGACAGGCAGGTTCGCAAGGACGGTCACAGACCCGACCGAGCACGCCCGGGAATACATTGGAGCGCCGATTCACCATATAGGCATCGGTAAATCGCCCTTGGGCGATCAACCGGATGTACTCTGGCACATCGGTGTGGGCAGGACATGCCCACTGGCAATCCACGACCTTGTGAAAATAGTCCGGATGCGAGGAATCCGTCGCCGCCATTCAACCCCCGTTCTGGTCAGTCAACCGCCCGTGCCCCGAGTATCTAACCGCCCTATGCAAATGTCACCGTGAACAGGACCTGGACGACGGGTACGATGCAGCCCTCTCCACCCCATGGAACACGCATGAACGAGATGGATGCCCCCAGCGAAATTCGCCTGCGTCGCCAGTCGCGGGTCCTCGAGGTCGCTTTTGGCGATGCCGAGCGTTATGCCCTGCCGTTCGAGTTCCTGCGGGTGCATTCGCCCTCGGCCGAGGTCCAAGGCCACGGTCCGGGACAAGAAACGCTGGTGGTCGGCAAACAGGCGGTGGGGATACGCAATCTCGAACCCGTCGGCCGCTACGCCGTCAGACTGCTGTTTGACGACGGTCATGACAGCGGTCTGTACAGCTGGAAATACCTGCGCGAGCTTGGTCGCGACCGCGACACGCTGTGGCAGCGCTATCTCGAACGGGTTGCCGCTGCAAGCAAAGGTTCAGCCCCCACGGATGGTCAAGGCAAAAAAAAGGCCGGGCAAACGCTCGGCCTGTAGTCCGTTTTTGCTTTTTTCAAACCCCCGTTCGGCCGATCCGCCAGTAGCGGATCGGTACGCGTGCTCGACTTGTACGCCCATCGCCGGCGAAAATCCATAGCTCGCTGCGGCTGATCACGACGGACCCCTTGATCCGACGCTCGCGCGGCTACAATGGCGGGCCCTGCGGAGTCCGTTGCATGGCCGTCGATCACGACAGCAAAACCACTCACTTCGGTTTCGAAGAGGTCGCCTGGAGCGACAAAGCGAAGCGCGTTCGCGGCGTTTTCGATTCGGTGGCCCCCAAGTACGACCTGATGAACGATCTGATGTCGGCGGGCCTGCACCGCGTTTGGAAGGAGTTCACGCTCTCGCAGACGCATCTGCGACCCGGTCAATGCGCGCTCGATGTCGCGGGCGGTACGGGTGATCTTGCGCGCGGTCTCAAAAAACAGGTCGGTAAGCGCGGACTCGTGGTGCTCTCGGATATCAACGGTGCGATGCTCGCCCACGGTCGCGACCGTACGATCGATAGTGGCGTCGTCGGCGGTATCGAATATGTGCAGGCCAACGCCGAATGTCTGCCCTTCGCCGACAACACTTTCGACTGCATCACCATCGGTTTCGGATTGCGTAACGTCACCGACAAACCCGCAGCACTGCGCTCTATGTATCAAGTGTTGAAACCCGGTGGGCAGTTGCTGTTGCTCGAGTTTTCGCAGCCGACGGCGCAAAGTCTCAAGACACTTTACGATCTCTTCTCATTTAAAGTATTGCCTGTCCTGGGTCGAGTGGTCGCCCAAGATGCCGACAGTTATCGCTATCTCGCCGAGTCGATTCGAAAGCATCCCGATCAGGAAGCCCTGCTCAGCATGTTACGCGATGCAGGCTTCGAAGATTGCCGATACCACAATCTCGCTGGTGGCATCGTCGCCCTGCATCGCGGCTACAAGTATTGAATCGTGCTGACTCAAGCCATCGAAAATCTGCTCAATCGCAATCTGGGCAGCTCACCACGGGCACGTGAATCCTGCGTAGCTCTCAAAGGGCGACGACTGAAACTCGTGATTCGCGATCTCGACCTCCAGATCGGCTTCGAATCACTCGGTGACTCACTGCGAATCTCGGACCAAGCCGCAGGCGAGTTTGACGTCGAGGTCGAAGGCACACCAATCAATCTGCTGGCACTCGCGGCTCCGCAGCCCGAACGGCTGCTCAAGTTGGGTACCGTGCAGGTTCGTGGTGACGTCGAGTTACTACAGCGGTACCGTGACCTCGTGTTGTTGCTCCGCCCCGATCTCGAAGAAGAGCTCGCCAAATTCATCGGCGATGGCCCCGCGCATCGACTCGCGGGGCTCGCCAAGGCGGCACTGGCTTTTGGTAGTCGCGGGGCGAGCACGGCTGTGAAAAATGCAGCGGAATACTTTGCCCACGAAACTCGCGATCTCGTACCGCGCGCCGAGGCCGAAGTGTTTCTCAGCGAAGTCGATCGTTTGCGCGAAGACGTCGACCGCGCAGCAGCGCGGGTCGAAGCTCTGTTGGCCCGCTTCGAGCAACCCGCGAACGATGGGGACCGAGTATGAAGCTGCGGGTACTGGCAAGACTGATCCAGATTCAGCGCGTGCTCGTTCGTCATGGGCTCGACGAGTTCGTGGCCGAAACCCATCTTTACCGACCCCTGCGCTTCGTGTTCATGGCCTCGCCTTGGACGTGGTTTGAGCGGCGCAAGAGTGCGACGCGCGGCGAGCGGTTGCGGCTCGCTCTCGAAGAACTTGGTCCGATCTTCATCAAACTCGGTCAGGCACTGTCGACGCGTCGCGATCTGCTGCCGCCGGACATCGCCGAAGAACTCGTGAAGTTGCAGGATCGCGTACCACCCTTCGATGGGGCAATCGCCAAACAGCTGATCGAGCGAGCCTATGAAAAGCCGCTAGAAAAAGTATTTTCAAAGTTTGACGAAAGTCCGCTTGCAGCGGCCTCGATTGCGCAAGTACATGTCGCTACGCTTCACGATGGGCCCGGGGTTATCGTCAAAGTATTACGACCTGGTATGAAAACTGTGATTGGTCGTGATCTCGAGGTCATGCATGCGCTGGCGGCACTCGCCAAGCGCAACTCGCACGAGGCGCGGCGTCTGCGGGTCGATGAAATCGTCGACGAATACGAAAAAACTGTGCTCGATGAGCTCGATCTCATGCGCGAAGCGGCGAACGCCTCGCAGCTGCGCCGCAATTTCGAAGGTTCACCCCTACTGCATGTACCAGTCGTGTATTGGGATCACTGTCGGGTTAACGTCATGGTGATGGAACGGATTCGCGGCGTGACCATCAGCGATATAGCGACCCTGCGCGCCTTGGGAACCAATATCCCGATGCTGGCCGAGAACGGCGTGAGGATTTTCTTCACGCAGGTATTCCGGCACAACTTCTTCCATGCCGATATGCATCCAGGGAATATCTTTGTCCTCGTGGATGACCCGGCGCGACCACGCTATGCCGCAGTCGACTTCGGCATTGTGGGTACGCTCGATCTACGAGATATGCACTATCTCGCCGAGAACTTCCTCGCAGTCTTCGATCGTAACTATCGGCGGGTGGCCGAGCTGCATGTCGAGTCCGGCTGGGTGCCGCCGTCAACGCGTGTCGATGAGATGGAGTCAGCCATTCGGACGGTGCTCGAGCCGATTTTCAACAAGCCGCTCAAAGATATTTTATTCGGCACTATTCTGCTGAGGCTTTTCGATATCTCGCGGCGCTTCGATATGCGTATCCAGCCGCAGTTGATCTTGTTGCAGAAGACACTACTCAACGTCGAAGGGCTGGGGCGCGATCTGTATCCCGAACTCGACATCTGGCAGACCGCCGCACCAATTCTGCGCGAGTGGATGCGCGACCGTCTGAGCGTGCGAACGCAACTCAAACAGTTCCGCGATCATCTACCTGCACTGGTAGAAGTCGCGCAGGCGCTGCCACCGTTACTCAAAGTCGCCGTACAAAAAGCGCAGGATGGCGAGCTGCACATCGGCGTGCAGCCCGCAGATATCGAGCGACTGCGTCAGGAAATTCGTGGCAGCGAACGACGCCGCAACTTGACGCTCGCCGGCACCGCGCTAGGCACGATCGGTCTGCTGTGGGTTGGTTTTGAGCTCGCGCAGCCAGGCATCGGCTGGCTGTGTCTGCTCATCTCTGCCATCGTGCTGTGGCGGGCGCGTCGCTAGGAAGCTGCGCACCGCTCGAACTTACCCCGCTCTGAGAGCGTGCAGCCAAGCAGTGGGGTCACCGCCACGCTCTAACACTTCGACGAGTGCAGAGCCCACTACGACACCAGCGACATGCCCGCGCAGTTTGGTCACCTGCTCGCGGGAGCGAATGCCGAACCCTGCGCACACCGGGACGGGGGAGGCTTTGCTGACTCGATCAAGATAATCGAGCACGGTGTCGGGTACCGCAACATTCTTGCCCGTGGTGCCGGTCATGGTCACTGCGTACACAAAGCCCTCGCTGGCGCCACAGACGAGTGACATTCGCTCGGGCGTGGTAACGGGTGTGACCATCTGCACGAGCGCGACACCAGTTGCTACAAGCGCAGCGCGTAATTCTGTGCCCTCATCAAACGGCAGGTCGGGAACGATAAACCCACACACCCCTGCAGCAGCCGCTTCAGTCGCCAACTTGGCGTAACCGTATTGGAGTAAGGGATTGAGATAGCTCATGAGCACAAGCGGAGTTGACGGACGCTGCATGGCTGCGAGCTCGCCCAGAATCCAGCGCAGGCTAACCCCCTGTTTGAGCGCGCCCTGACTCGAACGCTGGATGGTCATGCCGTCAGCCATCGGATCAGTGAAGGGCACTCCGATCTCGACCACATCAGCACCCGCAGCAACAGCAAGCAAATGTTCGCGAAACTTTGGCGCGCTCGGGAAACCGGCGGTCATGAAGGCGACGATCGCCGGTTCACCACACGCCGCTGCATGGCGAATGGCTGCGCTCAATTTTTCTGCAGGTTTAACGTTCACGAAGTAACTCCCGGATTGCCGGAAAGCAAGGTACGCTGCAACGTCGGCATATCTTTATCGCCACGACCGGACATGCAAATCACGGCCCGTTTACCCTTGTTTTTTTCAGCCCAACGCTTAGCACCGTATAGCGCGTGCGCAGTTTCGAGCGCGGGCAAAATACCTTCGAGCCGCGAGCACTCGATCAGCGCGGCCAAGGCCTCGCTGTCGGTGGCAGACTCGTAGCGAACCCGTCCCGCCGCCATCAACAGTGCGTGCTCTGGGCCAACGCCGGGGTAATCGAGCCCCGCGGATATGGAATCGGTTTCGTGGATCTGTCCGTTTTCGTCTTGCAGCAGCAATGAGTAGCAACCCTGCAGTACACCGGGCCATCCATAGGACAAACTCGCCGCATTTTCGCCGAGGGTAACGCCGCGACCGCCGGCCTCGATACCAATGATTTCGACCGATCGATCAGGAACGAATGCGTGGAACATTCCGATCGAATTGGATCCACCGCCGACGCAGGCGAACACGGCATCAGGTAATCTATCACTCTGCTCAATAAATTGAGTACGCGCCTCGCGACCGATGATGGATTGTAATTCACGTACGAGATACGGATACGGATGCGGCCCCACTGCAGAGCCCAGCAGGTAGAACGTACCCATCGGATCGGCGACCCAATCACGCAAGGCTTCATCGATAGCAGCGCGCAGTGTCTGATCACCGCCCGTCACCGGTACGACTTCGGCGCCGAGCAAACGCATGCGACCCACGTTCGGCGCCTGCCGCTCCATATCGATGGCGCCCATATAAACGACGCAGGGCAAACCAAGGCGCGCGCAGGCTGCAGCAGTGGCGACCCCGTGCTGCCCGGCACCCGTCTCGGCAACGATGCGTCGCGCACCCAAACGCTGGGCCAGCAGCGCCTGCCCCACTGCATTATTGATTTTGTGCGCGCCAGTGTGGGCAAGGTCCTCGCGTTTGAACCATATATCGGCGCCCCAAGCCGCCGACAGACGTGGCGCATGCGACAGCGCCGTGGGTCGACCAACCCAATCACGCAACTGGCTGCCGAGCTCGCGCTGAAAGTCTTCGCGATACAGATGTTCGCGCATACCGGCTTCGAGTCGCTCGAGAGCCGGAATCAGCGTTTCGGGGACATAGCGGCCACCGTAAGGACCAAAACGGCCGCGAGCATCTGGAAAACGACCGGCAAGCTCTGCATCGAGCATCTTGCACTGCTCTTCGGTACTAAATCGAACACGGGCATTCATCACTATGGCTCCTCAAGTAGCCGTAGCGGTATTCAGCACCGCCTTGGCCGCACTCACGAATTGGTGAATTCTTTGAATAGATTTCATTCCGGGTGCCGATTCGACACCACTCGACACATCGACGCCCCAAGGCTGTACGTGTCGAATGGCATCCGCGACGTTTTCGGGGTTGAGACCTCCGGCCAGCAGTACCTGCGTACGTTGCGCCGCCGCTCGCGCCAGCGTCCAATTTGCGATACGGCCGGTGCCGCTGGTGGCACCTTCAAAGAGCAATCGAAGCGGCAGTTCGGTCGGCAAGACTTCGCTCTCGCGGTACACGGGCAGCAAACGCTCCAGACCCAGGCGCTCAAGCAGATGACGCGGCCAGGACAAGGTGTCGGTGTGATCGGTCTGCAACCAATCAGGCGTGAATGTCTCCAAGATTTCCTCGAGCTGCACATGCCCGGGATGACGGGTGACGGCAACGCATAGCGCGCGACCGCGAGCAGGCGCTGCGAGTCGTGCGGCATTCGTGGGCGATATCTGACGTACCGACGGCGCAAACACGAAACCGATCGCATCGGCGCCGGCATCGAGTGCAGCAGCCACGCTGTCTGCACGGGTCAATCCGCAGATCTTGACGAACATCAGCGCACACCCGATCGCGTCTTGCGCCGCGAGCTGCGTCCGGCAGCGAGCATGCGCGAGGCAATTTCACGCGGGTGATCGCCGCTCATAAGCGCACTGCCGACAAGTGCGAGGTCGTAGCCGGCCGCGGCAAGACGCCTGGCATCATCGGCATCCACGAGTCCGCTTTCGGCCACTCGTGGCAACTCGCTCGGCAGCGCATCGACCAGTTGCTCGAGCCGACCCGGCACCACCTGCAGGCTGACGAGGTCACGACAATTGACGCCCAGCAGCACTTGGGCGCCCTGCCGTACGCGATCAGCACCTTGACCGAGTATTCCGTGCGTTTTGAGCAAGCGCACCGCGGCTGCTATGTCCTGCTCAGCAAAAGTTTCGAGCAGTACGAACAAATTTTGCTCAAGTGCGGTTTCAAATAGTGCCGCAAGGATCGAGTCCGACAACATGCGGACAATCAGTAGCACCCCGCTCGCACCCGCTGCGCGAGCCTCGAGAATTTGATATGGGTCAACCAAAAAATCTTTTCGCATCGTCGGTACGCCATGGGTAGCGAGCGCCCGCGACGCCCGACGCAGATGATCGAGCGTGCCGTCAAAGCAGCTCGGCTCGGTGAGCACGGAAACCGCTGAGGCACCCGCTGCTGCATAGCGAACGACTCGCTGCTCCAGATCATTCTCGGCGACGCTGCGTAACTGACCGAGTGCTGGCGAGCGCAGTTTAATCTCGGCGATCAGATCGAAGCCCTGCGCCGATAGCTGCAACCGCGGCCCCGGCGCCAGATCACCAACGCGGGCGCGCAGTTCCGCTTCCGGAAGCGCGGTGCGGGCAACCGCCACCCGGTCGCGGCTGCTTGCCGCCATGGCAGCGAGAAAGTCATCGCTCATGCGTGCATCTCACCAATTTTTTGTAGCACCCTCGCGGCGCGACCGTCATCGATCGCCGCAGCGGCGGTCGCGATGCCGACACGCGGTTCGGTGATCTGCCCCGTGCACTCGAGCGCCAGCGCAGCGCCGAGCAGTAAGGCATCGCGATGTGCGCCAAGGTCTTCACCCCGTAACACCCGAGCAAGTGCTGCGGCGTTGAACTCGGCATCGCCGCCGGTAAGGTCAGCGGCGGTGCAAGTGGCTAGACCATAATCCGCAGGCTGGCGTTCGCCGCGTTGCACGCGTCCTGCACGAACATCGAACACGGTGAACGGTCCGATCGGCGTCGGCTCGTCCCAGCCATTAGCACCGTGAACCACTAAGGCGCGCCGCAAACCCGGCATGCCGGCGAGTGCCTGCGCCATCAGTTCTGCAGTGAATTCATTGAACACGCCAATCAGGGCGAAAGGCGGGGCTGCAGGATTGGTCAAAGGTCCCAAAATATTGAAGATGGTACGTACGCCTAGCGCCTGGCGAACCGGCGCGATCACCTTCATCGTCGAGTGATAGTACGGCGCGAACAAGAAGGTAAAACCACTGCGCTCGAGACACAGTCCGGCGCGGCTTTCATCGAGTGGCAGTGACAAACCGAGTTTCTCGAGAACATCCGCGCTACCCGAGCGGCTGGAGATCGAGCGGTTGCCATGCTTGATGACCGGAATGCCGCAGGCGGCAACGAGCAACGAGGTACCCGTGGAAATATTGACGCTGCCTGAAGCGTCACCGCCGGTGCCGACGATGTCGATAGCGCGACTGCGCAGGGTTTCGGTAACTACCGGTCGCCGCGCAAGTTCGCGCATGGCGCGAGCGAATCCACGCAACTCTTCGCCCGTCACACCTTTGGCGCGCAACGCCGCAAGTAGTGCCCCCGAAAGCGCTGTCGGAATTTCGGGGTTTGTCAACGCGACGAGGACTGCACCGGCGTCGGTTTCGTTAAGGGGGTTGCGCTCAAGCAGCCGCTCGAGCATGCCGCGTAATGCCTGCAATTCACTCATCGCCTGCCCCTGGGCGTCGGCGACCGCCGCGCTGCTGCAAAAAATTCCGCATCATCCGCGGTCCTGCGGATGTGAGTACGCTCTCCGGGTGAAACTGCACGCCCTCCACCAGCAGATCTCGGTGGCGGATCCCCATGATTTCGCCCTCGGCCGTTCGCGCCGTGACGACTAGATGCGTGGGTAAGGAAGCAGGCTCGGCGATCAGCGAATGATAGCGACCCACTTCGCAAGGATTAGGCAGGTCCGCGAAAAGACTTTCGCCGTCATGACGCAGCGCGGAGGTCTTGCCGTGCATCAAGCGAGTGGCGCGCACGATCTTACCGCCAAAGGCCGCGGTGATCGCCTGGTGTCCGAGGCAAACTCCGAATACCGGCACCTTGCCCGCAAATGCGCGGATGATGTCGATCGATATCCCAGCATCGTGCGGCGTGCCGGGTCCCGGTGAGACGCAGACATGCGTCGGCGTAAGGGCGAGCGCTTCGTCGACCGTGATGGCATCGTTGCGTCGGACGTCGACCGCTGCACCCTCGATCAAAAAAGACTGTACGAGGTTGTAGGTAAACGAGTCGTAGTTGTCGATCAACAGCAGCCGCACAGGTACTTCGCGAGTATCGCTCATGCGACCTCCCCGGCCATCTGCAGAGCGCGCGCTGCCGAAGCGCTCTTCGCGAGCACTTCTTCGTGTTCGCTCTGCGGAATACTGTCGGCGACGATGCCGGCTCCTGCCTGATAAGAATATTCGTCGCCGCGGAATACCAGAGTGCGGATGGTGATCGCCTGATCCATCTCGCCCTGTGCGCCGAAATAGCCGACGGTGCCACCATATAGACCGCGACTTACAGGCTCCAGCTCGTCAATGATTTCCATCGCCCGAACTTTGGGCGCTCCGACCAGTGTTCCGGCAGGGAACGCCGCTGCGAACAGAGCGAAAGCATCACGCCCGGCGGCGAGCTCACCCCGCACGCCGCTGACGATATGCATGACATGGCTGTAGCGCTCGATCGATCGAAAAGGATGAACGTGTACGGAGCCGGCGCGGGCGACACGCCCGAGATCATTACGGGCGAGGTCGACCAGCATAACATGCTCGGCATTTTCTTTGACATCGGCGAGCAGCTCCTGTTCGCGACGCCGATCTTCGGCTTCATCGGCCGCGCGTGGTCGCGTGCCGGCAATCGGTCGCAACTGGGCGACGCCCGCCGATAACTTAACGAGCGCTTCAGGCGAGGAGCCAACGACCGTCATGTCACCGAGCGCTAGGTAATACATGTACGGCGAAGGATTGGTGAGGCGCAGCGCACGGTAAGCATCGAACGGATCGACCGAGTGACGCCCAGCGAAGCGCACTGACAGCACGAGCTGATAAACATCACCCGCTGCGATGTATTCTTTAGTACGAGCCACACCATGCAAAAATTCGGCTTCGGACATCGATGCCGTAGCCAGCGAAAACCCAACGCCAGCGCGCGACGGTGGCACTGCGCCACGCAGCGCAGCGATGACTTCACGGCGCAAGGACTGACGCTCGGCTTCGCTGCCCGAGTGCAGCAGCGCAATACCGCGATTGAGGTGGTCGAACACCAGCAACGAAGACGGCGCAACGTAATGCATGTCGGGTGTCGGCGACGGCGTGGCTAGTCGCGAGGGCAAGCGCTCGAACCAGCGGACGACGTCGTAGGACGAATAGCCCACGAGCCCACCCGCAAGCGGAAATCCGAGACCGGCGCCAGGCGCCGTCGGTCGCGGCGCACGCGCCAAAGCCTGCCGCAACATCGAGAGCAGCGCCGCCTGATCGGCGGGAACCTCGAGTCGGTCCTTGCCGAACCATTGACCCTGCGCATCAAGCCGCAGCTCGAAGGCCGCATCGCCAAAACCGATGAAGGAATAACGACCGAGCCGTTCGCCGCCCTCGACGCTCTCGAGCAAAAAGGTAGGCCTGAAAGCCTGCAGTTTCAGGAAGGCAGAGACCGGTGTATCGAGGTCACCGGATATGTCGAATGGTGGTTTCATAAACGCAAAGACCCATCCCGGATGGCGATCCGGAGATGGGTCGGGTAGCTGATCCTCTGCTTGTCTGTTCGAACAGCGGCGCCCGCGCCCACTCCGTCAGGAGGGGCACCACCACCAAACGCGGCTCAGCCCGTTACGGCCGGAGTGCGATTTGATTTGGGCGAGCGACTTCATAAGTCTGTCGAGTATCTCCAGCCATCCAGCCAGCGTCAAGAACGTCTGGCGATGGGGCGTTCCCCTGCCCATTCAGCGGAGAGCGATGATGAGTCCGTTGATCGCGAGCCCACTGACCAAGAGGCCGATCGCCAACATCGCCACTCGCGCCGGTACGTGCTTGGCGACCCAGGCACCGAGGGGTGCGGCAATCACGCCGCCGCCCAGCAGAGCAATCACCAGATCGTAGCGTTGCCAGTCGAAGGTTAAGAGAAAAGTGATGGAGATGGTCAGCGTGACGAAGAACTCGGCGGCGTTCGTGGTGCCGATCGCATACCGCGGCGGCACCCCGCGAGCGATCAGCGTGGGCGTGGTTACCGTGCCCCAACCACCGCCACCCACGGCGTCGAGAAAACCGGCGATAGCACCGAGCGCATGGCTGGGTGCCCGCGCCAGCTGCGGCTCGCCACTACGCGAGGCTCGTCGAAGCAACAAGATTCCGGTCAATAGCAGATAGGTCCAAACGAAGGGTTTGAGCAGATCACCATCGAGATTGCCGAGTAGCCACGCACCTACAGCTCCGCCCACCATCCCGGGCAATACCAGCTTCAAAAAAATCTTGCGATCGAGATTCTTGAACCAAGCATGCGAGGCACTGGAGGCCCCGGTCGTGAACACCTCGGCTGCGTGCACGGTCGCGCTCACGAACGCCGGTGGATGGCCCATACTGGACAGAAATGCGCTGGCCGAGACGCCATACGCCATACCGAGTGCACCATCGATGAGTTGTGCGGCAAATCCGACGAATACCAGTGGCCAGAACTCAGGCGACAGTCCTTCCATATGCGTATCTTATAGTTACGGGATGAGCTCTCGCGTACAAACCGACCAGATACGTTTCCCGCTGCTGTGGGCCCCACTGCTCTTGGTGCTGATCATCATGCTCAACGCCTGCTCGCACGACTCCACCCCAAAAGTCGCCGGCCTGCGGGTCGGCCCATGGCGCGCGGTACTGCAACTGCCGAGCGGCCAAGTGCCCTTCGGCATGTCGGTGTCGGCGCGCGACGGCAAGCCTATCGTCACCCTCATCAATGGTGACAACCGGGTCGAAGTCACCGAAATCACGGTTAAGGACGACACCGTGACGATGCTGATGCCGGGCTTCGAGAATCGGATCGCTGCGCGCATCGACGCGGGCGTGATCACCGGCACACTCACCATGGTGAAGGCCGGCGGCAAGCTGCAAAAAATTCCACTGGTGGCAACTCACGGCCAAGCCTGGAGATTTTTCGAACCGGTAACGCCCTCCCGTAACGAGTCCGTCTCCGGTCGCTGGGCCATAACGTTTGGGCCTGCCGACAAGCCCTCACCTGCGGTCGGAGAATTCACCCAACAAGGATCACGTGTTTTCGGCACAGTGATGACGCCGACCGGTGACCATCGCCATCTCGACGGTGAGTTGCGTAACGGCGAGTTACAGCTGTCAAAGTTTGACGGCGGTCATGTGTTTTTGTACCGCAGCAAGCTGTTGCCGGACGGCAGTCTGCAGGGCAATTTTTATTCGGGCACGGCGTTCGAGGATGTATTCGTTGCCCGCCGTGATGATACTGCCACGCTCGGCGACGCCGAAAACGCCACCCAGCTCGCCGGCAAGGCTGATCAGCTCGATTTTCGTTTTCCGGATCTTGCCGGTCACCCGATCTCGATCACCGACCCGTTTTTTCACGGTAAGGTGGTGGTAGTGGCGCTCGCCGGTAGTTGGTGTCCGAACTGTCATGACGAAGCGGCGTTTCTTGCCGAGTTTCACCGAAAGCGCAGAGCTGCAGGTTTCGAAGTGATTTCCTTGATGTTTGAGCACTTCGGCGACTTCAGGCGCGCCGCCGATGCAACAGCGCGTTTTCGCCAGCGTTACGCAATCGAGTACACGACCTTGATTGCCGGTACTTCCGACAAAGAAGATGCCGCCTCTAAGCTGCCGCAGCTCAACGGTGTGTTCGCCTTTCCGACTACCATTTTCATCGATCGATACGGCAAGGTGCGTAAGATCCATACCGGATTTTCGGGGCCTGCGACCGGTATCCATTATAAAAAACTAATCAAGGATTTCACGAGTACCGTGAATTCTTTGCTCGCTGAAGAACCACCACCAGCGCTGCCTTTACCGCAGATTTGAAGCTCTCCCGCTATAAAGGAAAAGATCATGCCCTCTTTCGATACCGTCTCTGAAATCGACGCCCACGAACTAACCAATGCGGTCGATCAGGCGAATCGTGAACTATCACAGCGTTTCGACTTCAAGGATACCGGCTGCCAGTTTGAACTCAAAGAAAAAGAGTTTACGGTGCATTTGCGGGCGGAGGTCGAGTTTCAGTTGAGGCAGATGCTGGAAATCCTAAAGGTGAAGATCGCCAAACGGGGCATCGATATCGCGTGTCTCGAGATCAAGGACGCGGAGAAAAACCTCGCCGAAGCCCGACAAGATGTATTGCTGCGCCACGGCATCGATCAGGATTGCGGAAAAAAAATACTCAAGTTAATGAAAGATGCCAAGTTGAAAGTGCAGGCCGGTATCCATGGCGACAAAGTGCGCGTCACCGGCAAACGGCGCGACGATCTACAATCAGCCATCGCCCTACTGCGCCAGGAAAAATTCGATCGGCCGCTGTCCTTCACTAATTTCCGCGACTGACACCGGTCTGCGGTTTGCTAAGCCCCCTGCTCCGGGGTGCCGCCAGCGGTTGCCGCACCCAGGTTACGTGACCAGTAAAAATAGAACGGCACACCGAGCGCGATTACCCCGACTCCGAGCAACGCCTGTTTAGGTGTGGCATAGAGCGCACTCGCCAGCAGCGCAGCCGACACGATCACGAACGCGATCGGTGTGAATGGGTACCCCCAGGTACGGAACGGTCGCAGCAGATCAGGTTCGCGCCAACGAAAAACGATCACTGCCGCAGCGCTCAGTGCGTAGAAAAGACAGGAGGCGAACACGACCGAATCAGTCAGCGTGTCGTAAGTGCCAGAGATCGCCAGCACGCTCGCCCAGCCCGCCTGTGCCAGCACGGCGTTCACCGGCACCCGGGTATGCGCCGATATCTTTGCCAACGGTTTAAAAAATATACCGTCGGCGGCCATTGCATAAGGCACGCGCGAATTGGCCAGCATCGAAGAATGCAACGATCCCAGCGATGAGAGCATAAGGGCAGCCGCCATGAAGGTCACGGCGAAGGGGCCCGCGAAACTCGCCAGCATCTCGGTAGCCACCGACGACGTTGCCGATACGCTCGCCACCGCAACCGCCGGCAGCGCGTAGAAATAGGCCGCGTTGACACCGACATAGAGCACGATCACGAGCAGCGTGCCCCAGATGAATATGCGCGGTAGATTACGCTGCGGGTCTTTAACCTCGCCACAGAGCGGCGCGACGTTGTTCCAGCCATCATAGGCCCACAAGGCACCGAGCATCGCCGCGCCGATGCCAGCGATGCCACCCATAGCACTCGTCTCCACACCCTCGCAGCTGCCACCCACTGCAGAGCTCGAGAAGTTTGCGAAATCGCCCGTGCCAAAAACGAACGCGCCGACGCCCACTCCGATGACAGTCAATACTTTGAGTACGGTGAGCAGCGTTGCTGCGCCACCCGTTGCGGTGACCGACGCACAGTTGAACAACGTCACCACCCAGAGCCCACCTAGCGCGAAGATCGTCAGACCCTTGACGCCGACGCCATCACCGAGCGGCAGTGTGAACCAGACGGCATCAAGATCGCCACCCAAAGCAGTATTCAAAAAAATTGAGAAACCTACAGCGAGGGCTGCCTGCGAGCCAGTCTTCATAATGGCAAAAACGGTCCACCCATATAAAAAGCTCGTCAAGCGGCCATAGGCACGGCGCAAAAAGACGTAGTCGCCGCCGGCTGCAGGCATCATCGAGGAAAGTTCGGCATAGCAGAACGCGCCGAGCAACGAGAGCAGGCCGGCGGCAAACCATACCGCCATGACGATCACCGGATCATCGACGTTACAAGTCATAACGCGTGTCTTGAGAAAGACGCCGGTGCCGATGACGTTGGCGACGTTGATGGCGATTCCCGCCGTGAGACCTAAGCCACGGTTGAGCTGGGTCATCGGCGTGCTCGATCGATAAGTTTGCAAAGTTCCGGTACGGCATCGATCGCGCTCGGCCCCATGCGTACAAGACGCTGGTCGGAGTAGCCCAGCAGCTGTCGGTAAGCGACTGCCTTGACCTCCGTAAAGGGCGCCCAGCGCTCGCGCCACTCACGGGCCGTAATCGGCGGTGTCGACAGCAAAATGAGCTCGGGATTGCGTTTCTTGAGATCTTTGAACTCGACGATCGGCATCGGGAAATCGATGTCGTCGTAGAGATTACGGCCACCGCAACGGGCGATAGCGTCGGCCATGGCGCTGCGACTACCTACCGTATACAGCGGTGAGTCGAGAAACATGAAAAATACATCGACAGGCCGACGTGACGATTTGGTCGCCGCATCACGCGTGGGTAGGCGGGCGATCTGCACGTCCATGGCCTTGGCCGCGCTTTCTGCCGCGCCACTGGTGCCGGCGAGGACGCCGAGACGCCTCACCGATTGGGGGATGTCTTCGAGCCGGCGAACACTGACGAAGTAAACGTTCAACTTGAGTTTGTTGACTAGACTATCGAGGACTAATTCATTGGTAAGATCTTTCCAGACCACGACGGTATCGGGCTTGAGGGCGATTAATCGATCGAAAACGATTCCGTTGGCATCGCCGATACGCGGAATTTTTTTAGCCGCCTCGGGGACATCGGCGCCGGTCACCGTCCCCACGATGCGATTGCCAGCCCCAGCGGCGAACAGCATCTCGGTCGCACCCGGCGCAAGACTTACGATACGTTGTGCAGTTGCAGTGAGCCGAAGCGTCGCTGCCGTATCGTCGCGTACCGGCATCGCGAGCGCGCAGCTTGCGAACGCTGCGGCAGCGAGCGCCAGCCACAGCGAGGTCAGTAGCCGATGGCGAATCACGATTTTTTCGATCGACAGGCGGAACAACCAGATGGCGCCTCGATATCGCGCCGCACGCGCGCCAGCAGCCCCGCGAGCGGCGGCATCGCGCGTTGCAATGTTTTGAGCGTATTCACGCGTAGCCGATTGCCGGCAAGCGTCCAGAACACGTAGAGCGTGGCGAACACGACAAACCCCATGACGAGCAATTGCTGCAGCATGCTTAGCCTGTCGTGAAGAAGAGCGTAACCCGATAGGTCACGAAAGCAGCGAGGTAGGCCAGACCGAAAAGATAGCCCGTCATGATGAGAGGATAACGCCAACCGTTGGTCTCGCGGCGAATGACCGCCAAGGTGGCGAGACACTGCGGTGCGAATACGTACCACGCCAGCAGCGCGGTGGTCGTCGCCAGCCCCCACTGCGCCGCGATAGTCGACGACAGTGCTGTCGTCGCGGTCACCTCATCACCCGCGAGCGCATAGACCGTACCGAGCGCACCCACCGCCACTTCGCGTGCTGCCAATCCCGGGATCAGCGCAATGGAAATCTGCCAGTTGAAGCCGATCGGCGCGAGAACTACGGCCAAGGCGCGACCGAGTTGACCCGCGTAGCTATATTCGATAGCGGCACCCGTCGTGCCCGGCGGTGGCACCGGATAGGTGGACAGAAACCACAGCAACACCATCAGCGCGAGAATGATACCACCGGCGCGGCGCAAAAAAAGTCGTGCGCGCTCCCATAAACCCAATAAAACATTGACAGGATTCGGCAACTGATAATCGGGCAACTCGAGCATCAGCATTTGAGTGTCGTAGCCGCCGCGCAGGCGCTTTAGCACCCAAGCCACGAGCAACGCACTGAACACGCCAGCGAAGTAAAGCGCGAACAGCACGACACCCTGCAAATTGAAAACGCCGAGCTGACAATCAGGTATGAAGGCGGCGATCAAAAGTGCGTAGACCGGCAGGCGTGCAGAGCAGGTCATGAGCGGAGCTACCATGATGGTCGCCAACCGATCGCGTAGATTGGGGATGGTGCGCGTCGCCATGATTCCCGGAATCGCGCAGGCAAAAGATGACAGCAGGGGAATAAATGCACGACCCGATAAACCTACCGAGCCCATTACACGATCTAGCAAATAGGCCGCGCGCGGCAGATAGCCGCTGTCCTCGAGTGCGAGGATGAACGCAAACAGAATCAGAATCTGTGGCAAAAAAACCAGTACGCTGCCGACGCCCGCGATGATGCCGTCCGCGAGCAGACTCTGTAGCGGGCCCGCGGGAACAACGCCGCGTACCGCCTCGGCGAGCGCGACAACGCTAGCATCGAGCAGATCCATGGGCCAAGCAGCCCAGCTGAACACGGCCTGGAAGACAAAGAAAAGCAGTATGCTGAGGGCGAGCATGCCGTATAGCGGATGCAGCAGTATGCGATCCATACGCGCGACCCATTGGCTGCGATCGGGTTCGCGATATCCCGCAGCAGCCAAAATTCGCGTAGCCTCGGCATGCGTCGCCATGACGTCATCGGTGGTGGGCTCAGTCCATGCAATCTTTGCCATCGAGGCTGCGACGGGGAGTCTATCGAGCTCCTCGATCAGCGCATCGGCACCGCGTCGGCTCACGGCCACGGTTTCGACCACCGGAGCACCAAGTTCCTGCGCAAGTCGCACGCGATCGAGCACAATGCCGCGCCGGAGCGCGAGGTCGCTCATGTTGAGCACCACGATCATCGGCAAGCCGAGGCGGCGCACTTCGAGTGCTAGACGCAACGACAAGGGCAGATGCGTGGCATCGGCCACAAGCACGATCGTCTCAGGTCGCGGTTCGGCCGCAATACGCCCAAGCGCCACATCGCGCGTGATGGCTTCATCGAGCGTGGTCGGCTTAAGACTGTACGTGCCGGGCAGATCGAGCAACCGATAACGCCGACCTGAGAACGACTTGAACTGACCCTCCTTGCGCTCGACCGTCACGCCTGGGTAGTTCGCAACTTTCTGGCGGCTACCCGTGAGTCGATTGAAGAGCGCCGTCTTACCGCAATTGGGCAACCCGATCAGCGCGATGCGCAGGTCCGCCGCATTCATGTCGCGCGCACTCCAGCAGTAACCGTCACGCCCTCAGCCTCGTGACGTCGCAGAGCGAAGGTTACACCGCCGACTCGCACCGCGAGCGGATCGTCGTCGGGCCACATCGCCGCGACGATCTTCACCGCTGCACCCGGAAAGAAACCGATCTCTAACAGCCTGCGCGCAAGCGCCTCTTCGGTATCGATGCGGTCGACCACCGCCGACTCACCGACACGAAGCCGCGACAGGGGGCGTGGGGACTGGGCTCGATCGCTCACGGCGGCAGCGTCCTGCTGTGGGTCATCCTGACACAATTATCCGACACCGGTTTCCCCGATGCAATTGCGGATCATTCTCATTTAGGCTAAAATAAGAATCATTCTCATTACCGATAGCCGGGACGAGTATCACCGTGAAACTTCGCAACTCATTGTCGGCGTTGATATTTTTCTGTTTCATCAGCGCTGTCAACGCCGAGCAACTCACCGAAATCACCATTCTCTCCAGCCGCGACCGCCCGGTGACGCTGCGTTCACCAGTTCAGCAAGTGAGCGCAGCCGAACTCGCCGAATCGAAGGTGCTGACCGTGAACGAGGCGCTGCGCAAACTGCCCGGTGTACTCGCCCGTGATGAAGAAGGACTCGGCCTTCGACCCAACATCGGCATTCGCGGGCTCAACCCAACCCGGTCCTCCAAAGTGCTGTTACTCGAGGACGGGCTACCGCTCACTTTCGCGCCCTATGGCGACAATGCGAGTTACTTCCATCCAGCGCTCGAGCGCTTCGAGCGGATCGAGTTGCTTAAGAACGCGGGCCAGATCGCCTTCGGCCCGCAGACCATCGGCGGCATCATTAACTACATCTCGGCACCGACACCCGACAGCGCGCGAGGCCGTATTGCCACGCGCGGCGGCAATCGCGGCTTGCGCGCGCTAGATCTTGAACTGGGTAATCGTTTCGCAGAACAAGGTAGCGGCTGGCGTCTTGATGCCACGCACAAGAACTCGCGCGGCTCGCGGCGCAACATCAATCTCGATGCGGGTGACGTCGGCTTGAAGATCGAGCAGGCGCTGACCGCGTCGCAATCGCTCGCTCTGCGTCTCAACGGCTATCGCGAGCGCTCACAGGTGCCCTACTCGGGGTTGACGCTCGCCGAGTATCGCGAGGATCCGCGCAGCAACCCGTTCGTCAATGATTTCTTTGCTATCGATAGACAAGCGATGGCGATTATCCATGGTCTGCAGGCGAGTGAGACCGTTACTTTGCGGACGGCGATGTATCACACACGTCTGCAACGTGATTGGTGGCGGCAGTCGAGCACTTCGCAGCAGCGCCCAAACGATGCGACGGATCCCGCCTGCGGTGACATGCGCAATCTTTTGAGCAGTTGCGGGAATGAAGGTCGCGTACGTGGCTATCGCACCCTTGGCATCGAGCCGCGGCTGCAAATCGACCGCGTCAACTGGCGTGCGCTGGTCGGCGTACGTCATCACCGGGAATGGCAAGAGCGCTTGCA
>Ga0163212_1000224_pt1 | contig 23524 bp, 18 predicted proteins | sample Malawi_45m_30L_FD_113532 | JGI IMG/M metagenome (GOLD analysis project Ga0163212, IMG submission 113532) | Freshwater microbial communities from Lake Malawi, Central Region, Malawi to study Microbial Dark Matter (Phase II) - Malawi_45m_30L | ecosystem: Environmental > Aquatic > Freshwater > Lake...
CTTCGGAACCGTCCATCGACGAAATGTCGAAGACCCGCTGCGAACGCAGCGGGTCTTTTCTCTTTTTGCGCAGGTTTGCGCGCAGTCGTCAACCCTGTGTTTGAACCAGTCGCTGCGTCGATCGCTCAATCGATCTCTCGACTCGCGCCGAAAGTCAGCGCGGCGTGTTTGGCGTGCGTGGTGCGCGTCCCGTGGAACGCGACCTTCCGCTGCCTGACCCTGAGTTGCCGCTGCCTTTCCCTGCATCGTCTGCGCCGATGGCGCGTCGCGTGCTATCAGTCGGCTGCAGCGTGATCGCTTGGGAAGTGCCCTGTTTTCGCTGCCCTGGCGGCAGATAGCGCTGTCGACTCTCGAGCGCTTGCTCGGGCGAGACCTTCAGCAGACGAAGCGAGAGATCCTGCGCCTTCGCGATGTCTTCCTTGGTCATCTTGCCGCGAAGTTGGTTGCGTTCATGCGCAGCGGATGGATTGCCCGCACTTGCCGAGAGATTGAGCCACGCGTACGCCGCGATCGTGTCAAAGGGAACGCCGGCGCCACGTCGATACATCTGCCCGAGAAAGAACTGCGCCCAGTCCAGCCCCTGCTCGGACGCGGCGAGATACAACTGCGCCGCCAACGCATCATTCTGCGGCAGACCATCGCCCCGTTCGTAGAGCACACCAAGTTGCAACTTTGCGTGCGGGACACCCTGATCCGCAGCGGCGCGGTACCACGCTGCAGCCTCGAGATCGCTCTCGGGAAGTCCCTGCCCATGGTCGTAACGCCAACCGAGCACATAACACGCGTCCGGCAATCCCTGCTCCGCTGCCGCACGATAGAGCGCATTGCACTGGGCACTGTCGGCTGTCACGCCACTGCCGAACTCGTACATGCGCGCAAGTTCGTACTGCGCATCCGCGAGCCCTGCGGTCGCAGCCTTGCTGAACCACGCAGCCGCTTCGCGCGGATTTTGCTGAACGCCCTCGCCAGCAAGCAGCAGTCGACCGAGCATCAACTGGGCATCCGAATCGCCTCGCTCCGCTGCGCCGAGAAAGAGTCTTGCTGCCGCCTGAGGATCGCGAGCAACTCCGTCGCCGGAAGACTGCAGCATGCCGAGGGAGACACTCGCTACCACAGAACCCTGCGCAGATGCCAGCGCGTACAGGGCGGCGGCGCGCGCAGGGTTGCGTTCCACCAGGACACCATCGTCGTACATGCGTGCGGCCAACAGTTGTGCCACGGGCGATCCCTTGGCGGCGGCGCGTTCCAGCAACTCGATCGCTTCGACCGCATCGGACTTCACCCCAACTCCATCGCGTAGCGCGAGCGCCAGTGAGACCTGCGCGTCGATCAGGTCTGCTTCCGCAGCGAGGCGATACCAGACCACGGCTTCGCCCGCGTCGGGCGCACAGCCGCGCCCCTCGGCAAGAAACTGTCCGAGGCGGTGCTGCGCGATGATGTCGCCGCGCTCCGCAGCCATGCGCATCCACCGGGCAGCTGCACCATCATCGGTGGGACCGTTGGCGCCATCCGAGTGAAGAAATCCAAGCCGCCGAGCTGCAAGCGCTGGATCTGCGTTCTGCCCCTTCTCCAGCCAGCCGCGAGCGGCAACTGCATCCTTCGCGGTACCGATGCCGTCCGCAAGACGAATGCCATATCGCAGAGCACCTTCGATGCTTCCAGCCTCGGCAGCGAATCGGTACCAGCGAGTGGCATCCGTTTCATCCGTTGAAACGCCATTCCCTCGGGCAATAAGACCCGCGAGTTCGAGCGCGCAGTCGGCGTCACCGAGTTGCGCTGCCGCGCCGAGCCACCGCTGCAGAGCGACTCGATTGGGCGGCTTGCCGTTCCAACCACTTCGGTGAAGTGCAACGAGTCGCTGCATCGCACCGAGACTGCCACCCTCGGCCGCGCGTTCGTACAGGATCACTGCTGCATCGAGATTGGCGGGACCATTGGTGCCATCCTCTTGCGCCTGCGCCTGTGCGAACAAGTCCGAGGGGTTAGGGGGTGCGGCCTTCGAGCAGGCGTGCAGCGCAAGGCAGGCGATGACGGCTAGCGTCGTCGTCAGCACGGCAGTAGTCAGGCGCGTGCGGAGCGGGGAAATGTGAGGCATTCCACCCATGGGGCCCATGGTAATCGCGTCTGCATGCGCGTCCAACCGCGGTCGCGCTCCTAGATGTCCACTTGAACGCCGAGTTCAATCATGCGGCCAGGCGGAATCGAGAAGTAGAGCGGATTGTTCGAGCTGATCTGACCGAGCGTGCAAAACAGCCGCTTCTGGAAGCCTGGCATTGTGGATCGACCGCGCGGCGACAGAATGGTTCTGCCGAGGAAGTATGTCGTGCTGCCCTCGTGTGTTTCGAGCCCTTGGTCGCCTGCGAGTCGCATGAGCCGCGGGACATCCGCGGACTGGAGGAATCCACTGGTGGCGGAAACCGCCCAGAATCCGTCGGACTGTTTCGTGACCTTGACCTGATCATCTGGATCGACGAAGGGCACGGCCACCGTCTGCACCGCCATGATCACGACTTTCTCATGCAATACCTTGTTGTGCTTGATGTGATGCAGGAGCGTTGGAGGAACGCCCGCTTGCTGCTGTGTGAGAAAGACGGCCGTGCCCGAGACACGAGGCAGTGGGTGGATCTGGAGACTGTTGAAGAGGTGAGGCAAGTCAAGCGTCTGCCGTGCGTAGCGCTCGATCATGACCTTTCGTCCGCGGATCCATGTGAAGATGATGTAACAGGTGGTGGATGCAACCAGAAGCGTGAGCCAGCCACCCTTGGGGATCTTCAAAATGTTGGCGATGATGAAGATGAGATCGAGCGTCAAGAAGACGCCGAGGAAGGCAGAGAGGCGCACAATGCCCCACCCATGGTGGCGTTGCATCAGCACGGCGAAGAGGATGGCAACAAGTCCCATATCGAGCGCAACAGCGAGACCGTAGGCATAGGAGAGGCGCTCGGAAGTTTGAAAGATGAGCACGATGAGGCACACGAGTACGGCGGCGATCATGTTCATCAGCGGCACGTACACCTGAGAGCCATATTCGGATGTGTGCACGACTCGCAGTCGTGGCAGCAGCCCCAGTTGAATCGCAGCATGGGTGAGTGAGAAAATGCCTGTAATGATGGCTTGGCTCGCGATGATCGCTGCTGCGGTCGCCAGAATCACCATGGGGCCGACGCCCCACTCGGGCACGAGTAAAAAGAAGGGATTCGCGATGGCTTCTGGGGTTCGCAGAAGCAGCGCGCCCTGGCCGAGGTAGTTCAGAAAGAGACCGGGCAGCACGATGCAGTACCACGCTGTACCGATGGACCGTCGCCCGAAATGACCAAGGTCTGCATAGAGCGCTTCGCCACCCGTAATGCAGAGCATGACGGCACTGACGACCGTGATGGCGGCCGTGAAAGATCCCTGAAAGACATTGACAACATGAATGGGATTGAGTGCTTCAAGAATCTGGGGTGTCTTCACGATGCTGACCGCGCCAAGCACCCCGAGTGTGAGGAACCACAGCAGCATGATGGGTCCAAACAGGAAGCCGATGAACGAGGTGCCTTTTCGCTGAATGAGAAAGAGCCCGAACAGCACCACCAGTGCCATCAGCATGATCAACTCGGTGGAGAACATGGGCTCGGACCGATGCTCGAAGGGCTGCAACTCCTTCAGTCCTTCCAGTGCCGAGAGAACGCTGATGGCGGGAGTAATCAGGCCGTCCGCATACAGCAACGATGCGCCGACGACACCCAGGATGAACCATCGCCTCGGTAGTCCAAAGACGCTGCCCTCCTTGGGAGTCGGCAGCAGCGAAAGGAGGGCAAAGATGCCCCCTTCGCCACGATTATCTGCGCGGAGTATGAACAGCAGATATTTGACGCTGATGACGAGCATGAGCGTCCAAAAGAAGATGCTGATCAGTCCGTAGACCAGCGGCAGTGACACCGCATCGGCCCTCACCGACTCCTCGCCTGGCACCAAAAAGCCGGCCCGCAGGGCGTACAGGGGACTCGTGCCAATGTCCCCAAAGACGATGCCAATGGCGGCAAGCACAACGCCGGCCTTCAACTTTGCGGCAACGCTTGGGTGCCCTTCCGTGGGCGATACTGGGGAATCGACTGTACTCATGCTGCGGGGCACAACTCTGGCTGACTGCCCGCCATCGGTTTGCCCACAGAGGCAGTGTAGTCACCGACAAAGGCCTCGCATCGTTGCGAACTTTCGTGTTCACTACATACATGACCATTTCAAGACGCGACTTCGTGCTTGCTTCGGTTGCAGCGCCGATCTCCTTCAAGGCAGTCGCGCGGCTCTCGCGGCAGCAGCCGTCCATCAACAGCAAACTGCGCGTGGCCAAGATCGGCTGCGGCGGTATGGGCAATGACGATCTCCGTGCAGTCGCGTCTCACCCAATGGTGGAGATCGTGGCGCTCTGCGATGTGGATCGTCGTGCGATCGATGGGTGGCGACTTGGCACGAAGGACAAGGACGGGAAGGCGGTTCCGCCGAAGTTCCCCCGTGTGAAGGCGTTCGCCGATTGGCGGGAATTGCTTTCGTCGATGGACAAGGATATCGATGCGGTCGTTGTTAGCACCCCCGACCACATGCATGCGGCAATCTCGATGTCCGCGATGAACATGGGCAAGCATGTGTATTGCCAAAAGCCGCTCGCACATGGCGCGTGGGAGAACCGACGACTTGCCGAAGTGGCCGCGTCAAAGCCGAGCATCGTGACGCAGATGGGAACGCAGCGGATCGCGACCAAGTGGCGGCGGTACGGCGCGAAACTTCTGCGAGACGGTGTCGTCGGTCGTATCAGCGATCTCTATGCCTGGACGAATCGCCCGGCAGGATGGTGGCCACAGGGCGGCGACCGTCCACAGGGCAGCGATCCGATTCCCGAGTGGCTGTCTTGGGATCTCTTTCTTGGCGTTTCGCCCGAACGCCCCTACAAGGATGGCTACACCCCATTCAACTGGCGCGGCACGATCGATTGGGGAACGGGCGCGTTCGGCGACATGGGCTGCCACATGCTCGATGTGCCCTTTTACGAGTTGGAGCTGGGAATGCCTCGCTCCGTGCGCTGCGATCCTGAGAAGGCAACGAGCGATCAATACCCGGAGCGCGAGACGGTGATGGTGACCTATGCACCCGGGCCCAAGACGGCAGCGGATGGGTTGAAGTTGCACTGGTTCGATGGCGGGCGTTTCCCTGATTTCCGTGCACTCGGTTTGCCCGAGGGTTGGGAGGGCGGCAAGACCGCGGAGGAAGTTGTCAAAGGTGATGGCGGTGTGATCGCTGTCGGCGACAAGGGCGTGCTCTGGTTCCCGATCGAGCATGCATGGTCGCGTGTGTTTGTCGATGGCAAGCCAGTCGATCTGAAGACAGAAGATCTCGGCGCATCGAATCACTGGCATGACTGGGTCGATGCGTGTCTCGCCGGAAAGAAGGATGCGTGTGTCTCGCGCTTCGAGAAGGGGGGGCGACTGTGTGAGAGCCTCTCCATCGGCGCGGTCAGCGCGCTTGATCCCGGCAAGGAACTGATGTTCGATGCGGCTCGCTGCGCGTTCACGAACAGCTTGGTCGCGAGCCGAATGCTGCGGCGTGCGCCGCGCAGCGGCTGGGGAGTCGCGAACCTTTAGCGTGCTTCGCCGCCGTAGTTGATCGCGCACAGGACCGTGAGCGTCTGCGCGATGCTGCTGCCGCGATTGAGGCGCACGACCGCGATCGGCGCGAGTGATGCGAAACGCGGTGCGAGTTCGCGCATGGCTCCATCCACCTGATCACTCGACACGAAGAGCAGCGCATCGCGGCCCACAAGATCACGGTCGCGGTGCAGCCATCTGAACTGTCGTGCATCACTGCTCAGACACGCCACATCGATGTTGGTGCCGTGCAGTGCCGTGGCCAACTTGCCTGCATCACGCCAGTTGATCGCAGCCGCGAAGAATCTGTCTCGTGCCACTCCCTCGTCGCCGCAGCGCACAAGGATGTCCGCATCCAACTCGGGCAGCGGAGGCTGCGGATCGGGAGCGCGCGGCGGACGCGTCACCTTCGGCGGCTTGCGTTCCCATGTGGATGGAGCTGGTGGCGGCGGCGCGAGCACATCGCGGACGGGCGGCAGGGCCGCCAACGCCGTCGGCATTTCTTCGCTGCAGGGGACGCCCGCGGCATCAACCTCATCCGCCCCGTGCGTGTACACCGCGGGCGGCGGCACGAACCCTGGCTGATTCGCTGCAAGTGCTACGCGTTCACTCGCTCGCCGAGTGACGAAAGTGCGGACGGCGTTCCACGGCAGCGCCTCAAGCGTCGGGTCCTTCACCGCAGTAGCAGTAACCGCTGGAATGGCGCGAAGCATCCATCCGTTCACCGCCTGCGAGACACCGATGGGTACGACCACAAGAAGCACGATGACGGAGAACGCCAGCCACCCGCGAACCAATGCACGCTTGCCATGTGCGAGTTCGTGCGCCGTGGCGAGACCGAGTAGCGGGAACGCAAACAGGTATCCGATCGCAGGCCAGTGTGGGAGTCCCTTGGGACTCCACGCAGCGATCAGGAGAAAGGTAGTGACGGGCACAAGAGTCATGCACGCGAAGAACCATGTCGATCGTGCCATGGCGTTCACGCGTGGCCCGCGCCGCAGCGCCTTCACCATCTCGAACAGAAGGGGCGCCCAAATCCAAGGGAGAACGATGCCCGCCTGCGCACCGAGCGACTCAAGGACGCGAAGCGGGTGGAAGCCGCCGTCCGTCGCCGCGCGCGCCCCTTGGAAACGGAAGGACGCCCAGTCGTTCATGCTGTTCCAGATCAGCACGGGACTGATGACCGCGAGCGCAGTCGCGGCGCCGACCCACGGCGCAGGATGGCGGAGGAGTTGGCGTCCCTCGCGAGTGGTCAGCAAGAACAGCAGCACGCCGATGCCTGCAAGTGCAGCCTGATACTTGGCCAGCCCCGCCGCACCGAGTGCAGCGCCCGCGACGATCCATGTCGTCCACGCGCTCCACGGTTGGGCATGCTCGACTTGCAGTGCGCCGAGCACGCCGCCGCGAGCGAGCGCCCACGCCATCACCATCAGTGCTGCGAGCAGCGGTCCATCGGGCAGCGCCCACCCACCAAGCGCCACCGCGAAGAGTGCGGAAACATTCAGAAGCACAGCAGTCCATGCGCCAGCCTGCGGTGAAAACAGCAGGCGCGCCGTGCGCCATGCCATCCATGTGGTGAACGCGAACAGCAGGATGAAGGGCAGGCGAATCCAGATGGCTTCCACTGGACCACTGCCGCAAAGCGCGAGCCCAGCGCGCGCGAGCAGATATACGAGCGGCGGATGATCGAACCCCGACAGCGTGACGGACCGGCACGCGCCGACTTCATACGCCTCGTCGATTCCAAGCGGCAGCCACACGCCCACGAGCACGCGCAGCAGCGTTCCCGCACTGATTGCCGTCCAGGCGATGGCGGTCGGTGATCGCGGCCAGCCGATATCCATCGTGCGCGGCACCGACAGCGGATGAACTTTCCACCAGATCCAGAGCGCAGCCACCACGCAGCTTGCACCAAGCAGCCAGCCCGCGATTACATCGGTCAGGTAATGAGCCTCGAGCACGATGCGAGTCGCTGCGATCGCCAGACCGAGCATCAGGATTGGCCAGCGCAGCCTTGGGAACCAGATTGCGAGCACCAGCGATGCAGCCGCAGCGGTCGTCGCGTGTCCACTGGGGAACGATGCCCGCACCCATCCCCTCTCAAACCACTCGAATCCGCTGAGATCACCCGAGATGAACGCGGCGGGCCGCCAACGGCCGAAAGCGATCTTCAGTGCATTCGCCAGTCCGCCAGAAACGGCGACCGTCACGCCGAGCAAGAACGCCCAGCGCGCGAGACTGTCGCGGCTGGTTCGCCAGCCGTACACGAAGAGCACGACGGATGGCACAATGATCCACTGTCCCTCGCCGAACTCGGTCAGGATCAGCGCAACATCATGGAAGGCCCATGGCAGACTCGCGCCAAAGAGAGCAATCTCGTGGTCGATGAAGAAGGAGAGCGCGAGTATGCCGAGCCCGATCAGTGATACGCGCGTCACTCGGCGTAGCGATGGCATCTGTGGAGGCACACCGATCATCGTTTCCTCCAGAGCGGCAGCCACGCGATGGCTGACAGCAGCATCGCCGCGGGGATGAGCGCCATCGCCCATTCCCATCCCCACGATGAGTCGGCGATGCGCCCAACGATCGCCGGGCTCGGCACATCGCCGAAGGCATGGATCGCGAGCACATTCGCGCCCATGGCGAATGCGCGAAGATCCGCGGGAACGGCGTTCAGTAGCACAGCATTCACGGGACCCTGCGATGCGAAGGCGAATGTCGCCGCGAGGAACAGGACAGTCATCACGAGCACCGTATCCGTACAGTACAGAGCCGCAGCGGTGAGCGGTGTTGCCGCGAGCATGCAGAGGCCGCACAGCAGCAGGCACGCGCGCGAGCCGCCGCCAAGTGCGCGAGCCGCCGCGCCACCGCCGAGTGTTCCGAGCAGTCCCGCGGTCACGATGATGATGCCGAATGATGCGGATGCGTCGATGGCACTCCAGCCGCGGACGGTCGTCAGGTAGTGCGGCATCCAGACGGCGAGCGCACCGAAAGCAAATGTGAACGCCGTCAGTCCGATCGTGGCGGACCGAAAGTCAGCGCTGCCGAACACCGCGCCCAGTGCCGCCGCGCGCTGCCTCATCGGTACGTGAACCGTCCGTTCCGATTCCGCTGCGCTCGGTGGGGGCTCGCGCAGTCGCAGGCAGAGGAACGCAAGCAGAAGCCCTGGCACGCCACCTGCGATGAACACCGAGCGCCATCCCCAGTGTTCGGACAGCATGCCCGATGCGATGTAGCTGAGGGCTGTGCCGATCGGGATCGCCGCGTAAAAGATGCTGAGTGCAGACGCGCGGCGCTCAGGCTTGAAGTGTCCGGCGAGCAGGACAGGGCCGAGCGTGGAGTACGCCGCTTCGCCGATGCCAACGAGTGCGCGCAGCAGCAGCAACTGCAGCAGCGTTTGCACGAATCCACTGGCGAGGGTAGCCGCACTCCAGATGAAGATGCCCACCGCGAGTAGCCGAGGTCTGCTTACGCGTCGCGAGGCGAGTCCAAAGACGGGCGCGGCGACCATGTACACCAGCAAGAACGCGCTCGTGAGGAATCCGATCTCCGTCTGCGTGGCGCCGAGCGACTGTTGGAGCGGTGCGACGATGCCTGCGAGGAGGTAGCGATCGAGATAGTTGAGAAGATTGAGCGCGGTCAGCAGCGTGAGTGTTCCCATCGCCCCATGCAGAAACCTGCTCGTTGGCGCTGCCATCTGTGAGGCGTGGTACCCCAACTTGTCGCACTGCACAAGCGTCCGACTGCCGCTCGTCGCCGTGGTAAGATTCCGGGAGAATTTTTCCCTAACCATCGTCCCCACTTCAGGAGCCACTATCGATGAAACGATTCGCCGTCCTCGCTGCACTTTCACTCGCCCTCATTGGCTGCGCCACAGGTCCAAAGACCGAGGAGCAGAAGAAGGACCTAGGCACGGAAGTGCGCGCTGCGATCGAGCGGCTGAAGGTGCGCGATCCGAGCATGGACAAGTTCTTTGCGAACTCGTCTGGATATGTGGTTCTGCCCTCCGTGGGCAAGGGTGGGTTCGTGTTTGGGGGTGCTGCAGGCGATGGCGAAGTCTTCGCCAACGGGCGTTCCATCGGCTACTGCTCGATGAATCAGGGATCATTTGGTGCAACGATCGGCGGGCAGGTGTTCGACGAGTTCATCTTCTTCAAGGATGAGTCCTCTTTGAAGCAGTTCACTTCGGGGACATTCCAGTTTGCCGCGCAGGCCTCTGCCGTGATGGCCACTTCAGGCGCTGGCGCAGCGAACGACTATCGAGACGGTGTCGCGATCTTCGTTGGCAGCAGCACGGGTGCGATGCTCGACGCATCCATCGGCGGCCAGCGATTCGACTATCGCGCAGGGTCATCCCAGTGACAACCGGACGCCTCGCCAAAAACGCATGGCACCGTCAGAGCGTCGCTGTTGCCGCGCTGCTTGCGCTCGGCTGTACTGCGCTCGCAGGTGGATGGATGCAGTCGCAGCAGCGATCGTTTCGTTGGGATGTGCACGACATGAAGCGCCCCCAGCCGCCTGTCGTGCAGACGGGAGCCGCGTGCGCGACGACGCCGCCGAGTGATGCCATCGTGCTCTTTGGCGGCGGCGACACATCGAAATGGGTCAAGGCGGGTTCGGAGTCACCCATCGGATGGAAGGCGGATGGCGGAGTACTCACCATCGTGCCGCGCACCGGCGACATCGCGACGCGCGACAACTTCGGCGACTGTCAGTTCCACATTGAGTGGATGGTTCCCGCAGATCTGAAGTGCGAAGGTCAGAAGGGCTGCAACAGCGGCATCTTCTTCATGTCGCGCTATGAGCTGCAGATTCTGAACTCGTCGGGCAATGTCACCTATGTGGATGGCATGGCGGGTTCGATGTACGGGCAGCATCCGCCGCTGGTGAACGCCTGCCGTGCGCAAGGACAGTGGAACGCCTACGACGTGATTTTTCGCGGCCCGCGCTTCGATGCGGCAGCCGGCATCGTTCGCACGGCGTCGATGACGGTGCTGCTGAACGGCGTGCTCGTTCAGGAGAACGCCGAGGTGCTTGGCGAGACCGCGCACATGCGGCGTGCTTCTTATGCGCCGCATGCGGAGAGCGCGCCGATCAAGTTGCAGGATCACGGCGATGCTCTGCAGTTTCGGAACATCTGGGTTCGTCCGCTCGCTTCGCCCGCAGTCGCGGAGTGACCGTCTGCGCTCGGGCGCGTGTTCGCTGGCGCCACGCATCGGCCTCACGGATCGACAGCAGCGCCCTTAGACCATCGTGTTGTTGAGCAGATTGTTGTGGGCGTTGTAAGCCGCCACCTTGTAGCACTCGGCGTAGGTGGGATAGTTGAAGACGTTGGTCAGGAAAAAGTCGAGACCACCCTTCAGGCGGATCACCGCCTGCCCAATGTGTACGAGTTCGGTGGCATTCGATCCGATGATGTGTACGCCAAGAAGTTGGCGTGTCTCGCGGTGGAAGATCAGTTTCAGAAATCCGTCCGCCGTCTCTGCGATCTTTCCCCGTGCGATCTCGTTGTACCGCGCCACGCCAATCTCATAGGGAACCTTCTCCTTGGTCAGTGTCTGTTCCGTCGCACCAACACTGCTCATCTCGGGGATGCTGTAGATGCCGAGCGGGTATTCATTACCCATGGGTGCTGTTGAGCTGCCGAACATATGACATGCGGCGATGCGCCCTTGCGCTGAACTTGTCGCAGCGAGCGCGGGGAAGCCGATCAGATCGCCTGCCGCGTACACGCCTTGCACGGTGGTTTCATACTGGTCGTTCACGCTGATGCGCCCGCGCGAGTCCGCCGCAAGGCCGATCGCATCAAGATGAAGCCCCTCCGTACATCCTTGTCGCCCCGCAGAGATGAGGGTGGCATCGGCGGTCATGCGTTTGCCACTTTCAAGTTCCACCACTACGCGCCGCGGCTGCTCGTCAATGCATGCGATTCGGACGACCGCCTCACCACAGCGGAAGATCACATCCTGCAGCCGCATGCCATGGATCATCTCGTCGATCGTCTCGGTGTCCATGAACGAAATCGGGCGTTCTGACTTTTCGACGAGCGTGACCTTTGTACCGAGGGTTGCGAAGAACGATGCATACTCGAGGCCGATCACGCCGCCACCCACCACGATCATCGTTCGCGGGATCTCGCGCAGCGCGAGCACGCTATCGCTTGTCAGGATGATGGGATTGTCCTCGCTCGATTGATCAGGGCACGCGGCTGGGATGACTGGGCGCGTCCCAGTGGCAAGCAGCGTGAACGCGGTCGTCACGCGGCGATCTCCTTCAGGACTATCGACCGCAAGGGTGTGCACATCGATGAAGGAGGCGAAGCCCGAAAGGATTTTTACATCGTTGCGAAGGAGATTCTGGCGAATGAGCTGCTGCTCTTCGTTGATGACGCCGCTGACTCGGTCGATCAGCATCGGCATCGTCAGGCGAATGGGATCGGCGCCCGCCGCTTCAAGCGACTTGCGTACCGTGCCGCGCCGAAGACTCACGACCGCCTCGCGGAAGGTCTTGGAAGGCAACGTCCCCAGGTGCACTGAAACGCCGCCAACACCGCGGCGCCGCTCGATCATCGCCACACGCTTGCCGAGCTTTGCCGATTGGATTGCGGCGGCCTGTCCTGCAGGTCCACTCCCCACGATAGTGAGATCGAATTCATACGCCTCGGTCATGGGCGCAGCATAGGAGCGGCTCGGCGATACCGTGTTCGCGATGCACTTCACGCCCACCCATGAGTCGATCGCCGCCTGCTATCGCTTGCTGATCGGCATGATCGTGCCGCGCCCGATCGCCGTGGTTGGCACCATGTCGTTGGATGGACGGCCGAACCTCGCACCATTTTCCTTCTTCACAGGGATCGGTTCGCGACCGATGTCGCTGCTCTTCTGTCCCGTGAACAATCGGGACGGCAGCGAAAAGGATTCGCTTCGGAACGCAAAGCCGCGAGCGGAAGGGGGTCAAGGAGAGTTCACCGTCAGCGTTTGCACCGAGTCGATCGTGCGACGGGTCGCTGCCGCCGCCGAGGTGCTGCCGTTTGGCGAGAGCGAGTTCACTCTCGCAGGGCTGAACGAGCGCCGAAGCACCGTCATCATGCCGCCATCGGTGGCGGAGAGTCCCGCGACCTTCGAGTGTCGCACGCTGCAGGTGGTTCGGCTTGCGGCAGGGCAGGCAGGCGGCGGCAACATCGTGGTTGGCGAGATCGTTCATGTGTGGATCGATGATGCGTTGATTGCTGATGGCGCCGTGGATCCGCAGCGGCTGCGTGCGGTGGCGCGTATGGGCGGGGAGTCTTGGGCAACAACGCGTGAACGCTTCGATCTTGCGATGGGGCGCGAGGCGTTGCAGGCGTGTCCACCACTCGACTTTCGAGGGGTGTGATCGTTACCCTAGTCGGACCGTGCCGCACCGCTTGAGTCGACGAAGTTCGAAGAACGGTCGTGCGCGAACCCCCAAGGAGAAAGACATGCCAACTACCAAGTCTGCATCGAAGAAGCGCACCACCACAGCGAAGTCGTCCGAGACAGGCAGCGCACGCAACAATAAGTCGCGCACGAGCGTGAAGCCGGTGAGTAAGACGCGCGCGTCTGTCGCGGCCAAGGCGACCACCAAGAAGCCCGTGCGTTCGAGAGTGCGTAAGACCAGGGCGACGACAGGGAACACTTCGACGAAGTCGCAGGCCGTGACCATCGTCGAGACATCGCCGCTGACATGGTCATCGAGCACGGTTGGGCCAACCTTCGGACAGATCCAACTGGCCGCTTATCACAAGTGGCTGCAGAACGGCGGCACAGAGTTCGACAACTGGGTCGCCGCTGAGACACAACTCAAGCGCAAGCCATCGGGTGGCTCCAAAGGAGACTGAGTCATGCGTTCTGTGACAGTGCTCGCGGCGATCTGCTTCTGCGGCGCTGCATGGACGCTGCTTTCATGCCAAGCGCCACCGAACATTCCACCGAGTGAGCGGCGGAGGATCGAGCTCTTCAACGGCGCGGATCTGACGAACTGGAAGGTCTTTCCCGCGGATGCACCTGCGGAGACATGGACAGTGCGCGATGGCGTTCTCGTGTGCGCAGGTCAGCCCGTCGGATATCTACGCACGGAACGCAAGTACACCAGTTTCGAGCTCGATCTGGAGTGGCGTTTCGATCCCTCCAAGGGTGCTGGAAACTCAGGCGTACTCATGCGTGTTCAGTATCCCGACAAGGTGTGGCCAAAGTCGATCGAGGCGCAACTGCAGAGCGGTAGTGCCGGAGACATATGGAACATCGATGCGTTCCCGATGAGTACCAACCGCGACCGCACGAACGGGCGCCACACGGCGAAAGCCCAGCCGTCCAGCGAAAAGCCCATCGGCGAGTGGAATCAGTACTCCATTCGCTTGGTCGACCAGAACCTGCAGCTGAAGGTGAACGGCGTGGTGCAGAACATGGCGACGCACTGCGAAGCGATCGAAGGGTGGATCGCCCTGCAGTCCGAGGGGGCTCACATCGAGTTCCGAAATATCAGGCTGCGGCCGCTGCCTTGATCAGCCTTTCGTTCGCTTGAACTCGCGCATGAAATCGACGAGCGCCTTCACGGCGGGCAGGGGGCACGAGTTGTACATCGATGCGCGTATGCCGCCTGCCTCGCGGTGGCCTGCGAGCCCATCGATGCCATCTCGCGCCGCATCTTTCCAGAAGCATTCGTCGAGCTGTGCAGTCGGCAGTCGGAATGATGCGTTGATCGCCGAGCGGCACGATGCATGACCGAGCGGCGTGTAGAACCCACCTGAGGCATCGATCGCATCCTGCACCAGACGCGCGCGCGCGTGAGTGCGGCGTTCCATCTCCGCGACACCACCCTCGCGGAGCATCCACTGACACATACGCCAGAGCGCATGGATGGCGAACGTCGGCGGCGTGTTGATGCGGCTGCTCGCCTTCGCGTGGGCGGCGTAGGAGAACATGGATGGCAACTTCCGCGGCGCGCGCTGCAGTAAATCACGGCGAACGATGATGACCGACATCCCCGCAACGCCCAAGTTCTTCTGCCCTGACGCATACACCATGCCATGCGCGGACCAGTCCACGGGTCGAGAAAAAATCTCGCTGCTGGCATCGTTGATCAGCACGGCACCGTCGGCACAGCGGGGAGGTTTGGTGTACTGCGTTCCATGCACAGTGTTGTTGGAGCAGTAGTGCATGTATGCGGCGCCCATGCTTGCACGACACTCCGCGTCACTCGGCACATGGTCGTAGGCGCAGCGCTTGCCTTCAAAGGGAACGACGATCTTGGCGGTTGGCACTGCATCGCGCGCTTCCACAATCGCCTTCGCCGTCCAGATGTCCGTATCGGGGTAGTCGGCGACGCCGCCATCGGGTAGCAGGTTCAGTGGGATCAGCGCGAACTGCAATGTTGCGCCACCTGGAACGAAGAGGATCTCGTGCGTGGCAGGGACTTCCCCGAGACGGCGGCAGCAGTCGAGCGCACCCGCGAGCACGCGGTCGAACGGCGGTTGCCGATGGGAGTGCTCCAAGATGCCGATGCCCGTGCCTTCGAGGTCGAGCAGGTCACCGCCGAGTTCGCGCAGCACATCCTCGGGCATCGCGGCGGGACCTGCGGAAAAGTTCCAGATGCGTCCCATCGTTAAGGCTCTTTTAGTCGTGTGCGTCGCGTCGAATCGACTGCACATGCACCCCGAGCACATGCGGTGCCTCACGAATCTGTCGCATGGTGCGTTCCGTCGGCAACTCGTTCAGATGGATGCGCGCGATCGCAGCATGGTTGCCTTCGCAGATGACATTCTCCATCTCTTCGACATTGATGCTCGCCTGTCCAAGCACATCGAAAATGCCCACGAGTACCCCAGGGCGGTTGAGATGGCGGACATGGATCAGTGTCTTCGCGCTGCTGACCGATGCGCGGTTCATGCACGAGGCGACCGTTCCCTGTTCGAGCCACTGGCGCACGATGCGAACGACATCGTGGTCGATCGATTCGCGCGCTTGCACGGTGTGCGCACCCGCGTCGAGCGTCGCGATGACGCTGGGCTCCGCTCGCAGCTCCGAAGTCGGCGACCCGGGGTGAGAGAGACCATCGGTGGAGTGCAGATCGAGTCCCGCGCGAATGCCCTTGGTACGGCAGGCATTCAGCAGCGCACGCTCGTTCACCACACTGCCGAGGCTGGTGTTGACAATGGTCGATCCAGCCCGCAGCGCCTGAAAAAACTTATCGCCAAGCAGACCCTCGGACTCCTCGTTGCCTGTCACGCTGACGCTCACCACATCAGAGAGCTTCGCAAGATTCACGAGATTCGCGCAGTAATCGATGCCGAGCGCGTTGCACCGAGCTTCGGTGATGTGCTGGCTCCACGCAACGACATGCATGCCGAAAGCGATGCCACGCCGTGCCACTTCCTGCCCGACTTGGCCGAGGCCGACCACGCCAAGCGTTCGGCCCGAAAGTCCGGGCGCCTCGCGGCCGCCCTCGCTCTGCTGTCCGACGCGTGCACGCTGCGCCGCATTCACCAGATCGCGGTCGCATGCCAAGATCATTGCCCACACGAGTTCTGCCACAGCGGATGCTGTGCGCCCTGGGCAGTGCGCCACAAAGATGCCGCGGTTGCTCGCCGCCTCGAGGTCGATGCTCTCGATCGTCGGTCCTGTTCCGATGACGAGCCCGAGCCGCTCCGTGGCGCCGAGCGCTCGGTTATCCACGCGAGTATCACGCGTGACAAGAATGTCGGGCTCGATGTCGCGCATCGCATCGGGCAGCGTGCTGCCCTCAAGCATCGGATTTTGGATGGCATCGCAGCCGGCGGCGCGCAGCCCTTCGAGCGCGTGTGCACCAAGACGGTCGGCCACCAACACACGCGAGGCCATCGCCAAGGGCGTGGCGAACACGGTCGGCTCCTGCTCGCTCATGCCTGCAATGCTAGCGATGCATCGAGTGCGGGCGAGAACGAGTGCAGGAACAGACCGCTACGGATCTTCGGATGGAACCATGTCGACTTTGGCGGCATGATGAGCCCGGCGCCCGCAACGGCCAGCAGTTCCTCGATCGATGTCGGATGCATGGCGAACGCGATGTCCGCTTTGCCGCTCTCCACATGAGCCGCGAGTTCCTGCGGCGAACAACCACCGAGGAACGACAGCCGCGGATCGGTGCGCTCGTCCGTGATCCCCAGAATGGGTGCGAGAACGGTGCGCGAAAGTCGAACCACATCCAGAAGATCCGTGGGCGATTCGCCGTGTGCGCCCGGGAGTCGCAGTCGCCACCAGGACTTATTGAGGTAGATCGAAACTTCTCCCTTGGCACGGGGCGCCGGTCCGTCGCTTTCGTCGACCGCATCAAGGACTCCCACTTCGCTGAGCGCGTGTTCCACTTGCTCTATCCCTTGCCCTCGCGCAAGCCGCGCCAACCGGTGATAGGGGAGGATGAGCAGTTCTTCCGCTGGGTAGATCACCGCAGGGAACCGCCCGAGTGCTGTGCGGTCGATGCCCTCAGGTGCACTGGCAAGTGCTGCTGATGCGCGCACCGCCGCTGCGCTTCGGTGATGACCGTCCGCAATGAAGATTCGTGGCACTTCAGCAAACAGTTCGTAGTACGCGTCGATGGAAGTCGCAGCCCAGAGCGTGTGGATGACTTTGTCCGGCGCACTGAAGTGAAAGATTGGACGATGATTCATGTCGCGCGCAAGTTGCGCCACAAATCCATCGAGCCCTGCCACTGTCAAGAAGACTGGCTCGCAGTGCGCACCAAGCGCCACCATGTGATCGGTGCGGTCCTGCTCCTTGTCGGGGCGGGTCAGTTCATGCCGTGCGATCGCGCCGCTGACATAGTCCGCCACATCCACACAGCACACCAATCCGCTCTGCGTTCGTCCTTGTGCAGCCTGCCGATAGACGAAGAAGTTCTCCTTCGGCTCGCGCACCATGCAACGGCGTTCAAGAAGCCCGCGCAGATTGTCGAGCCCTTTGGCGTACACGCTTGGCGAGTGCGGATCCTGATCAGGTCCGAAGTCCACCTCGGGTCGCACCACACGCATAAAGCTGTTGGGGTTGGCCGCGCAGGCGGCGGCACCCGCGAAATCGATCACGTCGTAGGGAGGGCACGCCACCTGTGAAACGCGGTTTGCAGCCGCCCGGATGGCAAAAAACGGGTGAACGCGCATGCGGGGCGTGAGTGTATCGGACCATGAGCGGCATCTTTCCTGAAGTCCGCTGAAGGAGGTCGGTTCGACCGCCGAAAGGGGGAGCCATGGAACGAAAGAACTGCATCCAAGTGCTTGTTCGCCTCATCGAAGCAAAGGAGGGCGAGGGTCCTGGGCACTGTCATCGGGTGTCGTCACTCGCAGGATCGCTTGCCGCGCATCTCGGACTCGATCAGGGCCAGATCGAGGATGTACACACCACGGCGATGATTCATGATCTTGGGAAGTTGACCGTTCCAGATGAGATCCTCTTCAAGCCCAGCCGACTGACCGATGAGGAGTTTGCCGTCATCCGTCGTCATCCCGAAACGGGAGCCCGCCTGATTGGCGCATTCGAGGAGTTGCGCTTTGCGCAGTCGGGCGTTCGAAGCCATCACGAGCGGTGGGATGGTCAGGGTTATCCCGATCGGCTGCAACGGGATGCGATCCCGTTGGCATCGCGGATCATCGCGATCGCTGACTCCTTTGATGCCATCTGTTCTGATCGTCCCTATGCGCCACGGCGTTCGTCACGACGAGCCGTGGATGAAGTCTTGCGCTGTGCGGGTTCGCAGTTTGACCCTGAACTAGCGGTGCACTTCGCCGACCTTTGGCAGTCCGATTGTGCGCTTCAGCAGTGGGGCGACATCAAGAGTGAGAGAATTGTCGTTCCAAGTGGACAGTGTGAGGATTTGTGCTATCCTCCCCCGCGTAGTGGCGACGGATTGCCATGGGGGCATCCGAGAGCGCAAGCGTGCAAGGAGACCGCACATGCTCGAAAAATCAGCGCAACTTGTGTCACTTTTGGCGCATAGTTTGAGCGGTTTTGAGCGTCTCGTGGTGGAACTGCATTACATCGACGGAATGCCGGCGAACGAGATTTCTGATGTCCTCGAGGTGGATGAGGATGAAGTGAAGTCTGCGCTCGACGGCATTCGCAGTCGCGTCTGCGAAGTGCGAAAGGCCTTCGTGAATGCGCTGTGCATGTCGGAGGCTGAAACCGGCGAATTGGTGGGCGCCGGCGGGACCGAGTGAGTCAACTGCTCGATCGGTTTGACTTCGCTGACTTTGTTGAAATGGTTGGCCCGGTTGAACTGAATTGGTTGGTTGCGCTTGTTGGGTTGAGTCTGTCCTGAGTGAAATCGGCCTGTGTGTAGTCCACAGGGACGCAAAGGAAGTGCCCAGCGCCCGTTGTGCCGCAGCTGGTTGCAGTGGGTGTTGAACCGACCGTGAAGTCTTGGTCAGAGGCGGAGAGAGACTTGCTCGCTTTTGTGGAGCAGAGTGGGCTGTCGTTGTGCCTCGGACCACGACAGCACAGGCGGAGGCCATGGGATGGGTGCGAGGGAATAGTCGGGAAAGGGGGTCGGGAGCGGGGGTTGGGCGAAGGTACTGGCCGCTCCCACGCGAGCGGTCCGCGTGACGGCTTCGGCCGAGTCCGCTGCGCAGTACGCGCAGTTGTGCGGACTCGGTCGCAGGCCGCTCGCCGCTGTCGGTCGGTGAGGCACAGACCAGTTACGTTTCGTAATTGCGGCGTTCGAGCGTGCGACAGGGTGCCTGGTTCGCTTATTCAGTTCGCCCAAGCACCCAGCAGCGCGGTCAGGTCGGTGCCGTTCACCAAACCGTCGTTATTGATGTCTGCGCTCCCGTTTGTCCCCCAGCTCGAAAGAAGAATGGTGAGATCCGCGCCGTTCACCGATCCATCGCAGTTGATGTCCGTGGTGGCGCAGTTTGGCCCAGTCTCCACCGACAGCACGAGCGATGCAGGGCGCGCCTGACCGACTGCGATGAGGGGGCTTTCTTTCGAGTAGAAGCTCGGGAAATTTCCTCCCTGCTGCTGGACAAAGGTCAGACTGCTGATGACCAAGAACACGCGCCCACGGTTCAGCCCCTGACGGAGATACGCCTGGATGTTTGGCTGTGAAACTGAGACCTCGAAGGTCATTTTTGCTCGCAGCGGAATCAGTTCCCCTGGCGCGAGATCGCTGATCTGTCCAACTGCAAATTGCTGGGGATCAAAGCCCAGCCGCGGGTTGTTCGACACATCGATAGGTGCGCCTGAGCCATCGAAGCTGAGCGCGAACGCGTTTCGCACGCCCGAGGCAAGTGGGTTTGGCGGCGTCGCATACGGCGAGTTCTCCACAAAGTTCGTCGCACTGAAGCCGTTTCGAAATCCGCATCCAAAGAGTTCGATCGGCTGCCCCGCATCGGTATCGGCCACAAACGCCGGGTCGCTCGGTGCGAGACAGGTCCGCCACGAATCTGGTGTCGGGTCATAGGCCACGATGCGGTCATTCGCGAACTCCACGCTGAGCACGGCGCTCGTCACCGTGTAATTCTCCGCGCCAAGTCCTCCAGGAACGATAGGTGCGGTATCGAATGCCACGATGAACTGTCCATCGCGGCTGTCGAACTGCGGGGACGCTGGATCCGATCTAAAGGTCGAGATCGTCGGTCGTATTCCGGGCGTGGCGTTGAACGGGTACATCCACCTATCGAGCACCGGCGTTTGCCACGAGCCTTGAATGGAGTCTGCGTAGGTTGCGGCGGCACACGAGAGTGCGGCAACGACTGAGGCGGTTACGAAAGAAAGTTGGCTTGAACACATGTGAAGATCCGATCGGTCTAGTATTTCAGGGCGTCTTTAGAAACCCAACCCTAGGCTCCCTAGCAGTGCAAAAGCAAGAGCGAATTTCTATCCATTTACCGCGCGTGCGGCAGAGTGCCACTCCATATCGCGCACAGCAAATTCGATACGGAACGCCTACTCGTGCTTTCACACTGGTCGAGCTGCTTGCCGTCGTGGGAGTACTTGCGCTGCTCGTGGCGATTTCAGCATCCGCCGTCACAGTGGTGCAGCGAACGGCACGGCAGACCGCGGAACTCGCTGCGCTGCGAAGTGCGCTTCAAGGGTGGACGAGCTACGCGCTCGACAATGGCGGCTCAATCATCCCGGGATTTCTGCCTGGGTTGCCGGCGTTCCAACGAAATGGTGAGCCGATCCCCACGCAAACCTACGGCGGTGGCGTAAACATTGCGGCGCGGTGGCCGTGGCGGCTCACTCCGTATCTCGATGGCGATATGCGCGCTCTGTTCGCAGGTCCTCAGGCAGAGATGTGGTCAAAGTTGGAGAACGGTGATCCCGAGCAGATGACCTACTTCGCGAGTCTCTATCCATCCTTTGGCATGAACTCGACATGGGTCGGTGGCGACAGCGAGCGGCTCGGGTTCCTTTCGCCCACGCTTCCGAATGGTCAGCGAAATCCCCTCGCCAACTTTTACCTTCGCCGACTCTCGATGGCACGAAATCCAGCGCGCGTGATCGTCTTTGCGTCGAGTCGCACGAATGCGACGGCGGATGGCGGCATTGCCGAGGGCTACTTCCGACTCGAGAGCCCGACGCTCATTCAGCCGCAGTGGCAGGCACGGTACGACCCCGAAGTTCCGATGTCGTTCGGCAATCTCAGCGCGCGTTACCGCGACGAAGTATGCGTGGGAACGATCGATGGTGCCGTGGCGGCGGAGGGAGTGAACGCCCTGCGCGACATGCGCCGCTGGGCCGATCAGGCGGACCGCGCTGACTGGAGTTTGCAGCCCTAATCGGTGGCGGCGCTATTCATCGCTCTCGCGCAGCTTTGCAAGAACGGAGAAGTCCTCGAGCGTCGTCGTGTCCTGATGCGATTCTCGCCCTGATGCGATATCGCGCAACAAACGCCGCATGATCTTTCCCGAGCGGGTCTTGGGCAGGAGCGTGGTAAAGCGAATCATGTCGGGGCGCGCGATTGCGCCGATCTCGTGCGCGACATGTTCCTGAAGTTCCCGTTTCAACGGCGCACTTGCGCTGCCGACAAAGTCCGGGCCAAGAGTCACAAACGCCGCGATTCCCGTTCCCTTGATTTCATGTGGCATGCCCACGACCGCAGCCTCTACCACGGCTGGATGCGATACGAGCGCGCTTTCCACCTCCATGGTGCCGAGGCGGTGCCCACTGACATTGATGACGTCATCGATACGACCCATGATCCAGAAGTAGCCGCGATCATCGCGTCGTGCTCCATCGCCTGCGACATACATCCCTGGCACCTTCGACCAGTAAGTCTCGATGAATCGCGCGCGATCTCCGTGGATGCCACGCAGCATGGCTGGCCACGGTTTTCGGATCACCAGCAGTCCGCCCGTGTTCGGTGGAAGTTCCTCGCCGCGCTCGTTCACGATGGCCGCATCGATTCCAAACATCGGGAGTGTGCATGAACCGGGTACGGTCGGCGTCGCGCCCGGCAGCGGCGTGATGATGTGCCCGCCGGTCTCGGTCTGCCACATCGTGTCCACGATGGGGCAACGCGACGAGCCAATCGTTTGGTGGTACCACATCCATGCTTCGGGATTGATGGGCTCACCCACGGTGCCGAGTACGAGCAGACTTGAAAGGTCGTGCCGCTGCGGATGCGCATCGCCCCACTTCATGAAGGAGCGGATCGCCGTTGGCGCCGTGTAAAAGTGTGTGACGCGGTGGCGCTCCACGATCGCCCAGAAGCGGTCTTCCGCGGGAAAATTCGGTGCGCCTTCGTACATCAGCGTTGGGACGCGATTGGGCAGCAGTCCGTACACGATGTAGGAGTGTCCCGTGATCCAACCGAGGTCCGCCGTGCAGAAGTAGATCTGTCCGCGCGCTGGGACAAGATTGAAGGTCAGCCGTGCCGTCTGCGCGGTGAAGATCATGTAGCCGGCCGTCGTGTGCACGATGCCCTTGGGCTTTCCCGTCGAACCGCTCGTGTACAGCAGGAACAGCGGATGTTCCGAGTCGACCGCCGCGCATGGGCACTCATCCGACTGCACACCAATGCACTCATGCCACCACAGGTCGCGCGTTGGATGCATCGCCACTTCGCGCGTGGTGCGGCGAAGCACGAGCACATGGCGTACCTCGGGCAGTCGTGTGCACGCTTCGTCCACATTCGCCTTCAATGGCACCACTTGACCGCGCCGCCACGCGCCATCACAGGTGATGATGATCTTGCTCTGCGCATCGAGTACGCGGTCCACGATCGCATTTGGTGCGAAACCACCGAAAATCACGGAGTGGGGTGCGCCAATTCGGGCACAGGCAAGAACGGCGATCGCCAGTTCAGGCACCATGCCCATGTAGATCGTCACGACATCGCCTCGCTGCACGCCGAGCGACAGCAGAGCATTCGCCGCACGCGAAACTTCGCGCTGTAGTTCTCGGTAGGTGAGTCGACGCACCTCTGGTTCCGGCGAGCAGGGTTCGCCCTCCCAAATGATCGCCACATCATCACCGAACCCCGCTTCGACCTGACGGTCCACGCAGTTGAAGCATGCGTTGGTTTGTCCGCCTACGAACCAGCGCGCGTCGGGTGCGTTCCACTCCAAGACGCGCTGCCAGGGGCGCATCCAGTGGAAGCCGCGCGCCACGCCACCCCAGTATCCCTCCGGATCCTGCAGCGAACGAGCATGCTCCTCGCGGTACGCATCCATGCTCGGTACATGCACCGTTCCCATGTTCGTGCGAAAGTGATCGGTCGGTTGGAAGATGCGATTTTCCTGTAGGACGCTGGTAATGGCATCGCTCATGGACGAAAGGCTAGCGCGGGATTTTGCGAGGGCGATCCGTAGGATGGCGGGATGCTGACGCTGCGCGAGGTGTCCAAGAGCTACGGCACGGTGCACGCCGTTGATCGCGTGTCGCTTCGTGTGGCGGCTGGGGAGGTCGTTGGAC
>Ga0163212_1000225_pt1 | contig 23518 bp, 21 predicted proteins | sample Malawi_45m_30L_FD_113532 | JGI IMG/M metagenome (GOLD analysis project Ga0163212, IMG submission 113532) | Freshwater microbial communities from Lake Malawi, Central Region, Malawi to study Microbial Dark Matter (Phase II) - Malawi_45m_30L | ecosystem: Environmental > Aquatic > Freshwater > Lake...
ATCTGATGCCTTTCCCGGCCCGCCTCCCCCCACAGCCGTCCCCCTTTTGGCGACCGGTCGCAGCAGGTCGTTCTCCACCCCCAACGCCTTCCTTGCTCGCCTGCCCGCCGCTTACGCTTGGGTCCGACGAAAGCATCGCCCCGCCGGGCGCTTCCATGTTCGACACGAGCACCCGCTGATTGTCTCGTCTCCGCGCGGCCGCCGACTTCAATGTCCGCATGCTTCTCCCCGCGCTGCTGGCGGCCTGTTTTTTCGGGTCCGCCGCGATCCCCGGGATCGACGTCGACAGCCCCGCCGACGACCGCGAGCTGTTCCGCAGGCTGGAGCAGCAGACGAACGCGCTGGCCGAAAAAGGCGACGTCGCCGTCGGCCGCGCCACAAGGCTCGAGCAATGCCAGCGCGCCCGCACCGACGCGGTCCGTCTCACCGCCCGTCGCCCGGAGGCCGATCGCGACCGCGGCGGCGCGCCGCTGGCGGGCGCCGAGATCTACCGACGCGCCGCGCAGGCCGCCGTGCTCATCGGCTCCGCTTACAAATGCGACAAATGCTCCAAGTGGCACAACTCGCTCGCTACCGGGTTCGCCGTCGCGGCCGACGGCATCATCGCGACCAACCATCACGTGGCCGCGACCGCCAACGCCGAGGCGATGGGCGTGATGACCGCCGACGGCCGTTTCTTCGCCGTGCGCGAGGTGCTTGCGGCGAACAAGGCCCACGACGTCGCCCTGCTCCGCGTCGATGCCAAGGACCTGGCGTTCCTCCCGCTGCGCGACGACGCGCCCGCCGGCACGCCGATCCTCTGCTACAGCCACCCGGCCAATACGTTCGGCTGCGTCTCCGAAGGCCTCATCACCCGCTACTTCAGGATGAACGAGACGGACCGGAAAGGCGCGGTCTTCATGCAGACCACGACGGATTACGCCCGCGGCTCCAGCGGCGGCCCCATCCTCGACCACTTCGGCAACGCCGTGGGCATGGTGGCCTCGACCTCGCCGGTCTTCACCTCCCCGACGCTCTCGCATGCGACCACGAAGGACGCGAAGCCGGCGACTCCCAGCCAGCAGATGGTCCGGCACAACTGCGCCACCGCGCGGGCGATCCTCGACCTGGCCCGGGCGAAATAAGCCGCCTCAGGCGTGTCCGGGCGTACGCGGGTAGGCGATGACGTCGCGGATGTTGCCTTCGCCGGTCACGAACATCAGCAGGCGCTCGAACCCGAGGCCGAAGCCGGCGTGCGGCACGGAGCCGAAGCGGCGCGTGTCGACGTACCAAGCGTAGGCCTCCAGGTCCAGGCCGTGGGCCTGCATCGCCGCGACGAGCCGGTCCAGGCGCTCCTCGCGCTGGCTGCCGCCCACGATCTCCCCCACGCCGGGCACGAGCACGTCCATCGCGGCCACGGTCTTTCCGTCGTCGTTCTGGCGCATGTAGAAAGGCTTGGCGGCCTTGGGATAGTCACGGACCGTCACGGGGCACTGGAAATGCTCCTCGGTGAGGTAGCGCTCATGCTCGGACTGCAGGTTCTCGCCCCAGACGACCGGATACTCGAACTTGCGGCCGGACCTAAGGAGAAGCTCCACGACCTCGGCATAGGTCACGCGGGCGAACGGGCGTTCGGCCACGAAGCGCAGCCGCTCCAGCAGCCCTTTGTCCACGAAGGCGTTGAAGAAGGCCAGCTCGTCGGCGCAGTCCTCCAAGGCCGTCTTCACGAGGTGTTTCACGAGTTCCTCGGCGCAGCGCATGTCGCCCTCGAGGTCGCAGAAGGCCATCTCCGGCTCGATCATCCAGAACTCGCTGGCATGGCGGCTCGTGTGCGAGTTCTCGGCCCGGAACGTCGGCCCGAACGTATACACGTCGCCCAGGGCGCAGGCGAGGGTCTCGCCCTCGAGCTGGCCGGAGACCGTCAGATAGGCCTGTTTCGCGAAGAAATCGGCGGCCCAGTCGACCCTGCCGTCAGGGGTCTTCGGCGGCGCGACCGGGTCGAGCGTCGTGACGCGGAAGAGCTCGCCGGCGCCTTCGCAGTCACTGGCCGTCACGATGGGCGTGTGCACGTAGGCGAAACCGCGCCGCTGGAAGAATTCATGCACGGCCATGGCCATGCGGCTACGGACGCGCATCATCGAGCCGAGCCGGTTGGTGCGGGCGCGCAGGTGCGGGATGGTCCGCAGGAACTCCACCGTGTGCCCCTTCTTCTGGAGCGGGAAGGTCTCGTCGGCCCGGCCGAGCAGGCGGAACGCCGAGGCCTTGAGCTCCCACTTCTGCCCTTTCGCCGGCGACGGCACCAGTTCGCCGTCCACGCTGACCGACGAGCCCGTGAGCGCATCCTTGAGATGCACGGCGCCCGGCACGGCGGCGTCCACGACCACCTGCAGGTTCTTGAAGCAGGAGCCGTCGTTGATCTCGACGAAGGAGAAATCCTTGGCGTCGCGGCGGGTGCGGACCCAACCCGAGACCGTGACGCCTTGAAGAGGCTGCTCGGCGGCGAGCGCCTGCTTGACCTTGATTCGCATGCGGCAATTTGCACTACCCCGCCCGCCGAAACAAGCGAGAGATGCCTGGCCGGCCGAGGTCGCCCGTTTTTTCGGGTCGGGCTGGACAACCCTGAGTCCTTTAACACGCTCGCAAGCCTTCCACATGAACGCACTCGAACAGCTACGCCAACACACCAAGGTCGTCGCCGACACCGGCGACTTCGCCGCCATGAAGGCCTTCAAGCCTCTGGACGCCACGACCAACCCGAGCCTCATCCTCAAGGCCGTCCAGATGCCCGAATACCAGGCGTTGCTCCAGAAGGCCGCGCAGGACAACAGGAGCAAGGGCGTCCAGGCCGCCGTCGACGCGCTCCTCATCTCCTTCGGCACCGAGATCCTCAAGATCGTCCCGGGCCGCGTCTCCACCGAAGTCGACGCCCGCCTTTCCTTCGACAGGGCCGCCACCGTCGCCAAGGCCCGCGAACTCATCGCCCTCTACAAGGCCGCCGGCATCCCCAAGGAGCGCATCCTGGTGAAGATGGCCTCCACCTGGGAAGGCATCCAGGCTGCCGCCGACCTCGAGAAGGAAGGCATCCGCTGCAATCTCACCCTCCTCTTCTCGTTCGCCCAGGCCGTCGCCTGCGCCGACGCCAAGGTCCAGCTGATTTCCCCGTTCGTCGGCCGCATCTACGACTGGCACAAGAAGGCCCAGGGCGCCAACTGGAACGAAGCCGCCTCCGCCGGCGCCAACGACCCCGGCGTGCAGTCCGTCCGCCGCATCTACGCCTACTACAAGCGCAACGGCATCAAGACCGAAGTCATGGGCGCCTCCTTCCGCAACAGCGGCCAGATCAAGGCTCTCTGCGGTTGCGACCTCCTGACCATCGCCCCGAACCTCCTCGACGAGCTCTCCAAGGACTCCGTCGCGGTGCCCAAGGCGCTCGACGAAGCCGCCGCGAAGTCCGAAGGCGAAGCCGCCAAGGCCTGGGGCGAGAAGGAATTCCGCTGGCACCACAACGAAGACGCCATGGCCACCGAGAAGACCGCCGAAGGCATCCGCGCCTTCGCCGTCGACGGCAAGAAGCTCGACGACCTGGTCGCCAAGGTCATCAGCTGAGCGAATCGTCAGTCCTCTCCAGCAAGGCCGGACTTCAAGCCCGGTCTTCTTTTTGGGGCCAGAACAGGGATGCGATGAGGAAGGATAATCCGCCGAATGCGAAGAACCAGCCCATGGGCAGGAGCCAGAAAGGTTCATGCAGGAATCCCTCCGCGTCCAGATGACCGCCGATTTGATGATGCAGCCAGAAACAGAGACTGCCCAAGCCAAAGGACGCGGATGAAGCCAGGTGGCAGCGCGCGCTTCGCATCAGCCTATTTCCTACGCTGGCGGACGGCTTCGAAGAGCAGGATGCCGGCGGCCATGGAGACGTTGAGGGAGTCGGAAAGGCCGGCCTGAGGGATGGAGATCTTCTCCTCCGCGGCGCCCAACATGAAGTCGCTCAGGCCGTCCTTCTCGGAGCCCAGCAGCAAGGCCACCGGACCGCGGCAGTCGACGTCCCAGAACGTCTTGGTCGCCGCCGGCGAGGTCGCCAGCGAACGCACGCCTTGGGCCTTCATCCAGGCGACGGCCTCCTGCGAAGCGCAGATGGCCACCGGCATCGAGAAGAGCGCGCCCTGCGAGGAGCGGACGACGTTCGGATTGAAGACGTCGGTGACCGGGTCGCAGACGATCAGGGCGTCGCAGCCGGCGGAGTCCGCCGTGCGGAGGAGCGCGCCGAGATTACCCGGCTTCTCGACCGATTCGGCGACCAGCAGGAGCGGGTTGGCCGAGGGCTTCAACTTGGCGAGTGAGCAGTCCCAGGTCTTGGCGACGCCCAGGAGGCCGTCGGGACCTTCGCGGCCGCTGACCTTCTCGAAGGCCGAGACGCCGAGTTCGCAGCAGTCGACGCCCGCCGCACGGGCGTGGGTCACCAGTTCGGCCGCCTCAGAACCGCGAAACATCGATGGGCAGAAATAGATCTCGAGCACCTCGACCTTGCGGTCGAGGGCCCGGGAAAGTTCCCGGAGGCCTTCGGCGATGAAGAGCCCGCGGGCTTCGCGCTCAGCGCGGTCGCGCAGGCGGGCGAGCGCCTGCACGCGGGGGTTCTGTCGGCTTTGGATGACCTCGTCGGGCACGGGCGAAGTGAGCACCAAGGGACGTCCGAGGGCAAGGATAGGCCTGCGGCGGGGGATAAGTCTCGACCTCTCCGCCCGGAGGCGGACTTTATCGCCATGTCCGATTTCGAGCCGCCTCAGTCCCGCAAGCCCGACGCCTCCAAATTCCGGCCCGGCAAGTTCACCTACCACCAGGAGATCGAGGTCGAGATCGCGAGCCTGACGAACCTCGGCGAGGGCGTGGCCCGCGTCGACGGCTGGGTCGTCTTCATCGCCGGCGCCCTCGCGGGCGAGAAGGTCGTGGCCCGCATCTGGCACAACGCCGCCAATTTCTCGCGCGGCGACCTCGTCCGCGTCGTCGTCCCCTCGCCCCACCGCGTCCAGCCCCGCTGCGACCTCTTCGGCGAATGCGGCGGCTGCCAGTACCAGAACCTCGCCTACCCGCAGCAGCTGGAATGGAAGCAACGGCAGGTCGCGGAGGCCTTCGAGCGCCTCGGCGGCGTCAAGACCAAGGTCGATCCCTGCCACCCTTCCCCGAAGCAGTACGGCTACCGCTCGAAGATCACCCCGCACTTCATGACGCCCCGCCGGGCGGACTTCCCGATCGGCTTCCTCGCCGCCGGCACCTCCCGCCGCGTCGTCGACGTCCCGAAGTGCCCGATCGCGACCGACACGATCAACGCGACCTACGCCCGCGCCCGCAAGGACATCAAGGCCAACCCCGGCCGCTTCGAGCGGGGCGCCACCCTGCTCTTCCGCGACTGCGAGGAAGGCGTCGTCACCGACTCCCGCATGGTCGTCACCGAGAAGGTCGGCGCGATCCGGCTCAGGTTCCTCGCCGGCGAGTTCTTCCAGAACAACCCGTCCGTCCTCGAGCAGTTCGTCGGGCACGCCATCAAGCTCGCCCACGAATCCGGCGCCAAGCACCTCGTCGACACCTACTGCGGATCGGGCCTCTTCGCGCTGTCCGGCGCGCGGCTCTTCGAGTCCGTCAGCGGCGTCGAAGTCAGCGCCGAAGCCGCCCGCAAGGCCGCTGAGAACGCCACCCTGAACCACCTGCTCAACTGTCGCTTCATCGCCGGCTCGGCCGAGTCGATCTTCAAGAAACTCCCCGTGAAGGGCGCGGAGTCCGCGGTCATCGTCGACCCGCCCCGCAAGGGCTGCGACGAGGCCTTCCTCGAGCAGCTCGACGCCTTCGCCCCGCGCCGCGTCGTCTACGTCAGCTGCGCGCCGGACACCCAGGCCCGCGACGTGAAACACCTCTGCGCCAGGGGCTGGAAGATCGTCTCGGTGCGTCCGTTCGACCTCTTCCCCCAGACCCGGCACGTCGAGTGCATCGCCGCGCTGGAACGGGCCTGAGCATCCTTTAGGGCACGGAAAAGGGGCGCCGCGCGGCGCCCCCTTCTGCCAGGCCGCCCGGCCCGGTCAGGCCGTCGGCTTGGCGGCGTTCTCTTCCTCTTCCTCGGAACGCTCGACCTTGGAGATGCCGAGGAGGGACTCGCCCTCCTTGAGGCGCATGACGCGGACGCCCTTGGTGTTGCGTCCCGCCGTGCAGCGGATGTCGGACACCTTGGTGCGGATGGACTGGCCGCCCTTGGTGAGGAGCATGACCTCGTCCTCTTCCTGCACGCTGAGCGCGCCGGCGACCCCGACCTCGGTGGCGATGGCGATGACGCCCTTGCCGCCGCGGGACTGCTTCCGGTAGATCGGCTCCTTGGTCTCGGGATCGTCGAACGGGGTGCGCTTGCCGATGCCGTCGATGCCGACGACGAGGAGCGTGCAGGCCGGGTCGATGACTTCCATGGCCTTCACCTGGTCGCCGCTGCCGAGGTTCATGCCGATCACGCCGGTCGTGTCGCGGCCCATGGAGCGGACGTCGGACTCGTGGAAGCGGATGGACATGCCGGACTGCGAGATCATCACGACCTCGTTGTCGCCGTTGGTCAGCTTGGCCGCGATGAGACGGTCGCCGTGCTCGATGTTGATGCCGATGATGCCGCCCTTCCGGTAGTTGGCGTACTTGGAGATCTCGGTCTTCTTGATGGTGCCGTTGGCCGTGCACATCATGAGGAAACGGCCCGCGTCGAAGTTCGATACGCAGACCATCGCGGCCAGCTTCTCGTCGTCCTTGAGGTCGAGCAGGCGCGCGATGGACTTGCCGCGCGAGGCGCGGGCGGCCTCCTCGATCTCGTAGACCTTCTCCACGTAGACCCGGCCGTTGTTCATGAAGAACAGGATGTGGTCGTGGGTGTTGGCCGTGAAGAGGTGCTCGATGAAGTCGCTGTCCTCGTCGGACGCGGCCTTGGACAGCTCGGCGCCCTTGGTGCCCTTGCCGCCGCGTTTCTGGAGACGGTACTGGGCGACCGGGGTGCGCTTGATGAAGCCGGCGTGCGAGACGGTGACGACGCAGCCCTCGTTGGCGACGACGTCCTCCATCGAGAGCTCGCCGTCGGCGTCCATCACGCGCGTACGGCGCGGGCCGACGTGCTTCTTGGCGGCCTCGCGGAGCTCCTTCTTGATCAGGGTGAGCAGCTTGGACTCGCTGGAGAGGATGCCACGCAGTTCCTCGACGAGGGCCATCAGCTCCCGGTATTCGGCCTCGATCTTGTCGCGTTCCAGGCCGGTGAGCTGGTAGAGGCGCAGGTCGAGGATGGCCACGGCCTGGCGTTCGCTGAGACCATACTTGGCCATCAGCTTGACGCGGGCCTCATCGCGGTTGGCCGCGGCGCGGATGATCTTCACGAAGTCGTCCAGGTTGCGCAGGGCGATCTTGAAGCCCTCCAGGATGTGGGCGCGGTCCTCGGCCTTGCGGAGGCGGAAGCGCGTGCGGCGGGTGACGACGTCGCGGCGGTGCTCGACGAAGCACTCGAGCAGCTCACGGATGTTCATCTGCTTCGGGCGGCGCTTGTCGAGGGCCAGCAGGATGACGCCGAACGAGTTTTCGAAGTTGGTGTGCTTGTAGAGCTTGTTGATGACGACCTTCGGGTTCTCGTTGCGCTTGAGCTCGATGACCACGCGGGTGTTCTCGTCGGACTCGTCGCGGAGGTCGGAGACCTCGTCGAGGACCTTCTCGGCGCAGAGGTCGGCGATATGCTTCACCAGGGAGGCGCGGTTGACGTTGTAAGGCAGCTCGGTGAGCACGATCTGCTCCTTGCCGTTCTTGAGCTCCTCGGCGTGGGCGACGCCGCGGACGCGGACGATGCCGCGGCCGGTCCGGAGATACTGCTTGATGCCCTCCTTGCCGTTGATGACGCCGCCGGTCGGGAAGTCCGGGCCGATGATGACCTTCTCGAGGTCCTCCACGGTGGCGCCGGGCTTGTCGATGATCAGGCAGGTGGCCTCGACGAGCTCCGCCAGGCTATGGGGCGGGATGTTGGTCGTCATGCCGACCGCGATGCCGGTGGAACCGTTCATCAGCAGGTGGGGCAAGGCGCACGGCAGGACGGTCGGCTCGGTGGTCGACTCCTTGTAGTTGGGGACGAAGTCGACCGTGTCCTCGTCGATGTCGGCGAGGAGCTCGCCCGCGACCTCGGCGAGGCGGCACTCGGTGTAGCGGTAGGCCGCGGGCGGGTCGCCGTCGACGGAGCCGAAGTTGCCCTGCGGCTCGATCAGCTGGTAGCGCATCACCCAGTTCTGGGCGAGACGGACGAGCGTGTCGTACACGGAGCTGTCGCCGTGCGGGTGGTAGTTCTTCAGCACTTCGCCGACGACGCCCGCGCACTTGTCGAACGGGCGGTTATGGACGAGGCCTTCGCGGAGCATCGCGTAGAGGATGCGGCGCTGCACGGGCTTCAGGCCGTCGCGGGCGTCCGGGAGGGCGCGGGAGACGATGACGGACATCGAGTAGTCGATGTAGGCCGTCTGCATGATTTCCGTGATGTTGGCGGACGTGAGCTTTTCCTTGTCAGAGTACATGTTCGCAGAGGTCTCGGGGTGGATGCGTCGGGACGATCAGACGTCGAGGTTGGAGGTGTTGAGCGCGTTGTCCTCGATGAAGGCGCGGCGGTTCGGGACGTCCTCGCCCATCAGCATGGCGAAGACGCGGTTGGCTTCGGCGGCGTCGGCGATGTCGACCTTGAGGAAGCGGCGCTTGGCCGGGTCCATCGTGGTCTCGAAGAGCTGCTTGGGATTCATCTCGCCCAGCCCTTTGTAGCGCTGGATCGTCAGGCCCTTGCGCCCGAACTGGCGGATCTGGCCGATGAGCTCGAGGATCGAGCCGAGCGGGATGGGCTCGACCTTCTTGGCGGCCTTCTTGGCCGGCTTCTCCCCGCCCTTGGGCTCCTCCTCGCCTTCGGCGGCGGGAGCCTCCTCGGCGACCGAGCCGTCAATCAGGTGGTAACGCGGCTCCTGGCCGGCGGTGAACTTCCTCACGTCCATGCCCTGGGCCCCGAGCTCCTTGAGGACCTTGGTGATGGCCTCGTTCTCGAAGACCTCGATGACATTCACGCGCTCCTGGACGACGGCGCCGTCCTTGAGCTTCTTCTCGCGGTCGATCTTGTCGGCGAGGAAGTCCTCGACGCCCGCCTTCCGCAGGTAGGCCTGCTTGGCGTCGGTGTCCGCGAGGAACTCGAAGGTCTCCTCGTTGCCGGTGCGCGTGCGCACGATGAAGCGCGGGAGGGCATGGGTCTTGGGATCCTGCTGGTCGAGGTATTCGCCGAGCTGGCAGCCCGTGCGGCCGATGCCGGCGCCGAGGGACTCGAGGCGGGCGAGCGATTCGACGATCTTGTCGAGCTTATGGCCCGGGAAGACGAGCTTGTCCCGGAGGCGGAGGAGGTTGACGTCCTCGGAGCCGAGCTCGAGGAGGATCCGGTTCATCTCCGTGTCGTTGTCGACATACTGCTCGCGCTTCTTGCGCTTGATGCGGTAGAGCGGCGGCTGGGCGATGTAGACGTAGCCGGCCTCGATCAGGCCGGGCATCTGGCGGAAGAGGAAAGTCAGGAGCAGCGTGCGGATGTGCGAGCCGTCGACGTCCGCGTCCGTCATGATGACGAGCTTATGGTAGCGGCACTTCGTGACGTCGAAGGCGCCGTCGCCCTCGTGCTTGCCGATGCCGGTGCCGCAGGCGGTGATGATGGTGCGGATCTCCTCGTTGGAGAGGATCTTGTCGATGCGGGCCTTCTCGACGTTGAGGATCTTGCCCTTGATCGGGAGGATCGCCTGGTAGCGGCGGTCGCGGCCCTGCTTGGCGGAACCGCCGGCCGAGTCGCCCTCGACGATGTAGAGCTCGCAGACGGACGGATCGCTCTCGGAACAGTCGGCCAGCTTGCCGGGGAGTCCGCCGGAGGACATGGCGGACTTGCGGACGGTCTCGCGGGCCTTGCGGGCGGCCTCGCGGGCACGGGCGGCGTTGAGGCACTTGTCGACGATGCGGCGGCCGGTCTTCGGGTCGCGCTCGAGGTAGTACTTGAGCTGCTCGCCGACGACGGAGGTCACGATCCCCTCGACCTCGGGGTTGGTGAGGCGGGTCTTGTTCTGGGACTGGAACTTGGGGTCGGGGTGCTTGACCGAGATGACGGCCACGAGGCCTTCGCGCATGTCGTCGCCGTTCAGCCTGGCGTCCTTGTCCTTGATGAGGCTGTTGGACTTCGCGTAGTGGTTGATCACGCGGGTGAGGGCGGAACGGAAGCCGGAGAGATGGGTCCCGCCTTCAGGCTGGTTGATCAGGTTGGTGTAGCTGAAGACCATCTCGTCGTAGCGGTCGTTGTACTGCAGGGCGACTTCGACGGTCATGCGGCGCTGGCCGGGCTTGGGCTTCTCACCCTCGGTCATGACGCGGGGGTTCTCCAGATCGGTGAAGTCGACCTCGGCCGACATCAGGATGGGCTTGTCGAAGAGCCGCTCCTCGTTGGCGTTGAGGAAGGCGACGTATTCGGCGATGCCTTCCTTGAACTCGAACTTGTCGGCGCGGTCGGTGCGCTGGTCCTTCATCTCGACCGTGATCCCGGGGACGAGGAAGGCCAGCTCGCGCATGCGGCGGACGATCGTGTCATACTTGAACTCCTGCGTCGCGGCGAAGATCTCGGGGTCGGGGTGGAAGGTGATCTTCGTGCCGGTGCGCTTGGTCTTGCCGATGACCTTGATGGGCTGCGTGACCTCGCCGCGGCAGAACTTCATCTGGTGCACCTCGCCTTCGCGGCTGACCTCGGCCACGAAATAGTCGGAGAGCGCGTTGACGCACTTCGCGCCGACGCCGTTGAGGCCGCCGGACACCTGGTAGGCTCCCTTGTCGAACTTGCCGCCCGCGTGCAGGTTGGTGAGGACGAGCTCGAGCGTGGGGATCTTCTCCTCCGGGTGCATCGCGACGGGGATGCCGCGGCCGTCGTCCTCGACGGAGAGCGAGCCGTCGGCGTGGATCTCGACCTTGATGCTCTTGCAATAGCCGGCGAGGGCCTCGTCGATCGAGTTGTCGACGATCTCGTAGACGCAGTGATGGAGGCCGGTCTCGTTCGTATCGCCGATGTACATACCCGGACGCTCGCGGACGGCCTTGAGCCCCTTGAGGCGCTTGATGTCGGACGCGCCGTATTCTTCCCTGCCGGCGTGCTTGCCGCGGTTGGGGGACTTGTCGGAATTTTCGCTCATGATTTGATAGGTAAAATATGGGTCTTTCCCGCCCAGTAGGAGGGGTATTTTGATGCTGTTTTTCACAAGGGGTCCTGCAACAGGAAACGCCCTCCCTATGAATGTTTTTGAACGGCCCGAAATGACTATTAATCAATCCCTTACAAAAACTTATAGGGGGTGTTAGAAACCGTTACTCACAGGTTATCCACAGGGCTTTTCCGACCCCGCCACTCCACCCAGCCGAAGGGCTTTCAAGCGGGACTGAAAAAGGCCCCGATCCGGTCAAGCGCCGCCTGCCCGGCGTCCTCAAGCAGGTAGTGCCCGGCGTCGGGGAAGAGCTGCTGCTGGGCGGACGGGAAACGGCGGATGAAGCCCTCCAGGAAGGTCTCGTCGAAACAGAAGTCACGCAGACCCCAGCAAAGGAGCATTGGCTTGGCTTTGAGTCCGGCCAAAGAGGCCTCGACGGCCGCCAGGACGGGCCGGGTCGGGTGATCGGCCTCCATCGGGATATCGGCCACGAAGTCCGCGACCCCCCGCCGGACCGAGACCGATCCGTAAGGGGCCAGGAAGCCGGCCTTGGCGGCCGGCCTGAGCGGCTTCGCGACCGACATCCAGGTGGCCGGCCAGGCGAAGCCGTTCAGGCCTTGGACGATGAATCGGCCGACCAAGGGGACGCGGCAGAGCGCGATCCGGGCCGGGATACGGTCGGACAGGAACGCCCCGGTGTTCGTGACGAGGATCTTCCCCACCCGGTCCGGCCGGCGGCCGGCGACGCCGAGACCGATGGCGCCACCCCAGTCGTGGACGCCCAGGTCGAACTCCGTGAGACCGAGATGGGCGATGAGGGCTTCGACGTCGGCGATGCGGTCGGCCAGCCGGAGGAACCGGTCCGGACGGGCGGACAAGCCCATGCCGACGTGGTCGGGGGCGATCACGCGGCGGCCTTGCGCGGCGAGCCGCAGGATGAGGTCGCGCCAGAGGAACGACCACGACGGATTGCCGTGCAGGAGCAGCACCGGACGCCCGCCGCGCGGTCCGTGGTCGACGTAGCTCATGCGGCCCGAGGGCGCGGCGAAATCCTGCGGCGCAAACGGATACAGAGCCCGCACCGCGGGCGAGAGGTCGGCGAAGGTCATCGGCATTCGACGGCGAGCATCATGCTGGCGAGGCCGCTGCCGATGCCCAGCAACGCGACGCGATCGCCGGGCCTGATCCGGCCCTCGGCGAGGCCCAGCGCCAACGTGGCGGGGACCGAGGCCGAGCCCACGTTGCCGAGGCGGTCGAACGTCTGGTAATCCTTGGCGGGATCAAGGCCGAGCCGCTCGAAGAGGAGCGAAGAATGCCGGCGCCCCACCTGATGCGTCACCACGCGATGCGGCGTCGCCTCGTCCCAGCCGGTGACGCCTTTGAAGCGGTCCCAGCAGCGCCGGGCGAGCGCGACGCCCGCGGCGAGCAGGGCCTCGGAATCAGTGCGCATGTCGAGTTCGGCGAAGGCGGCCTCGCCTTCGCAGAGACCGTTCGCGCAGGAATCCGTCTCGGCGGCCCCGCCGAGGAGACGGATCGCGCCAGGGCCGGCGAGGTCGTCGCGGCAGACCACCGCGGCGGCGCCGCCGGCGCCGATGGTGAGGTTGGCGAAGTACGGCTTGATGGTCTCGCGCGTGAGCGCGAGGTCCTCGTTGAGCAGACGGATCGTGCGCTCCACGAGCGGGCGGCCGTCCTCGCCGGAGCAGACGAGGGCGCGACGGATCTGGCCGGACTCCACCATGCCCGCGGCGAGGGCGACGGCGTTGAGGAAGCCCAGGCAGGCGTTGGAGACGTCGAAGATCTGCGCCTGCGGGCCGAGGCCGAGCAGGCCGTGCACGTAGGCCGCGGTCGAAGGCTCGAGACGGTCGCGGCAGACCGACGAATGGATCAGCAGGTCGATGTCGGCGGGGCCGACGCCGGCGGCCGTCATCGCGCGACGGCCGGCCAGCGCGGACGCGGCGGACGGGCGGACCGCCTGCGGCCAGAAGCGGCGCTCGCGGATGCCCGTCATCAGTTCGAGACGGCCTTCCGGCAGCTTCAGGCGGCCGTAGAGCGGCGCCAGGCGACGCTCGACCTCGTCGGAGCTCCAGACCTCGGGCGGGAGTTCGGCGACGAGGCCGGAAAGGACGGTACGCTGGAAGATCACGAGCCGGGGAGACGGGAGGAGGCGGCCACGAGTTCCTCGTCGAAGAAATTCCAGCCCATGCCGGCGTCGACCACGATGCCCTGGCCGTTGACGCCGCTGGAGCGCGGTGAGAGCAGCCAGACGGCCGTGTCGGCGACCTCCTGCGTCTTCAGGGCCTCCTTGCGGAAAGTCATCTTCTCGGCGTGCAGGTAGTTATGGAGATAACCCGGGATACCGGCGCTCGCGCTCGTCTTGAGCGGACCGGCGTTGACGGAATTGAAGCGCACGCGGGAGTCGGCCGAGAAGGATTTCGCGAGGAAGCGGCTGGCGGATTCGAGCGCGGCCTTGATCGGCGACATGTAGCCGTAGTTCGAAGCGGTCACCTGCGAGGAGATCCCGACCGAGACGACGGACGCGTCCGGTCTCAGGTGCGGCTTGAGCGCGCGGGCCAGTTCGACGAGCGAGAACGCGGAGATCGCGGTGGCCTGCAGGAAATCGGCGCGGACCGTCTCGTGGAACGGCTGCATGCCCTTGGAAAAGTTGGCGAAGGCCACGCTGTGCAGGACGCCGTCGAGGGGCCCGTGCGCACGGCCGACGTCGGCGGCGAGCTTCCGGGTCTGCTCTTCGAGCTCGAGGTCGCAGAGGTAGACCGGCCTGCCTTCGAGCAGGCCCTTCAAGGAATCGAGGCGAGCCTGGGAGCGGACGGAGTACACGACCTTGGCGCCCTCGGACTCGAGGGTCTTGGCGACATGCCAGGCGACGGACTTCTTGTTCGCGACGCCGAGGACGAGGAAAGTCTTACCGGTGAGGCCGAGGAAGGACATGGGTCAGGCGGGTTGGTCGACGAGGGCGAGGGCGAAACGGAGGGTCAGGACGACCTTGCCGTCGCGACGCACCGTGCCCGTCAGGAAGTGGAACTGCTGGAGCGTCTCGACGTGCTTCACGTCGATCGTGACCGTATCGCCAGGCTTCACCATCCCCTTGAACTTGGCCTCTTCGATGCGGCAGAGCACGGGGGTCTTGCCAGCCAAGGCGCCGCCTTCGGACTGGAGTTTCTTGGTCAGGTAGACGGCGCCCGCCTGGAAGACGGACTCGCAGAGCAGGACGCCCGGGGTGATCGGGTTACCCGGGTAGTGGCCGAGGTAGAAAGGCTCGTCGGCCCGGAAGGTGCGGGCGCACGTGGCGCCATCGGCCCGGACCTCGTCGATACGGTCCAGGAAGAGGAACGGCGGGCGATGAGGGATGGTATCGAGGACGGCCTGCAACATGAGGGCATTTTTGTCGCCGGAAGGACGGACAAGCGACACGAAAACACCTGCGCCTGCGTTTGCCTTTTGAGGGATGACCCGCATCATCGGGAAGATGAGAACCCTCTTCGCCACCCTCCTCATGACCCTCCTCCCCTTCTTCGGTGACGCGGCTGAAAAGCTCGCCGTCGGCGCCCCCATCCCGGACGTCACCTGCAACGACCAGGACGGCAACCCCGTCTCCCTCGCCAAAGAGGGGGCCAAGGGCACCCTGCTCGTCTACTTCTACCCGAAGGCCAAGACCGGCGGCTGCACCAAGCAGGGTTGCTCGCTGCGCGACAACTGGACCGAGCTCCAGAAGGCCGGCGTCAACGTCCTCGGCGTCAGCACCGACGACGAGAAGCTCCAGAAGGAATTCAAGGAAGAGCAGAAGTTCCCCTTCCGCCTCCTCGCCGACAAGGAGAAGAAGGCCGTCACCGAGGCCTTCGGCGTCAAGAACCTGATCGGCATGGCCGGCCGCAGCGCCTTCCTCTTCAAGGACGGAAAGTGCGTCTACGCCGACCACAAAGGCCACACCGGCGACCAGGCCCAGGTGATCCTCGCCTTCCTCGCCGCCGCAAAGAAGTAAGCCGCAGCGGCCCCGCCGACAGAAAGGCCTCCTCGATCAAGGCGGCCTTCTTCGTGTCCTGGCGCGGACCTCAGTGGCCCTTGATCGGAAAGAGGTCGGTGACGCTGTTGTTGCCGTGGATGCGGCGGATCGCGTCGGACAGCAGCGGGGCGATGGACAGCACCGTGATCGGCAGGTCCTTCGGCCATGCGGCCGGCGCGGAATTGGTCGTGATGACCTCGTCGATGACGCCGCGGCGCAGGCGCTCATGGGCGATCTCCTGGATCATGCAGTGCGAGACGACGGCACGCACCGAGCGGGCCCCGTTCTTCTTGAGCAGTTCGGCGGCGGCCACGAGCGTGCCTGCGGTCTCCGTCATGTCGTCGATCAGGATGATGTCACGGCCTTCGACCTCGCCCACGAGGCTCGTGGCCTGGACGGTGGTCGCGCTCATGCGACGCTTGGCGACGAAGCCGTACGGCAGGTTGAGCATGTCGGCCACGGCCGAGGCGTACTTCAGGCCGCCCACGTCGGGGGAGAAGACCGTGGCGTCCTTGAGCCAGGGCTTGTCCTTGATGTGCTTGTAGAAGACCGGCGAGGCGTAGAGATGGTCGACGGGGATGTCGAAGAAGCCCTGGATCTGCTGGGCGTGCAGGTCGACCGTCAGCACGCGGTTGGCGCCGGCGGCCGTGAGCAGGTTGGCGACGAGCTTGGCCGTGATCGGGACGCGGGGCTTGTCCTTGCGATCCTGACGGGCGTAGCCGAAGAACGGGATGACGGCGGTGATGCGCGCGGCGGAGGCGCGGCGCATCGCGTCGATCATGATGAGCAGCTCCATGATCCGGTCGTTGGCCGGGGCGCAGGTGGGCTGCACGAGATAGACGTCGCAGCCGCGGATGTTCTCGTTGATCTGCACGTACGTCTCGCCGTCGGGGAAACGGTTGACGGTGGCGGTACCGAGCGGGACGCCGAGATGCTCGCAGATCTCCTTGGCCAGCGCCGGGTTGGCGTTGCCGGTGAAAATCTTCATCTCTGGGAGGCTCATGTCGGTTAACCCTTAGCAGAGTCCAAGGAGGCGGCCAGCGAATCAACCTTTTTGAACAATTCGGGCAGGCGCCGCGAAAGGACGACCAGGCGGCGCTCCAGGCCGAAAGGCACCGCGGGCGTGCCGTTCATGAAGCCGTCGGCGGGTACGTCCTCGAACAGGCCCGTCTGGGCGCCGAGCTTGACGCGGTCGCCGAGGGTGAGGTGACCGGCCACGCCGGACTGGCCGCCGAGGACGCAGTGGTCACCGAGCGTGGTGCTGCCGGCGATGCCGACCTGCGCGGTGATGAGGCACTGGCGGCCGATGCGCACGTTATGGGCGATCTGGACGAGATTATCGATCTTGGTGCCCCGGCCCACGACGGTCCGGCTGAAACGGGCGCGGTCGAGGGTCGAGTTGGCGCCGACCTCGACGTCGTCCTCCAGGACCACGTTACCGATCTGGGGGATACGACGGACCTCGCCGGCGACGGGCTCGTAGCCGAAGCCGTCGGAGCCGATGACGGCGCCGGACTGGATCCGGCAACGGGCGCCGAGCACGCAATAGTCGCCGACGGTGACGCCCGGCTTGAGCCAGCAGTCGGCGCCGACGGACGCCTGCGCGCCGATGAAGCAACGGGCCTCGAGGACCGCACCCGCAGCGACGACGGCGCCCTCGCCGATGACGCAGAGGGGGCCGACATGGGCGGTGGCGTCGACCCGCGCGGAAGGCGCGATGACGGCGGTGGCATGCACGCCGGCGGCCGGACGCGGCCAGAGACGGGCCTCGAGGACGCCGCAGAACAGCGCGAGCGCGTAGGACGGATTAGCGACGCGGAGGAAGGCCTGACCGGCGGCCGGCTTGCCCGGGAAGGTCGCGGGCACGAGGATGGCGCCGGCCCTCGACGCCGAGACGGCGTCGGCGTACTTGACGTTACCGAGGAAGGAAAGGTCGGCGGAAGTCGCTTCGGCCAGGGTGGCGACGCCGGTGATCGGCCCCGCGCAGGCACCCTCGACGACGTCGGCCCCAGCGAGGGCGGCGAGTTCGGCGATGGTGAAGGAGGTCGTCATGGTCCCAAATGAAACGCCCCTGACTGGCAGGGGCGCGGCGGAGACTTACTTGGCGGCCGGCTTGTCGCCGGCGGCGGGAGCGGGCGCGGCCGGAGCGGCCGGAGCGGCGGGCGCGGCGGGCGCGGCCGGAGCGGCGGGCACGGCCGGAGCGGCGGGCGCAGTAGCCTTATAATTCGCGTTTAGTTCCTTGAGGACGTCCTGGGTGATGTCCAGGGAGGCGTCGGCGTAGAAGAGCTGGCTCTTGCCAAGGACGACCTGGAGGCCCTTGGCCTTGGCGACCTTCTCGGCCTGCGTGCGGGCGTCGGCGAGGATCTGCTTGTTCATCTCGCCCACGCGCTGCTGGATGGCGCCGCGGGCTTCGTTGACGAAGTTCTGCAGCTCGGCGCGGCGCTGCATGAAGACGCCGTTCTTCTGCTGGAGCTCGGCTTCGACGACCTTCTTGCCGTTCTCGCTGAGCATCGGGTCCTGACCGCGCTTCTGGACGGCGACCAGTTCGGACTGCAGCTGCTCGACGACCTTGACGCGCTCACCGACGGAAGCCTGGGCGGACTCCTCGGACTTGCGGATCTCCGCCTGCAGGTCCGCGGCCTTGGCGTAGGACTTGAAGATCTCCTGCTCGTCGATGAGCCCGACGTTGGGGGCGGCGGCGTGGGCGGCGACGGTGGCGAGGAGGAGGACGAAGGGAGGCTTCATGGGGATAAGGTCGATAAGGTCAAAGAAGCGGCTCGGGCACAGGATAGCAATCAAAAGACCGTGCCGAAGCTGAAGTTGAACTTCATCCCGCCCTCGTTGACGGTGGCACCGGCGTTGGGCTGCCCGGCCGGGACCTTGGTCATCTGCAGGGGGAAGCCGAAATCAAGGCGCATGACGGCGCCGCCGAGGAGGATGCGCATGCCGACGCCGTAGTTGGAGTTGGCTTCGGAGAGGCCGAAGTCGGTCTCGGCGCGGTTGACCAGACCGTGATCGTAGAAAGCGGCGAAGCGGAGGTTGTCGGCCACTTTGATGGTGTATTCGACGCTGAAGTAGCCGTACGTCAGGCCGCCCATCGGCTCGTTGTCGAACTGGGTGTCGTAGGTCGAGTAACTGCCGACGTCGTTGAAGTTGAAGCCGCGCATGTCGTAGGCGCCGCCGAGGTAGAAGCGCTCGTAGAACGGCAGCTGGCCGGCGGTGCCGGTGAGCAGGCCCACGCGGCCGATGACGCCGAGGGTCTGCTCGGCGGTCGGCGAGACGAGGAACCATCGGCCGGTGCGCAGCTCCGAACGGAGATACTTGAGGTCACCGCCGAAGCCGTTGCCGGCGAGTTCCTCCGAGAGCGAGATGCGCGAACCACGGGTGGGGAAGTTGAACTCGTCACGCGTGTCGTAAATCAGCGAAGCGGACACGGCGGAGATCACCTTGCCGCCGGCGGCGCCTTCGGCCACCACTTCGGCGGGCGCCGTGGCGCTGATGTTGTCGACGGAGACGCGGCGGAGGTTGTAGCCTAGGCGGCCTTCGACGTTGCCGAAGACACGACGACGGGCGTAGAGGTTCACGCCTTCCGTCAGCACGGCGTAGTCGGCGGAGGCGAAACCGGCGAAGCGCCGCTCGATGGAGTAACCGACGGCGAGGTCGCGCTCCCAGAGGGCGGGCTCCTCGAAGGAGTGCTCGAAGGAATTGGTCAGGTTGCCCACCGAGAGGCGAACGCGGAACTTCTGGCCGTCGCCGCGATACCAGCCCTCGGGGTTGGCGAAGTCGAAGTTGGCCTCGGAGTATTCGACGAAGCCCACGAGCCCTTCGACGGTGCTGAAGCCGGCGCCGAAGCTGACCTGGCCGGTCGGACCTTCCTTGACCGTGACGCGCAGGTCGCTCTGGCCGGGGACGGGCGTCGGCACCGGGGTCACGCGGACCTCCTGGAAGAACTGCGTGTTGCGCAGGCGGGCCTCGGAGACGCGGGTGCGGGCGAGGTCGAAGACTTCGCCGGGCCCCAGCGCCAGTTCGCGGGCGATGGCGGTGGAGCGGGTCTTGGTGTTGCCCTGGATCTCGACGGCGCGGACGGTATGGCGCTGGCCTTCCGCGATGATGAAGCGGACGTCGATGGCGCCGGTCGTGAGGTCCGGCTTGCGGACCGTCTCGACGCGGGCGTTGATGTAGCCCATCTGGCCATAGTACTCCTTGAGCTTGTCGGCGGCGGCCTCGACGGCCGGCACCGCGAAGGCTTCGCCGGACTTAAGCTGATCGAACTCGGGCGGATGCGCGCCCCGGCGGAGCGACGGCTCGGCCACGATCTTGCGGAGCGCGGCTTCGGCGAAGAGCGGATCGTCGGCGCCGAGACGGTTGCCCTCGATGGCCAAGGCGCCGACGGTGTAGCGGCGACCCTCGGTGAGCCTGAAGACGACGTCGAGCCAGCCGGCGGAGCCGCTGACGTCCTTGACGACGCAGATCTTCTCCGGGTCGGCGTCCTCGACCTGGACGTCCAGGTAACCTTTGGCGCGGTAGAATTCGCGGAGTTTGCGGCAGTCTTCGCGATACTGCTCGGGGTCGAGGCGGCCGGTGCCGAGCATCCAGGACCACTTGTACCAACGGTATTCGCTGGTGGAGATGCCGGCCCCGCTCGAGAGCTCGAACCGATCGAAGGCCTTCGCGCCTTCGAAGCGGCAGGTGTCGACCTTGAGCTCGATGCCCTCGTTGACGACGACGGAGACCATCTTGCCGCCGGGGACGTCGCGCAGCTGCGAGGAGACGCGGGTGAAGGGACGCTTCTTGCGGAGCGACTCCTGCAGCTTGATCTCGGCGCGCCGGAGCTGCGCCAGGTCGAGGGGTTCGCCGAGGCGCATGTCCTGCAGCTCCTCGCCGCCGAACCAGGAGGCGTCGGCGCCGACGAGCCCGTCGCCGCCGATGTACTCGATGCCCTTGAGGATCGGCCGGGGCTCGACGGTGACGACGACGTCGACCTCGCCGGTCTCAGGATCGAGGACCGGCTCGACCGAGGCCTGGGCGAAACGTCCGGTCGCGTAGAGGGAGCGGACGGTGCTGGCGACGGCCTCCTTGGAGAAGGCCTGACCCTCGCGCAGGGCGACGAAGCCGCGGACGAACTGCTCGGACACGGCCGCCCCGGAGGCTTGGATACGGATGCTGCGGACCTTCGGGTTCTTCGGCCCGAGGGCGTTCTGGGCGGCTCCGGCGAGCGGCAGCAGGGCCAAGGCGAAGCAGGCGGCGCGGAACCAGCTGCGGCGGATGGGGGGCTTATTCATTATTGCGGTGGTCCCTAGCAGGAGTTTCGAAGCGTGTCAGCCCCGGATTGAAGAGCAGGTTGATGTCGTAGGTGGGGCCGTTACGGTTCTTCGCCACGATGAGCTGGCGGGCGTAACAACCGTCCTGGCCGGCCTGCTCGGCCTCGGCCTCGGCGGCTTTGCCCTGGCTGGCCGGAGGCTTGGAGATCAGCATGACGATGTCGGCGTCCTGCTCGATGGAGCCGGACTCGCGGAGGTCGGACATGCGGGGCTGGCGGGCTTCGTCCTCGGACTTACGGTTGAGCTGGGCCAGGGCGATGATCGGGATCTTGAACTCCTTGGCCATGGCCTTGATGCTGCGGGAGACCTCGGCGATCTGCTGTTCGCGGGGCAGGCCCGAATCCAGGCCGTTGATGAGCTGGATGTAGTCGATGACCACCATGTCCAAGGGCGTGCGCGCGTGGACGCGCCGGCACTTGGCGCGGATCTCGAGGATGTTCTGGCCGCCGTTGTCGTCGACCACCAGCGGGAGCCCTTTGTACTCGTTGGCGGCCTGGACGAGGTCGACCTGCATGCGCTCGTCGGGATGGGCCGTGCGGAGCTTATGCATGTTCACCCGGGCGCGGGAGCAGAGCAGACGCAGGGCCAGCTCGCGGGCCGGCATCTCGAGGGAGAAGAGCAGGATGTTGGAAGGCTTACGGCTCTCGCTCGGCTTGGGGAACAGCGCGGCCTCGATGAAGTTCAGGGCGATGGACGTCTTGCCCATGCCGGGGCGGGCGGCGACGACGACCATCTGTCCCGGCTGGAAGCCGAAGGTCAACGCGTCGAGGTCCGGGAACCCCGTCGGGAGGCCTTGCACGGAACTGCGGTCGCGGATGATGCGCTGGACCAGCTCCATCGCCTCGGCGATGGGTCCGTCGATCGTCTGGGCGGACTCCGAGATGCGATCCTCGCTGATGCGGAAGAAGGACTGCTCGACCTCCTCGAGGAGCCCCTCGATGCCTTCGGCGTGGGCGTGGGCCTTCTCGACCGTCGTGACCGCGGTGGAGATGAGCTGCCGCAGGAAATGCTTCTCGCGGATGATGGCGAGCCAGTGGGGCGCGTGCGCGCTCGAAGAGATGAGTCCCGTGAGCTCGTTGACGTAGGTCGCGCCGCCGGCGGACTCCAGCTTTCCTTCGCGACGCAGCAGCTCGGTGAGGGTGATCTCGTCGACGCCGGTGCTGGCCAGGGAGAGTTTGACGGCCACCTCGTAGATGTCCTGGTGCTTCGGGTCGAAGAAGTAGTCCGGCGTGACGCGCTGCTCAAGGCAGCGCTGCAGGGTGTCGCCGCCGTCGATGACGATGCTCGCAATCAGGCCGCGCTCGGCGTCGAGATTATGGGGCGGGACGCGGTCGCCGTAATTGGGGGCGGCCTCGCGGCGCGGGCGCTGGGGACGGTCGGCCATGGGGAAAGTGGCAGTATGGGCGGACGGAGCCCAGTGGACAGCGCCAAAGAAGGCGGACGTTCACGCCTTGTTCACCGCCTATTCACAGGGGGGCGGCGCCCCGGAAAAAAAGGCGCGAGGCGGATGCTTCGCGCCTTTCCGGGGAGCCGGGTCCGCTCACTCGGACTTGGCGGACTTCTCCTTGCGCGGCTTGCGGGCCTTCTTGCCCTTGTCGTCGCGGGGCTCGCGTTCGTCGGCCTCGGGAGCCTCCTCGACGGCGACTTCGATCGGGTTCTCGGACACGACCTCGAACTCCTGCTCGACCATGACGGAGCCATGGAGGCGGATGCTCGTGGTGTGCCTGCCGAGGAGCTTGACGGGGCCCTGGCCGAGGTGGATGCGCTTGCGCTCGATCTCGAGGCCGTGCTCGGCGAGCTTGGCGGCGATCTCAGCGGTGCTGATCGCGCCGAACATCTTGCCTCCTTCGCCGGTCTTGACGGCGAAGACGAGCTTGATGGCGGCCAGCTTGGCGGCGGTCACGTTGGCGACCTCGAGGTCGCGGGCCTCACGGATCTCGCGGGCCTTCTTGAGGGCCTCGACGTACTTCGTGTTGGAGCGGTTGACGGGGAGGGCGACGCCCTGCGGGAGCAGGAAGTTGCGGGCGAAGCCCGCGCGGACGCGGACCTGCTCGCCTTCGGCCCCTAGGCCGTCGACGGGCTTGATGAGGAGGACTTCGGTGAATGCCATGGTCTTGCTTGGGTTATAAGGTTGGGGAGGGAGAGATTTCAGAACGGGACGTCGTCGCCGCCGTGGTCGCCAGAGGGAGCCGGGGTGTCGTTGCCGCCGCGGGAGCGAGGAGCGGAACCACCGTCTTCGCCGCCCTGGGACTTGCCGCCGATGAAGGTGAAGTTCTCGAGGACCACGCCGAGACGCGAACGCTTCTCGCCGGTCTTCTTGTCTTCCCACTGGTCGAGCCTGAGGCGGCCTTCGATGAGGATACCGGAGCCTTTGCCGCAGTACTTGGCGATGATCTCGGCCTGCTTGCCGTAGCTCTCGATGTCGACGTAGGTGACTTCCTCGCGCTTCTCCCCTTCCTTGGTGGTGAAGGCGCGGTTGACCGCGAGGGAGAACTTCGTGAGGGACTGGCCGGACGGGAGGGCGCGGGCCTCGGGATCGCGGGTCATGTTGCCTGCGAGGATTACGCGGTTGAAGGAAGAAGCCATGGCAGGGGTGAGTACGGGATTACTTGGTCGCCTGCACGAGCAGGCGGTTCACGGTGCGGTCGAGACGCAGCTTCTCGCGGAAGGCGGTCGGCGCGGAGACCGGGCCTTCGAAGTGGAACTGGACGTAGAGGCCGGAGGGGAACTTGCGGTCGACGGCCCGGGAGAACTCCCTCTGGCCGAGGTTCTCGACCTCGCTGACCTTGCAGTCGATGGACCTCAGGACGTCCTTGAGTTTGTCGATGACGGCCTCAGGCGCATCCGTCGAGCCGCGGAGGTCGAGGATGAGGCTGGCGCGGTAGGCGCGGCGGAGCGTGGCGGTGGTCATGGTGATGGTGATTTTCTGTTGGTGAGGTTTTGGGCGGCCGGGAGGCCTTGGGAAA
>Ga0163212_1000226_pt1 | contig 23501 bp, 20 predicted proteins | sample Malawi_45m_30L_FD_113532 | JGI IMG/M metagenome (GOLD analysis project Ga0163212, IMG submission 113532) | Freshwater microbial communities from Lake Malawi, Central Region, Malawi to study Microbial Dark Matter (Phase II) - Malawi_45m_30L | ecosystem: Environmental > Aquatic > Freshwater > Lake...
CAGAAGAACAGGCGAGTCATGCCCGCAAAAATCGGCTTCCCTCCGGCGGGGCGAGGACTCAACTTGACCACGCTATGTCAACTACCTCCGGTAAATCGTCTGGCTGGACCATGTTCCAGGGAATCCTCCTCGTCATCTGCGGTGCGCTGGCCATTGTTTTTCCGCTCATCGCGACCATTGCCGTCGAACAAGTCTTCGCGGCACTGCTTCTCATCGTCGGCGGCTATGCGTTGGCTGCCGCGCTCGGAAGCAAGAGCCCCGGCGCCGTCCACCGGTTGGTCGCAACCTTGTGGGCCATCCTCACCTTGGTCACCGGCCTGCTCTTGCTCTTCAAAATCGGCGCGGGCGTTCTCACGCTCACCATCCTTCTCGCGGCCTATTTCGCCGCGCAGGGGATCGTCACCATCTTCGGTGCGTTCAAATTCAGCGGCACCGGGGCGTTCTGGATGATGTTGCTCAGCGGCATCGTTTCGCTGGTGCTCGCTTACATGATCTTCAGCGGTTTCCCCGGCTCCGCCGCGTGGCTGCTCGGCCTTCTTTTCGGGATCAACCTGATCTTCACCGGCGCATTCTTCATCGCCCTGTCTTCGGCGCTGAAACAGCAGGGCGCCTGAACCGTCCAGCAAATCTGGAAAGCCCGCGGACCAGTCCGCGGGTTTTCTATTTGTGGAAGGACCAGACCATCGGGATGACGATCATCGCGCCGATAAAGTAAACGATGTTGAGGGGCAGTCCGATGCGCACAAAATCGGCGAAGCGGTAGCCACCCGCGGAATAGACGTAGGTATTCGTCTGGTAGCCGATGGGTGTGGCGAAGCTTGCACTGGCCGCGATGGTGATTGCGATGGCGAACGGGCGCGGATCAAGGTCCAGCTGGGCAGCCAAGCCCAGGGCAATGGGCATCATCAGAACGACTGTCGCGTTGTTGGACAAAACCTCCGTGATCGTTGAAGTCAGGATGAAGATGACGGCCAGCAGAAGGAGCGGTTTCCAAGCGAGCGGAACGTATTCGGTGGCCAGGTTGGCCAGATTCCCCGCGATAAATTGCGCGGTGCCCGTGCTCTCCATGGCCACCCCGAGTCCGAGCGTGCTGTAGATGAGGAAAAGCAGGCCCCAGTCGACGGAGGCATAAGCCTGACGCGGTTTCATTGTTCCGGTGAGCATGAGAAAAACGCAACCGACGATGGCGGCCACGGCGATGGGAACCAATTCCAGCGAGGCGACGAGAATCACCGCGGCCATCGTGCCAAGGACGAGCGGCGTGCGGGCCCGTTGGGCTGTGGTGGGCACACGCGGACGATCGAGAAGGAGCAATTCGTTCGTGCCTTTGAGTTGCGCAATGGAGGCGTCTTCTCCGAGCAGCAGCAAAGTATCGCCGGGCTGGAGGGCGACATTCTCGAAGCCGCGGCTCAGGTTTGTCCCGCGCCGGTGGATGGCGAGAACAATGAGACCGAAGCGCTGGCGGAAGTTGAGGTCGCGAAGGCTGCGTCCGGCCAATTCGGAAAGCGGCCCGACGATCGCCTCGGCCAAATGTCCCTCGTGCGCCATCATTTTCCGGCCCGAGTCGGTTTCTTCTACATCGAGCCGGATGTCTTGCCGGGCCAGCACATCGGCCACCGCCCCGGGCGCCGCGGCGATGACCATGCGGTCGCCAGCGCGCAAACGCAGCGTGTCGAGCGGCTCAAAAAGCGGCTGCTTCTCGCGCAGAACTTCGAGGACACGGACTCCGGTGCGCGGACCGAGTCCCGCCTCGGCCAGCGTTTTGCCCACGGCAACAGATGCCGGCGCGACGGTTGCCTCGACGACATACTCGGAGAATCCGCCCTCGCTGATATCTTGGGCCAGCGTCTTGCGATGGGGCAAAAGTTTCGGTGCGGCCAGGACAACAAAGGCCGTGCCGATGACGAGGAGCGGCAGTCCGACATACGCCGTTTCGAACATGCCGAACGGTTTGAAACCCGCGTCGGCCACGAGTCCGCTGGCCAGAATGTTCGTGCTCGTGCCGACGAGTGTGCAGGTTCCGCCGAAAATTGCCGCGTAGGAGAGCGGAATGAGGAACATCGAAGCGGAGACGCCCGCGCGGTTGGCCAAGTGGATGGCGATGGGCAGGCCGACGACAACAACGGGCGTGTTGTTGATGAAAGCGGACACCACCGCAGTGGCCAGCATCATGACGAGCAGAAGACCGCGCGGTCCGAGACTGCCGATATGTTCCATTGCGGTGAGCGCGCGGGTGAGCGCACCCGTCCGTTCGAGCGCGTTGCTCAGGACGAACATGGCCGCTACGGTAATCGGCGCCGCGTTGGCAAAGACGCCGAGGAGCTTGCCCGCCTCGGGAAAGCTGTTCTCGAAAGGAAGCTGGGAGAGGAGCAGGAGGGCGGCGAAGACAGACAGACCTGTCAGATCGGTCGGCCAGCGCTCGCGCACGAATTGCACGAGCGCGAACGCGACGAGCGCCAGAATGACGGCGATTTCCCAGGTCATGACAGCGGCGGAAAATGCCGTCTTGTCGCGCGTCTGGCCAGCCTGAAAGTCCTCGTCGGTTTGCACTTGCCCGCCGCTCAGGGATGGCGGACTTTGCGCCGCGTGAAGTGGTCGTTTCAACTGGCGCGGATCGGAGGCATCGATCTGAAGATTCATGCCACCTTCTTCCTGCTGCTCGCTTGGTTCGGCATGGCCTACTACGCCGATGGCGGCTTCGGCGCGATGATGGTCGGGCTTTCCTTCATCCTCCTCCTCTTTGTCTGCGTTGTGCTGCATGAATTCGGTCACGCCCTTGCCGCCCGCGCCTACGGGATCCGCACGCCGGACATCACCTTGTTGCCCATCGGCGGCGTGGCGCGTCTCGAGCGCATGCCGGAAAAACCGTGGCAGGAACTCGTCGTGGCCCTGGCCGGCCCCGCGGTCAACGTGGTCATTGCTTTTGCGCTCTACATTGTGATCGGTCGCGGGTTCCACCTCGGAGACATCGCGCTCGTCGACCGGGGAGGGGGAGAACTGCTTTCGAAGCTTCTGGCCATCAATGTCATCCTTGTTGTTTTCAACCTGCTCCCCGCATTTCCCATGGATGGGGGACGCGTTTTGCGCGCGCTGCTCGCCACGCGATTGAAACGCGGCCGGGCCACGCGCATCGCCGCGGGCATCGGCCAAGCCGTCGCGGTGATCTTCGGACTGCTCGGACTCTTTGGTAACCCGATGCTTCTCTTCGTCGCGGTGTTCGTTTTTTTCGGGGCGCAACAGGAGGCTCTCTACGCCACCGCGAAGGAAAACTTCGAGGAAACGCGGGTGGCCAATGTCATGCAGCCGTTGCCTCCGGTCTTCACGCGGGGAATGAACGTGCTCGATGCGGTGCAACTGGCCATGCGCGATCCGCGCGCAAGTTATCCGCTTGTCGATTCGGGTCTTCGTGTCCTCGGCCTTGTCCCCGTCATGGAATTATCGCGCGCCCTGCACAGCCGCGCGGGCGAACCCGTTGATCTCTTGGCTATTCCCGGCGTTGCCACGTTGCCGGTCGACGCGAGCCTCTTGCAGGCGCGCGACATTATCCGGTCCTCGCCGCAGGAGGATTTTCCCGTGACCAATGCGGCGAACCAAGTTGTTGGCTATTTTTCGCGCGCCGACTTGCCCGAGCGCTTTCTCGACGAAACCGGTGACGGATTGCCGGGAGCCGGGCGCGCGGGCTAAGCTTGCGTTGTTAAACGAATGATTGCCGGATTTCCTGTCCTCACTGCCGCGGAGGCCGCGGCCATGATCGACAACGACGATGTGATCGGCTTCGGGGGGTTCACGCCTGCCGGTTCGCCCAAGGCGGTGTCGCGGGAATTGGCCGCGCGGGCCATTCGGGAGCACGAAGCCGGGCGGCCGTTTTCCATCGGAGTGATCACCGGGGCCAGCACGGGGCCGTCACTCGATGGAGTCCTTGCCGCGAGCGACGCGATCAAGTTCCGCACGCCCTACCAGAGTGATCCGGAACTGCGCAAACGGATCAACACCGGGAGGACGCAGTTTTTCGACATGCATCTCTCGCAGTTGCCGGAAGCTGTGCGCTACGGATTCCTCGGGGACATCGACTGGGCGGTGGTCGAAGTTTGCGAGGCGGCGAGGTGACGCTGACCAGCAGTGTGGGGGAGCGGCCCCGACTTTCCTGCACCGCGCCAAACGGGTGATTCTCGAGTTGAATCGCCGGCATCCGGCGGCACTGCGCGGTTTTCACGACATCTACGAACCGGAGGACCCGCCCACGCGGACGCATATTCCGATTTACCACGCGGAGGACCGCATCGGAACCGAAGCCGTGATGATCGATCCTGCGAAGATCGCCGGCATTGTCGAAACCGACATGGACGACGAAGTTGGTGCTTTCGACGAACCAAGCGAGGCAACCAAGCGCATCGGGCAAAATGTCGCGGAGTTCCTCGCGGGCGAGTTGCGCGCCGGACGGACCAGCCCCGATTTTCTGCCCATCCAAAGCGGAGTGGGCAACATCGCCAATGCCGTGCTTGCCGCCATGGGCTCGCATCCGGAGATTCCCGCCTTCCGCATGTATACCGAAGTGATCCAAGACTCGGTCATCCAACTCATGCGCGAAGGCCGCATCCTTTTTGCCAGTGGTTCCTCCCTCACCGTGAGCAACGAAGTGCTGCGGGGCCTTTACCGCGACCTGGAGCAATTTCGCGGCAAAATCCTGCTGCGTCCGCAGGAGATTTCCAACCATCCCGAGGTCGTGCGCCGCCTCGGCATCGTTTCGATCAACACCGCGCTCGAGTTGGATCTCTACGGCAACGTCAATAGCACGCCTGTCATGGGCCGGCAGATGATGAACGGAATCGGCGGGTCGGGGGATTTCACCCGCAATGCCTACATCTCGATCTTCACCTGTCCGTCGCTGGTCAAGGGCGGCAAAATCAGCCCGATCGTCCCGATGGTCTCGCATCTCGACCACAGCGAGCACAGCGTGCAGGTCATCGCCACCGAGCACGGTGTGGCCGACTTGCGGGGACATTCGCCGCACGACCGGGCCGAGTTGATAATCGAGCGCTGCGCGGACCCGCAATACCGACCCATGCTGCGCGGATACCTGCGGATGGGCGGCGCCACGCACACTCCGCAAAGCTTCGAAAACGCCTACGCATTCCACCGCGCCTTCCTCGCGGAGGGCGACATGCGCAAGGCGGTCATCGGCACAAAAAAATAGCGGCAGACGGTCCGTTTTGTTTGGCCAGCGGTGCTCGCCGCGGGTAGTTTCCTTGCGATTTTTGGCTCATATGGACCGCAAAGCGACACTGCAGTTTCTCGACGGCAAGTCGGTGGATCTCCCCGTCATCGTCGGGACGGAGAACGAGCATGCTGTCGATGTGCGCACCCTGCGCGATCAGAGCGGCTACATCACCTTCGATGACGGCTTCGCCAACACCGGGTCGTGTTCTAGCGACATCACCTTCATCGACGGCGAGAAGGGGATCTTGCGTCACCGCGGTTACCGCATCGAGGAGTTGGCCAAGGAATCCATTTTTCTCGAGACCGCTTACTTGATTGTTTACGGCGAACTGCCGACCTCCAAGCAGCTGTCCAAGTTTCGCGGACGCATTGCGTCCAGCGCGTCGGTCCATGAGGGAATGAGGAAGTTCTACGAGGGGTTCCCGCACACCTCGCATCCGATGGCGATCCTCTCGGCCATGCTCAACTCGCTCGGGTGTTACTACCCGGAGATGACCACGCATGACCGCAAAAAGGACCTTGAGCATTTCGACCGGGCCGCGGCGATGCTCATCTCCAAGGTGCGCACGCTTGCGGCAATGTCTTATCGCGCAAAGCGCGGTCTACCCTTTGTCTATCCTCGCTGGGATTTGCGCTACGCGGCCAATTTCCTGCACATGATGTTTTCCGAGCCGTATCACGACTACAATCCGAAGCCGGAAATCACCGACGCGCTCGACCTTATTCTCCTGCTCCACGCCGATCACGAGCAAAACTGCAGCACTTCCACCGTGCGTATGGTTGCCTCGAGCGGCGCCAACCTTTTTGCCAGCGTCGCCGCGGGCGTGAGCGCCCTCTGGGGACCTCTCCATGGCGGAGCCAACGCCGCGGTCATCGAGATGCTCGAGGAAATCGCGGCTTCTGGCGACGACGGACATAAGGCGATCGAAGCCGCGAAGAAGGGCGAGCGCCGCCTCATGGGTTTTGGTCACCGCGTCTACAAAAACTACGATCCGCGCGCCCGCATTCTCGGCGAAGCGGCCAAGCGCGTGCTCAACTCGATGGGCATCAACGACCCGTTGCTCGGCATCGCCATGCATCTCGAAGAGGTGGCACTGAAGGACGACTACTTCGTCTCGCGCAAGCTCTACCCGAATGTCGACTTTTACAGCGGCATCATTCTGCGCGCCATCGGCATTCCGGTGGACATGTTCCCGGTGATGTTCGCCATCGGCCGCATGCCGGGATGGATCGCCAATTGGCGCGAAGTGGCGACCAATCCGAAGATGAAGATCCATCGGCCGCGCCAAGTCTACACCGGGGCGACGGAGCGCGCCTACGTGGCGATCGAGCGGCGCGGAGATTAGCGCGCTTCAATCGCTGTCCTTGCCCTTGTATTTGAGGATCCAAGAGGGGTCCTCGACCAAGAACTGCGCCTTGCCTTTATGCGAGGAGAGCATTCCGATGATCTCGATCTTGGAGTCGACATCGAGTTTGCGCAACGGACGCAGGGCATCGGAGTCTTTGTCGGAAGCCCATAGCTGGTATTCCTTGCCCGCCGCCTCGATCATGAGGGGTCGACGCGAAGCAAGCTCGCCTTTGACGCGATAAAGGTTGCCGAGATTGTCCGGGATCTTCGCCGACACTTTCGAATCGAAGACGGGAAGTTTGTCCGCCTTGAGGCGGTCGAACCCGACTCCCCGCTGGGTGCTCTCCGAGGATTCTTTGCCGGGGCTGGCGAGCTCCAGCCGCTTTTCTTTGTCGCCCTCGGTGACCGTGCGGATGCGGAAGGCCACCGGGAAGTGGTCGCTGAAGCCGGAACCGTCTCCGAGGTTGCTCCAGCGCTGAGGAAGGCCCAGCTCGGTGACGGAATTAATGCCTTTAAGCGCGACCACGGAAAACGAGTTGTCGACGTATTGCACGCCGTTGAAATCGTAGAGTCCGGGCGTGATCAACGCCTGCATGAGTGTGCCCCATTTGCCGCTGTGGTGGTCCGAACCGCGTTTGTCGGCAGGCAGTTCATGCCAAAGATTGTAAAGCGACAGGTTGGTGGCGCTGGCGGTAGCTGCCTCGTCACCCTGCGAGCCGAGCACATCGTTGATCCCTGTCTTACCCATGTGGGGATAAACTTTCGACTGGTTGTATTGAGAGTTGAAATCCCCGGCGACAATGACATCGGCCGAGGGATTCTCCGCAAAGATGGCGTCGAGACGGTCTCGCACTGTCTTGGCGTTGAACCGGCGCGACTGCTCGGAATCGAGGTTGCTCGCGCCCGACTTCCAGTGGTTGACGAAGACGATGAGCGGTTGCCCGTCCACGTCGAGAGTCACCTCGAGGATATCGCGGGCATCGGGTGTGGCATGGCTCTTGACGTCGGTGATCGGAAAGCGGCTGAACAGCACGTTCTTCTGGCCCTTCTTGTGCACGCCCCTGTCCGTGCTGGCCAAAGCGGCGAAGTCGGGTTCGTCCGCGCCGGTTGCCACGTGATAGCCGGTCATTCCCTGGTCGGCGAGGTGCTTGAGCAGGAGCGCTTCCGAGGGAAGACCGCGGATTTCCTCGTTCAATTCACCGGCCAGCATTTTTTCGGCCGTGGTGTCTTTGTATTTGGCGAGAAAGGCGTCGTAGTCGGTCACCTTGGAGTCGGGGGTGAAGTCTAACTCGATCTCGTTGAGACAAATGATGTCCGGTCCCGCGCCGCCGTCGAAGGTCTTCAGCACCTTCGCGATGTTGCGCATCTTTCCCAGCATCTTCGCCGGTGAATAAGCATCGGGCTCGCCCGTCTCCTCGTAGTCTTCGAAAATCGCCACCTTGTCGGCGTCGAAAAGGTTTTCGACATTGTAGGTGAGGACGGTGAATTCTCGCGCGAACGCACTGGAGGCGAGGGCGGCCGAGAACAGCGCCGCCCGGATGGCTGACTTCATCCCTCCGAAGATCGTCCCTTTGTCACGGCTTGCAAATAAAAATCCCGCCCCGCGCGGACGCGGGACGGGATGGCGGGAGGGAAATCCCGTTTAGCTCAAAGCAGCCTGAGCGGCGGCCAAGCGCGCGATCGGCACGCGGAAGGGCGAGCAGCTGACGTAATCGAGCCCGATCTCGTGGCAGAATTCCACGCTGTCCGGGTCGCCGCCGTGTTCGCCGCAGATGCCGAGCTTGATTTTCTTGCGCTCCTTGCGGCCGAGGTCGGCGGCAATACGCATGAGTTTGCCCACGCCCTGCGTATCCACGCTGGCGAACGGATTCTTCTTCACGATCTCAAGCTCCTGATAAACCGGCAGGAAGCTGCCCGAGTCGTCGCGGCTCATGGCCAACGTGGTCTGCGTCAGATCGTTGGTGCCGAAGCTGAAGAACTCGGCGTCCCTCGCGATTTCATCCGCGACGAGCGCGGCGCGCGGAACTTCGATCATGGTGCCGACGAGATAGTCGAACTTGGTCTTCTTCTCCTTGGCCACTTCCGAAGCGACGCGATGGACGAGATCGATCTGCAGTTTGAGCTCTCTCGGGAAACCGGCGAGCGGGATCATGACCTCGGGGCGCACCTTGATGCCTTTCTTCTGCACTTCGGCCGCGGCCTCGAAGATGGCGCGCACCTGCATCTCGGAAATTTCCGGATAGCTGATGCCTAGACGGCAACCGCGGTGTCCGAGCATCGGGTTGAACTCGTGCAAGTCGTGCACGCGCTTGGCGATTTTGTCCGCACTGATGCCGAGTTTGTTGGCCAGCGCGTTCTGCGCGGTGTGGTCGTGCGGCAGGAATTCGTGGAGCGGCGGATCGAGCAGGCGGATGGTGGCCGGCAGCCCTTTGAGCGCCTTGAAGATGCCGATGAAGTCCTCGCGCTGATAGGGGAGGAGCTTGGCCAAAGCGGCCTGACGGTCCTCTTTTTTCTCGGCGAGGATCATCTCGCGAACCGCGTCGATGCGGTCGCCCTCGAAGAACATGTGCTCCGTGCGGCAGAGGCCGATGCCGGTCGCGCCGAAGGCAACGGCATTCTCCGTTTGCTCCGGCGTGTCGGCGTTGGTGCGGACGCCCATACGGGCGGCTTTGTCGCACCACTTCATGAGCTGGGCGAAATCCTGGTAGACCGAACTCTTGGCCGGGCTGAGTGATTTCTCCACGAGAACCTGAATAATCTCGGACGGCGCAGTTTTGATTTGTCCGTCGTAGACTTCACCGGCTGTGCCGTCGATCGAGAGGTAATCGCCCTCGTGGTATGTCTTGTCGCCGACCTTGAGCGTCTTGTCGTGGTAATCGATGTGAAGGGCGCCGGCGCCGCAAACGCAGACCTTGCCCATTTGACGCGCGACAAGCGCGGCGTGCGAGCTGACGCCACCGCGCGCGGTGAGAATACCTTCGGCGGCGATCATGCCGCGCAGATCCTCGGGCGAGGTCTCGACGCGGACGAGTAGGACCTTCTCGCCTTTGGCCGCGGCTTCGACGCAGCGCTCGGCATTGAAATAGATCCGTCCGGAGGCCGCGCCTGGTCCGGCGGGCAATCCTTTGGCAATGACTTTCGCCGCTTTGACCGCGTTGCGGTCGAAGATGGGAGCCAGCACTTGGTCGAGCTGTTCGGCTGGGACGCGGTGCACCGCTTTTTTCCAGTCGATCAACTTCTCCCTGACCATTTCGCAGGCGATTTTCACCGCGGCGAGGCCGGTGCGTTTGCCATTGCGCGTCTGCAGCATGAAGAGTTTGCCGTCCTCGACGGTGAACTCGAAGTCCTGCATGTCCTTGAAGTGCTGCTCGAGCGTCTTTTGGACTTTGAGCAACTGCTTGAAGGCCGGAGGAAATTGCTTGGCCATGTCGGAGACCGGCTCGGGCGTGCGCACTCCGGCCACGACGTCTTCACCTTGCGCGTTGACCAGAAACTCGCCGTAAAGAACCTTGGTTCCGCTGGCCGGATCGCGCGTGAAGGCCACGCCCGAACCGCTGTGGTCGCCCATGTTGCCGAAGACCATGGCCTGCACATTGACTGCCGTGCCCCACTCGTGCGGGATGTTGTATTTGCGGCGGTAAACGATGGCGCGCTCGTTGTTCCATGAGCCGAAGACCGCGCCGACCGCACCCATGAGCTGCTCGCGCGGATTGTTGGGGAAGGTCTTGCCGGTGCGCTCCTTGACCAGCGCCTTGAAGCGGCGGACAAGCTCCTTCAGCGCGTTGGCGTCGAGGGCGGTGTCGCTGATGTGCGGATCATTCGGGAAAAGCTCGGCTTTGAGGTTTTCGATCACCACCTCGAACGGCTCGTGGTCCTCACCGGGGCGCTTTTGCACGCCCATGACCACGTCGCCATACATTTGGATGAAACGGCGGTAGCAATCGTAAGCAAAACGTTCGTTGTTGGTCAGGCGGGCGAGACCTTCAACTGTGGCGTCATTGAGGCCGAGGTTGAGGATGGTGTCCATCATGCCCGGCATGGAGTCGCGCGCGCCGGAGCGGACGGCAACGAGGAGAGGGTTCTTCACGTCGCCGAATTTTTTGCCCATCGATTTTTCCATTTTGACCACGGCCGCATCGATCTGTCCGTCGAGCTGCTTGGGATAAGTGCGCTTGTGGTCGTAGTAGTAAGTGCATACTTCGGTGCTGATGGTGAATCCGCAGGGCACCGGGAGCCCGATGCGCGTCATCTCGGCCAAGTTCGCGCCCTTGCCGCCGAGCAGCGCTTTCATTGTTCCGTCGCCGTCGGCTTTGCCGTCGCCGAAAAAGTAAACGTATTTGCCTTTGACCCCGGCGGTTGCTTTGGATTTTTTGCCGGCCTTGGATTTTGACGATTTGCTCATGAATTTTGTTGGGAAATTGGATCAGACAGAACGCGCAGGATTATCGTGAAAGGCCCTGCCTGTCAAAGCCGGACCGTCCGTTTAGCTGCGACAAACCTCGTCGATGGCCAAACGGAGGGCGGCCACCGACTGCTCAAGCTCTTTTTCGCTGAAAATCAGGGGCGGCATGAGGACGAGGGTGTCCCGGATCGGACGCGTGAGAAGCCCGTGCTTTCTGGCTGCCACGCAGACACGCGCCCCGGTCTGGTCCTGCCAAGGGTAGGGGACGCCCGAATTGCCGACCACGTCGATGCCGGCGATGAACCCGCATTGGCGAATGTCGCCGACATTGGGATGCGCGGACAACTCGGCGAGCAAATCACGCAGAAAGGCGATTTTGGGCTGGAGTCGGTTCAGTGTTTTTTCCTCCTCGAAGACCTCGAGGTTGGCCAATGCGGAAGCACATCCGAGTGGGTTCCCGCAGTAGCTGTGCCCGTAAAAAAGGGTTTTCATTTCCGCGTAGTCGCCGAGAAAAGCCTGAAAAACTTTTTCCGTGGTCAATGTGGCGGCCAAGGGCATCGTCCCGCCGGTCAATCCCTTGGCCAGCGCGATGAAATCGGGGACTACGCCTTCGTGCTGGCAGGCGAAAATTTTTCCCGTCCGGCCGAAGCCGGTCATGACTTCGTCAAGGATGAGAAAAACTCCGTTGCGATCGCACCATTCGCGCAGTTCGCGCAGGAGGCCTTCGGGCCACAGTCTCATCCCGCCGGCACCTTGAACCAATGGCTCGATAACCACACCGGCGAGCGTGTCGATCGTGGGTTTATCCAGCAAACGCAGCGCCGCCATGTCGGCGACGCGAACAACGGGAAAGCTCATCGCCGCGAAGCGGTCGTGGAAGGCGGCGATGCCGCCGAGACTGGCCGCGCCCGTTGTATCGCCGTGATAGGCGTGGTCGAACGCGGCAAAGCGGCAGCGTTCCGGATGCCCGGTGAGTTGATGGTATTGGACGGCCATCTTCATCGCGACCTCGATGGCGGTGGATCCGTCGTCGGAGAAAAAAACGCGGGTGAGGGTGTGAGCAGGAAAAAGTCCGACCAGTTTTTCAGCGAGGCGAATCGCAGGCTCATTGGTGAAGCCCAAAAAAGAATTGTGCGCCAGCTTCGCAACCTGAGCTTGGATCGCGGCGACAATTTTCGGATGCGAGTGGCCGTGGATGTTCGTCCAAATCGAGCTGTTCCCGTCGAGATACCCGCGCCCCTCGGAATCGATCAGCGTGCTGCCCCTACCTTCGACGATGACCAGTGGATCGTGCTCCGGTGCGCACCAGTCCCGCATCTGGGTGAAGGGATGCCAGAGGTGCATTTTGTCGATTTGGCGCAGGATGTCGGCGGACACGGTCCGGAAGCATAAAGCCTGCCGGTGGGGGAACAAGCCGCCGCAGCGGAGCTTTGCAACGCGGGACATTTCTGACATACGAACTTCTGGTGGTCGCAAGTATCGGCAACTTCACGCTCTCCCGCGTCCGGGGACTCGGCGACTACGCCATTTTCTTAGGGCTCTGCGCCGCCTCGGTCTTCTCCACGCGGCGACTCGCCTCGCGCGTGGCCCGCTCGATTTACGAGCAGGGATTCCGCTGCCTTCCGGTGATCCTCATCGTTGGCCTTTTCACCGGCTTGGTGCTCGGTTTGCAGGGCTACTACGTGCTCAACCGTTTCGGTTCGGAGGGTCTGCTTGGCGCTCTCGTCTCGCTCAGTCTCGTTCGGGAAATGGCGCCGGTTCTGGCCGCCATCATGCTGGTCGGCCAGGCCGGTTCCGCCCTTGCCGCCGAGCTGGGCATACAGCGCAACTCGGAGCAGATTGCCGCACTCGACACCATGGGCGTGAGCAGCCATGGCTATCTCGTTGCGCCGCGTTTGCTTGCGGCCGTTGTTTCTTTTCCCATGCAGACGGCACTCTTCGTTGTCGTCGGTCTCATCGGCGGGAGTCTCTCCGGTTCGCTTCTCCTCGGGGTCGACCCCGGAGTCTACTGGTCTTCGGTCGAGCGCGCGGTGAAAGAACAGGACGTGCGTGAATGTTTCACCAAGGCGGTCACTTTCGGTCTGCTCACCATCAGCATTTGTTCCTACCAAGGATTCCATGCCCACCGCATTCGCCGCGCCACGGGTGCAAGGGCGGTCAGCGCCGCCACAACCAAGGCCGTGGTGCTCTCCTGCATCGCCGTGCTTGCCGCGGATTACGTGATCACCTCTTTCCTCGTCTGATGTTCGAAGCACTGAGAAGAAAATTTGCCGGAGCAGCGCCTGCGGCAGACAAGACATCGGCCCTGCTTCGGGTCGAAGGGCTGAAGAAGACTTTCGGCAACCGCACGGTTCTGCGCGGCATCTCGTTCGCCGTCGACCGCGGCAGTGTATTCACGGTGCTGGGACCGAGCGGCGCGGGAAAGTCAGTCCTTCTCAAATGCCTGGCCAATATCGAGGAGCCCGATTGCGGCGAGGTGTTTTTCGACGGGCGCGCGATGGATTTTCGGCGTCGCGACTCGCGCGAGTCGTTCCGCCGGCGGTGCAGCTTTCTCTTCCAGGGAAACGCGCTCTTCGACTCGCTCACCGCGCTCGAGAACGTGGCTCTGCCTCTCGAGCAAACCACGCCGCTGACCCGCGGCGAAATCCGCGACCGCGCGCTCGAGGCCCTCGAGCAATTGGAACTCCATGAGCACGCCGACCAATATCCGGGCATGCTTTCGGGAGGGATGCAGAAGCGCCTGGCCTTGGCCCGGGCCATCGTCACCCGTCCGGAAATGGTTTTCTTCGACGAGCCGACCGCCGGATTGGATCCGCTGCGACGCAACGCCGTCTTTGCCATGATCGCCAAATACCAGAAGGTCTTCGGCTTCACCGCGCTCATCGTGACGCATGATGTTCCCGAGGCTTTGGCCGCCAGTTCGGTCGTCGCCTTGCTTTACCACGGGGAGCTTTGCTTTTGCGGCACGCCTTCCGAGTTTGAAGCCTCGGACAACCCCGTTATTGCTTCTTTCCGCGACAGCCCCGATGCTTTGCGCTCGACGCTGGCCGCGGTTCGCCGCGGCGAAACAATCGGCGAGGACAACGAATGACCAGAGACAAGCGACTCGAAATCGGCGTCGGATTTTTTGTCCTCCTCGGTCTGGCCGCGATCGTCTACCTCACGGTCAAGCTCGGGGCCGGAGCGCTGGTCGGATCGGATACTTATCCGCTCGAAGCGCGCTTCGCGAACACCGGCGGCTTGAACAAGGGCAGCACGGTCATGCTCGGCGGTGTCACCATCGGAAGGGTGGAAGGCATAAGGCTGGATCCCTCGGATTTCAGCGCAATCGTCGAGATGAGTGTCCTGAAAGACGTCCGACTGCCCAGCGACACCATGGCATCGATCAAAACTTCCGGGCTGATCGGCGACAAATTTATTGCCTTGGCCCCCGGAGCCGAGGAAGAGTTGTTGAGCCCCTCCGATCGAATTCTTATGACCGAGTCTGCCGTCGAGCTTGAGTCCCTGATCAGCAAAATGGCGTTCGGCAGCGTCAAGGAAGACGAGAGAGCCGGTGAGGGAACGCCCTCATCCGAACCGACACCCGCTCCATGAAAGTCTGCACTGCTTTTTTGCTCGTCGGTCTTCTGTTGATATCTGCCGTGGCTGCGACCGCCGCCGATGCGGAGACAACGCTCCGCCAGGGAATGGAAGAAGTCTTCACCGTGACGGACCACTCGAAGGGAGGTCGCAAAATGGCCGACGATTTGGAGCCCATTCTGGTGCGCAGGATTTGCTTCGAGTCCATGACCCGCCGCGCGATTGGACCGGGCTGGAAGCAATTCACGCCGGCGCAACAGGCGGAAGCGACCAAGCTTTTCACCAAGCTGATTATTCGGAGTTACAGCAACAAGTTCACTCCCGGTCAGAAGACCGAAGTCAAATATCTGAAGGGAACTTCGCCTGCTGCCGGTAAAATGGAAATCCCGACAAAGATGCTCTACAAGGGCAGTAGCTACAGCATCGTTTACCGGATGGAGGACCGCGGAAAATGGTTGGTCACCGACATTCTGGCCGAGGGAGTCAGTCTCGTCGCCAATTACCGCGCCCAGTTCGACGATCTTTACAAAAAGGGCGGTGTCTCCGCCGTGCTGGCCTCGCTCAAGGATTCTGTGGCTCGCGCTTGATGAAAACTCTCTGTTTGTTGCTCTGCCTCGCGCTGTTGCCTGTCGGTGGATGCGCGAACCGCGATCGCAAGGAGCAAGAACTCGCTGCACCGAGCGGCAAGGGCGTGGATGGCAAAGCCACGGTATCGTCGGGCGATGGCGACGACTGGGATGACGAGGCCAACGTGAAAGTTCTGGATCCGATCGAACCGGTCAATCGCGGCATCTTTTGGTTCAACCACCAGCTTTACACCTTCATCGCTAAGCCTTTTTCCAGCGCCTACAAGTTCGTTTTTCCAGATGTCATGCGCAAAGGCATCCGCAACGCCTACGAAAACGTCCGCTTCCCGGTCCGCTTTGTGAATCACACCCTCCAAGGCCGATTCGACCGGACCGCGCAGGAAACCGGCCGCTTTCTCGTCAACAGCACGGTCGGAGTCGGCGGTCTGATGAAGCCAGCCGACAAAATTCCGGCTTTGGCGGAGGTTCCCAAGCCAGACACCGGCCAGACCTTCGCCAAGTGGGGTGTCCCGCACGGACCCTATCTGGTTTTCCCTGTCCTTGGTCCTACGAGTTGCCGCGATATTGTCGGCACGGCGGGCGACACCGCCCTGAATCCCGTCGCGTGGCTGGGATTCATTTTTGGCGGGGCGGCTTGGACCACAGCCGTTTCGGCTCCGTCCGGCGCGCATGGTGTCCCCGATCAGATGGACCGCTACGATGCTGCGACCAAAGACTCTCTGGATCCCTACATCGCGGCGCGCACCAGCTACATCCAATACCGCGAGGCTCAGAAGAAAAAGTAGGCCGCTTGGTCAGCTTTCCGCCTCGGAAGTTTCGGCCAACATGCGGTCGGCCAGCAGGACATCCTCGTGAGAAGCGCGGCGCCGTTGATATTTGCGCCATAGAATGTCGCGCAGCTCCTCCAAGTCCGAGCGCATCGGCACATCGTAATACGTCCATTCCTCCTCGTGTTTGAGCTTGGACTGCAGCTTCCATCGGCCTTGGTTTTTCACCGCCCGCACTTCGCGTTTCTCGCCGTCCTCCGTGCGGTGAGTCCAAGCGTGTTGGTTGCGCATAAGTATTATTCACGATGCTGGAAGATTTTTTGGCAAGGGGGATTGACGCTTTGCCACGCGGGTCCTAAAAAGCAACCGAGTTCTTTTGCATGACAAGCATCCGGCTCCGGCCGGGTGAGACCGATCAGCAGACCAAGGGAAGGCCGTGAGAACCGGCCACAGTTGCGCTGCGGTATCCGGTGACGATCCCACATCCCGCGCAAGCGGGAGCAAAGCCAGTCCGGCGTGGTCCGGGCGAAGGCAAGGGGAGAGGCGAATGCTTCGGCATTCACAAACCGGGAGTCCGAATACCTTCCTGCCGATCCTCGACGCGCGCGCGGCCGGGTGGCTGCGGGCGAAAAAACTTCATCGCAAAAATGAAGCGTGCGGGAGTGGTCTTTGCTGCCCGTTCCTCCTCGAACGCGTCATCAGGGTCTCTCTTGCCACATAAAACAAGAAAGACAACTGATGAAAAAAACACTATGGGCTCTGCTGCTCGCGGCGCCGCTCACGGCGTGGTCCTCGCTGATCACGGTCAATTCATTCAACGACATCCAATACTGGACTGGTTCCGGCACCAATAGCGCTGCTCTCGTTCTCGAGTTCGGCAACTCGGCCATACCCTCTTCAATTGCTTGGGGCTACCGTTGGAACGGCACCACAGACACCGCCGCTTCGATGCTTTTTGCCATCGCCGGCAGCATCACGGGATCCGGCATGCCTTCGCCGCAAGCTGGAGCCGATTCGCGCCTGTCCGTCAATGGCACCTACTTCGCCTCCTTCGACGACTACTTCATCAATAGCATGTCTTATAATCAGGTTGGCCTTCCATCACCGTGGAGCCAGAGCTTGCGACTGATCCAGAACAATTACGCTTTGGATGGAACCTATCCATCGCTCTACTCGATCGGTGGCAACGGAACATGGACGGGAGCACCGCTTTCGGCGGCGTCGGTCGGAATCTCGAGCCTCAACCTCACGCACGGCGGATGGATCGGTTTCGCACAGACTGACGGCACGGATCCTTACTTCTTTGCCCAACCCGCGTCTGCCGTGCCCGAGCCTCGCTCTGTTGTTTTGTTAGCAATGGGTCTTAGCGTCCTCGCCGCTGGCTTGGCATTTAGGAAACTGCGTTGAAGATGCGCGCGGTCGGCCGTTTTCTGCTGGTGACCGCGATGGGAATCGTCAGCGGACAAGCTGCATCGGGGACGGTTTATACTGCAGCAGAAGTGATCGCCTACACGCGGGGCGCCGGCGTTTCGCCGTCGTTGACCGATCCTTCTGCGGCCCTCTCGCTTCCCTCGCAAAGCACCGGATCAGGGGCAGCGGATGGCAACTTCAGTCCGTCCAATCCGCACTACCGCGCAGGAGAAATCGTCCAAATCGGGCAGGGTGGCCAGATCACGCTCCGTCTGGAGCGTTTTGTTCACCCGCTGCCTGGCACACCCTCGTTGGGAGTTTGGGAGAACGTGTTTCTCATCATGGGCCCAGGAGACCTCGCCGGAGCGCCGGCTTCTGTTTTCGGCGCGGACTCAGCCATGCTCGAAGCGAGTGCCGATGGAATTAACTTTTATCCTGTCGGCGTCTTTTCCTTTGATTGGTTCGGCAACTACTGGACCGATTCCCCGGGCCCCTACGCAAAACTCCCGGGATCAATCCGCGCCGACTTCGGAACTCCGCATGGACGCAGTTTGCCGGAATTCTCCGGCCTCTCGTATGGCGGCGTCCTTTCGCTGCTCAATGAAACAGGTGGGGGAACGTGGATCGATCTCTCGTCAAGCGGACTTGATCGCGTGGGTTGGGTCAGATTCAGCGGAGTCAGTGCTGGCCTGACCTTGGAGATCGACGCCGTGGCCATTAACTCCGCCCTGGCCGGGGCGCCGACCGCTATCCCGCAGTTGCGGATCGAGATCTCTAACAGTGAAACGCGCGTGATTGTTCCAAATGCTCCCGCCCATGCCGTCTACAAGCTGCAGCATAGCCACGGCCCTTATGGCGGATGGCAAGACCTGGACGCGCCAAGAACTAGGAGCGGCGGTGATCTTGTTTTCGCCGATCGGACCAGTCCGCGTCCGGGCCAGCACTTTTACCGCGTTGTCATGCCATGAATCGCTGCAACCCGCGTCAGCCTACGGCATTCACAATGATCGAATTGATCGTGGTGATAGCCATAGTTTTGGTTCTTGCCGGTGTGGCTGCACCTGCGGTTTGGGGTGCCTACAAGTCGTCCTCACTCGCCGTCTCGGCCAGCAACATCCGCCAACTTGCTGCAGGCGGTGCCGCGTATCTCGGCGACAACAACTACCGGTTCTGGCCTTACCTGGTCAAAACGCCAGCCGGCGATGTCTATTGGTTTGGTCTGGAAGCGGCCGAGCACCGGGGAAAGCCGGAAGGCGAGCGCATCGTGGACATGCAGGCCGGTCCTCTTGGTGCATACATGCCGCGCAGCTTCCGCCCGGATCCGAGCTTTGCTTTCACCGGAAAGCCCTTCAAACCCAAATACAGTTTCGGATACATCGGCGTCGGCTACAACGTGCACCTCGCAGGAGAAACCAAAAGCGGTAAAGCCATCTGGTTGACTCGCTCGGATGGTCCGCCACCTCTGCGCTACTGGGACCTGAAGAATCCGGCGGAGACGGTTGTCTTTGCTACTTCAGCCCAAGTCTATCCGTTCCGCAAAGACGCCGTCATCGAGGAATTCTACGGCATCGATGAAAAGGAAATAACGGTGCACTTCCGCCACAACAACCATGCCATGGTTGCATTTGCCAACGGCTCCGCCGGGTTCCTCCCGATGGACGAGTCCACCCGCGACTCCAAAGCACCCGAGGCCAACGTCGGCCGCTTTGCACCGAAGGGCAGCAAGAAATACCTCCGCTGAACGCCCGTCATACCCGCGTTTGCGGTTGACTTGACCGTTGGAGGGGAAACTATCTCCTTTGAATTTAGTACATCCAAGATCATGAGATTCGACACCATTTGCCTCCATGGCGGACAGCAGCCTGATCCGACCACGCTTTCCCGCGCACTGCCCGTTTACCGCACCAGTTCGTTTGTTTTCAAAAGCACCGAGCACGCGGCCAACCTTTTTGCCCTCCGCGAACTGGGAAACATCTACACGCGGTTGATGAATCCGACTACCGACGTGCTGGAAAAACGCGTGGCCCTGCTCGAGGGCGCGCCGGAGATGGGCGGGCTCGGTGTTGCTTCCGGCACCAGTGGTGTTTTCTACTCGATCATCAATCTCGCTTCGGCGGGTGACAACATCGTCAGCGCGCGCAACCTCTACGGCGGCACTTACACGCAGTTCAACGACATCCTGCCGACCCTCGGCATCAAGGTGAAATTCGTCGATTCGAATGATCCGCAGAATTTCGCCAAGGCGATCGATGACAAAACGCGCGCGCTGTTTGTCGAGACCGTCTCGAATCCAGCGCTTGAAGTCGTCGATCTCGAGAAGGTGGCCAAGGTTGCGCATGATCACGGCATTCCGCTCATTGTCGACGCCACGTTTTCCACGCCTTATCTGACCAAGCCGCTCGATTTCGGGGCGGACATCGTCGTCCACTCGCTGACCAAATGGTTCGGCGGCCACGGCACGGGCATCGGCGGGGTGGTAGTGGACAGCGGCCGTTTCAACTGGGGTGCGGGCAAACATCCTCTCTACGACAATCCGGACGCCAGCTACCACGGTCTGCGCTGGGGTCACGATCTTCCGGCGCCGCTCGCGCCGCTGGCTTTCATTCTCCGCATGCGCACCGTGCCGCTGCGCAACCTCGGTGCCTGCATCGCGCCGGACAATTCGTGGTTCTTCCTGCAGGGCATCGAGACGCTGCCGCTGCGCATGGAGAAGCATTGCGCGAACGCGACCACCATCGCCGAGCACCTCAAAAAGCACAAAGATGTCGAATGGGTTCGTTTTCCCGGACTCAAGGACGACCCGTATTACAACCTGAACAAGAAGTATCTCCACGGCAAAGGCGGCTCCATGGTCGTCTTCGGTATCAAAGGAGGCGCGGACGCCGGGAAGAAATTCATCGAATCGCTCAAGATCTTTTCGCATCTCGCCAACGTGGGCGACGCGAAGAGTCTGGCCATTCATCCGGCCACCACAACGCATTCGCAACTCAACGAGGAGCAACAGCGCGGCGCCGGCATCACGCCGGAACTCATCCGCCTTTCCATCGGCATCGAGGATCCGGCCGACCTGATCGAGGATATCGACCAGGCGCTGGCGTCCGCCCGCAGGTAACCACTCCATGGCTCAAGGCGTCGGCACGGTCGAAACGCAATTTCTGACCTTCGGCAGCGCGGATAAACCGTTCGTCACCGCGGACGGTTCCGCTTTGCCCGGAGTCACGCTGGCCTACGAGACCTACGGCGAACTCAACGCCGACCGTTCGAACGCCATCCTGCTTTTCCACGCCTTGAGCGGCAGCCAGCACGCGGCCGGCACGAACAAGGCTGTTGCCGGCACCGATCACCGTTGGACCGAGGAAATGCACGCCGGCTGGTGGGATGGCTTCATCGGACCGGGCCGCGCGCTCGACACGAAAAAATATTTTGTCATCTGCGCCAACTATCTCGGCGGCTGCTATGGAACGACCGGACCGGCCTCGATCAATCCGGCAACCAAAAAGCCATGGGGCGGTGATTTTCCCCGCGTCAGCGTGCGCGATATTGTCCGATCCCAACTCCCGCTCCTCGACCACTTCGGCATCAAAAAACTCCATGCCGTGGTCGGCACATCGCTCGGCGGGATGATGGCCCTCGATCTCGCCGTCCACGAACCCGACCGCGTGGCCAATGTTATCACCATCGGCACGGGACTGCGTTCGCACGGACTGCAGCAAATGCACAATCTCGAACAGATCATCGCCATCACGCGCGATCCGGACTTCCGGGGAGGGGACTATTACGGCACGCCGGGTCCGATCCACGGACTCGCCTTGGCTCGCATGATCAGCCACAAAACGTTTCTCTGGGCTGATGTTATCGAGGAGCGCGCCCGCGTCGACGTTGTCCAACCCGAAGCGGACCTGCCTTGGTATAAAATCTCGCGTTCGCTCGAAAGCTACATGCTTTATCAAGGGCAGAAATTTGTGAAGCGCTTCGATGCCAACACGTATCTGCGCATCATCGATGCCTGGCAGCAGTTCGACCTCTATGCCGACGCCAAAGCGCCCGGCAAGTCATCGGTCTTCGAGGGATGCAAAGACCAGCGCTACCTCGTCTTCACCATCGACAGCGATTGCTGCTTTTATCCGGACTACCAGACGGAAATCTGCGGCGAGTTGAAGCGGGCAAGCGTGCCGCACATGCGGTTGACCGTGCACTCGGAAAAAGGACACGACTCGTTCTTGCTCGAACCGAAACTCTACACGCCGCACTTGGCCTACGCGCTGACCCACTGAGCGGTTCGCGTCAGAAAACGCTTGACCAGCAACACCGCGGCCACGGCCAGTCCGAGCGCCAGACCCGCCCACATGCCTTGCGCGCCCATATCGGTGTTGAAGGCGAGCCACGTGCCGAGCGGCAGCGCCACGGCCCAATAGGCGGCCACGGTGATGACCATCGGGCCTGTGGTGTCGCGGAGTCCGCGAAGGAGACCTGACCCCACGACTTGCACGCCGTCGACCAATTGGAAAATGCCGGCCACAACAAGCAAAGAGGCGGCAACCGATATCACTGCGCTGTCCTTGATGAAGGCGGAGGCAATCCAGTGGTTGGCCACGAGCAAAATGACCGCGAAGGCAGCCATCACTCCGACGCCGAGGGCCCACGAACCTGCCGCGATAGGGCGCAGCATTTCGTTGCGGCCCGCGCCATTGGCTTGGGCGATACGCACGGTGGAGGCCATGGCCACCCCGAGCGGGAACATAAAAGTCGTGGACGCGCAGGTGATGGCGATTTGATGCGCGGCGAGGGGAACTGCCCCGAGATGCCCGATGAGAATCGCCGCAACCGTGAATGCCCCGACTTCGCTCAGAAGCGCCAGTCCCGCCGGAATGCCGAGACGAAGCAGTGCGACATGCTCCGACCAAAAGGGATGATCTAAGACGAGCCTCTGCGTTGGTTGGACCGGACCGCGCCAGATATACCAGGCTAATCCAGCGGCGGTCGCGATACGGCTGATCAGCGTGGCCCAACCGGCGCCGGTCAGTCCCATGGCCGGTGCGCCGAGCTTGCCGTAGATCAGCACCCAGTTGAGCACCACGTTGAGCAGCACCCCGCCCATCATGATCCAAAACGCCGGCCAGGGCCGCGATTGCGAGTCGAGAAAGTTGCGGAAGACGGCGATGAGAAATGACGGCAACAACGACCAGCCGACGATCAGCGTGTAAGCGCGCGCCTCCTCGACCACGCCCGGAGCCTGACCGAAATGGTAAAAAACCGGATAGACCGCGTGGAAAAAGATCGCCGCGCCCAAGCCGAGGGCCAACGCCAGACCGAGTCCGGCATGAAAGGCACGCGCCATCGACTCCGAGAATCCCGCGCCATGGGCGTGGGACACGCGCACCGACACCGCCGTGAAAACCCCGTAACCAGCGATAGCCAAAACCATGATGACGTTGTTGGCGAAGGAACAGGCGGCGAGCGGCAGCGTTCCGACCTGCCCGACCATGATCGTATCGGCCACACCCATGAGCATCTGGCCGACTTGGCCCGCCGTGATCGGCAGGGCCAGCCTGAGGGTGGGAGGCAGTTCCCGCAGCGCGGTTCGGGTGAAACTCATGCGAACGGTCGATTGTGACCGCGCGGGCCGCGCGCGTCGAGGTCTTGCCCCGCGCGCCGCCGCTTTGCATGATGCGTCGGTGGAAAAAGCCCCGCTCAAATTTCTCGAGAGACTGATCGACACGCCATCGCCGTCCGGGTTCGAGGCCGGCGCCCAGCGCGTCTGGGCGGACTACGTCAAACCCCACTGCGACGAGTTCCGCAGCGATGCTTACGGCAACTGCTTCGCGCGTCTGGGCAACCCGGACAAGAAGCCGCACATCGTTCTGGCCGGACACATAGACGAGCTCGGTTTCATGGTCTCGCACATCAACGACGACGGTTTTCTTTTTGTCCAAGGCATTGGCGGAACCGATCCAGGACTGTTCCGCGGGCAACGCGTCCGCGTGCACGCTAAAAAGGGCAGCATTCCCGGCGTGACGGGCTCGCTCGCTATCCATCTTCAAGCCCCGGACGACCGCAAAAAAGTCCCCGAAATGCACGAGATGTATATCGACATCGGCGCCGGCTCCAAAGCCGAGGCGGAAAAGCACGTGCGGGTGGGCGACGCCATCACTTACGCGGACGGGTTCGATCTTCTGGAAAACCACCGTGCC
>Ga0163212_1000235_pt1 | contig 23247 bp, 22 predicted proteins | sample Malawi_45m_30L_FD_113532 | JGI IMG/M metagenome (GOLD analysis project Ga0163212, IMG submission 113532) | Freshwater microbial communities from Lake Malawi, Central Region, Malawi to study Microbial Dark Matter (Phase II) - Malawi_45m_30L | ecosystem: Environmental > Aquatic > Freshwater > Lake...
CGCGCTCGGCCACCGAGATCGCTCATGGCGCACTGTATCGCGTTAATGATTTGAAGTCGGGAAAAAAACCCACTCCTCCGGTGTTGTCGCGCCTCAAGTTCGGCCCGGTACGTCGATCCGCGGTCGCGAGCGCACGGCGCGGGTTGACGCACGGTAATGCGTCCGGCAACGGCGCCTTCATCATGCGCAACCTCGCGAATCTCCCGGGCAATGTCTGCACACCAAGCTACCTCGCCGAGCACGCTCTGCGCCTTGGCGAGCAGCACGCAAACCTCTCGGTGCGTGTGCTCGAGGAAGCCGAAATCCGCGCCGAAAAAATGGGCTGCTTTCTGGCAGTGACTGCCGGCAGCGAGCAGCCGCCGCGCTTCATCATCATGGAATACAAGGGACCTCGCGCAAGGCGTGCGCCGGTCGTGTTGGTCGGTAAGGGTATTACCTTCGACAGCGGCGGCATCTCGCTCAAAGATCCGGCCGCGATGGACGAAATGAAGTTCGACATGTCGGGTGCCGCCGCTGTCATTGGCGCCACGGCGACGGTGGCTGAACTGCAGTTGCCGCTCAATGTGGTCGCACTGGTGCCCACCTGCGAGAACATGCCTAGCGGTCGCGCTATCAAACCCGGTGACATCGTGACCAGCGCTGCCGGCCTGACGGTCGAGATTCTCAACACCGACGCCGAGGGTCGGCTAATTCTTTGTGACGCGCTACATTACGCGCGGCGCTATAGGCCGCAGGCTGTCGTCGACCTCGCCACCCTGACCGGAGCTTGCGTGATCGCACTCGGCCATCATCACACGGGTGTCATGGCAAACGACGATGCGCTCGCTCAGGAATTGGTGGAGTCTGGCGTGCGTGCCGACGATCGGGCATGGCAACTTCCCTGCACCGAAGAATACGGTGAACAGCTAAAGAGCAACTTTGCCGATCTTGCCAACGTTGCAGGTCGTGACGGCGGCGCACTGACCGCGGCGGCTTTCCTCGCCAAGTTCACCACGGGCATGAGCTGGGCACACATGGATATTGCGGGCTCAACCTACGCGAGCGGTGCCATCAAAGGCAGCACCGGCCGCCCGATGGCGCTACTTACCGACTTTCTGGTGCGTCGCGCAGGACGCTGAACACCCGCCGTGCACAAGGTCTACTCGCCCGGCGACATCGAGCAGCGACTCTACGCGCGGTGGGGAGCTTCAGGCTTGTTCGCACCGCAAGGCGCTTCTTCGGGCTATTGCATCGTCATTCCACCGCCCAATGTCACGGGCACGCTGCACATGGGTCACGCGTTTCAGGACACGATCATGGACGCTCTCACTCGCTATCACCGCATGCGCGGCGAGGCGACGCTGTGGCAGCCAGGGACCGACCATGCGGGCATCGCCACGCAGATGGTCGTCGAGCGGCAACTCGAGGGTGAAGGTACGACCCGGGCCGCACTCGGGCGCGAGCGATTCATTGAGCGAGTCTGGAAATGGAAAGGCGAATCAGGTGACACGATCGCCAGACAAATGCGCCGACTCGGCGCCTCGGTGGACTGGTCGCGAGATCGCTTCACCATGGACGAGGGTTTGTCGCACGCCGTCACTGAAGTGTTCGTGCGTCTGTACGAAGAAGGTCTGATTTATCGCGGCAAGCGGCTTGTCAACTGGGATCCGGTTCTGCAGACGGCGGTGTCGGATCTCGAAGTTTTGAACACTGAAGAAGAGGGCTCGCTCTGGCATCTGCGCTATCCACTCGAAGATGGCAGCGGATATGTGGTGGTCGCGACCACTCGACCCGAGACATTGCTCGGCGATGCGGCCGTCGCGGTAAATCCCAAAGATGAGCGTTATGCCGCACTCATCGGCAAATCGCTGCGCCTGCCCATCGTCGGCCGGCTGATTCCTCTGATTGCCGACGACTACGTCGACCCGAAGTTTGGCTCCGGCTGCGTCAAAATCACGCCTGCTCACGACTTTAATGATTACGATGTGGGTGTTCGGCACGGCCTTACGCAGATCAACGTTTTTACACCTGATGCGCGAATGAGCGATACCGTCCCCGAACACCTGCGCGGACTTGATCGCTTCGCGGCTCGTGAGCGGGTGCTCGCAGAGCTCGACGCGGCGGGCCTCCTCGATCGAATCGACAAGCACAATCTGATGGTACCGCGGGGCGATCGTTCGGGCGCGGTAATCGAGCCCTATCTCACCGATCAGTGGTACGTGAAGGTCGCGCCGCTTGCCGAGCCTGCCATTGAAGCCGTGCGTAATGGCTCAATCCGCTTTGTTCCTGAAAATTGGTCCCGTACCTATTTCGAGTGGATGCGTAATATCAAAGATTGGTGTATCAGTCGTCAGTTGTGGTGGGGCCATAGAATTCCCGCGTGGTATGACGACACCGGTAACGTGTATGTCGGTCGATCGGAAAGCGAAGTGCGCGCTCTCCACGGACTTGCGGCTAATATCACGCTACGTCAGGACGACGACGTTCTCGACACCTGGTTCTCCTCGGCACTCTGGCCGTTCTCGACGTTGGGCTGGCCGGAGCAGACCGCAGAGCTCAAACGTTTTTATCCGACTTCGGTGCTCGTTACCGGTTTCGACATCATCTTCTTTTGGGTTGCCCGGATGATCATGATGGGCATTAAATTCATGGGTGATGTACCTTTCCGCGAAGTCTATGTACACGGTCTGGTACGCGACTCCGAGGGGCAGAAGATGTCGAAGTCGAAGGGTAATGTCATCGACCCACTCGATATCGTCGATGGCATTTCGCTCGAAGATCTCGTGCATAAGCGCACTACTGGGCTCATGCAACCGCGCCTCGCCCCGGCCATCGAAAAAGCTACGCGCAAATCGTTTCCGGAGGGCATTTCTGCATTCGGTACCGACGCACTGCGCTTTACGTTTGTCTCACTCGCCACGCAGAGCGCTGACCTGCGCTTCGATCTCGCACGCGTCGGCGGTTATCGAAACTTTTGCAACAAGCTCTGGAATGCGTCGCGCTATGTGCTGATGGGTCTTGAGGATTCCGACGGAAAAGCGTTAGACCCGCAGCTATTTGACGGCGAATGCGCGAACGGCTTCGCCGACCGGTGGATCGTTTCACGTCTGGGCGAGACGCTGCACCTAGTCGATCAGGCCTTCGCCGAGTACCGCTTCGATTTCGCAGCCTCTGCGCTCTATGAATTCACTTGGTACGAGTTCTGCGACTGGTATCTCGAACTCACCAAGCCCCTACTGCAATCCGAGCACAGTTCAACCGAGGCCAAGCGTGCCGCGCGGCGCACCCTGGTAACAGTGCTCGAAGCACTCTTACGCGCTCTGCATCCGCTGATGCCGTTCATCACCGAAGAAATCTGGCAGCGCGTTGCGCCGCTCGCCCGCGTCAAGCTGACTGCGCAACCAACCATTATGACCGCCGTTTGGCCCAAGGCCAGCGACTGGGCACGGGACACGGTCGCAGAAACCGATGTCGAGTGGATCAAGGCTTTCGTACTCGGCGTGCGCCAGATTCGCGGCGAGATGGATATCAGTCCCTCGCGTCGATTGCCCCTACTGCTCGAGAACGCCGACGCCAGCGACCGCAGCCGTCTCACCACCCACGAAAGTTATCTGCAGCGACTCGCTGGGCTCGAGAGCGTGCGTGTGCTTGAAGCGAGCGAGACCGCCCCGCCCTCCGCGACCGCGGTCATGGGGGCGATGCGCGTGTTGGTGCCCATGGCGGGCGTGATCGACCCGCAAGCCGAGGTGGCGCGACTCGATAAACGTATCGTCAAAACTCGTGACGAGATCAAGCGTGCGAACGCCAAGCTCACGAACGAGAACTTCGTACGTTATGCGCCACCGGAAGTGGTCACGCAAGAGCGAATTCGGATCGCGGACTTCGAACGCACACTCGCGAGTCTTGAGGGCCAACTCGTACGGGTGCGCGAGTTGCTCTAACGATGGCGCGTATCCTGCTCGTCATCGCGCTGATCGGTATCGTCGTCGTTTATCTTTGGCGCCGCCGCCGCGCAGCTGCCGTTGCAACCTACCCATCCACTGCGCGGACCAACGCCGCCGATTTGCTACGGTTGCCGGGCGCGAGAACAAGTATTCTCGAACAGCACGTTCGGCTTTGGCATCGACTGCCTGCGCCTTTGCAGGAGCGCCTGTTGCTGCGTCTCGATGAGTTTCTCGAGCGAATCCCCTTCACTGGTGCCCATGATTTTATAGTCACAGAAACTATGCGCACCGTGATCGCTGCCCAGGCCTGTATCGTCACGCTCGGTCATGAGCATTATCCATTCGATGATCTGCGCGGCATCACGGTGTATCCCGACGAATTCGTGGTGGAAGAGTCGGCAGAGGATGAGGACACGGGCGTCGTCACCGAGGGCTCACGCACGCTCTCTGGGCAGGCAAACGGCAGCGATCGGCTCGTACTGTCGTGGCGCGATGTCGAAGAGGCGCAATTACACGATGACGGCTATAACGTCGTCATCCATGAGGTGACGCATTTTCTGGAGCGCAGTTATCCGGGCGGCGATCCAGCGGCACACGCGGCGCTCACCGCGGCGTATGAGTCGCTGTGCGCAGCCGTCGATCGCGGCGACGAAACCCTGCTCGACCCCTATGGCGCCGAAGATCCCAGTGAGTTTCTCGCCGTCGCTGCCGAGTTTTTTTTTGAACGCCCCGCTGATCTCGCCGTGCGTCACCCGATGCTTTACGTGCTGCTGCGCGACTCGTTCCGGCTGGACCCGGCAGGTTGGGCACCGCCACCCACCGCTGTCGGTAACGCCTCATCGTAGTTTTCCGGGTGTTTCGCCATCTCGGCGCGGAAAAACGGCTTGAAACGCGCCATATCGGCGACGTAGTCATCAGTCGGCATTTGTGGCGAACCGAAAATGATGCGCTTTCGCGAGAAATCAAGCGCCACCGGCACCATGGGTACCCCTGCACCGCGAGCAACGCGATGAAACCCGTGCTTCCAGTCGGGTACTCGACTGCGCGTGCCCTCGGGCGCCAGCGTCAGAATCATGGACTCGCGCTTGTTGAATTCTTCGATGTAGGCCTGCACCACGTGCGCAGCGCGACTACGATCAATGGCGACTGCGCCAAAGTGTCGACCAAGCGGCCCCAAAGGCCCAATCAGCGCCGTGTGTTTGGCGAACCAACGAGTCTCGATCTGCAGTGCGAGATAGACGAAAAAGCCCACAACAAAATCCCAGTTCGACGTGTGTGGCGCAACCACCAGTACGAACTTCCGCAAGTTGGGCAGGTTACCCTCGACGCGCCAACCCGCGAGCCACAGCGCCGCGGTACCGACCGCTCGGCGCCAGGGGCTCCGAGTCCTTGGGGTGTCGGGCGGCAGCTGCGGCACTCGGCTCATCGGCCTGGAACCCGCAGTAATACGAGCCCACCAAAAATAAACAAGACGATGATCGATGAGATCGATAGCCGCGAGTCACCGGTGAGCAATGCTACCGTACCGATGAGCATCGGCCCGAGAAAGCTTGCAAACTTGCCCATCATGTTGAAGAAGCCGAAAAACTCGCCGCTTTTTCGCGGTGGTACGAGGCGACCGAACATCGATCGCGAGAGACTTTGGATGCCGCCCTGCACTAACCCCACCACCACTGCGAGGGCAAAGAATTCGGTCACCGTATCGAGAAAATAGGCGTAAATGGTGGCCGACAGATAAACGACGATGCACATCAAAATACAGCGCTTGGGACCCCAACGGTTGCCGAGCCAGCCGATCGCGAGCGCCGACGGAAAGGCCACGAATTGCGTTAGCAACAAGGCCGCAAGCAGGCTCGATGAGGGCAGCCCAAGTGCCACACCGTAATCGACCGCCATGGTGTAGATGGTATGGACGCCATCGATGTACAACCAATACGCCAATAAAAAGAGCGTGATATCCCGATACTTACCCACATTGCGCAAGGTGTCACGCAGTTCACACAGGCCCTCGCGGGCCGCGTTGAGCATACCGCTCGCCTGGCTGATTGCTGCGCGCTCCCGCACATTGATCGCGGTCGGCAGCATGAACAAAAACCACCACCCAGCGGCCATGACGAATGAGATCTGCACTGCGGCAGCCGCATCGGAAAGACCAAAAAATTGCGGCTTCAGGGTCATCAAAACATTAATGGCGAAGAGCAGTCCGCCCCCCAAGTACCCGAGCGCATACCCGAGCGCCGAAACCTGATCGAGCTCATGCTCGGCAGCCACATCGAGCAGCAAAGAATCGTTGAAGATGTTACCGACATTGAAACCGATGCAGCCCATCATGAAACAGGCTGCCGCCCACCACCACTCGCCCTGTCCAATGAAACCGAGTAACGCCGTGCCGATGACACCCACGGTGGTCCAGACTACAAGCTGCCGCTTCCGGCTCGCGGTACGATCGGCAATGGCGCCGAGGATGGGTGCGAGCACGGCGATTAGCAGCCCCGCGAATCCATTGGCAAAGCCGAGCCGCGAGGTGCTGACCGTGGGATCGACCCCCGTACTCCAGAATTTTTGAAAGAACACCGGAAAAAAACCGGCAAGCACGGTCGTTGCAAAGGCCGAGTTAGCCCAGTCGTAAAGCGCCCAGGAAATCGTTTCGCGACGTTTGTATGGGCTCTGGGTTTCGATGGGCGGGTCCCCGCTCAGTTAGCTTGTTCTCGGGTTTCCCGGAACGTGATCTCTGGCCAGCGCTCGATCGTCAGACCAAGATTGACCCTCGAGGGAGCCAGATATACGAGCGCTCCGCCGTGATCTACCGCGAGGTTGTCAAAGGCCTTGCTGTGGAACTCGGCAAGCTTGCGCTCGTCGCTGCAATACACCCAGCGCGCCGTATGCACACTCATGGGCTCGAAGCTGCACTGCACGGCGTATTCGTCGGCCAAACGGAACGCGACCACCTCGAACTGCAGCTGCCCGACCGCGCCCAGAATCATGTCGTTGTTACGTAGTGGCCGAAACAGCTGCGTGGCGCCCTCTTCGCAGAGCTGTCCCAGCCCCTTGCCGAGGGCTTTCATCTTGAGCGGATCGCGCAGCATGGCACGCCGGAAAAGTTCTGGCGCGAAATTGGGGATCCCAGTAAAGCCGAGCTCTTCACCCTCTGAGAAGGTGTCGCCGATGTTGATCGTGCCGTGATTATGCAGACCGATGATGTCCCCAGCGTAGGCGTTTTCAGCAGCCGAGCGATCGGAGGCCAGAAAGGTCAGCGCATCGGCAATGCGTGTATCTTTGTCGAGTCGTACATGATACAGCTTCATGCCGCGACTGTACTTACCTGAGCACAGACGCAAAAAAGCGATGCGATCACGATGCGCCGGGTCCATATTCGCCTGAATCTTGAACACGAATCCGGTCAGCTTTTCCTCGGTGGGCGCCACCTCACGCTGGCGAGTCGGCCGCGGCAAGGGCCCCGGCGCGTGCTGTGCGAACGCCTTTAAAAGTTCTTCGACACCAAAATTGGCAGTCGCCGAGCCAAAGAATACCGGTGTCTGTTTGCCTGCTCGGTAGCGCTCGAGACTAAATCCCTGCGTGGCGCCGCGCACGAGCTCGATCTCCTCATCGAAAGCCACAGTCTGATCAACGAGTAGTTCCCGGCCCGCCGCGCTATGCAAGCCCTCGATCACCACATTCTCGCCAACGCGTCCACGCTCGCCGGCCTCGTAGACATAAATGCGATCTTCAAAGAGATGATAAATGCCCTTAAGCTCACGCCCCATGCCGATCGGCCAAGTGACGGGCGCAGTCGCGATCCCCAACACTTTCTCGATCTCGTCGAGCAATTCAATCGGTGCTCTACCGTCGCGATCGAGCTTGTTGATGAACGTCATGATCGGCGTATTACGCAGCCGGCAGACCTCCATGAGCTTGATCGTTCGCTCTTCGACGCCTTTCGCGCAGTCGATCACCATCAGCGCCGAATCCACGGCCGTCAGCGTGCGGTAGGTATCTTCGGAGAAATCTTCGTGGCCCGGGGTGTCGAGCAAGTTGATGATACATTCGTTATACGGAAACTGCATCACCGACGAGGTGACAGAAATGCCGCGCTGCTGCTCGAGACGCATCCAGTCGGAGGTGGCGTGTCGCGCGGCTTTCCGGCCCTTGACCGTGCCTGCGAGCTGGATCGCACCGCCGAACAGCAGCAGCTTTTCGGTGAGCGTAGTCTTGCCCGCGTCGGGGTGGGAAATGATTGCGAATGTGCGCCGTCGCGCGACTTCGTCGCCGAGTTTCATGAAAAGCCCGTTAATTTCAGCAGTTGAGGGTGAGGCGCATCACGACCGCATCTTCGCGGCCATGCTCTGCTTGGTAATAGCCGCGACGTATACCCACCTGCTGTAACCCCATCGCCTGATAGAGACGAATGGCCGCGAGATTACTCGGACGTACTTCGAGGAACAGATCCTGCGCGTCAGCAACTCGCGACAAATCGATGAGATGCTGCAGCAGGCGGCGTCCCAAGCCGCGGCAGCGGTATTCGGGACGCATACAAAGATTGAGCACATGGGCTTCGCCCGCGCCAACACTCAGAACGCCGTAGCCAACCAGTAAGTGATCGAGTTCAGCGACCCGACATACATATCCCGCACGCAGACAGTCACGGAAAATCCCTTCGCTCCACGGAAAGGCGTAGCCCGCGCGTTCGGCGGCAATCACGGCCGGCACATCGTCGTTGGCCATGCGCCGGAAAGCGAGCTGCGGCATCCATAAATCCTTGGGCAGAGTGGCCATGTAATTCAGGCTGCGGGAGTCAGCTCAGCGAATACCCGGCGGGCGAACTTGAGATCTTCCCAAGCTTTACGCTTTTCGCCAGGGCTACGCAGCAGATAGGCCGGATGATACGTGACCACGACCGGGGTGTTGAGCGGTCCGAAGTGATGCACGGTGCCGCGCAACTTGCTGAGCGTCCAGTCGGTACCAAGAAGGTTCTGCGCGGCTACACGCCCGAGGGCCAAAATGATCTGCGGCCGCAAGAAGGCGGCCTGTCGATGCAGGTACGGCAGGCATTCGCTTACTTCTTCGGGACGCGGATCACGATTATTGGGCGGTCGGCACTTGAGGATATTGGTGATGTAGACGGTCTCGCGCGGCAGCTCGATGGCCGCCAACATAGAATTCAGCAATTGACCGGCTGCACCCACGAAGGGCTCGCCCTGCCGATCCTCGTCGGCACCTGGCGCCTCGCCCACCACCATCCAACGCGCGGCCGTATCACCAACGCCGAAGACCGTTTGCGTCCGGCCCTGGTGCAACGCGCAGCGCGTGCAGTCGCTGACAAAGGCCCGCAGCGCAGGCCAGTCGGGGCTGGCGAGATCGCCGGGCGCTGCGGCTGGCGCCACCACAGGCTCTGCACGCGGGTGCCGCGGCACCCACACATCTATGCCGAGCGCTTCGAGGTAGCGCGCTCGGCGCGCCGCGTCAGCCATTTTGCGAATCGGCGGGAACACGCGGTGTGCCCCCCCGACGCAGCCGACGGGACAGCCACAAAATCGGCGCGAGCAGCACGTAGACCGAGAACAGGAACAGCAGCATCATCGGCGGGTCGGCAATCACAAGCGCGAGCGAGATCGGCACGATCACGAAATAGAAAAATTTCATGCGTGCATTCCAGTCGATTTGCTTGACGCTGGGATACGGGCATCCCGACACCATCATCACTCCGGCAAACGACACGACCGAAAAACAAAGCGCAAGACCCGTGAGTCCCGGCTCAGTCCACTCACTGGAAAACCAGACGAAGGCTGCGACCAGCCCAGCTGCCGAAGGACTCGGTAAGCCTTCGAAATACCGCTTGTCGACAGTGGCTGCGCGAGCATTGAACCGCGCGAGCCTGAGCGCTGCACAGGCAACGTAGAAAAATGAGGCAATCCAGCCGAGGCGCGCCCACGCGGTGCCGTATTCGGCGATCGCTGCAACCCCCCACTGATAGGCGACGAGCGCCGGCGCCACGCCGAAGGCCACCATGTCGGCGAGGCTGTCGTATTCCTTGCCGAAGACGCTCTCGGTACCCATCCAGCGCGCCACACGCCCATCGAGACCGTCGAAGACCATGCCCAGAAAGATGGCCGACCCGGCGCGCTCAAAGTCGCCATTGATGGCCGAGATGATCGCGAAGAAGCCACAGCCTAGACATCCGGTGGTGAGCAGATTGGGCAGCAGATAGATACCGCGACGCTTTGGTGCGGGGGACGGCGGCGAGTTTGCTGGGTTACTCAAGGGCCGGGGCTCTCGACGGTTGAAAAAACCGCCTCATCATAGGGGGCTAAACCTTTCGGGACAATCGCCGCGCCCGTAACATGGGCCAGCCCGACAGACCAAGAGTCCTGCTTCGCCATGCGCTGGTCCCGATATCCGATTAACACTACGAGAGAAACCCCGTCCGAAGCGGAGGTCGTCAGCCATCAGTTGATGCTGCGCGCCGGGCTCATTCGGCGTCTCGCCGCCGGCATCTACACTTGGACACCCTTCGGTCTGCGCAGCTTGCGCAAGGTCGAGCAAATCATTCGCGAAGAAATGGATCGCGCAGGCGCCCTTGAGGTGCTCATGCCTGCCGTGCAGCCGGCGGAGCTATGGCAAGAATCGGGGCGCTGGGAGCAATACGGCCCTGAGTTGCTGCGCCTGAAGGATCGTCATCACCGTGACTTCGTGATCGGACCCACGCACGAAGAGGTCATCACCGATCTTGCACGCCGCGAGCTCAAAAGCTATCGGCAGCTGCCTGCGAACTTCTATCAGATCCAGGTGAAATTTCGCGATGAGATCCGCCCGCGTTTCGGCGTGATGCGCGGCCGTGAGTTCATCATGAAGGATGCCTACTCTTTCCACCTGACACAGGACTCACTGCAGCAAGGCTATGGCGCGATGCGCGACGCCTATATCCGCATATTCGAGCGGATGGGGCTCGAGTTTCGGCCCGTCAAAGCAGACACCGGTTCGATCGGCGGTACGGCCTCCGAGGAATTCCAGGTGCTCGCCGATTCAGGCGAGGATGCCATCGCGGTATCGGATGGTGCTGACCAATACGCCGCTAATCTCGAACTGACCCCTGCGGTCGCCCCAAGCAAGGCTCGACCCGCGGGGATAGCAGCGCTACAGAAAGTCGCTACACCCGGCGCTAAAAATATAGAAGCACTCGCTAATTTTTTGAAGATTCCGGCTGCACAGACCCTCAAATTATTGATGGTTGATGGCGCAGGGGGCGGCGTGGTTGCACTTTTGGTTCGCGGCGATCACGAGCTCAGTGCCACCAAGGCACAAAAACTCCTAGGTGTTGCCAATCCCCTGCGCATGGCCTCGCATGAGGCGGTGCTCGCCGCGACGGGTTGCGAGCCAGGTTATCTCGGACCGATCGGACTGCGCTGCCCGGTGTATGCCGATCATGCCGTACTGGTGCTGGCCGATTTTATTTGTGGTGCCAATGAAATCGATCAGCACTATACGGGTGTGAACTGGGGCCGCGACCTGCCCGAACCGACTGCTGCTGACTTGCGCAATGTGGTCGAAGGGGATCCGAGCCCGGGCGGTACCGGCACGCTCCGCATTCGGCGCGGCATCGAGGTGGGTCATATCTTTCAGCTTGGTCGCAAATACAGTGAAGCCCTGAAGGCGACCGTGCTCGATGAAGCCGGCAAGCCCGTGGTGATGTACATGGGCTGTTACGGCATCGGTGTCACGCGCATCGTGGCCGCGGCAATCGAGCAGAACCACGATGCTGCGGGAATTGTTTGGCCCGAACCGATCGCCCCCTTCCGTATCGTGCTCTTACCGCTTAACGCACCAAAATCCCCCAAAGTTCGCGAGCTTGCCGAGCAACTCTATGGGGAACTGCAGGCGGCCGGTATCGATGTGCTGCTCGACGATCGCGATGTGCGACCTGGCGTGAAGTTTTCCGACGCGGAACTCCTTGGCATTCCGCATCGCGTGGTAATCTCTGATCGCGGCATCGAGGCCGGCAAACTCGAATACCGCCATCGCCGTGCGAGCGCCGATGAAGATTGGCCGATGGGCGAGGTAGTCGCACGCCTGCTGGCTGTAGGGTCCGCCACATGAGCGACGTCAATGTTCTCGTCGTCTTTCACTCGCGGCACGGTGCGACCGCCGAACTCGCGCGGCAGATTTGTCGTGGCATTGAGTTGCTCGAGGGTGCGATGGCGATACTGCGCAGCCTGCCCACCGTCTCGGCAGAGAACGAGCGTCCCATGCAGCAGGTACCCGACAACGGGGCGCCCTGGGCCACACTCGATGATTTGCGTCGCTGCGATGGTCTGCTCCTCGGCAGTCCTACGCACTTTGGCAACATGGCGGCTCCGGTCAAATATTTCCTCGATTCGACGAGTGCTCTCTGGGCCGACGGCTCGTTGACCGGCAAACCCGCGGGCGTATTTACCGGCAGCAGTAGCCTGCACGGTGGACAAGAAATCACCTTGCTGTCGATGATGGTGCCGCTCATCCATCACGGCATGTTGATCGTTGGCATTCCCTATGCCGAGCTGGCGCTATCGAGCACGCGCTCGGGCGGCACACCCTACGGCGCCTCGCACTTCACGCCCTATGGCAACGCTGTGGCGCTCACCGAAGAAGAGAAAACACTAGCTCGCGCGCACGGCACTCGCGTTGCCGAAACCGCGATCGCCCTCAAGGCTCGCCGAGAATCGCGCGCACGAACGGTACGGTGAGTCGCCGCTGGGCGCTCAGCGCAGCCGTATCGATGTCATCGAGCAGCTTGCCGAGCGTGCGCATGTCGCGCGGGAATCGCCGCAGCAGATAGCGCGCCGTTTCTTCGGGCAGCTCGAGGCCGCGCTGCGCGGCACGCCGGCGCAAGGCCTCGTGTTCGCCCGCCTCATCGAGCGGTCGCAACTGAAAGACCTCGGCGGCACCAAATCGCGAACCGATGTCGGCTAGCTGCCAGGCGAGTGCGGCTGGCGGCAAAGGCGCTGCAACAATGAGTCGACCGCCCTGCTCTTCGCTGCACCGATAGAGCGCAAACAGAGCACGCTCGATCGCTAGCTGACCGACGCTACGATCAATATCGTCGATGCAGAGCAATTCCGAGCCCAGTGCGCTACCCAGAAAATCGACTGCTGAGTCCGCAAGATCGGCGAGCGGCAAGTAGGCGACGCGCGCACCGAGCGGCGCGGCGGCGCAGGCCGCGAGCAGCAGATGACTGCGGCCGCAGCCCACAGCACCCCACAGCCAAAGCACCGCCCGCGAGCGCTGCTGCGCCGCGTCTTGCACACGACTCACCACCTCGAGATTATGGCCCGTGATAAAGCCCTCAAAACTCGCGCGTTCACGCAACTGGACGCCTAGCGGCAACTGTTCCATGACGATCTGGCTCAGCGTGCTGCGGGTGGCAGATGCCAGGCCCGAGTCACCGAGCGCGCCGTGTACTGCACGCCGGAAATCACGGTGGTGATAAAGGTCGCTGCCGCTAGCGCGAACACCAGTAAGCTCGACATGATAGCTGTCGCAGCATTGAGCATCGCCACGATCACCACGATGATCTGCAGCGTGGTGTTGATCTTTGAGATCAGTGTCGGCTGGCCTTCGATGGGTCCGAACCACAGGCGAAAGATGATCGCGCCGCCGACCAGCATGACATCCCTTGCGATCGCTGCGGCGGCCAGCCACACCGGTACCAGACCTTGCCACGCACACATCAAAAATGCCGCGACAAGCAGAATTTTGTCGGCGAGCGGATCGAGAATGCGACCAAGATTCGAATGCCACGAAAAACGTTTAGCGAGATAACCGTCGACCCCATCGGAGATCGCCGCCGCCGAAAAAATCACCAGTGCAAGTACGTAATCACCACGCTCGAGCGCTTGCACCGTGGGCACGGTCAGCGCGATACGCAGCAGGCAAATGGCGTTTGGCAGATGACGCAACATGTGCTCGGGGGACCGTAAGTTAGGGACCGTAACGATAATCGCGCGAGTAGCGGTCACCCTCGCGTTTGAGCCGCGTCTGCGTGGCAAGTGCCTCGGCCAACCCTGCTGCGCCGCCCGAGACCTCTACGCGGAACCAGGCGCCGTCGGCGTCGGTTGCGACTAAATCTGCGGACTCAATAGCCGGCATGGCAATGAGTATTTTTTGCACATCAGCATAATCTTTGAGTGAGCGCACACCGCGCACATGGAATTCGGCCTCACCCAAGGGCTGCGCCACTGCGGCAAGGGAGCCGAGCGCCAAATTGTCAGCTGTGCCCTCCACGCCGACCGCGATATCACCATAAAAAACCGTAGCGCTTGCGCCATCAAACATGGTCCACTGCCACTCCGCCCCGTCTGCCGCGCCGACGAGCGCGACGTCCGCGCCTGCTCGCCGCGCCGCAAGCAAGGCGGCCTCGGGGGTGACGGTGACGCCAGGTGTGATGCCCGCAGCGGCCGCCGATACGAGACGCAGTGGCAAGCCTCGATCGAGAGCGGCACGCTCGAGTTGCGCGCGCACCAAAGCGGGATCTGCACCCTCGGGCGCGGTAGTGATGACGCCGAGCACCACGGGACGCTCGCGAGACCAGGCGGTCTGACCGAGCGCGGCAATCGCGCGCTCGATGGCGACGATATCGAGTGTGATGCGTGCCGGGTTGCTCCCGGTCGCTGGTCGAAAGATTTGGACATAGCGCCGCGCGTCCTGAAGCAGCGGCGCAAATGCGGGATCAGTGGCGGCGCTGCGCCGACCGGTGGCGCGCACGAGCGTCGCCCGCATGGCCTCGACATAGGCCGTTTCGCCCGCGGCTTGCACTTCGATCTCGCCGATGACCACGGTCTGCGTGCCAGTTACCTGCTTGGCAAGCAGCATGCAACTCGCCAAGGCGAGCGTCGCCAAGCAACCGGCGCGGCGGGTTCGCAAACGGCGGAATGCGCTGGTAAAAGGCATGGTCATGTCGGGAAGCGCGTACAATAGCATAGCGTTTTTTACAGCCCGCCGCCCATGAGCCAACCGTCAGAAAAGACCTCCGGACTCACCTATCGCGACGTGGGTGTCGACATCGATACAGGTAACGAACTCGTCGAACGCATCAAACCTTTGGTCCGTCGCGCACATCGCCCCGAGGTGCTCGCGGGCATCGGCGGGTTCGGCGCCCTCGTCGAACTGCCGCCCGGACGCTGGCAGCGTCCCGTGCTTGTTTCGGGCACAGACGGCGTGGGTACGAAGTTGCGACTCGCCATCGACACCGCTCGTCACAGTACCATCGGCATCGACCTCGTCGGCATGTGTGTCAACGATGTCGCGGTGCAAGGTGCGGAACCGCTCTTTTTTCTCGATTACTACGCCACCGGCAAACTGCAGGTCGAGGTCGCCGAAAGCGTGATCGCTGGCATCGTCGAGGGCTGTCGGCAGGCGGGCTGCGCGCTGGTCGGCGGCGAGACCGCCGAGATGCCGGGCATGTACCAGGGCGGCGATTACGACCTCGCCGGCTTCTGCGTCGGAGTGGTCGAGCGCGACGCCATCATCGATGGCAGCAAAGTCCAAGCAGGCGATGCCGTGATCGGCCTAGCCTCATCGGGTCCGCACTCCAACGGTTATTCTTTGATCCGCCGACTGGTGGCCCTGAAAATTGTCGACGCCTCGACCATGGTAGATGGGCAAGCCCTCTTCGACCGCTTGTTAGCGCCGACGCGAATCTACGTACCCTCAATGCTCGCGCTTGCCCGCGCCTTACCGGTGCACGGCTTCGCCCACATCACGGGCGGCGGCCTCACCGACAACATCCCCCGCGTGCTGCCCGAATATTGCGGCGTCACGCTGCAACGCAGCGCCTGGCATCGCGATCCCGTCTTCGAATGGCTGCAGGCCGCCGGCGGCGTGGCCGATGCCGAGATGTACCGCACCTTCAACTGCGGCATCGGCATGGTGGCCATCGTCGATCGCCACGACGCCGATCGCGCCCTTGCCCTGCTCAATGCCCAAGGCGAGCGCGCCACACTGATCGGCGAAGTACGTAGCGGTCAGGGCGACGTCAGTATTACGTGATGACTGCGCGTTTGCGCATCGCGATCATGATCTCCGGGACGGGCAGCAACATGCTGGCCATTCACGATGCTTGCCGCAGTGGTCGCCTCGCGGCCGACATCGTCGGCGTGCTCACCGATAAACCACAAGCTCCGGGGCTCGCCAAAGCGCGCGATCGTGGTTTGCATGTTGAAGCGATCCCTGTGCAGGCGGGCGAGGACCGGCGCGCTCACGGTGATCGCCTGCTGGCTGCCCTCAAAATATTACAACCGCAAGTGGTGGTGCTCGCCGGCTACATACGCATTTTGAGTGACGAGTTCGTCAATGCCTTGGCCGATCGCCTGCTCAATATTCACCCCTCGCTGCTGCCCAAGTACAAGGGGCTGCACACCCACCGGCGCGTCCTCGAAGCAGGCGATACGCTGCATGGAGCCACGGTGCACTACGTGACGCCCGATCTCGATTGCGGCCCCTGTGTGCTGCAAGCGCGTCTCAAAGTGCAGCCGGGTGAGACGGAAGACACGCTCGTCGCCCGCATTCACCGTGCCGAGCACGTGATCTACCCGACAGTGCTCGCTTGGCTCGCCGCGGGAAGATTGCAGTGCATCGGCAGTGTGCCGATGCTCGATGGGCAGCAACTCAAGGCACCGATCGTGCAGGACTTCGAATAATGAAGTTTTCGGGCATTCTTGTGGCCGTACTGCTGAGCGTCGCGGCGCATACCGCAGAACCGGTCGCGCCATCGGCATTGACCCCCTTCGCAGTGACCTATGACGTGGTCTTCCGCGGCATGAACGTGGGAAGCAGCAGCCTCGAACTCACCCGCGAAAACAACGGCCAGTGGCGTTACGTATCGCTCAACAACGCGCGCGGCATTTTCCGTCTCGCGCTGCCAGGCCAGATCCGCCAGACGAGCATCTTCAAGATCGACAACGGCGGTATCAAGCCGCTACGGTACACCGCCGACGACGGCACCAAATCGACCGCCAAAGATATCCAGCTCGAGTTCGATTGGGCGGACGGAAAAGTACGCGGTCTTGCCGAGGAGCACCGCGTCGAACTCGCGCTGCCCGCGGGCTTGCAAGATGGGATGTCCGTACAGATCGCCCTAATGCGGTCCCTGCTGCGCGGCGAGTCGCCGAGCGGCTTTTCGCTGATCGACAAAAATGCGATCAAAGAATACATCTACGCCGCCGAAGCGCCGATCCGCCTGCGTACGGTGGCGGGCGAGCTCGACACCATGGTCTGGACCAGCCGGCGGCCGAGCTCAAACCGCATCACGCGGGTGTGGTACGCCCCGTCGCTCGGCTATCTGCCGGTGCAGGCGGAGCGTCACAAGGGTGACACCGTCGAGTGGTCGATGCGGCTCAAAACCTGGCGGCGCTAAGCGTCGGCCGAATGCCCGCGCGCGCACTCAGGTGCGCGGCAAGGTAACTCCGCGCTGCCCTTGATATTTGCCGCCGCGGTCTTTGTATGAGGTGGAGCAGCCCTCATCGCTCTCGAAGAATAGCATCTGCGCGACGCCTTCGTTCGCGTAAATTTTCGCGGGTAGCGGCGTGGTGTTCGAGAACTCGAGCGTGACGTGTCCTTCCCACTCGGGCTCGAGTGGCGTCACGTTAACGATGATGCCACAGCGCGCATAGGTCGACTTGCCCAAACAGACCACCAGCACGTTGCGTGGAATGCGGAAATATTCGACCGTGCGCGCCAAGGCGAACGAATTGGGCGGAATGATGCAGACGTCCGAGTCGAGATCGACAAAATTCTTTTCGTCGAAGGCCTTCGGATCGACGATGGTCGAGTTGATATTAGTGAATATTTTGAACTCGCGCGCGCAACGGACGTCGTATCCATAGCTCGAAGTGCCGTACGAGACAATACGCTGCCCCTCGACGGAGCGTACCTGACCGGCCTCAAAGGGCTCGATCATGCCTTGCGCAGCTGCCGTGCGACGGATCCAGTGGTCGGACTTGATACTCATGTGTCCTCGACAATGATTTTGGGGAAAGTAGCGCTGCGATCTTTGCTGCGCCGAGCGAGTTCACCAGCGGTACGCCGCGCGAGCTCACAATAAGCCTTTGCCCGCGTACTGTCCGGCGCAGCAACCACGGTCGGCTTCCCACCGTCGGCTTCTTCGCGAATGCGCGTATCGAGCGGCAAAGAACCAAGCAACTGCACGCCGTACTGCGCAGCCATGCGCTCGCCACCGCCCGCGCCGAACACGTGCTCGGCGTGGCCACATTGACTGCACACGTGGACACCCATGTTCTCGATGACGCCGAGCACCGGCACATTCACCTTCTCGAACATGCGCAGACCCTTACGCGCATCGGCCAAAGAAATGTCCTGCGGCGTAGTGACGATGACGGCGCCCGACACCGGCACGCGTTGCGACAAGGTGAGCTGGATGTCACCGGTCCCCGGCGGCATGTCGACCACCAGATAATCGAGCTCACCCCAGTCGGTTTCGGCCAGCAATTGATTCAGCGCCGAAGTCACCATCGGCCCGCGCCACACCATGGGCTGCTCGACATCGACCAAAAAGCCGATCGACATCGCAACGATGCCGTGGGCTTGCAGCGGCACGATACGCTTGCCGTCTTTGGTCGATGGACGCTCGCCCTGCAGCCCCAACATGATGGGCTGACTCGGTCCGTAGATATCCGCGTCGAGCAGACCCACGCGCGCACCCTGCGCCGCCCAAGCGAGCGCGAGATTCACAGCGACGGTGCTCTTGCCGACACCGCCTTTGCCCGAAGCCACAGCCACAACGTTTTTGATGCCGGGCAACGGCGTGAGACCCCGCTGCACAGCGTGCGCGATGAGGCGGGAGTCGAGCTGCAGGTCGAGCTCGGCAAACTCGATACCGGCATCGCGCAAATGCGCGGCCAGCAATGCGGCCATGTCGTCGCGATACCCGCCCACCGGGATGCCGAGCTCGAGCGTGATCGATAGGCGATTGCCGGCTCGAGCTGCACTGCGCACGGCCTTGGCCTCGCTCAGGGTTTGCCGGAGATGCGGTTCGAAAAAACGGGCGAGTTCAGCCTCTAAGGCCACGTGATCAGGGGATGCAGACATGGGGTAATTCTAACGTTCACGAGACGTCGCGGCGCGGCCCTGTGCGATAATTTCTGAATGCCACGGAAGATCCTCGTCACCAGCGCCCTGCCCTACGCCAACGGCCCATTGCACCTGGGTCACATCATCGAGGCGGTGCAAACCGACATCTGGGTGCGCTTTCAGCGCATGCGCGGCCACGACTGCCTGTACGTATGTGCCGAAGACACGCATGGCACGCCAATCATGATCAAGGCGCAGTCCGAGGGTATCTCGCCCGAGCAACTGATCGCGCGTATCGCCGAAGAGCACCGGGCCGATTACCAAGGTTTTCTGATCGGCCACGACCAGTTCCATTCTACGCATAGCGCCGAGAATCACTATTTCACCGACCTGATGTTCAATCGTTTGCAGGACGGTGGGCACATCAGCAAGCGGAGTGTTCGCCAAGCCTACGACGAAAAGGCAGGCATGTTTCTGCCCGACCGCTATGTCAAAGGCGGCTGCCCTGCCTGTAAGGCGCCAGACCAATACGGCGACAGCTGTGAAGCCTGCGGCGCCACGTATTCGCCCGCCGATCTCATCGAGCCACTCTCGACCGTCAGCGGCACCGCACCTGTATGGCGCGAATCGGATCATCTTTTCTTTGCTCTTGGTCGCTTCGACGCCATGCTGCGTGAATGGGTGCACAGCGGGTCGCTGCAGGATGCCGTTCGCGCCAAACTCGCAGAGTGGTTCGCGAGCGGCCTGCAAGACTGGGACATCTCGCGCGATGCGCCCTATTTCGGCTTCGAAATTCCGGGGCATCCGGGTAAATATTTTTATGTATGGTTCGATGCGCCGATCGGTTATCTCGGCAGCCTGAAAGCGCTGTGCGAGCGGCGCGGTCTCGATATGCAAAGCTATCTCGCGCCTGACAGCAAAGCTGAGCTGCACCATTTCATTGGCAAGGACATCAGCTATTTCCACACCTTGTTCTGGCCCTCGGTGCTTCATGGCGCGGGCTATCGCCGACCGACTACCGTACATGTACACGGCTTTCTGACCGTCAACGGTCAAAAAATGTCGAAGTCGCGCGGTACCTTCATCACCGCGCGCCGCTACCTCGAACATCTGCCGGCAGAGCCACTACGCTATTACTTCGCTGTCAAACTCGGTGCCGGAGTCGAAGATATCGACCTGTCGCTCGAAGATTTCACCGCCCGTGTCAACTCTGATCTCGTCGGCAAGCTCGTCAATATCGCGAGCCGCTGCGCGCCCTTCGTCGCCCGCGGCGGCGGGCAACTCGCCGCCGCGCTGCCCGACCCCGCGCTCTATCGCGAATTTACGGCCGCGGCACCGTGTATCGCCGAGCTCTACGAATCACGCGACTACGCGCAGGCGATGCGCAAGATCATGCTGCTCGCCGATCGCGCAAATCAGTACGTCGATACGCAAAAGCCTTGGGTGCTCGCCAAAGATCCGGCGAAGACGGCCGAGGTCCTCGCGGTCGCCACGCAGGGCATCAACTTGTTCCGTGTGCTCATGGTGTATCTCGCGTCCGTGCTGCCCTCGATGGCCTGCGATGCAGCGGGTCTGCTCAACGCGCCGCTCAGCCGCTGGGACGAGATCGACACGCCACTGCTCGGTACCGCATTGGCCGCCTATCAACCGCTCGCGCAACGACTCGATCCCAAAGTCGTTGCCCAACTTGTCGCCGCACCACCCGCAGACACACCGACGCCGCAGCTTGCAGCACCGAAGGCCGCGGCACCGCAGGCCGCAGCATTCGCCACCGTCGACATCGACGACTTCGCTCGGCTCGATCTGCGGACCGCCAAGGTCATCAACGCCGAGGCCGTCGAGGGCTCGGACAAACTACTCAAACTCACGCTCGATCTCGGCACGGAGCAGCGCACGGTGTTTTCGGGTATTCGCAAGTCCTACGCCCCCGAGAGCATGCGCGGCCGATATGTCGTCATGGTCGCCAATCTTGCGCCACGCAAAATGCGCTTCGGTGTCTCCGAGGGCATGGTGCTCTGTGCTTCGGGTGATGACGATCGCGTGTTCTTGCTCGATGTCGATGCTGGCGCCGCCAGCGGCATGAAGATTTCCTGATCGCTACGCACCATGACGATATCTGCGGACGCCGCAGCCATACACGCCCTGCTGCCGCAGACGCAGTGCACGCGCTGTGGTTATCAGGGCTGCAAACCCTACGCCGAAGCGATCGCCAACGCGCAAGCGCCCATCAATCGTTGCCCGCCGGGCGGCGCGGCGACCATCGATCGCCTTGCTCGCCTGCTTGATCGCGATGTGCTGCCACTCGATCCGGAGTGCGGTCGTGAAGGGCCGGCCGTAGTCGCCATCATCGACGAGTCGCGCTGCATCGGTTGCGCGCGCTGCCTGCCGCCTTGCCCGGTCGATGCCATCGTCGGCGCCCAGCGTCAGATGCACGTGGTGCTCACCGATCTGTGTACGGGCTGCGAGCTCTGCATCGTCCCCTGCCCGGTCGATTGCATTACTTTGGTACCTCGCGGCAGTCTCGCGAGCGCGAGCCCGGAGCCACTTGCCGCCGTCAATCTGGAAAGATTTGACACTCACGAAGCGCGGCGCCACGAACGGGAACGCGAGCGTCTGCGCGTACTCATCGAACGCAAAAAACGCGCCACGAGAGCGAGCGCATGAAACCCGAATTCAGACAACAGATGTTCGGGCGACTGCGCGAACGTAATCCGCGACCAACCACCGAACTCGAATATTCGACGCCGTTCGAACTGCTGGTCGCGGTGATCCTCTCGGCTCAGGCGACTGACAAAGGCGTCAATATCGCCACGCGCAAGCTCTTCCCGACCGCCAATACACCGGCGGCGATTCTGGCGCTCGGCGAGCCTGGTCTCACTGCTTTCGTGAAGACCATCGGTCTTTACAAGGGCAAGACCAAAAATATTATCGCGACCTGCCGCATCATTCTCGAACAACACGGGGGCGCGGTGCCCTGTGATCGCAATTCACTCGAAGCGCTGCCGGGAGTCGGCCGCAAAACGGCTAATGTCGTGCTCAACACCGCCTTCGGCGAGCTGACCATGGCCGTCGATACGCATATTTTCCGCGTCGCTAATCGCACCGGACTCGCGCCCGGTAAGACCGTGCTTGCGGTCGAAAAGAAATTATTGAAAAACGTCCCTGCTGAGTTTTTGCAAGATGCTCATCATTGGCTGATTCTGCATGGTCGTTATGTCTGCAAAGCGCGCAAGCCCGCCTGTCCGATCTGCCCGATCGCTGATCTTTGCAGCTTCAAGCGCAAGACCCGCGAGGACGGCTGAGCATGTTGTTCGGCAATTCACGCGACCAACTGCGCTGGGGCTGGCTGCAAGCCTGGCAACGCGCCCGTGCGGGCAGCTTGCTCACCGCTCTCGAGACGCAGCTCGTCATTCTCATTCGCGAGCACCCCGAGTATCGCGACTGGCTGGAGCGCGGCGAGACCGCCTTAAACACGGAGTTTTCACCCGCGGGCGGTCAAAGCAATCCCTTCCTGCATCTGTCTATGCATCTCGCCTTGCGCGAACAGGTCGCGACCGACCGACCCACAGGAATTGCGCGCATCCACCGCACGCTCGCGACCAAAACCGATGCGCATTCTGCAGAGCACGCGATGATGGAAGCCCTCGGCAACGCGTTGTGGGAATCCCAGCGCGCCGGGCGCGCGCCCGATGAGCGCAGCTATCTCGAAGATCTCGAGCGACTCGCTACTTCCTCTTCGGCACGTAAAGGTCGGTAAGCGTTCCTTCGAAAGCTTCCGCAGAGAACGCGATCGATTCGGAGAGCGTCGGATGCGGATGAATGGTCAGGCCCACGTCGGCCGCGTCGGCGCCCATCTCGATGGCGAGCGCGATTTCGCCAACGAGCTCGCCCGCATTCGGACCCACGAGCCCGCCACCGACGACCCGATGCGTATCGGGATCGAACAACAGTTTGGTTAAGCCCTCATCGCGGCCCTGCGCAAGCGAGCGACCACTCGCCGCCCAAGGAAACATGCTTTTTTGCACGGTGATGCCCTTGGCTTTGGCCTCGGTTTCGGTCAGGCCCACCCACGCGACCTCGGGGTCGGTGTAGGCGACCGAGGGAATCACACGGGCATCGAAGGCACGTTTTGCGCCGGCGATCACCTCAGCGGCGACCTTGCCCTCGTGCGTCGCCTTGTGCGCAAGCATCGGCTGACCCACGAGATCGCCAATGGCAAAGATATGCGGGACATTGCTGCGCATCTGCTTATCGACCTGAATGAAAC
>Ga0163212_1000238_pt1 | contig 23100 bp, 14 predicted proteins | sample Malawi_45m_30L_FD_113532 | JGI IMG/M metagenome (GOLD analysis project Ga0163212, IMG submission 113532) | Freshwater microbial communities from Lake Malawi, Central Region, Malawi to study Microbial Dark Matter (Phase II) - Malawi_45m_30L | ecosystem: Environmental > Aquatic > Freshwater > Lake...
AATCAACACGTGAACCTAACCGCTACGCTCTTTTTTCTATGCCTCTTGCTCGCGTGTCCGCAATGTTTTGCGCAAAATAACCCAGGTTGTCCGAATGCTAATTTGAGCATGGGGAATTTTAACAATTGGCAAGGTTTTACAGGAAATTATTCAAATCCTGCGGCAGCCATGGGGATTGTGAATGGTCGCCACACCATTATGACCGGAGCTGGAACTGATCCATTTTCCTGCGGAGGGTTGCCGATAGTACCGACAGGAAGTACTTCATCCGCAAGACTCGGTAACTCAAATACAGGTGCTGAAGGCGAGCAATTACGCTACACAATGACGGTCACTCCACAAAACGCCCTATTCATTTACAAGTATGCTGTTGTGCTTGAAGATCCCGGACATCCACCGAATGCCCAACCTGTTTTTCAAATGCGTTTACTGGGTCCAAATGGAAATCAAATAGGTGGTAACTGTGGTCAATATACCGTTTATGCCGGTCAACCGGGCCAGAACTTTCAGACCTGTGGGGGGGTCAAGTGGTTACCCTGGACTATTGTAGGAATTAACCTAACTGCCTACACAAATCAACAAGTTACCATCGAGTTCACCACAAAAGATTGCGATTACTCAGGGCACTTTGGGTATGCCTATGTTGTGGCAGACTGTATGCCATTGATTCTTGACTTGGATTATTGTTTTGGAGCAAACACCATTAGTATTGCGGGTCCTGCCGGTTTCCAGAGCTATAACTGGAGTAGCGGTCAGAACACCCAATCGATAACGGTTCCGGCGGCATTGGCACAGCCCAACTATACAGTTACCATGCAATCGTTTTCAAATCAGGGAAATTGTCAGGTATCGCTGACTGCTCAAGCTATTCCAACCACCGTGAGCAATAATTTCACGGTTACTCAAGCCTGTCCTTGGTCTCCTACCCTTTTCACCAGTACTCCAACCATTCTCCCAACATCCATCAACGGAGTCCAGTTGGCAAACGGAGGTGCTGCCTCCTGGTTTTGGAATTTCGGGGACGGTTCTACCATCAATGGCAACGTTGCTGGAAATGGTCCTGGTGCTCACCAACATCCGTCACATACCTACGCAAACCCGGGAACCTACACGGTGACCCATATTGTCTTCACTCAAGCCGGATGCAGTGACACGATTTCACAAACCATCAACGTACTCCCACCTCCTGTTATCAATTTCAACTTTAATAACGCTTGCGTTTTTGACACGGTTAACACGACCAACCTTACTAATGACCCAAATTTAGCAGCCGTGACTTATCAATGGATTTGGGGTGATAACTCCCCAAACGCCACCTCCACGAACGCATTTCACGCCTACCAAGTCGCTGGAAGCTACCAATTAGGTCTTGCTGCTACGAACATTGGAGGTTGCGTCGACACCCTTTACCAAACGGTAACCGTTCATCCGCTTCCGCCTGTTTTTGCAGGAAACGATACAACCATTTGTCCAGGCTTCAACACCCCCCTTACGGCAACTGGAGCGATCTCCTTTGTTTGGGAAACAGGTACTCAAAACGGAGGATCTTACACCCCCGCCTCAACTCAGATGATAACCGTTTTCGGAACTGACGGATTGGGATGCGTCAACTCTGACTCGCTTTTAGTTACCTTATTTCCGGCGGCTGTTGTAAATGCCGGAGCGGATATAAGCGTCTGCGATGGCGCGTCAGTAACTATCACGGGTTCCGGCGTAGCCAATTACTCCTGGGATAATGGATTGTTGGATGGACAAACATTTACACCTCCCGTGGGCGTGGTGACCTACACTGTAACAGGAACGGACGTAAACGGCTGTATTGACAATGACCAAATGTTGTTAACTGTTTGGGCAAATCCAGTGGTCAGCGCAGGAAACAATCAAATAATTTGCGAAGGTGATTCCACCGTGTTATCGGGAAGCGGTGCGGTGAGTTATGTTTGGAACAATGGTGTGATAAATAACGACTACTTCATTCCCCTGGTTAACAATAACTACACAGTTACTGGGACCGACATCAACGGATGTATAAATACCGATACAATGGCAATAACTATTGAAAATGCGGCATTTCCTTCGTTTACTGCTCCAGTGCTTGCCGATTGTATTCCTTTCAACTTCATACTCAACAACACATCAACAGGGACACCCTTTACGGTTGCTGAATGGTCTTTCGGTAATGGCGCCACGGCATTTGGTTCAGGCCCAATTTCTTACACTTTCAATACCCCAGGATGCTACGATATAGGACTGACCTTAACTACAGCATTGGGATGTGAATGGAATACCATAGTTCAAAATTATTTATGCGCTTACCCTTTACCCATTGCCGATTTTGAACCAAGCCCGATGGTTATTACGGATTTAGAAAATACCAGCACCATGATTAACCAGAGTAATGGGGGTAGTTCTTATGTATGGGATTTTGGCGATGGTACAAGTTCTACAGAATTTGAACCCTTACACTTCTTTCCAAACACTACATCAGCTAATTACTTGATTACGCTCATTGTCTACACACAATATGGATGCACTGATACGACCAACCGCGTGGTAACACTCAACGAAACACAGTTAATCTATGTACCGAACACCTTTACACCCGATGGCAATGAATACAATCAATCTTGGTTTCCAGTCATCAGCGCAGATTTTGATCCCTATGAATACTCTTGTTACATCTACGATCGATGGGGAGAATTGATTTGGGAAAACCATAACCATTTAGTGGGTTGGGATGGTCGTAGGATTAACGGATCGAGCATTCAAGACGGCGTATATACCTGGAAAATCATCATTAAATCGCCCTATCGAGATGAAAGAAAGGCCTTCGTTGGACATGTTACCCTGTTGCGATGATACACCTTACCTTAGCCTACAGAAATTGTAAATTCCCTGCATACCTATAGGCATGTAATGCTAAAGGGAACAAACTGCATCAAGGAAAACTGGAAACGATGAGAAACCTGATAATGGAATCACCGCACCCTATTCTGTGTAGGTAACAACCCTTAACAATCCTGGCTAAAAAAGTCTTCACCTGAAAACTTCAAAAAATTATTGTTAATTTTACTAAAACAAGCAACGTAAAAGATGCTTGTTCGTACAGGGAGAAACTCTATAAACCGTCATCTGGATGCGCACAATTATTCTTGCCATATGTCTACATGTAGTTCAAATAAGTTACTCACAAATTGTCATGTGCTTGGGGCAGGACACTGCAGCATGCCCAGGACAATCTGTTACCATCAACAATTGTAACGTTGGAAACATCAACAATGTAGCCGGAATTTACTTAAATCAACCGGGTCAAGTGAATTTATCCGATGACCAGTGGTCAGGAGTAGTCAACGTCGGATTTCCATTTAATTTTTATGGACAGAATTATACGCAATGTGTCATTGGTTCGAACGGGCTTATATCCTTTAATCTCAATAACGCTAACGGTTATTGTCCTTGGTCGTTAGGAGGAATTCCTCCCTTACCGAATATGCAATTAACCGCAGCCCGAAATTCCATCATGTTGACTTACCAGGACATTAACCCAAGCCTTGGGGGTCAAATTCAATACCAGACGATTGGCGTGGCACCCAACCGACGTTTTGTTGTGCTTTACAAAAACATCATGATGTTTAGTTGTACGCAACAGTGCAATTACATGGCGATTGTATTGTACGAAACCACCAACGTATTTGAATTGCATATTGGAAACAAACCTATTTGCCAAGGTTGGAATGGTGGATTGGCCATCCAAGGATCCGAAAATAATCCGATGACGGTTGCTCACATTACACCTGGTCGAAATAATACCGTTTGGGGAGCAAACCAAGATGGAAGAAGGTTCACGCCAACCGCTCCAAACAATACGAACCAATACACCATTTCTCAAATTCCATATATTTTGGTTTCCAGTCCCGGAACGAATTTTCTTTGGGTCAATACTTTAGGGCAAACCTTTCCTTACAACAACGGTGTTCTCGTTGTCAACAACATCCCTTCGCCGGGTCCAACGGGCTATTATTTATCCGCCTCAGCCTGTAACGTAAATGTAGGTTCCATTACCAATGATACGACGTGGCTTTCCATTGGGGGATCGGCCGTGAATGTATCTGTCGTAAACGATATTTGCTCGCAGAGCATAGGTTCAGTCACCGCTAATCCGTCTGCTGGAAGTCCGCCTTTTACCTACACTTGGAGTCCCAATGTCGGAAATACTCAAACAGTAAATAACCTTCCTGCCGGCTCTTACACCGTTACCATTCAAGATGCCAACGGTTGTCCATCAACAGGCACAGGAGTTATTGGTGACACCCCCGCGCAATTCTCAGCCACCATGACCCAGGTAAGTTGTCCTGGGGGTAACGACGGAACTGCTACTGCCCAAATTACTCCACCTGCAGCTGGTACCACCTACGCCTGGAGCAATGGTCAAACTACTCAAACTGCAACGGGATTAGCTGCCGGCACTTATACTTGCGTTGTTTCGACACCCACGGGTTGTTCGGGATCGGTAAGTACAACAATTACTGAAATCCCGGGTATGCAACTTACCTTATCCAATGTGGTTAATGCCAACTGCAACAGTGCCTCGAACGGAACAGCAACGGTAAGTGTATTACAAGGTACGCCTTCGTACAGTTATCAATGGGTTGGAGGTTCGGCCTCTACAGGGAATTCAGCTATCGATTTAGGAGCAGGGACGCACACCGTAACCGTAACCGATGCAAACGGATGTACGGTAGACACCCTCATCGTAATAAGTGAACCCCCTCCTCTTTCCATTTTATCTTGGACACAAGATACCATGATTTGCCCGCAGGCAAGTATCGTACTTTCGGCTCTGGGTACAGGGGGATCTTCTCCCTACACCTACAGTTGGGTTGACAACGCAGGTAATGTATTCGGACCGGGAAGTTCTGTGACCGTTGATCCATCTGGGACTCCAACGCAGTATTGTGTTACGCTTTCCGAGCAGTGCGGATCGCCCAGTACCCAGGAGTGTTTGACAATTACGTTTCCAACTCCGATAGTTCCAAGCATCGTCCCCAATTATCCTATACTCTGCATGCCGGGAAATTTCACGTTTAGCAACAACTCCAGCAACAGTTCTGAGATTGCAACAACCCAATACACCTTTTCAAACGGCGATCAAATCGTTGTGCCTGGAAACCAAAGTTTCTCAAACACTTTCTCGAATCCTGGATTTTATTCCGTTAGTATGACTGCCACTTCAATTTATGGTTGTGCCTATTCGAACAGTATACAAGATTTGGTTGAAGTAACCCCGTTGCCGATTGCGGATTTCGTATTATCCCGTAATCCAGTAACTTGGTTCGAAACAACCGTCCAAGCGAACGATAATTCGCAAGGAAACATTGTTGATTGGCAATGGAGCTGTGCAGGGGCAGAACAAATTACCAGCAACGGAATGAATGCCATGTTTACGTTTCCACAAGGTCAAGTTGGCACTCATTACATTCATTTAACGGTTACCACAGCTCAAGGATGCTCCGACTCGGTAAGCCTTCCTCTTCAGATCATTCCGGACGTGGTGTTTTACGTACCCAATACCTTCACCCCAGACGATGACGAACATAATCAAACTTGGAAATTTTATGTGGATGGTATTGATCCATCAGGCTTTCACTTGGTGGTATACAATCGGTGGGGACAAATCGTTTGGGAAACTTATGATGCTTCGGCAGAATGGGATGGCCAGTACGCGGGGAGTAAGGTTATGCCGGGAATTTACACATGGACAGCCTGGTACAAAGAGCGTGACAGCGACGGTAAAAAAATAAAGCAAGGATTTATCAATGTTCTTAGGTAAATTATGAATAAGGCCATTGTCTTGACAGCTCTTATTTTCAGTTTCGTTGCTTGCGGCGTAATTGAGTTAAGTTCTTTACCCATAGTTTCAACTCCGTCCGCAAAGCCCCAATTAACCAACGACGAAGTTATCAAAGGCTTGAAAGAAGCGCTCTCCATTGGGATCAAAAACTCTGTGGATTCAACTTCCATTACCGATGGATTTTTAAAAAACATTGCCATTAGGCTTCCTTTTCCTCCAGATGCGATGAAAGTTCGAGAAAAGGCAATTAGTTTAGGCATGCAAGGACAAGTGGACAAATTTGAAACCACGCTCAACAGAGCTGCCGAGGAAGCAGTAAAAGAAGCATTGCCTATATTTAAGCAAGCCATTTTAAATATGTCGATACAGGATGGATTCGCTATTTTGAAAGGAGGTGATGGATCAGCTACAAAGTTTTTAAAAGATAAAACCACAGACAGCCTTGTTGTCGCCTTTCTTCCCAAAGTTAAAAATGCCACCAGCAAAGTCCAATTAACTTCGTATTGGAATCCAATTATTACGAAATACAATGCGGTTACTCAATTTACAGGAGGTGAAAAAATCAATCCGGACCTGGATACCTACGTAACCCGGTTGGCAATCAAAGGCCTTTTCGTTATAGTTGAAAAAGAAGAAAATAAAATCCGTAAAAATCCGGGAGCAAGGGTAACAGACCTACTGCAAAGGGTGTTCGGTAGCCTATAACCCATTCCATTGAAATTTTATCCCCCCACTGAACTTGCCCTAAATTCTAAAGGACAGATTTATCACCTCGGTTTATTTCCGCATGAAATTGCGGAAACGGTTCTTTTAGTCGGTGATCAAGACCGGGTGCCCCTTATCTCGGCATTTTTTGACTCCATTGAACATCAAAGCCAACACCGGGAATTTGCGTGCCACACCGGTAGGTATCGAGGAAAACGGATATCTGCTTTATCAACGGGAATCGGAACCGATAACATTGATATTACCGTCAACGAGTTAGACGCTCTCGTCAATATTGACTTGAGCACGCGTAACGAAAAAACTGAAAAAAAGTCGCTGAACTTGATTCGCATTGGTACCTGCGGAATTTTGCAGCCGGAAATCCCCGTTCACAGTTATTTAGTGTCAACTCATGCTTTTGGATTGGATAACGTAGCGCACTTTTACGATGTACCGTTCAATGATTTGGAAAGAGCAATGAATGAACGAATACGAGCGTTTCTTCAACTTCCAACAGAAATCAGTACATATTTTATTGCTGCGGATGACAACCTGACCTTTGCGCTAACAGGTTCTCAATGTTTTCCGGGGATTACAATAACCAGTTCTGGTTTTTATGGTCCGCAGGGTCGTGCCTTGAGGCTTGGGACAAAGCTAGAAGGCATTCAATTAAAGGCACAATATTTCTCGGAAAATAATTTACGGCTTATCAATTTCGAAATGGAAAGTTCGGCCTTATTTGCCCTTGGAAAAAGCCTTGGACATCGTTGTGCCACCATTTGTTTGGGCATTGCCAACAGACCAAAAACCACGTTTTCCAAAGGATACCAAGATGCAATGCAAAACCTGATTAAATTCGTGCTCGATAGGATTTAACTCATTCCCTTAAATGCTTATCCAAGGTGATATGCAGGTTCAGTCCCCTTAGCTCATTTCCCTTTGCAATGATTTCTCCTGTGCCGTCAATTAAAAATGCAGTTGGTATGGAATTAACCCCGTAAAGGTCGGAGATTGCGTTTCCCTCATCAAGTCCATGGTATTTCCACGTCATGTTATCGGACTCAATGGTTTGTTTCCACAGGGAGGCCTCGCGATCTAACGAAACACTAAATACGGTAAAACCCTTACCTTGTTGAAAGCGCTTTTTTTTGTATTTCCGGTAGGCCTCCACCACATTAGGCATTTCCTTTCTGCACGGTCCGCACCATGATGCCCAAAAATCTATAAGCACCATTTTTCCCCGTAATTTGGAAAGTTTCAATTTTTTACCCGAAGGAGAGACCATGGTAATTTCTGGAGCAAGTCCATTGGGAACGCTATTTTTCTCAACAAAGACAAAGGAGGCACATGCTATCACTACGCAAACACCAAGTAAGGCAAATAATCTAAATTTATTCATCGTATTCTCCGAATATCTGCTCCGATATTGTTCAAGCGGATTTCGATATCCTGGTATCCTCTATCGATTTGTTCGATATTGTGAATTACGCTTTTTCCTTTCGCTGAAAGCGCTGCAATTAACAGCGATACCCCCGCCCTTATATCAGGAGAAGTCATCGAGATTCCTTTTAATTGATGTTCGCGGTTTAAACCTATTACGGTTGCTCGATGTGGATCGCAGAGAATTATTTGTGCTCCCATATCAATCAATTTATCCACGAAAAATAAGCGCGACTCAAACATTTTTTGGTGAATTAAAACAGAACCTTTTGCTTGGGTAGCGACCACCAAAATAATCGACAATAAATCCGGGGTAAAACCGGGCCAAGGAGCGTCATAGATGGTCAAAATTGAACCATCGATGAAGGTGTCAATCTCGTAATTTTCTTGCCTTGGGACAAAGATATCATCTCCCCTTCGCTCCAATTTTATCCCTAATCTGCGAAAAACGTTGGGAATGATTCCAAGGTTGTCCCAACTCACATCTTTAATGGTAATTTCCGATTGGGTCATTGCAGCTAATCCGATAAAACTTCCTATTTCGATCATATCAGGCAAAATTCTGTGAAAACAGCCTTTAAGCTCTTTCACTCCCTCAATCTGTAACAAGTTAGAACCAACACCGGTAATTTTGGCTCCCATAGAATTCAGCATTTTACACAATTGTTGAATGTAGGGTTCGCAGGCAGCATTGTAGAAAGTGGTTTTTCCAGCCGCCATAACAGCCGCCATCAAAATATTCGCAGTACCTGTGACAGATGCCTCATCTAAATGAATAAAAGTTCCCTTTAATTGTTTTGCTTCAATAGAGTAAAAGTGCTCTCCTGCGTCGTAGTTAAATTTTGCACCAAGAAGGGTAAAACCCTCAAAGTGAGTATCCAATCGACGGCGACCAATTTTATCCCCGCCGGGTTTAGGTATAAAACCCTTGCCAAACCGAGCCAATAAAGGACCAACAATCATGATTGACCCCCGAAGTGATGAAGCACGCTTCTTAAAGTCTTCGGTTTCGAGATACGATAAATCAATGTCTTTCGCCTGAAAAATGTAGGTTCCTTTTTCGACTTTTTCCACCTTCACCCCCATAGTTTGCAAGAGGCTTATTAATTTATTAACATCAATGATGTCTGGAACATTTGAAACGGTAACTTTTTCTGAGGTTAGCAAGGGTGCACACAGAACCTGAAGCGCTTCATTCTTTGCTCCTTGAGGATATAAATCCCCCTTTAAGCACTTTCCTCCATGAATTTCGAAAGATGGCATTATTTCCTAAATTTTTTCTTTTGTTTTTGCTTAAAGTTCTTATTGAATTTTTTATTCGCAGTTCCAATGCCCATTGATTTAAGTAAGACATTGGTGTTCATCAATTCATCGGGATTTTCCAAAACAACGGCTCCCTTTGATAATTCTTTTAACTGATTAGCAATAACATTGTTTTCGACCGTATCGTTATTATATGCCAAAAATTGTTTTTTCATAAAATTCGCCATGGTAATTTTCAGATATTCCCTCTCCTCCAACGAGTCGATGGTTGAAGCCGACTCCAATATCTCTTGTATATACTTTCCATAATGACCGTATTTAATATTGCTATTGGGATACTCAACTCGTTTTGGTTTTTCCTTTAGCGACTCTGCCTTTGGTATATCGTACGGGGAATCCACGTCCAATTGAAAGTTTGACATAACGAACAGGTGCGTCCATAATTTATGACGAAAATCATCTACGTCGCGTAGATGAGGATTTAATTGGCCCATTACTTCAATGATTGCCTGAGCAGCCCTATTTCGTTCCTTGCGATCTGCTATTTCCAAGGCATGAGCAATCATGTTTTGAACGTTTCTCCCATACTCTGGAAGGAGAAGTGCCCCTCTCGTGGTATTGTATTCCATTTAATTTTCTATTTTTTGCCCTAAAGCATTCATGTAAATATCGCGCGCTTCATCGATAAAACCAAAAGGTTCTAAATCAATTTGCAATTTGCCTTTCGTGACGTGACCCAATAATACTACCGAAACCGTGGCTTTTTTCCAGAATTCGTTGAATTGATCGCGTTTTTCCTCGGGAAGTGTCACAACCACTCTCCCCTGTCCTTCCCCAAATAAAAATGCATCGGTTCTTACCTCCATATCCGTTTCAATATCAAATCCTAAGCCTCGGGGCAAGCCCATTTCCGTAAGGGTGACAAAAAGCCCACCGTCTGCAACATCGTGAGCAGCATTAATCAATCCTAAGTCGATCATTTTTCGGACGGTTGCCTGCATTTCATACTCCTTATCCAAGTCAAAGTAAGGCACGGGGGATAATTTAATTCCATGAATGGAATACAAATATTCGGAGCAACTAAAATCATTGGTATAATTTCCAACCAGATATATCAAATCGCCTTTGTCCTTAAAATCTAAAGTCATACATCGATTTTTGTCCTCTAAAACCCCTATCATACCAATAGTTGGTGTTGGAAAAACAGGAACTTCTTTGCCCCCAATTATACTTTGATTATAAAAAGAAACATTTCCTCCGGTTACGGGAGTCGAAAACTTCATGCAAGCAGCGCTCATTCCCTTGATAGACCCGACGAATTGCCAATAACTCTCAGGATTATGCGGGTTTCCGAAGTTCAAGCAATTGGTAACCGCAGAAGGCACACCCCCTGAAACGGTAATATTCCTGGCTGCTTCCGCTACGGCAATCATGGTCCCGACCTCGGGGTTTGCATGGACGTATCGAGAGTTACAATCTACCGTCATCGCGAGTGCTTTTTTTGTGCCTTTCACCGACACAATAGCCGCGTCCGTTGGTGCATTTGTGGACATATTAACCGTCCCCACCATGGAATCGTATTGTTCGTAAACCCAACGTTTTGAAGCAATATTTGGTAAACCCAGTAACTGAAAGGCAATATTTTTAAGGTCCTTTGGAACCGGAACTGAATCGGACTTAAAATTAAGTGCCTCCCTAAAATAAGCCGGTTCTGCATATTCTCTGCGATATTGAGGTGCTCCACCCCCTAAAACTAGAGAATCAGCAGGAACATCCCCTACTAGAACATCGTTCATAAAATACCTAACGCGTCCGGTTTCCGTGACATGGCCTATCTGTTCAGCGTGCAAATCCCACTTTTCAAAAATTGAGGTTACCACAGACTCTTTTCCTTGATGAACTACTACCAGCATTCGCTCTTGCGACTCCGATAGAAGGATTTCGTAAGGAAGCATGTTCGCTTGGCGCGTGGGTACTTTATTCAAATAAATGTCCATTCCGACCCCACCCGATGCGGACATTTCTGTGGTAGAACAGGTGATTCCGGCAGCCCCCATGTCCTGCATTCCTACAACAGCATCCGTTTGAGCCAACTCCATGGTCGCTTCCAAAAGCAGTTTTTCCATAAAAGGGTCCCCGACTTGAACAGAAGGTAAATCATTCGCTGAATCCTCCGTGATATCTTTAGATGCAAAAGCGGCTCCTGCAATTCCGTCTTTACCGGTGGCAGACCCCACAATGAACACGGGATTTCCAACTCCTTTAGCAGTTGCTGAAATAATTTTCTTGGTATCGATTAATCCGGCAGAAAACGCATTAACCAAGGGATTTGTATTAAAAGAACTGTCAAAAAAAACCTCGCCCCCGACAATAGGAATTCCGAAAGCATTTCCGTAATCTCCAATGCCTTTAACAACGCCTTTTACGAGCCACTTAGTTCTTGGTAGGTTCAAATCACCAAAACGTAAGGAATTCAGTTGCGCAATAGGCCTAGCGCCCATGGTAAAAATATCGCGATTGATGCCCCCCACACCCGTGGCAGCACCTTGATAGGGTTCCAAAGCACTCGGATGATTGTGCGATTCAATCTTGAAAACACATCCTAGTCCATCGCCGATATCCACTATACCTGCATTTTCTTCTCCCGCCTTAACCAGCATATGGGGGCCGTCTTTAGGAAGCGTTTTCAACCAAAGAATGGAGTTTTTATAGGAGCAGTGCTCCGACCACATGACGGAATACACGGCAGTTTCGGTAAAATTTGGAGTTCTCCCTAAAATTCTTTGAATGGCCTCGAACTCTTCTGCAGTCAACCCAAGATCGCGAGCCTGTTCCAAAGTTGCTGCCTTCTGCACACTTAATTCCATAGATGAATTTGTACAAAAATAATCAATATCTCAAGACCTCAATTTACAGATTGAACAAAAAAAAATCCCGTGAACGGGATTTTATAAGAGGTCGATAAGCAGACTTTAATGTCCACAATGCACAACGTAAGTGCCAGTAGAATCTGTGTAGCCGTTAGCTTCCAGTTCTTCTATTTCATCGCCGCATTTTTCACCGATTTCAATTTCGGCGCCATCCTTATCATAATGGCAATCTGCACATTTGTTCTTTTTACAAGAAACGAAGGCAAAGGCAAGGGCAAACGAGAACGTCATTAAAATTACTTTCATGGTATTGAGGATTTAAAATTACTAGTTAAGGCGTAAGAAACACTCAAGTATGCGTTTCTTCCTGGAAAAGGCATTTGAATGTTTTTCAAACGCGAAAGATGATCAATGTAGTACGTATCCAGCAAATTGCGCACACCTGCTTTTAAGGTAAGTGTTTCTTTCTTTCCGAAAACAACGCTGATCGCAGCGTCTAGGACGTGGTAAGCTGGTGATGCGGTTTCATTGAAGGCAACTTGATTTTGAGGCCCCATTAAGGTCGATTGGACCACGAAATCCCTCAAACTTACTTTTTTACCCAAATTCAGTTCATAGCGAAGGGTATTCATCAATCGAGGCTGAGGAATGAGAGAAACGGAACTGTCACCCAAAGCATTTACGGCAATGTATGAAACCGAAACTTCCCAATGAAGTCTGTGGGCGAAATGAGGGTGAAAATGGAATCCTAAATCCAACCCGTAAAATAACACCTGGTTATTTTGAACGTAAGAAAAAGCAGGAATTCCCTCCATTAACGTATCAAGCGATTCTAAATAGATGTAATCTCTCACATAATTGCCAAAGGGATTGACCAACAATACTCCGTGTTCGGTTTGCCGTTCGAATGTTAAATCTAATTGGGTTGCCTTTTCAGACTTTAGGTCTTTTTTTCCAACCTCATACCTCAGTGCACCATGATGGTATCCGTCTGAAAACAATTCCGTGAGGTGTGGGGCACGAAAACCAGTGGACACATTCGCCCTTAAAATGCTCTTGCCAGAAGATCGAACCGCCCCGAAAGTTCCATTAAATCCGTAATAATTTAATGCCGGTTGACCTTGCATATCCACATTTAATCCCCGAAAATCATACCGAATACCTCCTTGCAAGTTCCATTTACCGAAGTCGGCAGTTAGGGAAGTAAAAATACCAGCATCCAGTACCTGAGCATTCGGAATCAACGTGTCAGACGGATTCTTAACATTCGAATTGTCCTGAAACATGCCTTGAAAGCCTGTAATTGAGCGAATCTTGGAAGTCCATTTGTAAGTCCATTTAAACTGTGCAATGGTATTCGAAAGCAACATGCTCAATGATGGAACGCTTACTTTTTCATCGTATTCAATTAGGCGATTTGCGGTGCCTCCCGTCATTAACTGCAGGTCTGACTTATCGAGGTACCAATGCGCACTTGCCTGAAGCAAATGGTTTTGGAAATATTGTGCCGGTAATTCGTAGTTTCTACCACGTTCTTCAACCTGAAAAGTCAAGGGCGTTGCTGTTGAGTCGTGCGTATGGCCGGGAATTCCGACTATCGAATGACTCATTGTATATCTTAAGGCATAGAGGCCTCGCTTTCCAGAATATGAAAGGTTGAGTTTTCCACCGATGTCGTTAAACCTTGAATTTTTGGCAAAAGTCCCGTTTGGCAGTTGAAAATCTGCGTGGTTCGAATAATTCAATGCAAATAACCAACGAAACCGTTTGTAGGATTCCCGAAACATTACCTGAACTCTACCACCCATAGAATTTGAGAATGCATCCACGCCTGCGTCTACTGCCCTGGACCCGAGCGGAACGAACGGAGCATCTACCAGATAGATAACCCCTCCCAAGGCATCAGCGCCGTACAACAAGGTAGACGGCCCCTTGATCACTTCAGCGCCTGAAATACCGAGAGAAGTAAGCCCTATACCATGATCCCCACCCCACTGCTGTGCCTCTAGCCGCATCCCGTTTAATAGAGTAACAATACGCATACCCTGCATACCGCGTATCACCGGCTTACTAATACCATTGCCCAAGGGTGCTGCGTAAACACCCGGAATTTTACCTATTAGCTCGCCCAAATTAACCGAAGAAATAGCGTTTAAATCCGATAACTTTCGGCTTTCTACATGAAACGGATTCTTATTCTTCAACACCATTGCACCTGAAGAAACCGTTACTTCGTGTAGGTCGAGGTGTTTAGCCAATAAATAAACAGTCACATTGGGAGCGTCGAATGAAAGTTCATCGTAAAAAATACGGTAACCTGCCGCCACCACTTTAACAGGATTCAACCCGCTTTTACAAGAGGTGCACTGAATTCTTCCTGCGGCATCTGTAATGTAACTTTGATCTGAGTGAGGAAAATACACCGTACACCCAGAAATCGGAAGTTTGCCCGTACTGTCTAAAACGGTGATTTGTACGGCTTGAGCATTCGCGGTCAAGTTTAAGTAAAAAAGAGTAAATAAAAGAAGAAACTTGTACATTGAATTCTTTAATGCAACTTAGTTGCGTTTTGCAAATATATTACAAATGCACAAAACGAAAGCAATTAAGTGTAAAAATTTCTTCGTTGTAACATCTACCCCAAGGTGTTGGGTTTTTAGCAATTTCATCTGCCGAAAACACCTCCGATCTTCATTGGTTCAGCAGTATAATCGTTGATCGATAAAAAAACTTTAATGGACGCAAATTTTGAACACTTTATCCCTCTGTACAGTATCTTACCAGAAACAGTCCTTGTAACTCACATTGGGAAATTGAGGAAATTTAACCTTTCATGCGATAAAAACGCAACCTGTCCAATACTTATGCATTCAGCTATTTTCGTTAATTTTGATCCCAAATAAATGGGTATGAATTATGATATTATAGTTATCGGAAGTGGTCCGGGCGGTTATGTTACAGCAATAAGAGCCTCACAATTAGGAATGAAAACAGCCATTATTGAGAGGGAATCGCTAGGGGGAATTTGTTTAAATTGGGGTTGTATCCCAACAAAGGCGTTGCTAAAAAGCGCGCAAGTTTTTGAATACCTGCAGCATGCGGCTGATTACGGAATTGCCGTAAAAGAAGCCTCTGCTGATTTCGGTGCCGTTGTGAAGCGTTCCCGGGATGTCGCCAATGGCATGAGCGCAGGTATCCAATTCTTAATGAAAAAAAATAAAATCGATGTCATCAAGGGAACAGCCAAAGTTGCTCCTAACAAACAAGTTATTGTAGTCGATGAAGCAGGTAAGTCAACCAGTTATGGTGCTGGAAAAGGCGTGATTATAGCGACAGGTGCGCGTTCTAGAGAACTTCCAAACCTGCCTCAAGACGGAAACAAAATTATTGGTTATCGACAAGCCATGACACTTACCCAACAACCGAAAAAACTCGTGGTGGTGGGTTCAGGCGCGATTGGGGTGGAATTCGCTTATTTTTACAATGCTATGGGGACGGAGGTTACCCTTATTGAATACCTGCCAAATATCGTTCCGTTAGAGGATGAAGAAGTATCCAAGCAACTTGAAAAATCGTTCAAGAAATCAGGTATTACTATTATGACCGAGACTTCAGTGGAATCTGTTGACACCAAAGGGAAAGGGTGCGTTGTTACGGTTAAAACTTCGAAAGGAGAAGAAAAAATAGCATGCGATGTGGTATTGTCTGCAGTTGGTGTGCAAGCCAATATTGAAGAATTAGGTGTAGAGGAAGTTGGCATCATTCAAGATAAAGGAAAAATTATGGTCGACGAATTTTATCAAACCAACATTCCCGGTTACTATGCCATCGGAGATTTAGTGCCAGGACCGGCTTTAGCTCACGTAGCCTCAGCCGAAGGAATAATCTGCGTTGAAAAATTGGCAGGTCATCATCCTGATCCGCTCAATTATAACAATGTGCCCGGTTGCACCTATTGCTCTCCTGAAGTCGCTTCGGTAGGCATGACTGAAAAAGCCGCCATAGCTGCAGGACTTGACGTTAAAATCGGGAAATTTCCTTTCTCTGCTTCTGGAAAGGCCAGTGCTGCCGGAGCAAAGGACGGCTTTGTAAAATTAATTTTCGACGCAAAATATGGAGAGCTTTTAGGGGCCCACATGATTGGAGCCAACGTAACTGAAATGATTGCAGAAATCGTAGCCATCCGTAAATTGGAAACTACCGGCATGGATTTGATCAAAACGGTGCACCCCCATCCTACCATGTCTGAGGCCATCATGGAAGCCGCAGCTGCCGCATACGGTGAGGTCATCCATCTTTAAGATTAAGTCCTTTCATCGTGAAACGGGGCATTGCACGATCAACTACCGGATAAAACTTGTAAAAACGGCACAAAATTTAGGGTTTATCGTGCTATTTATGACAAATCGTCACTGATTTTTGAAAATTTTTCCTTGTTTGTCATATTCTTCCTGATGGCACGTTCCTTGAGCCCTTCTCTGCGTTAAAATTTAAATAACATAAAATGGGAAAAATAATTGGAATTGACTTAGGTACCACGAACTCATGCGTATCAGTCATGGAAGGTAATGAGCCGGTGGTTATTACCAATTCAGAAGGAAAGAGAACAACGCCATCGGTTGTTGCATTTGTAGAAGGAGGCGAGCGTAAGGTCGGAGATCCTGCAAAGCGTCAGGCAATCACCAATCCGAAAAAAACAATTTATTCAATCAAACGCTTCATGGGAAGCAGCTACGATGAATCGAAAAGAGAAATCAAACGCGTTCCTTACGAGGTGGTCAAAGGCGACAACAATATGCCTCGGGTGAAAATCGACGATCGATTATACTCACCTCAAGAAATTTCGGCCATCATTTTACAAAAAATGAAAAAAACCGCCGAAGACTATCTAGGAACCGAAATCACTGAGGCGGTTGTTACAGTACCAGCATATTTTAATGATGCTCAACGTCAGGCCACGAAAGAAGCCGGAGAAATTGCCGGACTCACCATAAAACGAATCATCAACGAACCCACTGCAGCAGCCCTAGCTTACGGTCTTGACAAAAAGGGCATAGACCAAAAGATTGTAGTATTCGATTTTGGCGGTGGTACTCACGACGTGTCGGTTCTCGAATTGGGAGATGGTGTATTTGAGGTATTATCTACAGACGGTGATACGCATTTAGGAGGTGATGATGTCGACAACGCGATAATTACCTGGTTAGCTGAAGAATTCAAAGCGGAAGAAGGCATTGACCTTCGCGAGGATCCGATGGCGCTACAACGTTTAAAGGAGGCTGCAGAAAAAGCCAAAATCGAACTGTCCTCAACCACATCGAGTGAGATCAATTTGCCTTACATAATGCCGGTAAATGGTATACCAAAACACTTGGTTAGAACTTTGCAACGGGCGAAATTTGAGCAATTGATTTCCACCATAGTGGAACGAACCATCGCTCCATGTCGATCAGCATTGAAGAATGCCGGCTTGAGTCCAAAAGACATTAACGAAATCATTTTAGTTGGAGGTTCGACGAGAATTCCCATTATCCAGGATGCTGTCGAAAAGTTTTTCGGGAAAGCCCCCTCGAAGGGCGTCAATCCGGACGAGGTAGTAGCCGTTGGTGCTGCTATCCAGGGAGGCGTATTAACGGGTGAAGTGAAAGACGTGTTATTGTTGGACGTAATTCCCTTATCGGTAGGTATCGAAACCATGGGAGGCGTTTTTACCAAGTTAATTGATGCGAATACCACAATTCCCACGAAGAAGTCGGAGGTTTTCTCCACTGCCGCTGACAGCCAGCCTGCAGTAGATATCCATGTACTGCAAGGTGAGCGCTCCATGGCTGCCGATAACAAAACCCTTGGGAGATTCCAATTGGCTGACATACCACCTGCGCCCCGAGGTGTACCCCAAATTGAAGTAACCTTTGACATTGATGCCAATGGTATCATGAATATTTCGGCAAAAGACAAAGGCACAGGTAAGGAGCAATCCATCAAAATTGAATCCAAATCGGGCTTAAGTGATGCGGAAATCGAGCGCATGAAAGCTGAAGCTCAAGCTAATGCGGACACGGACAAGAAAAGACGCGATGAAGCAGACTTAATCAACAAGGCTGATTCAACCCTTTTCCAAACAGAACGTCAGCTAAAAGAATACGGAGACAAAATCCCTGCCGATAAAAAACAAGCAATAGAAGATGCCCTGAATGAGTTAAGAAAGGAGTACGAAGCTAAAAACATGGAAAATTTAGAGCCTGCAATGGAAAAACTAAACCAAGTGTTTCAAGCTGCTTCCCAAGACCTGTACAATGCATCGAATGCTCAGGGAGCCCCTGGAAACGATTCAAGTACAACTGCGGAGGCGGGGAATCCGGAAGATGAGGTTACTGACGTTGACTTTGAAGAGGTAAGCGATAAAAAGTAACGAAAATTGAACAGCGTGAAAAAGGGTTTTAACAGACCCTTTTTCTATTTTTACATATGCTCCATCACAAAATTCTATTAAATCCCAACAGTCCTGAGTGGGTCGTATTTATCCATGGTTTTGGGGGAAGTTCCAACGTATGGTTTAAACAGATCAGAGCATTCAACGACCATTTTAACGTGCTGTTAGTCGATCTCCGTGGTCACGGAAAATCGCAAAACCTCTCTCACATGGCTAAATATTCTTTCGCACTCATTGCCAAAGATGTCGCCGAAGTCTTGGAATTCCTGAACATTAAAAAAGCACATTTTATAGGGGTATCCATGGGCAGTATCATCATCCGTCAGGTTGCCTTAAGCTTTCCGCAATTGGTGAAATCTATGATTTTCGCGGGAGCTGTAACCCAACTCGATCTAAAGTCGCGGTTCTTTCTTAAATTGGGTAGAACCTTACAACCTATACTTCCTTACATGGCTTTATACAGGTTATTTGCCAACATCATGATGCCAAAAGATAACCACAAGGAGTCAAGAAATATTTTTATCGGAGAGGCTAAACAACTCATGAAAAAAGAATTCAATCGCTGGTTCAAACTTACGAGCCGACTCGCGAAGTATTTAAACTACCTGCATCACCAAAACGCTGCTGAAAAAGCCTTGTACGTAATGGGTAGCGAGGATCATTTATTCTTGGGTGCTGCACAAGTAATCGTTGAGAATAACCCTAACGTAAGATTAACTGTTGTCCACGGTTGCGGCCATGTTGTCAACGTAGAACAACCTGAAATTTTTAATAAGGCTGCCATTGCGTTCATTCATGAACACGCATGAAATTCCCTCAATATCGAAAAATAGCCAATGGCAAAAGCGTTTATAAAATAACGGGTTTTGACCAATTCACGGAACTTCAACGCATTGGAACCCGAAATGTCCTGTATCAAATTAAAGCGAGTACATACTTCGAAAAAGTTCGAATACAAGAAATGCTCAACCTTGTCGACCCGTACTTGATGGCAAATCCAGAAGAAATAGAAACGCTTATTAACACGTAAAATTCCTTAATTTTACGGTATAAAATTCACATGGATCCCGTCAAACCCTATTCTCCGCGGCACAAAATCCGGATTGTAACGGCAGCCTCCTTGTTCGACGGACACGATGCAGCCATCAACATCATGCGCCGCATCATCCAAGCCAACGGTTGCGAGGTCATCCATTTGGGGCACGATCGTTCGGTAGAAGAAGTGGTCAATTGCGCGATTCAAGAGGATGCACAGGCAATAGCCATGACCTCCTACCAAGGAGGACATACCGAGTATTTCAAGTACATGTACGACTTGTTGCAGCAAAAAGGAGCCCCGCATATCAAAATTTTCGGTGGCGGTGGTGGAACCATTCTTCCCTCGGAAATCGAAGAACTTCAATCCTACGGAATTACACGCATCTACCATCCCGACGACGGAAGAGCCATGGGTCTGCAGGGCATGATCAACGACTTGGTACAACAATGTGATTTCCCGGTAGGAGAAACCTTGCCCGAGCACAGCACAGAATTTACCGTTGCCGAAGTGCCCAAAATCGCTCGCGTGATTTCCGCAGCAGAAAACTATGCGGCAAAACACGAATTGGACTTGAACGCTATCCGCACCCGAGCGGAAACAATTGCTACCCCCGTTTTAGGGATAACAGGAACCGGCGGTGCAGGAAAATCTTCGCTAGTCGATGAATTGGTGCGCAGGTTTTTGATCGATTTTCCCGAAAAACACCTCGCCGTTGTTTCGGTCGATCCCTCCAAACGCAAAACAGGAGGCGCCTTATTGGGCGACAGAATTCGGATGAACTCCATCAAAAACGAACGCGTTTACATGCGTTCCTTGGCGACACGTCAATCCAACTTAGCCCTTTCGAAGCACGTCGCTGAAGCCATTTCAATCCTGAAAGTAGCGGGATTCGATTTGATCATTTTGGAAACTTCGGGCATTGGACAATCCGACACGGAAATTCTCGACCACAGCGATGCATCTCTGTACGTAATGACCCCTGAATACGGAGCTGCTAGCCAATTGGAGAAAATTGACATGCTTGATTTTGCCGACGTAATTGCCTTGAATAAGTTTGACAAACGAGGAGCCTTGGATGCCCTTCGCGATGTTCGCAAACAATACCAACGTAACCACAATTTATGGGATAAACCCCTAGATGAAATGCCCGTTTACGGCACCATTGCTTCGCAATTCAACGACCCTGGAATGAATACTTTGTACAAGGTTGTCATGGATAAGGTAGTCGAAAAAACGGGGGCTTCCTTAGCATCGACCTTCGAAATAACCCGCGAAATGTCGGAGAAGATTTTCGTCATTCCGCCCGATCGCACACGCTATCTATCCGAAATATCAGAAAACAACCGAACTTACGATCAGTGGGTTGACCAACAGGTGGAAGTTGCTAACCAATTGCAGGGATTACAAAGTTCCATAGATACATTAACCAAAAGTAACTTACCTGATAAAGACCGATTAATCAAAGGAATTCAAGAACTTTTGGAACAAAAAAAACTGAATTTTGACCCTAAAAATTGGGGAATCCTGCAAAATTGGGATGCTAAAAAACAAACGTTTAGGAGCCCAGAATATCAATTTAAAGTCCGTGACAAAGTTTTAAGCATCAATACCCACACGAAATCGCTTTCTCACAAACAGATACCCAAAGTAGCCATACCTAGGTATACGAGTTGGGGCGATATTCTACGATGGGTTTTGCAAGAAAATTTTCCTGGAGAATTTCCTTACACTTCTGGTTTATTTCCCTTCAAGCGAGAAGGCGAAGACCCTACAAGGATGTTTGCCGGTGAGGGAGGCCCTGAGCGAACCAACAAACGCTTTCACTATGTAAGTCTCGGTATGTCTGCCAAGCGTCTTTCTACAGCCTTTGACTCGGTTACCTTGTACGGCAATGATCCCGCGACCCGACCGGATATTTATGGTAAAATTGGAAATTCGGGGGTATCGATTTGTTGTTTGGACGATGCCAAAAAACTGTATTCAGGCTTCGATTTGAGCCATCCAAATACCTCAGTATCGATGACCATCAACGGGCCTGCGCCCATGCTCCTTGGTTTTTTCATGAATGCCGCCATTGACCAAAATTGCGAAAAGTACATACGCAAACAGGGCTTAAGCGAGGAAACGGAAGCAAAGATTGCCGCCATGTACCGCGAGAAAGGCACGGAGCGACCGCGTTACCAAGGTGATCTGCCCGAAGGAAACGACGGATTAGGCCTCATGCTTCTTGGCGTAACAGGAGACCAGGTCTTGCCAGCAGACGTTTATGCACAGATCAAAGCTGATACCTTAAAACAGGTGCGCGGAACGGTGCAAGCGGACATTTTAAAAGAAGATCAAGCGCAAAACACCTGCATTTTTTCCACGGAATTCGCCTTGCGATTGATGGGGGATGTTCAGTCGTATTTTATCGACCACGCCGTCCGAAACTTTTATTCGGTATCCATTTCCGGGTACCATATTGCTGAAGCCGGAGCCAATCCGATAACCCAGCTGGCCTTCACCCTTGCGAACGGATTTACCTACGTGGAGTATTATTTGAGCCGAGGCATGGACATCAACGATTTTGGTCCCAACCTTTCGTTCTTCTTTTCGAACGGAATCGATCCCGAATATGCCGTAATTGGCCGAGTGGCAAGACGGATATGGGCAAAAGCCCTGGCCAAAAAATACGGCGCCAACGCGCGAGCGCAGATGCTGAAATACCACATCCAAACCTCAGGGCGCTCCTTACACGCCCAAGAGATTGACTTCAACGACATTCGAACGACCTTGCAGGCGTTGTACGCCATCTACGATAATTGCAATTCCTTGCACACGAATGCCTACGATGAGGCGATCACTACGCCAACGGAAGAATCGGTGCGGAGAGCAATGGCAATACAGTTAATCATCAACCGTGAATTGGGCTTAGCTAAGAATGAGAACCCGCTGCAAGGATCGTTCATCATTGATGAGTTAACCGATTTGGTGGAAGAGGCCGTATTGGTGGAATTTGACCGAATTACCGAACGAGGTGGTGTATTGGGGGCGATGGAAACGATGTACCAACGATCGAAAATTCAGGAGGAATCCCTGTATTACGAGACGCTAAAACATACCGGAGAATTCCCCATCATCGGGGTGAACACCTTTTTGAGTTCGAAAGGATCGCCAACGATTTTGCCCAAGGAAGTAATTCGCGCTACCGAAGAAGAAAAAGTCTACCAAATCAGCATGTTAGAACAATTACAGCGCACGCATGGAGTCGCTGCGCAAGAACAAATCCGAAAGGTGCAAGAAGCCGCCATCAACAACCGCAACATGTTTGAGCAATTGATGGAAGCCTGCAAATACGCGTCCTTGGGACAAATCACGGAAGCCTTGTTCGAGGTGGGTGGTCAGTACCGCAGGAACATGTAGGGATTAAGAAACTTTCCTTTGTCTTGATACAAAAGAAACAAAAAATCAAGGCACGGGATTGCTTCTTGGTTCGGAAACCATTCACCTCATACAATTC
>Ga0163212_1000239_pt1 | contig 23090 bp, 13 predicted proteins | sample Malawi_45m_30L_FD_113532 | JGI IMG/M metagenome (GOLD analysis project Ga0163212, IMG submission 113532) | Freshwater microbial communities from Lake Malawi, Central Region, Malawi to study Microbial Dark Matter (Phase II) - Malawi_45m_30L | ecosystem: Environmental > Aquatic > Freshwater > Lake...
CGAACACCAAGGTATAGGGAAAAATCCAGAAACGAATGAACGGCTTTATTTTGCTGTTCCCAGGCTTGGGAAATACCTGTTGAAAGATAGGGATCCAAGGGGAAAAGGTGCCTTCGATTTAGAGGCAAGCTGAGCTGATGTCCGAGTTCCATGCGATAATAATTAAAGGCAAAAGGCGCTGCAAGCCTACCGTAATTCAACCGAAGATACGGCGAAAACTCCACTATCTTTCGAGCGAATACATAGGAGCACTGCAGACCCGTTTGGGAGAACAAGGTACCAGACGCTGCACTGCGCTGACCAAAGGCTTGTTGGATTTCCATACGGAACGACTGCATTCTAAGCGAAACCCCAAGTTGATGAAAGAAGTCCATTCGTTGCATTCCGAAACTGTAATTTACCGAAAGGGAAGGCAAGGTCTTTTGGGAGAAGGAGCTAGAAGCAGCGATAACCCACCAAATCATTAAACCAAGTCCAATCTTTCTCCAGCAACGAACCATGTGAGTCCAAATTCGTTACAAGGTTATGAAAAAAATATCATTCATACTTGTTGCTCTATTCCTCTTGTTCGAGGGTAGTGCGAATGCACAAACCTTGGTCTCAGGTGGCATCTACCAAAACACTACATGGACATTAGCGAACAGCCCCTACCAGGTAAACGGGTCGGTGGTTGTATTTCCAGGTGCTACTCTCACGGTTGAACCCGGAGTACAGATTTTTATCAATAATGCGAACAGTTCCAATCTGTATATTGAAACTGTTTTTGTTCCCAAGATTCCACGGTTATTGAAAATGGCATTTTTGATGGGTACGACGACATTACAAGAGGATTGGTGAATTATGCCATTTACGACGATTCTTGTCAAACCATTCTAAATTATGTCAGCAAGGTGAATCTGGGCTCTGCGCAATTGGGTGAACTTGACAACGATTGGACCACATGGTTCGATGGGAGCGCGATTCACGTAAACCTGAAACAAGCAAGTGACTTGAAGATTTACGGTGCGAATGGAATGGTTTTGTGGAAAGGAACTTTATCCGAAGGTAAGCACTTAGTTCAACCGTCTTTGTCTCCAGGAATTTATTGGTTAACAAACGGCATAAGCACCCAAAAGATTTACGTTTCGCTTTAATCAAATAAGGTTGGGGTAGTTTCATCGTTTTTCTTGGTGAAGTCCCATTCTACCGAGGTTTCACCCTTCGAAGCGGCCTCGTTAGCGGCCTCTTTTTCAATTTCACCCTCAAGCTCTCCGGTAATCTCAAAGGATACCTCCTCCTCCTCCATGGGCCAAGGTTCTTTTCCTTCTCCAATGGGATGGGTTAGCGTAATCTCCTTGACTTTCATTTTGGTAACTTGGTTTCCCTGGGCTTTCATGCCTTTGACGTCGATCATGTCGGCCAAGTTCAAGACTGAATCGGGAAGGTTTTTGGTTTCCTTGAATAATTTATTAAAGACTACACGCACCTCGGGCCGGTAGGCGGTTGATACCGCTTGTAAATAAGCACCTTCCGTTTCGCTGATGAAGGAAACTCGCTTGTCAGATAGAACCTCGCACAAAAAGCGTTTTACAAAATTGATTTCCTTTTCAGGATCAAAATACACGCAGGAAATCGGACGCCTTGGCATCCATTTTTCCAAATGAATCATGTCCTCATCAAAATGGTTAGAAAGATCAAAGGAACTCAAGCGATAGTCTCCGTTTTTGTAAAGCGTAAGAATGCGGTCATCGCCCTTGAAATCCCCCAGAAAACGACCTCGACCTTCATCGTTAAGGCGCCCCACCACATCGTCGTACCAAATTCTTCGAGCTGCCAAGGTACTGCCCCCCACCTCCTTTTGAACGATTTTGTGAACAATTTCTTTGGTCACTCGGTTGCCCGCAGAATTGCGTCCTTTTATAAGTAATTGCCCCAAATCGATGTCCCAACGCAAGCGTTTTAAATGCGGTCGTGGGCGCAGTAAAACCGAAATAACTTCGCGCTCTCCGTTGGGATGAACCGAAAAATAAAGCAGTTTGGAACTTTTCGTTCCTTTGGTTAAATCGTATTCTGTATCGCGGGTAATGCTATTCACGTAAAAGCGTTTCATATAGGTATCGCCGCTAGCACCGTCTTGATAAAACATGTGGTAAATAGAACGTGTATCTCCTTTTTTCCATACCGCTGCGTAAACCAAACCTTTACCGACAAATTTCTTATCCGCAACTTTCGTTACGAGCATTTTTCCGGAGGTAAAAAAACAAATAATATCGTCGATTTCAGAACAATCACTTACCGATTCATTTTTTCTTAAGCCGTAACCAATAAAGCCTTCTTCGATATCCACGTACAGTTTGCGATTGGCAATAATCACCTTGGTGGCACTTATTGTGTCGAATATTTTTATTTCTGTTTTACGCTCCCTTCCTTGCCCAAAACGCTTTTTAAGATCTTTAAAATATTCCACAGCATAGTCGACCAAATTTGCCAGTTGGTGCTTCACTTGCGCCATCTCCTCCTCAATTTTCAACAACGCTTCATCGGCTTTTTCCGAGTCAAAACGCGTGATACGAATCATGGGAATTTGGGTCAACTTATGTAAATCCTCGTCCACTATTTTGCGAATGAGCTGTTTTTTGAAAGGCTCAAACTGTTGGTATAAATAAGCATATAAGGAATCTCGGTCGCTGTACAACTTAAAGTCGATGTACATTTCATGATTGATGAATAATTTTTCCAACGAAGAAAAATGCCACTGTCTTTCCAATTCGTCCAATCGAATTTCTAACTCGCGTTTTAATAATTCAACGGTATTATCGGTATTGTATTTGAGGATTTCTGATACCCCTAAAAAACGAGGCCTTTCACCATCTATGATGGATGAATTTGGCGAAATAGAAACTTCACAATCCGTAAACGCATACAAGGCGTCGATGGTCTTGTCGGGGGAAACACCCGGTGCCAAATGGATGATAATCTCAGCTTCAGAAGAAGTGTTATCCTCTATCTTTTTTAATTTTATCTTTCCTTTATCGTTGGCTTTTAATATCGATTCAATCAATGAAGTGGTGGTGGTTCCAAATGGGATCTCGTGAACAACCAGGGTTTTAGTATCTGCTTTTTTTATTTTTGCCCGAACCCGAACCCTGCCCCCGCGCAATCCATCGTTGTAATTGGTAAAATCTGCCATTCCACCATTCGGAAAATCGGGAACAATTTCCACCTTGCGTCCCCGCAGGTGGTTAATGGAGTTATCTATGAGTTCGATAAAATTATGCGGAAGAAACTTACACGCCATTCCTACGGCAATGCCTTCTGCACCCTGGGCCAGCAACAGAGGAAATTTCATCGGCAGGTTCTCAGGCTCCTTATTTCTGCCATCGTAAGAAGCCAACCATTGGGTAGTTTTTGGGTTGAAAGCAACGTGCAAAGCGAATTTTGACAAACGCGCTTCGATGTAACGTGCCGCTGCCGCCCCATCTCCGGTAAGCGTATTGCCCCAATTTCCCTGGCAATCGATCATGAGATCCTTCTGCCCAATTTGTACCAAGGCATCTCCAATGGAAGCATCACCGTGCGGATGATACTTCATCGTATTTCCGATTATGTTGGCTACTTTGTTGTAGCGCCCATCCTCCATCTCCCGCATGGAATGCAAAATTCGGCGCTGAACCGGCTTCAAACCATCTTGCAACGAGGGAACCGCCCGCTCGAGAATAACATAACTTGCATAATCCAAAAACCAATTCTCGTAGAGCCCACCAACAGGTACAATGGTTTCGTCCACTTTCTTGTTTTCGAAAGGATTATGCTCCTCTTGGGGGTCGTTCGATTCCAATTCCTCTTCAGCCATGACCTATGCTACTTCTTGTTCTGGTATTTCTTCTTGGGCTTCACCTGCCTCGTCTTTTTCCACACGGAGATTTTCAATAATGAAATCCTGTCGTTCTTGCGTGTTTTTGCCCATAAAATAGGACAAGATAGAGTCAATGGAAGCTTCTTTACTCAATAATACAGGTTCAAGACGAATGTCTGCGCCGATAAAATGCACAAATTCGTCGGGGGATATTTCGCCCAGGCCTTTGAATCGGGTAATTTCCGGCGACTTACCCAATTCGTGAATAGCATTCCTACGCTCCTCCTCGGAATAGCAGTAGATCGTCTTCTTTTTATTTCGTACACGAAACAAAGGAGTTTGTAATACATACACGTGATTTCGCTTAACTAGATCCGGGAAAAACTGCAAAAAGAAGGTCAATAACAACATCCTAATGTGCATACCATCTACGTCCGCGTCCGTAGCAATTACAATGCGGTTATACCTCAGATTATCCAGCTCTTCTTCAATGTCCAATGCCGCCTGAACGAGGTTAAATTCTTCATTTTCATAAACCACTTTTTTTGTAAGGCCATAAACGTTCAAGGGTTTACCGCGCAACGAAAAAACAGCTTGGGTATTCACATCGCGCGATTTAGTAATGGATCCACTGGCAGAATCGCCTTCGGTAATGAACAGGGTGGTTTCTTCACGTCTGGGGTCTTTAAGATCCGTCAAGTGTATTCTGCAATCGCGCAACTTCTTGTTGTGAACACTTGCTTTTTTAGAACGATCACGAGCAATTTTTCGAATTCCCGCCAATTCTTTGCGCTCTCGTTCTGCTTGTTTGATTTTTTTCTCAATGGTTTCGGCTACACCGGGATTTCGATGCAGGTAATTGTCCAGTTTGTCTTTTAAAAAGTCGTTAACAAAAGCACGCATTGACTTGCCACCGGGTTCAATTTCCAACGACCCCAATTTGGTTTTGGTCTGCGACTCAAAAACAGGTTCAATGACTTTAACTGAAATCGCTGCAACGATCGACTGACGAATATCCGAAGCCTCATAATTCTTGTTGTAAAAATCGCGAATGACCTTGGCCACCGATTCACGAAACGCACTTTGATGGGTTCCTCCCTGCGTGGTATGTTGACCATTTACAAAAGAATAATAATCTTCCCCGTAAGTCCGCCCATGGGTAAAGGCAACTTCGATGTCTTCGTCCTCCAAATGGACGATGGGATACAATGGATCGCCGTCCATGTTGTTCTCCAACAAATCCTTTAAACCGTCTTTGGACTGAAACTTCTCCCCGTTGAAATAAATGCTTAATCCTCGGTTGAGGTAGCAATAATTCCACATCATTTTCTCGAGATACGGTGTTTTATACACAAACTTCTTGAAAACTGCCTCGTCGGGAACGAATTCCACGTAGGTACCGTTTTGTTCTGTTGTAGCCTCCAATTCCGTTTCTGAGACCAAATTACCCATCGAAAAGGAAGCGGACTTTTTTTGTCCTTCGCGAACTGCATAAACCTGAAAGTGAGACGATAAAGCATTGACCGCCTTCGTACCAACACCGTTCAAGCCCACCGCTTTCTTGAAGGCTTTGGAATCGTATTTTCCACCGGTATTCATGCGCGAAACCACCTCAACCACTTTCCCGAGAGGAATTCCCCTGCCGTAGTCGCGAACGGAAACCGTACCGTCCTTGACTTTTACCTCCACCCGCTTACCATTTCCCATGACGAATTCATCGATGCAGTTGTCGATGACCTCTTTCACTAAAATGTAGATTCCATCGTCCGCTGCTGCGCCATCGCCCAACTTTCCAATGTACATTCCCGGCCGCAATCGGATGTGTTCCTTCCAATCGAGGGAACGTATATTATCTTCGGTATATTGGTTTTCTGCCATGCTAGAAGGTAGAAAACAAAAATAATGCTTTAACCCTCTTAAAACGCAAGCAAAATCAACGATTTATGAACATTATTCCTTTAAAAAGAGGTGATAAATAACGGTTTGGTGATTGATTGAAGGTTCCTACCTCGGATTTACAGCACCCAAGCCCTCGCCATAATAAAATCCACCTTACACTCAAGTTGGGCGCCCAACATCAAAATTTCTAGAAATAAGGGCATAGAAAACCCCTGCAGGGGCATTCTTTACCACTAAGCTTTCAAACGCTTAGAAAAGTCAATCAAAATAGGTGTTGCCACACAAAGCGACGAGTAGGTTCCAATTAGAACTCCTACCAATAGAGCGAATAAAAAGCCTTTGATCGACGAACCCCCAAAGATGAACATGATTAGTACCACCATAAAAAGGATCATAGAGGTATTGAAGGTTCTGCTCAGCGTGGCATTCAGCGACTTATTGATGATTTCATAGTGATGGTCGTTGGCGCCCGTCGTACGCAAATTTTCGCGAATTCGGTCAAATACAATCACGGTATCGTTCATGGAGTAGCCAATCACGGTTAGTATGGCGGCAATAAATGCCTGATTAACGTCCAAACTAAACGGAAGGTAACCGTGCAGCAGAGAAAAAATGGATATCACGAAGAAGGCGTCGTGAATCAATCCGACTATTGCCCCAACCGAATACTGCCAATAACCAAATCGAAATAAAATGTAGAGAAAAATTGCTAAGAGCGCTACCGACATGGAAATGAACGAAGCATTCCACAATTCGCTCGATACGGAGGCACTCACCGTTCTTTGACCTAAAATTTTGGCTTTGCCCATCGATGGTTCAAGATCTTGAAGGGAAGTCAATAGTTTTGACTTAACCTCTTCCGTTGCACCGTCATCCCTCAACTTGTAGTTAGTGGTGACTTCTACGTTGTAATCGTTCGAAACCGTCTTAAGCTCAATCGACGAAACCTCTTTATTTTCAATAAACGTGGTCTCAAGGGCTTTGCGTATTTTTTCAATATCAGCTCGTTTTTCAAACTTTACCGAAAAGGTTCTACCCCCGGTAAATTCAACACTTTCTTTCAACCCTCTGCTAAACAAACTGATGATCCCAACAACCGTTACCGAAATGGAAAACAGGTAAAAATACTTTCGAGCACCGATCCAGTTAAATTTAAAATTTTGAAATAATCCTTTCGAATATTTCGTATCGAAACTTACCCCCTTATTATTTTCCATCCAATACGTAATAATAAGACGAGAAATAAAAATGGCAGAAAATACGGAAGTAAAAATACCAACGATCAAAGTGGTGGCGAAAGATTCTATCTCGCCCGTACCAAAATACTTTAGAATGATGGCAACCAAAAGGTGGGTCATGTTCGCGTCAATGATGGAGGGAAGGGCTTTTTGGAACCCTATTTCAACTGCTTTGGTGACATCTTTATTATCCCGTTGCTCCTCGCGCACACGCTCGAAAATTAAAATATTGGCATCTACCGCGGTTCCGATGGTTAATATGATTCCTGCAATACCGGCGAGGGTAAGCACAGCGCCAAATGAGGCCAAGCAACCCATGATGAAAATGACGTTGGCAAATAAAGCAATATTGGCAGCCAAACCGGATTTTCCGTAGTAGAAGAACATGTAGAGCAACACCGCGAAAAATGCGAAGCCAAAAGAAATCAACCCGGCACTCGAGTTCTCGGCTCCTATGCTAGGCCCCACTCGGTTTTGCTCCTTAATAAGACACGGTGCAGGCAAAGCTCCACCGTTCAGCAATCCCGCCAAGGCTTCCGCTTCCTCAAACGTGAAGGTTCCGGAAATTTGCGTGTTTCCATTCGTTATCGGGTTAATCACCGTTGGTGCGGAATAAACTACATTATCCATGGTGATAGCAACAATTCGGTCTTTGTTTTCGGTGGTCATTTGCCCCCACTCCGTGGTACCGTCTGCGGTCATGGAGAGGTCCACCGTAATCTTGCCTTTGTCGTAACCCGTGGAGGCACTGGAAATGTGCTTGCCGTTAACTCTGGCCTTTCCATCGAATGGGATTTTGCACGCATACAAAAAGTATCCTCCTTGTTTCTTTTTATCGCCCAACTCCTCGGGCTCAGCTCCCCACATCATTCGAATGCTTCGGGTTGCCAGGACCTGCTGTACATCCCCGCGCCGCAATATCTTTTCGACCAAGGCCTTGTCCTTCGTTAAAACAAATCCAATAGCAAATTCCCCAACGGGTTGAATCAATTTGGCAAATCCAAGGCTGTTAGAAGTATCCACGTAAGGGTTCGCTGTGGTGTCGTTCAAGTCTTTTTCCGGCATTTTGCTGGCAAGGTCGATGGCATTTAACTCAGGGCTCATTTCAGAAGGGGCAAAGGTTTCAAAGAACTCTAAGTTGGCCGTAGACTTCAATTTTTGCGCAACGGTATTTTCGTCTTGCACTCCCGGTAGTTCGATGTACAACCGATTATTCGATAAATCTTTTTGAATGTTTGGTTGCGCTACCCCAAACTGGTTGATACGTCGGTACATGATTTGTTCAACCCCCGTCATTGAGGAATTTAACATATCTCGAAAATACTTCTCGATCTCGGCATTGGTGGAATTGACCCCAATTCCATCTCCTTTAAGCAGCAGACTTAGTCGCGTTTTGTTGGCAGACGCTACGGAACTGAAAAGATCCAGGAAATCACCTTCTCCCTTGTCGTATCTCCGGCTGGCCTCTGTATATATTTTTCTGAACAACAACGAATTCGGGGCTTGGGCATGGCTCACTAACAAATCCCCGGTCGAAATTTCCATAGTAACAGACATTCCCCCGATAAGGTCTAATCCAAAAGCTAAGGAACGTTTTTTTACCTCGGTAAACGTGGAACCAAAAATTGGATAGACCGCTTTTCCCCCCCGCTCTTTTAATATTTCATTAATGAAAGCCGCCCTTGCGAGGTCCTCCGCTTCGGGACTGTTGAAGTCGATGCGGGTGTTGTTAGGCAGAAAACCAATCCCTTTGAGCGAATCTGGTTGCTTAAAAGCATCTTCGCGCAATTGCCGCACCCTCAGTACAGCCTCTTTTTCAGCCTTTTTCTCCTCACGAGAACTCACCCATGTGAAGGATAATTGATAGAGGCAAACCACCGTCAACAATATGGTTAAAAACCAAAAAAATCCTTTATTTCTCATGGGGTATTTGTATTTTCTTCAATTCAAGGGTGCAAATATAAAATTTCCCAGCGTCAAAATCAACTTTTCAACTCCCCCAAAAAGAGCGTGTTTAAAGTTCCTCAACGAATTTCAATGCTTTTCGCGAAAACTCTTCCCACGAATTGCTATGGTTTTCCGCAGCGATATGTTGGCTCATAGGATCTTTCCAACCCTCGTTGAAGTATTTATTCACCCATTCGACAAGGGCCGAAGCGCTCCTTTCGTTGCAAATAAATCCGGATTTCTCGTGCTTTATGGTCTCTGCTAAACCTCCCACGTTTGTGGCAATCATCGGTACTTCAAAGTGTTGAGCAATGCCTGTAATCCCGCTTTGAGTTGCCGATTTGTAAGTCAGCATGCACACATCCGCCGCTGAGAAAAAACAAGGGACCTCCCCATCGGATATGTATCGCTGAAAGACATGACAGCGACTCTCCAACGCGAGGTTTTTTATTTGTTGTTCAAAAGGGCTAAAAGAACCGTAAGCCTCACCCGCAATGATAAGGTGAAAATCCTCTTTCAAGCCCGATAGCGTATCGATCAAAAGATCAAGGCCCTTGTAGTCTCGAATAATGCCGAAAAAAAGCAAGATTTTCCGATCCTCCAAATGCGCCAAACCCAAACGCCTCAGAGCTTCCGAGCGCGGTAGTTTGATGCCGAATTGGTTGTACACCGGATGGGGAATGACGGTGCATTTCGCATCGGGAAGATAGCTCAATAAGTCCAACTTCACTTTTTCTGTCATGGCGATGAATCCGTCGTTACGGCGCAAAAAATAGCGGTTAAAAAAATTATCGAAAAACCGTCTCTCGTGGGGAATTACATTATCCAGAATGGCGATGCGCTTGGTGAAACGAGATTGGCGACCCAACACAAAACCTAAGGAGGGTCCAAAGAAAGTCATCCAATATTTCGTGATGACCAAGTTGGGCTTATGACGCTTAACAGCCCTCGCTGTTGTCACATAACTGAACGGATTTATAGCATCAAGCCAACGCTCAGCAGGTATTGGATCGGCCGCATCCGTTTCGGTCACATATTGGGTTTTCCCGGGAAATAAGAGACTTGGATATTGGCGTTTAAACGTTATTGCTTTTACTTCATGGTCTTTCTCAAATGCGCGATACAGCAGAGCATTAAATTGCGCTATGCCTCCTCGGTATGGGTAAAAGGTGGATACAAAGACAATCTTCATTGCTACATCATAAGGTTAAAAGCGCTTCCACAACATCTTCCGCTTCGATGGATTCCATGCAAGGTGTTCCTTGCATGCAGGTATTTCCATAATAACAGGTGCACGGATTTGGGGGACCAACGATTACCCCTCGGCCATACAATTCGAACTCGTGAGGGTTGAAAATAGTGTTAATTAAAACCATTTTCTTGCGCAAGGCCGTGGCAATATGCATCATCATAGTTACTTGAGTAACCACGATATCGCAGGCAGAGGTTAGGCTAATGAAGGTTTCTAAATCAAAATGACCCGGATAAAAAATTTGGTTTTTCTCCGACATGCTCAAATTTTTGTCGTGTTCCAAAGCACCACCCAGAAACACGGGGAAATATCCCCTAGCGGTCAAGGAATTTGCCAAGGCTCCCCAGCGTTCCTCACTCCATAAACGGGTCTTCCAACGAGGGCCGCAACCTGTATTTAACGCAACCACTGTTTTGCCATTGGCGCGTTGCTTCAGTTGTTTGGTCCAATGCGAAGCGATCTCCTCGTTTAAGGCAATTTGATAGGGTTCTTTTTCAAAAGATTCATGACATATTTCAAAAACTTCTTCCAAGTAATTTTTTGTATTTGCTTTGGATATTTGGTCAAAAAAACCGGTCATTAACTTGTGCTCGGCAGCCATGGTGCAAGGCGCTACAGCTTGATTATTCCACGTAAAACCGTATTTTTCGTTGGCCCTGATTTTTTCCATCAAAATACAAGCCTCGGGATCTTTATCCAAATTAACCGCAATGTCAAACTCGCTGTTTTGCAATACGAATAACGACGAAGCAGATAGCGCATATATAACATCGATGGAGGACTTCGGCAAAATTTCCGGACTTAAGGTTAGCCAACTGATATGGCAATTGCTGTATTTTTTGCGAAACCTCGCCAATAAGGGAGTGGTGCGAATAACATCTCCCAAAGCACCAAGCTTTATGATTAAAATGCGTTTCCCAATGGCCTGAAAATGTCCGCAGTTCGAACAGACACTTCCGTAGGCTTTATTGGGCGCACAGGGAACCGAGCCCTTGAAGTGTTTACAATCCCTTCGAACTTCGTTGAATTCCATGAGCCAAAGGTAGCATTATTGGCCGTACTCCAAAAGGTTAAGAAAGAGTTCTTTCCCTTGCTTGATGTTCAATGTATCGAAATTGCTTATTTGTAAGTCTTTAAAGTATTTTGTCATCAAACCGATGTTTTTACCGTAAACCTCAAATTGATGTTCATAGGTTACCAGGGTCAATTTTTTAATGGTTACCGCATGTGCAGAACTGTCAGCGTTTACCAACCCCGTGGAGAAAGGGGTATGAATTTTCTCATAGAAAGCTTGCCTTGAAGCCAAAACGTTGAATTGATTTGGATCCCATGTGGTGGCGGTCTTGACGGGAAATCGCAACGCAACCCTCCGAATATTTTCTTCCACGATTTCGGCTCGATTGTCATCAAGAACCGTGGTCCAAACATCGGTAAGGATCCAAGGGTTAAAAACGCCATTCCTTTTATACCGGTTGAACTTGTATACCAAGCGTCCTTCGTTGTCGTAAAGGGTATCCCCTATTTCTGTTTTTAAGTAGTAAACCGAGGTATCATGTGCGACAGGGGCATTTTCATCGTGGGTGATTTCTACCGATTGATAAATCCAATAGGCCCCTTGCTGGATGGGAAAATAACCGTAGTGAAATGAGCCTAAACCGCCGTTCGCTTGCTTTTTTTTACAGCCAAACGCGATCCCAACCAGGCAAAGTAGTAGAACGACCTTTCGCAACATGGATTAAAGATAATTATTCTTCCGGAGTGACACCATTTATTTCGCATTGCCGGAAGTACTTTTTCAACTCCTCGCCTTTGAGAGACTTTCCATCGAGCCAATAACTGCGGTACAATTCCGCACCGTTTTCATCGAATGCCATGCAATAACCGTAAGCTTTGCCTTTTCTGAATTTCAGGCGGGATGCAACCTGACCTTCCGGGTGGTACGATTCCCAACCCCCTGTCTTCAATCCGTTTTCGTAGCGTCCGTTTTCCTTTAACTTACCTGAGGAGAAATACGCGGTATGCGGTCCGTGCAGTATACTGTCTTTGTAGGTATCCAATTGCGCAATTTTAAGCTCTCCCCGCTCCAATTGATTCTGTAAATAGTAAATTCTTTTTTCACCGTTTAAACGGTTATTTTTATAGTATTCTGCACTCACCAAAAATCCCTGTTCATTGTACGTTTTCCACAAACTGTCCTTTTGCATGTTGATGTACTGTCCTTCGCTCAAAAGTTGCTCATTTTCAAAGTAAAACCAAACATAGGCACGTTCCCGGGTCTCGTTACGAACGATGGATTTTACCTTACCGTTTGGATAGAAATAGCGGAATTCACCAACTGGCAAATCGTCTTTAAAAGTACCTGTGTACAGCGGCGTAATCCCATCGCTGGAGTATTTCGTCCATGCTCCCTGTTTCTTTCCGGCAGCATCGGTTTTGTTTTGTCCGAAAACACCAGCCGAAATAACTAGCCAAAACATTCCTGAGAGGACAAATTTCATAACGCAGATAAAAAAGTGTTCAAAGATTTGCAACGAAAATCTGCACGAACGGTTACCCTTTCCTCGCTTTCAATTAAAACCGTTCGCATCCCTAAGGCTTGACCGAATTGCAGGTCGGTATCCGTATCCCCCACCATAATGCTTTTAGCGAAATCAATTTCAGGAAAATCGCGCTGAGCCTCCAACGCCATCGATGCATTAGGTTTTCTTCTGGACAACCTATCTCCCTTTCGTTCAATGGCTGTATAGACCGCGTTTACTCTTCCACCTTGCCTTTCAATTTCCGCCCTCATCAAGTCGTGAATTCGCTCGACATCTTCCCTGGAAATTTTACCCAAGGCCACACATTGTTGATTCGTTACGACGATTATTCGGCCAATTTTTCCCTCAATGTAGGCTAAACCGTCTATAACCCCGGGCAAAAAATGAAATTCCTCCCATCGCAACACGTAACCACCAAAAATTCGTTCGTTAATGACCCCGTCACGGTCCAGGAATAAGGTCCATTCTTGGTTGACTCCCCAATTACTCAATCCCATCCGCTTTTTTCCTCGATGAGGTAATTATTTCGGGAAGAAGAATTTCTACCAACCAATTCCGCGATAAATCCTGTTAAGAAAAATTGCAACCCCATCAACATGGATATCATAGCAACATAAAACTCCGTCCTGTCAGCCAACTTTACGCCCCGTGTGTGAATGAACAACTTATCGACACCCAAATAGAACGCAAAGCCAAAACCTACCAAAAACATCAAGGTTCCCAGGGCGCCAAAAAAATGCATGGGCTTTTTACCAAACCTCCCCATGAAAGCCACCGTCATCAGGTCCAAAGGACCGTGCAAGAAACGATTCAGTCCGAACTTTGAATACCCGTATTTCCGCGATTGGTGTTGGACTGTTTTCTCACCTATTTTCTTGAATCCTGCGTATTTTGCCAAGGCAGGCATATAGCGGTGCATATCACCATACACTTCAATGCTCTTCACAACCGAAAGCTTGTAAGCCTTCAATCCGCAATTAAAATCGTGGAGGTGAATTCCTGTGATTCTGCGGGCAGCCCAATTGTACAATTTCGTTGGCAAGGTTTTCGTGAGAGGATCGTGCCGCTTTTTCTTCCAACCCGAAACCAAATCATAGCCCTCCTCGGCGATCATGCGATATAAATCGGGAATTTCTTCAGGGGAGTCTTGTAAATCGGCATCCATGGTGATTACCACTTCGCCCTGTACCTCTTGAAAGGCGGTTTGAAGCGCAGCAGATTTACCGTAATTTCTTTGGAACTTGATTCCCCGAATGTTGGCATCCAAAGTTCGAAGAGCAGTGATCACCTCCCAACTTGAATCGCTGCTCCCGTCATCAATAAAAATAAGTTCGTAGCTGAGTGCATTTTTTTGAAGCACCGAAACAATCCATTGATGCAGTTCTTTCAACGATTCTTCTTCGTTCAACAAGGGAATGACGAGCGAAATATTTGGGCGCAGAACGGTCATATATTTAGTTAATCTTTAATAAATCTCAAGCGCGAATTTCCGATGTAAAGTACGTAAATCCCCTTGTCAAATCCATCAACCCTCAAGGTAAGAAAATCCTCTGAACATGTTCCTTTGAGAATATTCCTTCCCATTCCATCGTACAGCGCATATCCTTCATTCGTAAAAGAACCTGAAAAGGTTACCTCTGTGTAAGCTGGATTTGGAAATACCTTTATTTCCTGATGCCCTTCAGCGAGCTCGCTCACGGAATAATTCGTAACGTAAAATTCATCTATGGCAGCCTCTGTTATGTTAATGTCGGGGTCCTCATCCGAGATTACGATCGACATTTGCATCGTTGAGGTAATGGGTAAAAGACCGTTTAAAGCAATGCTCTTGTATTCCCATTGCATCGGGTCACCTTGTGGTGGAACGACTTGGTCGATCAGCACCGTTTGGCTCCCATTGCTCGCAAAAATTTTCAACGTATCATCCACCAATTGCGGGCCGTAAAAATTGTAATAACCTCTTGCATAATTAAAATGAGGATTGGTAAAGCTTGTTAAATCCATCGGAGGAGAAACCAAAACGGTATTCCCTTGGTCCACGTCGTCGAAATCCGGATGCAAGTTGGCATCGTTGCCGGTCACGTAGCAAGAACTTCCGCAGTCCCAGGGTACATCGCCTTCAACGGTACTTCCGCTGGAGGTTGGATTCGGTACTCCACGCTCCCAGGTTCCGGTTTGGGCGGTGCTGTTGACACTCCAACCTAAATCCAATTCAAAATCGTCGCCATATCCCGGTTGAAGAACAAGGTTAATAACCCCCGTGTTTGAGTCGATGGTTTGAATAGAACAATAGGGCAAATAACCCCACTTTCCGACAAATATTTGATACGGTTCTTGGTAAAACAGGGTGAATTGTTCCTCGCCGAGGGCATTCGTGGTTCCAGGGTGATCGATTAAGGGATGGCTCAATTTAATTTTGGCATCGAATATTGGCGCCCCATTGGAAGCATTGGTAACGTTGACTTGTAGGTTAAAAGGAGGTAAGGGAGTCATCTGTACGTCTAAAATCACCTCTTGGCCTTGTACCAAATTTACCGTAGTACTGTAGGGAGCATAACCTACTTTTTCGAATAGCACGTTCGCTTGTCCCGTATGATAAATCCCCGTAATGTAATCTCCTGAGATGTTGGTGTTATCGGGTTGCGAATTGTTGAACAACGTTACCTGCACACCACTCAATGGCAGATTCGTTCCGGTTTCAGTAACGTTTCCTCTTAAATAACTTCCTTTGGTATAGGTTGGTCCTAAAATGAATAATCCTTCGGTAATATCCGCAGCAACGATGGTACCGCTCGTGAAAAAAGGATAAACTCCCCAACAACCGTCAAAGCCGGTCGTTTGGCCGTTGTAGGTATCAAATTCCCCAACTTTTACCAAATTTTCAGGGTTGGTGCAATCGTGAATAACAATGCCGTCGGAGTAATAACTGGTTACAAGATAATCGCCTTTAACATGGGTATTGTGGGGTATGACGCCTGCTCCAGGTGAATTTTGAATCCGTTCGACTTCATGAATGGCATTTAAATCAGAGATATCGTAAACCGCAATGTAGGCACCGGAGACTTCATCCGTTGTAAATACATATTGCCCAATCGTTGAAGGCCAGATGTTGTGCGTGAATAGGTTTGGGGTCACTTGGGTAGCTAAAAGTTGCGGATTGGCTTTAAAAGTAACATCCACGATACTAAAGAAACCATCGTAGATATGACCAAGGAACATGGTGTCGTTGCGAACGTATCCGTCGTGGCAGTACCAAGTATCGAAGGTCCCTACTTCAATGGGTTGCATCGGATCGGCATTTAAGTTCAGCATAATAACCCCTCCATTCCCACGATTCGAGCCAAAGATGTAGGCGAAACCTTGGCTGTCGCAAAAACAGGTATGCGCCGAAGTCCAAGTTTGACCTGCCGGTCCCGTGTAAACCGATACAGGTAAGTTGGTTGATTGCGGTAGCGGCGATAAGTCAATGATCAACAAACCGTCATTGGCTTCGGTCGTAATGTAGGCATGGTCTCCATATACACAAGGGTCCCTCCAAATGGATTCCGAACCTGGATACCAAAACACTTCAACCGGTGATGTTGGGTTGGTGATGTCAACAATCGATGTCCCTTTGCTCGTTCCTACGATGGCATATTCGTTGCCTAATTCATCTTCATAGCCCCACACATCGTTCAAATTTGCACCGTGCAATTGTTGATAATTGATGTGCGACAACGAGTCAACGTTGAGTTGAGCGTTAAGATACCACGACGTGGTAAGAACATAAGCGATCAAAAGTACTTTTTTCATGTCTAACCCTCTAGCTCCACTAAGGTATCAACTTCTGTCGAAAGGAAACCTTATTACGTGTTATTGTTTGATGATTTTTTTAGCATACACCTGCTTTTCCGTAAGCACTTTAGCCACATAGGTCCCTACAGGTAGACCTTTCAGATCCAAAGTAACGCTGGCAAAAGACTCGGCAGCCTCCATCGGAGATTCTATCCAAAGTTTTCCCATGATATCGAAAAGCTGAAGGGTGGCTTTATGGCCAACAAAACCTGAAATTTCCACGGTCGCTTCTTGTTGTGCTGGATTTGGAAAAACAGCAATTTCATGGTCGAGTTTAGCCTCTTCCAAACCTACGCCAAAACCAACGGAAAAATCGTAGCGGTGATAATGGCCAAAATCGCCCGGAAAAAGCTCGATATAACTCCCTCCGACATAGCGTAAGCGCATTTGACCGTTGGTTTCTCCTTCCACCTGAGCGGAATACCAAAACGACAAGCCGTCGTGGTCCGAATCTTCGATTATTACGCTGTAACAACCGGGGGATAAGTCAAAGGTATCCTTATACTGCGTTTGATTGGTTAACTGGTCTCGTTCAAAAAGTACATTTCCGCTTCCGTCCATGAGCTTGTAGGAATTTTCAATGGCCTTGTTGTTGGTAGAGAGCCAGATGAAAAACGGTCCGTTGATTACTTCCGGTGCATCAAATTTTACCTGCTTTACACTGTTCTGAAGGTATTCGTCGTTACCAAAGGTTCCGTTAACATTACTTACATAGGCTGTAAAGGTATCCGTTGAATCCAAATCCATCCAAAAGCCTACATCGTTGACAGGAATCTCTACTACCTGCTCCTCAAGAAAACCAAGATTCCCAGTCCAATTCAATTGAATCTCATTGCCGTAGGTAATCCAGCAACGGATAAAGCAAGAAGTAAGGGGATTTGAACCGGTATTTTTTAGCACAACTCTTGGGTTAGAGCATGTTGGATTGAACTTGCTGTAATATTCCCAATTGTTCGGATTTAGAACATCAGCAATGGCAGCGTCGTTTTGAAAGTTGGGTGCAGAATAGGAAATCAAATCGAAGGCCCCAATGTAGTTGCCCCCCGCTTGACCGGGGTCTCCAGCGGGCACTGAGTTTACGGTGTAATCCAACGAAACGGTATCGCCTGGCTGAACGAAAGGGGTTAACTCAAAGTCAAAATCTTTCACTCGATCACCGGGGCACCACCCTTCTCGGGCGTAAGGCCAAGTGCCTCCCTGTCCAATGTTGGGATTGTCGCCGCATTCTGTTCCCTGCCAAATATTCCAATTAAAGCGAGGAATACCGTTTACGGATATTCCATGATCGTTGGGAACCCACTCGCAACAAGCAAAATTTCCTACCTGCCCGTGTCCTGACATACGCGTTTTTACCTTAAACATTTCCGAGGAGTCGGACAAGACAACAGGTTTGCTCTGAAGAACGGCATCGTTCGCCATCTGCCCGAAATTGTACGAACGCCAATCTGCCCAAATCGGTTCTCGCTTGTGCACATCCCGAGGCGGGACTCCTTTAATGAAAGCGAATTTCAAATCCAATAACTCTTGCGTGTTATGCGCCGCTAAATCCACCAAACCGTGCAAGTAATGTTGGTAATCGGTAACATCGTAAATCCAACAGAAACCGTTTGGACCTAAATCAAAATTGATTCCATACGGAGTAATGTATCGAGCGATTTCAACGTCCTTGATGATTTCATAAGGCTGCTCATAACACACCACGGTGTCATTGATGAGTTGCTGCCCGTAAACCACCGCAACGGTGTTCTGGACCCCACCCGTCGCACTAAACTCATACACCAATGGTGCTGTCGTATATCGGAAGGAGTTCACGATTTCAAAGTGTCGGTTCACCGGAGCCATCTCAAAAATTACCGTTGGTTCCATGGACTTTTGCTCCAAAATATTCTGGGTTTGTACTGCGCCTGCCACAATCCCTTGACCAAAGGCAACAACCGGACGTTCGTTCACAGATTGTATCCCTGCAAGCGGCGCGGCACTTTTGATCATGCTTCCTGTAATGGGATCGAACCCATCGCTCAACATCAACTTGTAGTCGTTCGGAGAACGGTCGTCGGCGTAATGTTCATTATCGAAATCATAGTACACCATCAACGCGTTGTAGTTCGGATGGCTATTATTAATTTTCGTCTTGTAGTTCGCTAAAATGGTGGCAGAATCCAAGGCTGTTTTAAAGACCCGGAATTCGTCTAACTGGCCTTTCCATTTTAATCCATAATCGCGATTCGCGCCCAAAATAAACCGATGGATATATCCGACCGTCCGATTCAAATTGTTACCTGAGTGCCAAGTATGACCGTTTCTGTAGATGAACATTTGTCCGGTGCTTTGCTTTTTAACAAAAGCCCAATGGTTCCAGTTGTTATCAATTTCTGCAGCATTCATCGGTTTATTGATGCGATCGTAGCCGGTTTGATTGCCCGCATCCCAATAGACGTTGTTATTGCTCCACGGCATGTGAATGTTCAAGATTCGGTTATTCAAAGTATCGTATGCTTCCAGGAGGGTGGTATTGGTTCCGATGTTGGCATCGCCCTTGGCCCAAAATTCAATGGTCAAATTGCCGTTTATCAAGGTATCGGAAAGTTCCAACATCGAATAATTGGTTCCGTCGAATTGCATGACACCGTTGCTTCCCTCAAAATACAAACTCGTTGCCGTCGGAGCGTTTTCTGCATCGAAAGAAGCTTGACTTTGAAAGGGTGCATCTTGGTCAAAGGTGCATTGAACTATAATATTTTGGACGCCATCCCAAGTGAAAGGTTGATAAAACAAAAAGCGATTGGCCCCCATTTGTAGGCTTCCAGCCGCAATATTTCGGTTGTATACTTCGGTAAAACCACCGGATGCTAAAGCAGTTAACGAAGCGAGGCTGGTTGCCTTAAGCGCAATTTTCGGAAACGGAAGACCTTCGTTCAAACCCATGTTGCTCACAAAGAGGGTTAGGGATTGTAAGTCGCCTGGTTGAACGCCTGCAGCTAGCAGTTCTTGTGCCGTTACAACGAATTGATAGATACCGCCATAGCTTTGCGTATGAAAGGGAAGTTGGGTTGTGGCGTTGCCAGCATTCAACACAAAATCTTGCAATGATTCGCCCGATCGATACGACTGCGCGTGTTCTTGAACATGGAACCACTGCGCAGCTGCTTGTGCTGTGTTGTAGGGAATAATTACCGGTGTAGCAAAATTAGCCAAGTATTTCCCGGATTCCCTTTTAACAGAATCAAAATCACCGGTGTGGTCGAAAACGCGGGTGTAAGTTAGGTAATCCCATTCCCCACAATCGTATTGATCCCAAGTGGTCAGAGGACTGCATTTTAGCTTGTAATACATCAACACTTTTTCAAAGCGCAGAGTATCCAAGGAGGCGGGAAACAGAAATTGATCGTGGCGGTTAGTGATGGAGTCAAAGGTGAAGGTTTGAACCCATGTGGTATCTTGAGCGTTTAGTACGCAAACGCTCACCATAAAGAAACACGTGAAAGCAAAATGGCGCACTGTTCAATCTTTTAACAAAAATACAATACTTCTTCAGAGAAGCGTAACCTATGACAAAATTTCCGCTAATTAGGATTGGCACGAGTATTGAACCTAGCTTTAGCAACGTGCAGAAAAAAAATGATGAACCGTGGTACTGCGCAATTTCATCGATGCTTTCTGCCAATTTGACAAATAATCTTATGGAAGAACATTTATCCTCTTTTCCCTTTTTCGCCCCCATGGATACCGACTCGGAATTCATACCATTAATTACAGCCGAGGAAGAGGAATCCGTGAACCGACAGGCATTCCCCGAAGAGTTACCCATTCTACCCTTACGTAACAACGTCCTTTTTCCAGGAGTGGTGATCCCAATCACGGTTGGACGAGACAAATCCATAAAATTGATTCAGGACTCCAACAAAGGCAATAAAATTATCGGGGTGGTTTCTCAAAAAAACCAAGAGCAAGAATCCCCCGATTTCAGCGATTTAAACAATGTTGGTACGGTGGCGGAAATTGTGCGTTTGTTGAAAATGCCCGATGGAAGTTCTACGGTAATCATTCAAGGGAAACGCCGCTTTGAAATCCTGAGTCCTTTGCAAACCGAGCCTTATATGAAAGCCAGGGTCAACATCTTGAAAGAAACTCCTATTGATAAAAAAGATAAGGAATTTAAGGTAATGATTAATACCGTAAAAGACTTGGCACTTCAAATCATACGCGACAGCCCCAACATCCCTTCCGAAGCACAATTTGCCATTGGTAACATCGATAGTCCTACTTTTCTAGTCAATTTTATTTCTTCCAACATGAATGCGGACGTTGCGAAGAAACAAGAGATGCTTGAAGAAATGGATATGAAAAAGCGGGTGGTTTTGGTGATGGAACACTTGACCCTCGAAGCACAAATGCTGGAAATGCGCAACGAAATCCACAATAAAGTCAAACGCGATTTAGACCGTCAACAGCGGGAATACTTTTTACACCAGCAAATGCGCACCATTCAGGATGAGCTCGGCGACAATCCACAAGACCAGGATGTTGCAGAATTCCGAGAGCGAGCGGAGAGCAAGAAATGGAATGAAAAAGTTCAGAAAGCCTTTTACAAAGAGCTGGATAAATTGCAGCGCATGAATCCTCAAGGAGCCGAGTACACGGTCCAAATGAATTTTCTCGATGTGTTACTTGACCTTCCGTGGAACCAATTTACCAAAGATAACCTCGACCTAAACCGCGCAAAAAAGATCCTTGAACGCGACCATTCCGGGCTGGAAAAAGTCAAGGAGCGCATCCTAGAATACCTCGCAGTGCTCAAAATTCGGGGGAATATGAAATCTCCAATTCTGTGTTTTTACGGCCCTCCTGGAGTTGGAAAAACCTCATTAGGAAAATCCATCGCCGAAGCCTTGGGAAGAAAATACGTTAGGATGTCTTTGGGGGGGCTTCATGACGAAGCCGAAATTCGCGGTCATCGTAAAACCTACATCGGAGCCATGCCGGGAAGGGTGATGCAAAACTTACGAAAAGCAGAATCTGCCAATCCGGTATTTGTGCTTGATGAAATTGACAAATTGGGAAGAAGCCATCACGGAGATCCTTCCTCTGCCCTTTTGGAGGTCCTCGATCCGGAGCAAAATTTCGGTTTTTACGATAATTACGTAGAGAATGAATTCGACCTCTCGAAGGTGCTTTTCATTGCGACCGCCAACAGCTTAGGCGATATTCAGGGCCCCTTGCGCGACCGAATGGAGATCATCGAGGTAAACGGATATACCGTAGAAGAAAAAATCGAGATCGGAAAAAAGCATCTTATTCCCAAACAGCTCAAAGAACATGGTATTTCAAGCCAACAATTTTCAATCGACAAGGATGCTTTGGAACAGGTGATTGTTTCCTACACCAGCGAGTCGGGAGTGCGAGGTCTTGAAAAACAAATTGCCAAATTGGTCCGTTCGCGAGCAAAGCAGATTGCGAATGACGAAAAATACACGACCAACGTAAGCACAAATGATATTTTTTCATACCTGGGTGCCGGAAGAAACCCGTCAAAAAGCCTGAACAACGAGGTTGCTGGCGTGGTTACAGGACTTGCATGGACCTCCGTGGGCGGCGATGTCTTGTTTATTGAGTCTTCCATCTCGGAAGGAAGTGGAAAATTAACCTTAACGGGAAATCTTGGGGAGGTCATGAAAGAAAGCGCAACCATTGCGTTAGCCTTCCTCAAGTCTCACAGCAAATGGCTTGAACTTTCGCCGGGCGTTTTTAATGCTTACGATGTTCACCTGCACGTTCCGGAAGGAGCAACCCCTAAAGATGGACCGAGTGCAGGAATCACCATGCTGACCTCACTTGCATCGCTATTCACCCAACGAAAGGTTAAAAAACACCTGGCGATGACCGGAGAAATTACCTTACGTGGCGATGTTTTGCCCGTTGGAGGCATTAAAGAAAAACTCCTGGCGGCAAAACGTTCAGGCATTAAAGAAATCATTATGAGCCATAAGAACAAGCAGGACGTTGACGAAATTGAGGCACGCTACCTCAAAGACCTTAAAATCCACTATGTAGATACCATGAAGAATGTGCTGGACCTTGCCCTGCTGGAAGAAAAGGTCAAGGAGCCTTTGGAAATTTCACGGAAGAACTAATCCCACTCCTCGGAATCGTTTTCCTTGAGGAGTTTGTGCCAGTTTTCATCGGGATCTAAGCGGTCTTTAAGAATTTCAGTGTATTCTTCCGAACTCATCGTGTAGCGCTCCACCTCGGTGCCGGTGTACGTTTCAATCGCATCCAACAGAGCAATTTCGTCGGTACTGCAAAAACTCAAGGCTTGTCCTCGCCGATTTCCCCGTCCGGTTCTTCCGCAGCGGTGCACGTAGTTCTCGGGATTATCAGGCAAATCGTAGTTGATCACGTATTCCACCTCGGGAATATCGATCCCCCTGCAGGCAACGTCGGTGGTCACGAGGATTTTATTTTCTCCTTGACGGAAACGTTGAAGGGTCACGAAACGTTCCTCTTGGGCCTTACCCCCGTGTAAAATTTCCACCTTCAACCCCACC
>Ga0163212_1000242_pt1 | contig 23070 bp, 22 predicted proteins | sample Malawi_45m_30L_FD_113532 | JGI IMG/M metagenome (GOLD analysis project Ga0163212, IMG submission 113532) | Freshwater microbial communities from Lake Malawi, Central Region, Malawi to study Microbial Dark Matter (Phase II) - Malawi_45m_30L | ecosystem: Environmental > Aquatic > Freshwater > Lake...
GCCTTAGAGGCTGCTGAAGTCGCTGTAGCAGGAGTAGCCGGAAGATTCCGAAGGTCCAGACCCTGAGCAGTCCAAAAGTTAGTAGAAGTGCTTGTGTCTTTTGGGAGGTACTGACCCCCGGTTGTCACTAGTGTGCTTTGTTCCTTTGCTTCTTGGACCAAGTGAATCATGGCTTTGAGGGCCAAGTTCAGTTGTTCAGCGTTCAGCACTTCGGTGTTGAAAAACTCAAGAACATTGTCCTTAAAAGTGGACAATTTGTTTGGAGTAACTCGTTGAATTCTGATTGCTGACCCAGCCACAATAGTCGAGTTACTAGCAATAGTGACTACAGCAGAGGACGAAATAGGAAGTTCATTTAGAATCCAATATGGATCGCCAAACTTACTGGGAGATCCGTAAGGAATCTTTGCGTTGTTTACATAGACCTCAAGAAAGTCACGGTCGATGTACCCATCAATTCCCCCATTAGCATCGAACACCTTATAGGTGTGGTTGCTATTTGGGCCGGGGGCCACATACTCGACATAACTGTTGGGCATTTTTTAGGTCCTTAGATTCAGTTTGATGTGCGTGGCTGCTGCTTACTGAGGTTGTACTCCTCGGCAATCTCCTGCTCACCAATGTTCAGGTACTGCTTGAGGAGCGGAAAGTTCTGCCCCGGGATCAGGCTGCGGCCTGCATGGAGCGTCTTGGTGGTAAACTCTCGGCGTATATCCAGATCCAATGGCTTGCCAATCAAGGCCCCACGGGCATCGTTTAGGACAGTACCGATATTTCGCAACTGGGTCTCACCGGGGAAGCCGTACCAGTCCAGCCCAGAGTACCTATAGGGGGCAAAGAGCGGATCCTTGCTACCTAGGCCCCACATAGCGTCCCCGGCCTTGGTCAGCAGGAACATCTCAGACGGCCCTGCAATGGCCCCACGGACAAAGCCCTCGACAGACAACAACTCTTCCATCTTCCGGGCCTTTTCGTAGTTCCTAGCCTTCTTATATGACCACCAGTCTGCGTAGTTACGGCCATATCCAATCAGGCCAGCAAGGACCATCGTAGCGGTCACTTCCTTGGCCACTTGAAGACCACCACCGCCCTTGACACGGCCAGCATTCTGGATCAGGAAGTTGTCGATACCCTTAAGGTTGAAGGTGCTGAACTGAGTCAACAGACGGCCCCACCAAGTGAAGGCCAACTTGTGGAAGTCACCCCGCGTAGGCACATCCTGAATACGGGTACGAACCATGCGGTCCACCATGACCTTCAGTTCGGCCATCTTGGGTCCAGCCATGTTCTTGATGTTGACCACACGGTCACCCAAGATCCCAGCCCTAGTCTCCGCATTCTCGGCTACCCAAGCAGCCAGAGCCCGATACTGATCAGGTTCAAGACCCAAGGTACGGATGGTTGCATCATCAAAGCCCTTGGTTCCCACCCCACGACCCACCTCATACAGGTGTTGAATGGTTGTGGCAGCAGTCAACTGCTGAGTCATACTGGTGATCGGAGCAAGACCTGAGATGTCAGACATCAGGTTGCTTGCACCTCGGATGGTCTTGGCAAATGGTCCAGAGTACGAGGCATCCCCAAGGGGATCCATGAACACTCGACGCATACGGTCAGTCGATGGGTGGAACCAAGAATCCAAGAATGAGGCAAAGTTCTGACCCTCACGATCAAGGTTCTTGAAGTTGGTCACCATCTCCATGACCACGGGCAACTGACGGATCGTGTTACGAACACCAACAGTACCCACGATACGAGCAATTTCACTAAAGGCTGCAAGACCGAACTGACCACCAGTAGTCAGGTAGCCATACTGCATGAACAACGACATAGCCCGGTCACCAAACTTAGGTGCCCCAGAGTAGATCGGTTCATACCGCAGGGCAGCAATGACCTCGCGCAGGCCCTCTTCTGCTCCCTGTTCAATGGATCCTCCGGTATCCCTAGCGTTGGCAAACATCTCTTCGATGGTGTCAACCTTCAGGGGTTCTTGGATCTCAGTACCGTCATCCAGAACCTTCTTCGGACCCTTGAAGCCGTTAGCAGCCAAGGACTCGTTGTAGGCATTGATCAGCCGACGCTCATTGACTGCCCCCATCACCGAAGTGATATACTTTTTGAATACCTTGGGAAGATCGTCATCAAACAGATCGTCCAGAGCCAACGAGGTCTTCCCATTGCCCAATAGGTCTGTACCCGTGACGATCTCGGTGCTTTCATCCAATAGGATGCGGGAGCGACCAAAGGGAGTCTTGCTGCCCACCTTAGCCTTCAGAGGACCAAGGAGATCACCAAGGGCTTCAACCAGTTCCTGATCCTGAGAACTCATCGGGCGGTTCTCGGTATTCTTGGCGATGGAGATCAGACGATCCGTGAAGGCCACAGCAGCCTGACGAGTATCGCCTTCAAAGACCTCTTCAACCCCATCAATAACGACCTTACGACCGTTCTTGTTGATGGCCTGTTCAATCAGATCCTGAAGAGCCTTGGTTCCTTCTGGACTGACAGCAAGGTCTCGGATCAGATCAAATCGCCACAGACGGGGCATATAGTTACGCACCGCTGACTGAGTAAAGCCCGGGAGACCAGCCTCAAAGGCCAAGTTGTGAACCTTCTGGAAGATCTCTTGGAAGCCCTTGGCGGTGTCATTCACAGCAGCAACAGAGTCATCAAAGACCCCAGAGCGCAACTGCTTGGCCACGCGACGGTTGAAGTCCTGACGAATAGCCTTGTTGCCAAAGGCAAACCGTAGGTTGTCTACCAAGCCCACCGCATCTGCGGGAACATCTGACACCCCACCCCCAGAGGCAAACCGCAAGTATCCGTTACGGTAACCACGCAGGAAAGCAAACATGGAGGCATGAAGGGCCTGAGAGCCTGCCTCAAAGATGGTGTACTTGGCGGCTGCTCCGGTAGCACGACGAGCGTTAAAAGCCATAGAGGCAATCAGACGCACCGCAGGGTTGTTGGACTCCATAGCCCGGGCCGCTTGATTCAACAGAGGAGAGATCAGAGGGATGCGTTCGGTAAGGTAAGCAGTCAACTGCTTTGGAATACCTTCGCCCCAAGTGCCGTTGCCACCAGTTCCCGTTGTGGGTGGCGTAGTTCCTCCTGCTCCACCACTCAAAGCAGGACCACCAGCAGCCCCAGAAACCGCCCTAGCCGCGCTCTTGGCTCCCAACTTGGCCAACACGCTCTCGGGCAGCGTAATGGGCTTCTTGGGCCTAGCGGCTGCACGACCTTGGCTACGGGCAGAGCCCACAGAGACATCCTGAGCCCTACGGTCGATGATCTCAATCACCTTGGCCCGACGAGCATTGGAGTCCAACACAGTACGACCCTTGGCATTGACCCGGGTAGGGGGATTGGCAGCAATGGCTTGTAGTTCGTCAATGACCTCACTAACAACTTGGCGATTCACGGTACCGCCACGGGTACGAATCTCTTCAAGAACCGTAAAGATCAAAGATTGCGGTGCTGCCGGATCTGCGCCATAGCGTCCTGTATTGAAGTACTTCCAAGTCTCGTCGATAAGGTCTTCTCGTTGAGCAAGAGCAACTGCTCTCCCATCTGCCGAACCGATGACTGCCCTAGCACCTTGTGGACGCAACTTTGATGCAACTTCTGGACCAAGTTCTCTACCGAGTTCTGCCCAGAAAACAGAGTTAAATCTAAAGCCAGTACCGCCAGATCGATGGGCAGCAGCCATAGCCCTAAAAATTGCAGAGAAAACTTGGACTGTAGGCTGAACTCCTGTAGCCAAAGATATTTCAAATGCAGCGGCAACAACTGGATTACGCGCAGGCACCCCAGATCGTCGTGCTGCCTGTCCCGCCCCTGCCGCCCTTGGCTGTACTGCTGGAACCGGATTCAGTAGAATAAATTCTGGACCATCAGGACCCATAAAAGTTACGGAGTCGTAACCTCTTTTTTGGGCCTCAGTAATGAGATCGTCCATTGAAGCCGATTGCGGCAGCCCAAGCATTGTCTTTGCTTCTGTCCAAGTTTTAGCGGTCAGTAGTTTTTGTGGTACAAATTCAATAGACCTCTTTGTTCCACCTTCACCAAACGCTTCGGCAAGTTCTTCGACTGGAGTCCAAAAAGTGCCGCCTTGTGTGGCCGATTGTTTGTTGGTAGTTGGCGATTCTCCACGGAACAGTCGGATCGGCTTTGGCGGCTCAAAGAGTTCTTGAGGAAGCGCATCCCATTCTGCCTTAGCCGCAGTAGCAGCCGTATCAATCGCTCCGCTAGTAGCCTCAGCCCCATGAAGTAAGGTCTGATCCACATAAGCCGCAGACTGGAAGGGGAATGGTGTGTAATTGATTGTGTACCCACCCGGAAGTTCCACTTGACGGGTTTGGTACAGGGCTTCAGCAGCAGCCTCAACCTGATCGGCAGCAAAGGTTCGACCAAAGACTGCCCCACCAAGGACTCCCGCTACCCCAGCCGACATGGTCAGGTTGAAGGCTACCTCACCAAAGGACGGGTCATAGTTAGGGTCAATACCCTGCCGAGCAATCTGGTAGACAACCTCTTCCCCAGCCCCAAGAGCAGCCCAACGGGCCGCAAGGCCAGTCCTAGACAGGCTAGCCACGGCTTCCGTGGCGGCTTGGGCCGCAGTCTGAACTCTATTGCGCCCATATACCCGGTAGGCTGCACGGCCAGCCAAGGTGGTCCTAGTGCCCAATCCGGCCAAAGCCAAGGGCTCTGCCAGCATCCCACCAAGGGTCATGGCTCCTAGGTCAGCGACCATACCCGTGGCATAACCCAAGCCTGCGGCTTGTGCTTCGGGGGTGCCACGCTTGACAAACAAGACCCGATCAAGGAACTCATTGTAGGTCCGGGCTCCAAGCACATACTGCCACTTGGCGGGATCAATGGTGTTCAACTTCTCAATGATGCCTGTCCGGTTGTTCCCCATGCTGTGAGAAGCAGGAGAAAGTGGACTGAGGTCATCAATATCAGTTTCAAAGTTCAGAGGATCATTTGATTCTCCACTCAAGTAATCGTAGGCACCTTCTGCGGCCTGAATAGTGGCAGATCCAAGTGCCGTCTGAGCGACCCCTGACAAGTAGCGATCAATGTACGACTCGGTGATCTCAAGGATGTCCGGGTCATACACCGGAGCCTCCGCAAGAGCCTGCCGTTCAGCAGCAAGTTCTTCAGGAGTCTTGGCAAGGATTGGACTGGAAAAATAAAAGTCTGGCATGGTTTATAGTCCGCTTCCAACCTTATCACGCCACAACCAACCCTGCGCTTCTTGCCGAGTTTTAAACCGAAGGACGCTATTGGGGGATGTCGGTCTACGCAGCATGATCGCCCTGTCCAACGCCGCCTCAAAGACCTTGCGACCTTCAGGCGTTGCCGGAGAAGTAATGTCATTGATGGTGTAGTACTTGTCGATTACAGGCTGGCCCCGTTCTCGGACACCAAAGATGGCTTCACCAGCCCCCGGGGGCGAAAGGACAACCAAGGTAGCGTTGGGGTTCTTGGGGAAGTTAACATTCAGCCAAGCCTCAACATAGTCTTCGTTCTTGTATGGACCCAAGGCTGACCTAGGCAGAATACTGCCACGGACGAAGACATGGGTTTCAAGTATCTTGTCCAAGGTTCGGGTTGCCGCAAAACGACCCATCATACCATTTTCCTGAAATTGCTGACTGTATTCACTTCGGAAAACATAGTCGAGATAGGGAATCGCATCGGGATCCAACTGCCCATTACCAGACGCTGCGACTGCGTTGTGCAAGTCCGTTACGACTCCTTCAATTTGCTCTTTCGTTTGTTTGTTGTTTCCATAAATGTCCATCCAACCCAAAGGATTTTGCAAATCAATTGGAGTACCAAAGGGGGCATTCAGCGACATCCGCTGCGAAATATCCTGAGCGACAGCCTTAATGTTTTCTCCCTTACGAACCCGCAGCACAGCATAATCCATCATCTGGGTCAGGGCTTTACCGTTATCGCCCGTAGGCATGATTGCGCTGATGCTTTGGTTGTTTTCCTGAGCAAACTTGTAAGCCATAATGAACTGCTCGGTGGCAGGCATGGGCTGATTAGTTTCAACAACCTGTGGGTTCAACTCTTGCAGAACATCCTTATACAACTGGTCTAGGCGGCTAGGATCATCGAATCGTGCAGCCACGGACATCTGCATAGCCAGACCCTTGTAACGCATTTGCGCCTTATACTTAGCAACTTCTTCGTTGTCACTAGGATCCGGGGCAAACCCTGCTGTCCATTGATCGATAGAATCCTGAAGTTTCTGAGAAGCCCGAAGACGGTACTCCTTGTACTTAGTCTCGGTAGACACCATGCCCAGAGTTCTGGTGGCAAACTGATCGATCTGGGTAGCGTACTTGCCAAAGTCTGGGATGCTAGAGTCATTCGGAGCAGCAGCCTTTGTGAGAGCCGTCTGCATATCAGGGAGGATTCCATCACCATTGCCTGTACCGTTCCACAGGACATTGGTGGCCGCGATTGCAGCGTTGAGTTGTCGAGTTTCTTCTGCATCGTCAAACACACGGTCAAACACTCCTACTGCGCGGAAGAACTGCTCTGGTGGTAGGTTGAGGTCTACAATCTTCTTAAGCAACGCTGCTCGGTCTGGGTTAGTCTGGGCTTCGTTCATAACAGAATAAACTGCGTTAGATTGAGCCTCTTGAAATGCCTTTTCCTGTTGAGCCTTGGCGCGGTTGTAGTCCCCTTCGTACCGCGTAAGCAAGCCATCAATTCCCTTGGCTCCGGTGTACCTTGAGCCTATTTCCCGGACTTTTGCTAAACCCTCCTCGTAAGACAAATATCCGCCAAGGACTTGAGGAAGAATTTCTTTATCCATAACCTCAGTAACCCGACCAAACTCAGCATTTGTAAGTCGATCTGAGTTTTGTCTCATTTCTGGAAGAGCGCGTAGATACGCATTAGCAACTTCCTTGGACTGAATAAGTTTACCAGTTCCTCCTCTAAGGTTTGCAAGAAGGAACATAGCCGCCATAGGATTGTCACCTGATTTCATTTCTTCAAGCAAGGTATTAGCAACAGCCATATTTACTTGATGACTCGGCGCACCGCTAAGAGCAAACTCATCCAACTTCTTCTGAGCCGCGTTAAGTATATCCCGTGTTGGTTGCCCACCGGGAACGGGCGTTTGTTGGTTGGAGTTCTCCAGCATCGCGTTCAGGTGTACCTTCATTTCGCCGTAGAGCGCGCTCTGATCTTCCAAATCCTTCATGGATAGCCTTCCCCTAGTCTTCATTGCTACGGCTTCAATCTCGGCCATCCTATCCTCAAGTTCTTCTACCTTTTTCGACGCTTCGTCATACTTTCGACGGCGTTCAGCGTTGGCCTCATCCTCTGGTGGGGTCTCCGCTACTTCAAACGGAACAGGCAATGAGGCCAAATCGTCTACAGCCAGAATGACCGCAGCAGAAGCACCATCAAAGATCTTCTTATTGTTATGCTCAATGACCCGTTGTTCATGCTTGACTTGCATTGCCCCAACAAAGGGATTGAACGACTCATAGAACGAGCGGCTCATGTACGAGGCATCGCCAATGAACTGGTTTACATTCTGGGTGTACTGGTAGGCAAAGGCATCGAAGCCCCGGGGGTCATCAAGGAAGTTGGGGTCTTCTTGGATCTTCTTTTCCAACAGGGTCTCAAAGTTAGCCCGGGCCTTCATCCCCTCCATAGCCCCGCTAGCCTTCTGGGCACCAATGGCAAACCACGGGTTCTCCGTGGGCTTGATCTGACCTTCTGAAACCAGTTGCTGATAAGAGCGACGGCTCTGGTTGACCAGATCCTGACCCTTCAGAATCTCTTCTTCGTTGGACTGCTGCTTCAAGGCTCCTGCAAGTTTGGCCGCGCTGACTGACAGGTTACTAAAGGCATCAGCAAACTGTAGAGCATTCTGGACTGCCTGTTGGTCGTACAGTTCTGCTGCTACAGCATTCTGGTTGGGAGCAACAAAGGTGCTGACGGGACGAGCCGTGACATCAAGAGAAGGTCGTGATTTAGCCATTAGGGTTGTCCGCGAAGACCGGGAATAGTAGAACCTAGACCCGGAGGTCGAGGAGGGGTTGTGGTCTGATTAGCCTGAGCCGCCACGCCACTAGGACTTCGGTACGAATTCAGGGCACCATAGGTACTGATACCCGTAGTGATACCATTGATCAGCGGGAGCCATGGGCTCGGGTTAGCCGCAGGAGGCAGCGGAGCAGGGTAGCCACCATTGATGGCACTCTGACCCCGGGCATAGATCGCTTCGATCTCCACGCCCATCTGAGTCCGCATATTGCTGATGTTACGGGCAGCGGCTGATTCATACTCCATGACCTCACGGTCAAACTGGGCATGGAGCAGATCGACGCTACGACCTTCTACGCCTGCTGAAGCCGCGACCGTGCTGTAGGTAGCCTTGGACTCCCGGGCGTTCCTAGAGATCCCCTCTAGTTCTTGACGAACCGCTAGTTGTCGCTCCGTATTCTGACGAACAATTTGGTCAACTTGGGAACCGACATCCTGAATCACCGCCTCAGCGTTCTGGACATACTGCTTGTTTCCTGCAACACCAAGACGGGCTCGGTAAGAGTTCTGTTCCTTAGCGGCTTTGTTCTGTGCATCCGCCTGAGCAGCAGCAGATGCGGCACCGATTGCTACTGAAGCAATGATGCCACCAGTTGGATCACACATGACTTACCCTCACAAACTCTATGAATGGAAGAGAGAGAACCCCGTGTTCGGGGACTACTCGGACAAATTTAAAACCAAGCCACTCCAGCCATCTAATGTGGACTGTGTTGCGTTGGTCAATCAGGTTGTACAGAATTGGACTGCGGGTCTGCAAGTAGTCGCACCACTTACGAGACTTGCGAAGAAAATCCATTCGATACTTGTACAGTTCATTGGACCCAAGCATCCAGACCATGGAGCAGATACCCTCGGTACGGTACCCAAACATGGCCAAGGGTAGATGGCTCGTATATGATACGATTGTGAAGCACTCCGTGGAGTGATCCAAGGCGTACTCCAAGGCCCTAGCCGGGGATCGCCCACTACAGGCAAAGACCTCATCGATGTCTGCCTGCCGCATATCTTGGGCAATTACAGGGATGTCACAGTATCGGGTCCAGCGGACATCAACTAGCATTTGAATTCAGGATATCACATACTGCTGGATCGTGTAGTAAACTCAGCCTCAATTTCACCAGACAAGATCTTGCAGGGCAAGAACGAAGTGCTGATGATTGAGATCGTGATGTTGTCGTTCTTGCTGAAGATGGGTACACGGAACTGACCAGTCTTCAAGAAAGCCTCCCCGACAAGGCTAGAGCCTAGGATATCCCCGGCAAACTCGTACTCGTAGGAGGCACCATCAGGGGTTTCCGTGGTGACCTTGAAGTACCCAGTCTCAGCGAACTGGAGAATCATGTTATGGATCTGGTATCGACCACCCAACAGCGCAGGCATATTCTGGCCACGCTTCAGGTACTGAGTCGAGAAGGTGTACTTCATTTCATACGGGGCCCCAAACCACAGGTCCTCATCTGAGTAATTACCAGATAGGACAACAGTCCCGGCGGTATTGTTCCCACCAGTATTGGCTCCCTCAATGAGAACAGCCGCAGTACCTGAGACAATGGGAATGGAGTTGCCTTCGTCGTTGACAACCTTACTGATCCCTGCCGCGTAATCCATGGGATACGGAAGCGTAAAGGTTGTTTGGTTCGTTCCGCTACCCACATAGGTCCCACCAGTCAGTCTGGTACGGAAGTCCAAATGGGTCATCCAGTCGTTGATGGGGCTGTCGTTAAGGCCAGAACCCATGCGGACCTTGACTAGGACTGGAATGAAAGAGTTAGCCAGAGGAGGAATCAGTCCTGTCTTACGGCGTACCGACAGAGCCACATACATATCCGACTCCACAAACCCTACCCAAATGGGTTCAGCAGAAGCCGATCCATGGGCATCCTGATCTACAAAGATCTTGGAGGAGTCAGAGAAGTCCCATTCAACCCACGCCGACTGGGCTCGTTCGTTGTTGATCGCAAGGTACCGATAGATATACAACTTGCGGTTGGCAATGACGGCCACGATATTATCGTGCGTTGAAGCCGCCAAAGATCCCGGCGATCCGGCGATGTACCGGGAGACATTAGTAGTCAGATCATTAGCGAGGTATGAGCCATCAAGCGCAGGCTGTGGCACCAATTCTCGCATACCCACATAGCCACCGTTGTTGTAGGTAAAGAAAATTGAGTTGGCTGAAGGCACCGGGCGGCACAGGTTGGCTTGATTCTCATAGTCAGCCGCAGGAGTAATCGACACATTCTTAGGAGTAAAGGTCTCCCCAGTACGCAGAACCGATTGGTTCGTTGGGGTCCACAAGATCAGATCCCGGTTGAACGGAATCGCAGCGTGGATGACGCCTGACTTGGAAGATGACGCGGCGATATCAATCGAATCTGTATCCAAGAGATCTAGGACGGTAGTTCTGAAGAAGTTAAAGAACTGCCCCGTTTCTGAGAAGATGATGTTCTCCCCAGAGATAGCCCCAAGGCGACCTTGGAAGTACACAAGACCATTTATCTTTGGTCCTGTTGAGTAGTAAGTACTGCCGATAAAGGAGGGTGTTGGATTGGTGTCTTCATCCCCAACCAAGCGGTCAGCCCACAAGTAACTAGCAGCGTTTGGAACACCAGTAGCGGCTGCACCGTCAGCAGTCTTAACAACAAAGCCACCAGTATCGGTTCTGATGACCAGAATAGGCATGGTTGATGGACTGAGTTTGTACTTGAGTCCCGGAGCCACGGTTTCGACCCAAACGCCCCGTGAGAAGTCCCCGTCTTCTGCTTCAAACTTGACCCAGTAATCATCATAGGATGATTCGGGAACACCAGCCACTTTGACCATGTAGCCGTGGGGTGCCGTTGGGGGGAGATCCTCAAAGCGTTCTACCGTATCCCGAATAACCACAAGACCGTCACCCGCAAAGTCATCCTCAACAGCGATATCAAAGTTTAGTGGAGTAGTGGTTCGGGCTTTGATCCAGATAACACCATCACGGACACGGGTGTTACTGAAGCGGTCTGTCTCAAAGGGAGCAGTAGCGGCACCACTTGCCGGGTCGGTGAAGTTGCCATCGATACCATCCCTAGGCCCGATGTAGCCAGAACCACGCCCGTTAACCAGACTCTCAGCGGTGTGATTGGTACCAATCTCGCCACTACTGTCGGCTTTGATACGAACCTGTGCGCCATTAACGCCGTTGTTATTGGGGATATGAAGTAGTACACCAGTATCCGTGCCAGTATCCCCGGGACCCTGAACGGACAGGGGCTGCTCCAGACCGACAAAGTCGGTAACCAAGCGCACATCACTTACTCTGTTGTTGGCCCCGGCATAAGTGATATAGGCTTGAGGATATACATCAGCCTTCACACCTTTGGAATAAGTGAGTTGCACAGGACCATATACCGCTCCAGCGGTAGTTCCGTTACTTGTTCCATCAACCGCAACCGCAACAGATCGCGTGGTGTGCTTATATGTGTACACCCGGTTATCGCTACTAGTCAGAATGATGGTGTGTTCACGCCCAAAGTTGGCCTGCTTGATCCATACCAAAGCGTTCTGATTGTAATTGCTGGGATTCTGCGCCGCGGTGTCGTTGGTATACAGGGGTTGCGTCTTAGCGTTAGCGACAAAAGTAACATCACCAATGGTAACCGCTGAACGCTGTGCCGGAGAATCAACAGCACCGAACAAACTGTTAGGCGATGTATACAAACTCTTAGGGGTGTTCTTAATCAGATCATGGATGCCGTAGCGACCAGTCTTGTCGATATACAACAGGTACTTTTCCTGTTCATCGCGCTCAATCAAGTGGAAGAACAGCGAATCAGTAGGATCGTCAAACCAAAACTTGGTTGCTTGGTTGCCCGTTGGGGTGGTACCCGGAACCCCACGATACAACTGGGTAACATATTCAGCCGGGGGACGCTTGATCAAGCCCTCAACAGGCGAGGGGATAGCATTAACAATCTCTTCCGCTTCGTTGTTCTTGCGAATAGCAGCAGGCTGTTGGCTCACGCCACCAATGAAGTTTGGAATCGAAGTGTTAATCAGCGGCATCAGTTAACCCAGTAAGAACCACGACGAATGAAGGTACGAGCCACATCATACGACTGGAAGATGCTGTAGTCACCCGTATCTGTCTCAAACTCCTGCAACCGAGCAAGGGCTTGAACCTCGTCCATCTGGGTGAAACCGTGGATCTTCTCTGAGCCTACAACGCGGTCTTGGAAAATCCTAGCAGCCCGAATGAAGATGTATCGACGGGCTTCTTCAGGCAGTTGGTCGAAGTCAATCAAGACCACATACATGACCTTGACGGGGGCCCCGAACACATACGAGTTGTCCTGTAGGTTGTACAACAGGTTGGCATTGACCGTGGTGTTGTACCGCACAGTCACATCATATTCGGTGTTGGCTGCATCCATATCAACCCGCGTAATGGAGTCAGCGACATAGATATAGCCAGTACTGGAATCAGGAGTCCATTCGACATCCCGTTCAGTATTGAAGTGCCACCCATAAGACAGCACTTCCCGAGTGACTTCATCAAGGATGTTGTTGGCAATCTGAGCATCAGCCCTTGGAGCAGTCGTAGACGAAACCGGAGTTTCACCGATGACGCTCAACATGGTGTTGATGGCCTGAAGCCTAGTGGTCTTGGTAAGTGGCATAATTGTTCCTCAAACAAAAGAGGGGATGGAACCCAACTAAGGGAACCATCCCCCCTTTCAACTCACAAACTCAAATTACGGCGTAGCCGAAGTCAGTTCGTAGCAGCACTCATTGCGGAGAACCGAGTGGCCCATCGCGTACTTGGCAAGCATCAGGGTGCCCATGCGCTCCATGATGTACTCGCTTTCGACGCTCAGGTCCATCAACTTCACGGTGGCAAGACCTTCGCGCTGGAAGACAATACCACAGGTCGTGCTGAAGTTGGCACCAGAGTAACCAGTACCAGCCGAACCACCCGGGTCGTTCTTGATGGCCGAACTACCAAAGAGCGGGAAGTTCGCCGCCGCAGTTTCGTTCGCGCTCGGAAGGTGGTTGCTCTTCAGAATGCGAATGCCAGCGACCGACATGATCATACCGCTAGAGATGCTACCGTTACCTTCATTGCCGAAGTCACGGTTGATCGCATCCGAAGTGTCGTTCACCAACTTGTAGTACTTGGACGGGGTTACGATGGCAAACCGATCATTCGACGGAACATTCTTTTCGTCCATCTTCTGAGCAATCGCGAACAGTCCGTCAACAAGGTTGTCACCCGTCGAACCAGCATCCTGCTGAGAACCAAGGTATGCAGCAGCGGTACCACCAAAGCGATCCGTAGTATTACGGGCACCAAGGATGGTCGTGCGGATGAGATGCTTATCAGCGGTGTACGCAAGGGCACGACCGATTTCCGTCGAATAAATCGAACGGACATCGTAGTGGTTCTTCATCTCATCAATGTCGGCAACAAACACCGACGAAACAAGCACATCATCAATGAAGACAACCTTCTCGTTGTGGTTGAACTTGTTGAGATACTTAGAGCCTTCGGGATTACCGCCGTCACCAGTAGAGAGCAGGCTTTCACCCGGGGTGTGGTAATTAGCACCAGCAACGCCCGTGACCGGGAACTGGGCCGACTTACCGCTGGAAATAGTGCGAACGCGGTGCAGCGGCATCATCACATTGTTTTCTTCAAACGAAGTGACGATTTCACCGCTAAACACCTTGAGGAACAGGGCATCGACATCAGTCGATCCTGCAACGCTAGACAGACCAAGCCGCGAGGGCTGGCTATTAATAATTCCCATGACTAAAAATCCTGATTACGAGACACGATAGATGGTTGTGTTGCCTAGACAGAGGTTGTCCCTCGCAAGGGGCCAGAGTCATCAGCACTTTTCAGGCCCATCCGATAGCCTGAAAATGAATAGAGGCCACCGGAATTAACCGTATGGCCTCAAGTTTGGGATCGCCCCGTGTTGTGGGATGGGGATTAAGGAGCGTCCGCCGGGGTTTCCCCGGGTTCTGATATGTCCGCTGCCCACCAACCCGCAGGGATTTCGACACGATTAGTTGACTTGATCTTCGTTCCGTCCTGCTGAACCACAAAGACATGAGCCTTTACAGGTTCCGCAAGTTGCACCGGAGTCCCGTGAGGGACCAGAAGCACGGAGGTTCCGCACCCGCTGACGAATCCGAGAGCGAATGCCCCCAGCATCAGGATCAGCATCTTTCGCATATGTGTCCTTAGATGCAAAGCGTTCAATGTAGTGAAAGATGGCCGTGACCAGTTGGTACAGCCAGCCCATTACGCAGCCTTGTCGGCATCCTTGGCAAGGATCAGACCAAGACCAGCCGTGACCGCAGCCACAACCGATGCCACATCAAAGACCGTAGCCGGGTCGTTATCAAGCAGAGCGATAACAGCCGAGGACACAGCGGTCAGAATGGTGGCGATACCAAGGACGGTAGTCTTAGGATTCTTCTTCATTAGCGGACTCCTAGGGCATTGCTGAGGGCGACCCTCTGTTCAACATCCTTACGATACGCGGGGTCCTTGGCATATCGGGGATCCTTCATGGCCTGCACGATCTCAGCAACGCTGCGGAAGGCTCCACCAGACGGACCCGTGGTGTCGCCCTGAATCAGGTTGCCACCGGGGTTGCCATTGGTCTGCGTATACCGGGCCCACAGTCCCTGAACAGCCATCTTGATGGTGTTCATGTTGCCGGAGTCCATGATCTGGTTGAAAGCATCAACCTCGTCTTCAGGAAGATTCTCACCAGCCCAGTCAGTCATGGCTGCATACTGGGTGTCGCCACCCACAAGACCCATGACCTGAGTGAAATGACCTTCCATCACGGCCTTCTGACCTTCGACATAGGCCCGAACAATCTGCTCAGGGATGCCCATGTTGGTCGTAATGGCCTGAATGGATTCCTCGCTGAGGTCCCCATTCTGGTAGAACTCAGTCGAGTACTTCTCAAGGTTCTCAAACCCAGCCTTGGGCTGCTCCTTGGAGCCAACCTTCTTCTCCAGTTCCCCATAAGCCTTAGCAAGGTCTTCGGGGTTCTGGAACTTCTCAGGGAGCCAGCCCGGACGATCCACAGGGGTTTCCTGCGGCTGTGCCTGTGCGGTCCCATTCTGCTCTGCAATGGCCTGAGCCAGAGCATCGACTTCACGGTTGCTTTCTGCGGTATCTCGGACAATCGTCACTTGCTGATGATTACTCATTGTTCAAGGGCTCTCTGCTCGGCAACTCGACTAGCACTCTGGACCATAGTCGGAGTGTTCTGCTGAAGCATCTGCTGCTGCATGGCGGCTTGCTGCTCCTGCATAATCTGTTCCTCCGTCTTGACCAGACCCGTCGTATCGATGCCAAGCGAAGCGGCACGACGGTTCATGTACTCACGGAGATCAATGTACTGCTGAAGTCCTTCAGGTCCCAGAATTTGTCCAATTCCCTGCAAATAAATATCCAGTCGGTTCAGGTCATTACCACGACCCAGAGCATCGACCCCAGTAACGATGGCCGGAGTCACGAACTTCTTGTCGATCTTGGGCATCTTCTTAGCCTTGATCAGACGGTCCATAACTCGACTGACTAGCGGCAACTGGAACTCCTGCGACAGCAGGCTGTAGATGCCCCCAAGTTGCCGTTCGATGCTCTGAGTCACCAGACGGATCTCTTCGGCTGTAACGCGCTCTGCGTTTCGGATAGAAGCCTCAGTCAGCATGAAGGCATAACTCAGGCGTTCGTTGATCTGGCCCATGGTCTGCAAAGCCACGCTGAGGTCAGCGGCCTTGGCAACCTGAAGGACAGAGACATCGGCAGCATTGCCTTCGATGATGGCCCCGTTGGGGCTCTGGGCGATCTTCTTGGGCCGAGTGGTGCCAACAGGGTTCACAAGGAACAGGACCTTGGCAGACGCTGCTGCGGCCTCCACGATGCTCTTGCTCAGGCTCTCTAGCGAGACAAGGTCACCATAGTACTGCTCGACATAGGAGCGGCCATAGTCCTCACCATCAACCCGGTTCATACGCAGGGCAAGGAAGGGGTTGCGCTCTGCCGTATAGGTGATCATGCTGTCGGGCAGCATCACACCACCGATTTCCTGATAGACCTCCACCTTGCCTTCCGGCATCATGTGGCAACAGGTGTACAGATCCACGGTGTCTTCATGGCTGCACATACAGGTCTTGGCAATGGCGGCTGCTTCAGGAGGCAGCACGGCAGGAGACACGGTCTCCTTGATCACGATCTTACGAACATGACCCATGGGATCCCGCTTGACCACATAGCGATCAAGACGGATGACTCGCATCGGGCCTTCGTCAGGGAAGTACAGCAGGACATTGCCGCAGACGATCAGTTGCTTCAGGGCCTCAAACAGGGCAACCCGAATGTTCTGAACTTCGATCTCCTTGGCAATCATCCGCTCCATATCGGCCAAGGACTTTTCAGCCTCACCCTTGGCCCGGGGACTCATTCCCTCAAGGGTGGCTGCTGCCTTCGGATCAATGACGAACCGAAAGAACGGAGCATTAGGGGGAAGCAGGGACAGAAGCAGGGCTGACGCTAGGTTATTAACGCCACGCGCACCCGTTGACTGATACGGGGTTACGAACTTCTGTGACCGCTGATCCCCCTCGTCGGGCATCAAGTGAGGCAAGGTGAGCCGTGAGCAGTCTCTGGCCCGTTCAAGGTAGGAATACCGCTGGCCCTCCAAGTGGAGGTACAAAGCCTTGCCTGTTTCTGGCATATTAAATTCCCGGCATATTAGCCGTAGTGCTGCCCATCTGAATCGTCAGACCGCGCTTACCACGACGGCGATACAGAGGGTTACCCTCAGTTGGGGTCTTGGGACGAGCCTGCTTGATTGGGTCGGCCTGAATGACCGGGGTCGGAGCATCAGGGAGTTTGATCTCTGGAGGTGGCGGGGGAGCGGGAACGCTAGGACGGGAGAAGAAGCACATAGTTAGTCCTTGTTACTCAAGATTAAATTGATTGGATTCCTGCTCGTTATAGAGTCTATGAAGGTGCCGAACGACAGCACGGGAACCCGCTTTGAAGAAAATGGAGTCAGAAGACTCACCCAAAGTGGCGCATTGCTCTGGAAACATCTGGTCCAGATAGACGAGAACCTCTTGGGTAATACGCGGTGAAAGCGTAAAAGCCTCCTTAGAAGTGTTGTTATTCATTTTCCTTGCTCGACTGGACATAGGCGTACAGGATCACCACATAGTTGATGATGTCCAGAACGGTGTCCCGCAGGGCCTCGTCCTTGACCTTGAACTCCCCGGTGGTAATGAAGGTACTAAGGCGAGACATCTTGTCCGTCAGGCGGACCATGATCCCAGCCTCAGTCTTACAGATGCCCATGGCCTCACAGCGGGTGAAGTTCAGGAAGGGATGGGTATCGTCCTTGCCCCCGCTGTAGTCGTGGTTCTTACGCTCCGAAAGAGACCGGGCCTCTTCGGTCAGTTCCTTGTGCATTGCCAACAGTCGTGATCGATTCATGGTGTCCATAGTTTGATCTCCTTGGTGTTCCAACAGTACTCGCCATCTCGCAGAATCCTAGCGCACCTAGCCTGAGTCAGGGCGTACTCTTCAGTAAACCCAGACTTCTCGTAGGCACCAACCACTTCGTCCCAAGTTCCGTTCTTCAGGATCTTGGCGGCGGTCACCGGGCCAACACCTTCAAGGCCCGGGTAGCCATCGGTCTTGTCCCCGGTCAGGACCTGTGTAAGAAAAAATACATCTGCTTTCTTAGGGTCGATCTCCACAGGCTGCTCGTCTTTGTCGGGATTCCACAGCCAACCCGGAACGCTATTCAGGTCTTTGTCGGAGGAAACGATGACGGTCTTCCCCATAGTACCGCCAGTCTGAACCAGACCGAGAATATCGTCGCCTTCAAGACGCGGCTCCACCAACACCCGGTACCGATCATGCAGCAGTTCCTTGACGGCTTTGTAACCGCAGGGCTTTCTACAGGCTTTCCGGTGGGACTTGTAATCGGGATAGACCTCCTTGCGGTAGTTCTCTGCTCCCGTAAACGCAATAACTGGGCTCTCTGCATCGATGGTGGCCTTCCATTTGTTGAGGGTGTCTTCACAGATCGCTAGGGCCTCTTGAACATTACCGAACACGACATCGGTGTCCTCATCGAACCTAGCCACATATTCAATCGCAGAGCAGACGGAGTAGATCAGGATGTCTCCGTCCACTAACATATGGTCGAACTTCATTACTCGCCCTCGCTATTCAGGGCTGCTTCCTTGGCGAATGAGATCAGACCAAGAGTGCCGTGCATGGAGCCCTTGGCAGTCAGGGTGTACGAGTCATCCTTGGAGGTCTTGGACTGGAACCCGATGAAGACCATCTCGTCAAAGCGGTTCTTCAGTTCCTTCAGGATCTCGCCCGTACCCATGAATTCAATTGGAGTAGACACTTTTGAGCCTCTTAAGGGTTTTGATGTAGTGTGAACGGATCATCGGATCCTTGGACTGACGAACGAGAAACAAGGCCACAATCTGTGGGTACTTGATCACGGAGTACCGGGCTACAGCCAATAGGTACTTGATAGCCTTGTCTCCGCAGAGGGTCCAGACAAACACCTCGCCACCCTTCTCGCGGATACTGCCGCCCCACTTGCCGCGCATCAAGGACAGCACACCAAAGTGTTTGTTTGTGACTTCAACACATGGAGTACCGTTCCACCGAACGCAGCCCTCGCCATCCAATAGGCCAGCAGCAAATGCGTTCAATGTGTTTCTCCCCAGTTGAGCCCCACGCGGTACTCGCCGTCCAGTTGGCATCGGAAACCACAGTCCTTTCCGGCTTGTTGAATAGCCGATACAACTAGGCTACCAACCATACAAGCGGATTCGGGGTCAGTAACAAACTGATACTCGTCATGGACAGAGGCAACCTGATCGACCTTGATGCCATGTTCGATGAACAGAGCATGGGCATTCACACAGGCTTGCTTCATCACAACAGCCCCGGCAGACTGGAGCAGAGTATTCAGGGCAGCGTGTTCTGACCTTGGATACAGAGGGCGACCATCAAGACCCTTCAAGAAGCCGTGTGTAGCCAAAGACCTAGAGACATCCTCTTTCAGTCGAAGGTATGCAGGAACCTTGGCCTCAAAGTTAGCACGGGCCTTGGAGCCACGGCTCTTGCTGCCGCCAAGGACCAACCCCAACTTGTCGTTGCCTGCACCGTAGATCAGCGCGTAGATGGCACCCTTGGCTTGATTGCGGATGGCCTTGTGTTCTGCGCCCTTGTCGTACTCGACATCCTTGACCAGACCGAACGCCTTGGCGTTGGCCCAATGGATGTCTCCCTCAAGGATCTGCTTGGAGTAGGTACCTCCGTCATAGCGGCCTAGGTAGTGCGCTAGGCACCGCAGTTCCAGACCAGAGGCATCCACCCCTACAAGCCGCTTCCCGGGGCCTGCAACGAACAGGGAGCGGTACTCCTTCTCGGTGGGCACCTGAGCCATGTTGGGCTTGCTGTGGGTGCAGCGGCCTGTAATGGCCCCGTTGGTGTTGACCCGGCCATGGATGCGCTTGTCCTTGGTGACCAGTTTCATCCAAGCCTCGTTGCCTGTAGCCAGTTGGCCCACACGCTTGCCAAGGGTCAGGTACTCCACCAACAGCGCAGCCTCGGGGTAATCCAACGAAGCCAAGACAGACTCGTCTACCCGGGGGCGACCATCGGGAGTGAACTCTGTGGGCTCCCAACCGTATCGCTCCTTGAGTCGTTCAGCGATCTGCAAGCGGCTACCCGGGTTGAAAACCTCTTGCTTGGGCTTCAGGGGCCTCCCAGTCTTCTCAGAGACCCGGGCAATGCTCTTGGGAGGGAACACCTTAGCCAGTTCGCCTTCCAGTTCCATGAGCCGTTGGGCGATCCTGCCGTGGAGATCCACAGCCGCAGCCATGTCAAACGCAAAGCCAACTCGCTCCTGCTGCTTGACAATCCTGAAGAATGAATGCTCCAGTTCGATTGCCTGAGTAGCCGTAGGAAATGCCCTGTGTGACTCTAGGTACTTCCACAGGGCTGTGGTGACCCGGACATCCTGCTTGCAGTACTCAATAAGGCCGTCCGTGACCTTATCGAATACGGGGGCTTCAGCCTTGGAGACGCCCAAGCGGTATCCCCAAGCCTTGAGGCTATGAGATCCCACCAGTTCCTTGGGCATCCCCGGCAGGCCGAAGTCTTTCTCCCGTTGATCAGCATGGAGCAACCGGGCAGTCACCATGGTATCCCGGACCTTGGAGAAGTCCACCACAAACTTGGGAAACAGGTGCATCAGGGCCGGAATGTCAAAGCCCAAGATGTTGTGACCAACGATGATGTCTGCTTGCTTCATCAGGCCGAAGGCTTGGTCTGCTGAGACCGCCTGTGGTTCCTGATCGTCTACCTGAACACAGATGCACAACAGAGTTTTCAGGTCTGTCAGATTGTGCCAGTCATTGATGTCGTTCGTTTCGATGTCGATTGTGACCCGCATATGGTTCTCCTTTTAAACCAGATCTTTCAGTTGTATTCCGCGCTTTGCAAAGTATGCCCTGAACTTCTGCAAGGCACTTTCGTGGGCTCTGATGGCCGCATCGGGTGAGATGGGATCATCAGGATTCATTGCTGTGTACCTCTCGGCTAGATCACGCCAACCTTGGAAGTCAGACAGGATCTTCTCCTCGACCTTCCGGTAGGTTGGCTTGTAGCCACGCCTTCGGACGAACGAGATCAGTTGAGGGCTGACCCCGAACATCCGCGCAAGTTCAACGCCCTTCTTGCCTTCCCGTGACAACCGGATTACATCAGCAACTTGGTCTTCTGTCAAGCGTCTAGGGTTCATGCTCCGTCATCCTCCAGTTGTTGCAGGCGACGGTGCATGGCCTTGAGAGACTCGGTCATGGCTTTGTGAGAGGCTTCCAAGATTTCCAACCTAGCGATTGCCCGGGCTACAGCCGCGCACTCGTCGGGTGGGGACTTAGGCAACATCTTCGCCAACAGGATCTTCAGGCTACTTGTGAGTTCGTCGTGTGTCATAGTCTTTGCTTCCATCTAGTAAGCACATGATTGCAGTCAGGCCCAAGAAGAACAAAGTCATGGACACACCAAGAACGAGTACGCATAAGACTACGGTGGTCATCGCTTATCCATTTTCTTGATATCTCGCCATGTCTTCCAAATGAAGACACAGACAACCACATTCAGGAATAGAACGATAAGACAAGCCGATTGCAGGAAGGTTACTTCATCCATTAGATTTCCTCGTTTTCTGGCATGGCAAACTCTGCCAACCGTCCTGATTCCTTGAAGTAACGCAGGGCCCCGGCAACTCCGGTGTCCCCAGTAAATCGGTTCTTGAGAACACGGATCACGACTTCATCCGGGTTGTCGCCCTGTTGGTTGCGCTCCAGACCGATCACGGCATCAGCCAGTTGAGCAATGGCGTGAGAGCCTCGCAACTGGGCAAGACTGGTGGTCGCTCCCTCTTCGTGCCCACGGTCCCCATCGGGACGGCGCAGATGGCTGACCACGAACATGGCACATTGGGTCTCTTCGACCAAGGATCGCAGGGAGGTCATGGCGTTGTCGATCAGCCTGCGCTCGTCACCCTCGCCAAGCCCAGACACCACAATGCTCAGGTGGTCTAGGAAGACGAACTTGCATCCGCACGACTTGATCATGTATCGCATACGGGCCAACAGGTTCTCTGGGTCCACGGAGCCAAAGTGATCGAAGAGGACCACCTTTGACACCGTGGCATCGAATGCTTCCTTCTTCTGTTCCTCCGTGATACCACGGTCCACCCAGAAGTAAGGGGGAGCATTCAGATGGAGACCCATTAGGTTCCGTGCTGTTCTTTTGACGGATTCTTCCAACATGAGCAGCCCGACTTGTTGACCTTGCCGGACGAGGTGTGATACCAGTTCCCGGCACACGGATGATTTTCCGATACCTGTTCCTGATGTGACCACAACCAGTTCTCCTTGTCGAATGCCCAACAGTTTTTCGTTGAGCCCCGTCCATGGATAGGGTACTGAATCGTTGACATCTTCTTGGAGAACAACTTCCCAAAGGTCTTGGCCCAACACCACGCCATCAGGTCGATAAGCCTTTGCGCCCCATACAGCATCGATAACTCGCTTTCCTTCGCCCTGTTGCAGGGCCTCGTTTGCATCTTTGAACCCCACGATGGTTCCGATCTTCGCCTTGCCCGGGGTCAACAGCATGGCGCATTCCTTAGCAGCCTTGCGACCCGGTTCGTCATCATCGAACAGGATCACAACTGATTCAAACTTTTCAAGCCATTCCAAGTTGTTCTGGAACGCCTTCAGGGCTCCTGCGGCTCCGTTGGGCACAGACACCACGGGCCACTTGTTCTGGAACAACTGGGAGACAGACAGGGCATCAATCTCGCCCTCGGTGACTGTAACCATCTTGCCACCGTCACGCCACAGGTGAGCCCCGTACAGCGGGAGGTTCTTGGTGTCGCCAACGATCACGAAGTCCTTGGACTGAAAGCGCAACTTCTGCGCCACCACGGATCCTTCTCGGATGTACTGAGCAACCTGAACAGTCTGGCCGTTGAACTTACCCAGTCCATAGGACCAGATACGGCAAGTGTCCTCGTTGATTCCCCGCTTGTTCAGGGGAGTGAATTCGATATCGATCATGGATTCCTTTCCTTTGGTTACCGATGTTTGACCCTCACCAAACTCGTAATACTTGCAGCCAAAGCAAAAGCCGTGACCGTCTGAGTATCTGGCTAGGTTGTCTTTAGAGCCGCACGAAGGGCATGGCTCATGTTGGACGAACTCTGATTCGTTCCGGTTCAACTACGCATTCCTTCCATTCGATTTCGATCCTAGGAGATGCGCTGTACTGCTTGGTGGCTTCGATCTTCACGATCTGAATATCGTCGTGCCATGCCCACTCATTCAGCGCATCAAGGATCGACTTGATGTGGTTATCTATGTCTCCGA
>Ga0163212_1000245_pt1 | contig 22933 bp, 22 predicted proteins | sample Malawi_45m_30L_FD_113532 | JGI IMG/M metagenome (GOLD analysis project Ga0163212, IMG submission 113532) | Freshwater microbial communities from Lake Malawi, Central Region, Malawi to study Microbial Dark Matter (Phase II) - Malawi_45m_30L | ecosystem: Environmental > Aquatic > Freshwater > Lake...
GACTCTGCTTGAGGCGGTAGATGAGGCTCATCGGATATTTCCTTCGTAGATGGATTCGGAGGAGTCCCACATCAGGACCGTATGCCCCTCGTACAGCGTAGCGCTGGAGCTCTTATATTTCTGGAAAAGCCTCAGGAAGCGGCGGAATCCGCTGAAGCTGTTCTTGTAGCCGTAATCATGCCACAGCTTGGCTTCGGGGCAGAAGCCGATGCGATACTTGCTCCTGAGCCGGAGGCAGAGATCGACGTCCTCGCCTGCCGCCGTCGGGAAACGTTCGTCAAAGGGGAACTCTTCCGCCGCATAGGCCTTCATGCCGAAGTTCAAGGACGGCATGTACCAGAGTTCCTTACGGTCAGGAAGGAGCCACTTGCCCGCCAAGGTGCCGTTGATGTTGTGGTAGCGATCGAGCAAAGTCTTGCCCCAGGAGTACGTCATGCCGCCAACGGCGGCGAAATCCGACAAATCGAGAAACGCGACCATGCGGGCGTTCCACTCGCGATCCAGGATGCAGTCGTGGTCCGTAAAGAGCAAATGGGCGTAGCCAGCCTGCAGCGCCTTGTTGATCGCCACATTGCGGGCCCGGGCCGGACCGCCGTTCTTGTCGAGAACGACATGCTCGACGGCAAACTGACTTATGTCGTATTTAAGGGGGCTGGCGTCATCGACGACGTAGACCTTCTCGAACGGCTTTGTCTGCGCGAAGACGCTATCCAACAGACGTCGAAGGCAGGAAAGATCCCACTCCGTCCGGATATAACATGGGATAATCAGTGCACTCATGGAGTTTTGTTCAATGTGAGGGTGTGGTCGCAAAGTTTCCGGACACCTTGTCGTAAGTCGACCTGTGCGGCCCACCCCAGACGGAGAGCAGCACTTCGAACGTCGGGCTGTCTCCTCATCGGATCATCAGCGCGACGTGGCTTAGGTTGAATTTCCGATGACGAACGAGTGAGTTCAACGATCAGCTGGGCTAACTCGGCCAACGTCACCTCCTCATTGCTGCCCAAATTCATGGGGCCGATCGGTGTAGAATGCCCCATGAGCAGCTGGAGCCCCTTGACCATGTCGTCTATATAGCAGAATGACCTGGTTTGTTCGCCGCCGGCATCCAGGCGGAGCGGGCGACCAGCTAAGGCTGCAGCGATGAACTCCGTCATGACGCGCCCGTCGTCGAGGCGCATGCCCGGCCCGTAAGTATTGAAGATGCGGGCCACGCGGACATCGGCGCGGCCTTGCGTCTGGAATTCATAACAGAGGGCTTCGGCCGCGCGCTTGCCTTCGTCGTAACAGGCGCGAGGGCCCCAGGTATTTACGTTCCCAAAGTAAGACTCGGGCTGAGGTGAGACGGCCGGATCGCCATAGACCTCCGAGGTCGAGGCTACAAGGATGCGGGCCTTGTAGCGTTCGGCATTCAGCAGAGCCTGATAGGTGCCGTTGAACGCTGTGAGCAAGGTGCCAACGCCATCTCTCTGGTAAAAGACCGGCGAGGCGGGACAGGCCAAGTGATATATCTGGTCGCAGGCGATGTCGAAAGGAACCGCCACGTCGGCCTCGATAAGTTCGACAGGTAAACCCTTTAGGTTCTCTCTCAGGCCGGAGCTGAAGTTATCGAGGACAATGACCTCATGTTCGTCAGCTAGCAGCCTCTTCACGAGATGACTGCCGATGAATCCTGCTCCGCCGGTGACGAGAACGCGCATCTCAGGCCTTTGCTCCTAGGGTGAATGTTTCCATTTTAGCGCCCGCCGCACGGCCAATTTCGGCTGAACAGGCGTAGACCTTGGCCCCCGGGGCGGCGATTCTGGCAATGCGCCTCCAATCCAGAGCTCGGTAAACGGGTTCATCGTTCAGCACGGCGACGACCGACGCGCCACGGATGGCGGCGGAAGGCGTGCTGGCTAGCCGCACCCCTTTTACTGCCTTCACCTTAGGGTCATGGGCCGAGACAGGATGCCCCAGTTCGGAAAGGCCCGCGACGATGCGCAACGCGGCCGAATGGCGGGTATCCCCCACACCCGGCTTGAAGGCTAACCCCAAGACAGCAATCCGGCCACGCTGGACGGCCAGCTTCGAGATTTGCCGCGTCACCCTGCGAACCTGTTCGTCATTCTGGCTGATGACCGATCGCCAGTAGCGGGCGACGCCCGGCAGGCCCATGCATTCCGCCAGCGCACCGAGAAGCCTCAGATCCTTCTCCAGACAAGAGCCCCCGAACCCGACGGAGGGCTGCAGGTACATCGACCCGATCCGGGGATCCATGCCGGCGGCCCAGGCGACCGCCCGGACGTCGCCGCCACCGTGTTCGCACAATGCCGCCATGGAATTGATCGAACTGACCCGCTGGGCAAGCATCGCATTGGCGAAGAGCTTGGTGAGCTGAGCCGACCAGGCGTCCATACGAAGGATACGCGCCATGGGCACCCAATGGCGGTAGAGTCGAATGACAGAGTCTACTGATGCCTTGTCGCTTCCTCCGATCAAGACGCGGTGAGGGTTGAGGATATCGCGTTCCGCCGTGCCTTCGGCCATGAACTCGGGGCAGACTACCACCTTGCGCCTGGTCAACTCCTCGAGCTTGGCGACATCGCCTGGAACCAAGGTCGACTTGATGACGATGATGCCGTCCGGGCGGGCGTGTTTAACGATTTGCGCGGCCAAACGCTTCCAGCCCTTACCATCAATGCCCTGACCCTTGAGATGGCTCGGGACGCAGAGGAAGACAAAATCCGCCTCTTTTACGGCCACCTTGAAAGACGAGGTGACGCGCACCGGGCCAGCGCTTCTCGGCTGCTGCCGGGGATCGAAGGCCGACACCTTAGAGCCCTTCACCTTGGCCGCCAAGACGGCGCCGACGGCCTGACCGACGACTCCATAGCCAACGATGGCGATGTGGGGCATTGCCGGGAAGGTAGGCCTTATTGCTTTCAATAGAAGTCTTTTTTGAATGGCCCCATCATACACCGCGGCCGTGACGGCCGAAGCGGGCGAGGATGAGCTTCCGGGCCTCGGGGTCCCAGTCGAAGTAGATGGACATGCAGGAGCGAGGATTGCCGCCGGCGCCCAGAGTGACGTGGAGAGGGAAGAGGCGCATGACGCCCTTGTAGGTCGCCGAGTAGTCTTCGGCGTAGTGATGCTTGGCCCGATCGCCAAGGTCGGAGCCGAAGTGTGTGAGGCCGGCTTGGGTGGCCAAGAAATCATCCGGCTTGAGGTCGTTGGCGGTATCGGCCTTGAGCTTGGCGAAGGCCAGCAACCCGGACAGGTAACGGTCCAAAGTGCCGTCATGCTCGAACTCGCATGCCTCGGCCTGCGCAAGGGCCTCGGGCAAGACTAGGATATGCTCGGCAAACTCGGGCTTGGCCATGTGCGCAGCCAGAACGTCCTTGGCTGGCACGAAGTCTTTGCGGACCTTGTTCGGCGACGAAAGGGCTTCGTGAACCGGAGTGAGGAAGCCCTTTCCGACCAAGCGCCGGCAAATCTTCATCGCATCAGCATGGCGCCTGGAAGGAGCGCGGACGGTCAGATGCCGGGCGGAGGCGAGGTGGAAGCTGACCGTGCTCTGGTCGGCGAGGAACGTGATGACTGCGGCGGACGAATCCAGGGTCGTGCCGATCATCTGGAAGGAATCTTTGGCGATGCGCTTGATGATCTCCAGGAGACTGCGTCCCGGGAGTTCGTAGCGGTAGTTGAGGCTGAGGGCGGGGGTGCTCATGTGCGGGGATGAGAACGCCAGTTTCCCCGCCGAGTTCCAACCTGCAAGGGGATCAGAGCAGCTCGTCTTCCAGACCCTAGGTCTCGGCGTGTCGCACGAATCGAGGACAACGACAGAGGGCCCGCTGAAAAAAGGGCAAGTCGACGTCACATTATCCGCTCTTCATGTCATGTCGTGATAATCCGACCCCTGTATTGTATACGGGTAGCCCCTTAAGCCGGCAGATGAAGCCGGGCCCCCGGCCTAGGCATACAAAAAGGGGACCAATCCAATTAATTTATTGCTGAAGATCTTACAGAAGATTCCTTACCCAAAACCCGCCACTTATGAGAAAGCTCCTGTCGGTCGCCCTCGGTCTTGCCACCATGTTCATCTTCACCGGCTGCGGAGATGAGCCTGAAGTCGAATCGGCGCCGATCTTCAAGTCAGCCAAGCAGCCGGATACGAAAGGCCTGTCGCCCTCCACTGACTTCTACGCCGCGCTCGCCTTGCCCACCGAGTCCGACCAGAAGGCCGCCTTCGACGCCATGCTGGCGGAAATCCGCAAAGGCGCGGGCTCCAATCCTAGCGGCAGGGAATTCCTCCGCACCCTCGAGGATATTGTCGGCAGGCTGACCGACGCCGGTCTGGGGGACTTCACCCGTGGCGACCTTCAATCGGTCGTCATCGGGGCGACCTTGCCCCCACGCCTTTCTGGGCTGCAAAACACCTCTTCGGAACAAATGGACCTGACCGTGATCATCCGCGGCCGGTTCAACGCCCAAAGGACGAAGTCCTACTGCGAAGCCGAGGAAGTCAGGGGGACCCTGATCGACGGCCAGCAAGCCTGGGAACTGAATTCCTTCATCTCTAAGCTCGGTTCCGGCAATAAGCTCGGCCAGCCCAACAAGGATAAGGACGGCTGGCTTTCTTTCGCGGACGAATCCACCATCATCATCGGTTCGCGCAACTCACTCCGCCGCGCGCTGATCGCCTTCAAGGGGCAATCGCCTTCGCTGAAGCCTGCTCGCATCAAGGCCGCGGAGGAATTCAGCAGCTGGAATCTCTACGTCTGTTTCGCGAACCCCCGCCTGATCGAAGAATCCGTCCGGGGCGGCAGCCCGGCGGCGGTCAAGCTCATGAACGTGATGCCGCGCGACCAAGTGCTCCTTATCTCGGGCCTCAAGGGAGAAGAAGCCTTGGCCACCATCATCATGGCGAACCAGACGACCCAGGAGAATATCCAGTACTCCGCCTCCATGACCAAATCCCTGCTGCCCAAGATGCTCGAAGCCTATTTCGAGCTTTTCAGCGAGACCCTCGGCGGGCGCTGAACCTTTTCCCACACCCCCAACGATGCGCTCCCTATTCCTGTTCTGGCTCACCTTGCCTGCCCTGCTCACGGCAGGCCCGCTCGACGACCTGATGAAGACCAAAGAGCTTCAGGCCGCCGTCGTGCTGAACGTCAACAACCCCCAGGTTAACGCCAAGCTCCGGGAAAGCGCCAAGGGCGGCGATGCGGCGAAGGTCGAGAAGTTCCTTAAATCGATGGACTACGTGGCTTTCTGCCTGATGGAAGCCGACGGCGTCCAGGCGGAACTCATCGTAGGCATCGGTCAGGTCACGCTCGGGGTGCAGAAACTCCTGCTCGCCGATGGACATCCGAAGCAGCTCATCGACGAGGACGGCGTCATCCTGGCCGTGTCCCTGAACGGCGAGTCGCTCAAGGGTGCCAAGCTGCAGGCATTCGCCAAGGCCCTCGAAGAGGAGGCCGACGAGGCCCCCAAGCGGAAGTAAACCCGACGACCGGGAGTTGTTCGACCTTCAGAGGGAGTCGAACAACTCTTGGGGCGTGATCCAGATGACTTCGTCGCCCCGGGCGCGAGTGTCGGGACGCCCTGCGAAGCAGTAAATGAAGCGCCCGTTGATCGCCACGGGAGTGGGCGGAGCGACCGCCGCCAGGACTTCCTTGGCTTCGGACGACGAGAAATCCCGAGGGGATTCGATGACCGAAAGGATGAAGACCGTATCGCTCCGTCTCCGTATCTTGATGCGGTACATCTTAATCCCCCTGGCCTCGAACTGTTCTTGCTGCTGTTCGGTCGCGCGGCTCCAGAGACGGTTGCTACTTTGGCCCGCAGAATACTCGAGCCCACGGGCGCGGCAGCGTGCTTCAAGGGACTGGGGCGTAAAGCCGACCGAAGATTGGCCGCCCTCCATCGCCGTGCCGATCAAACCGAGCAAGAAGAGGCCGGCGAAAGCCAAGAGGCCCAGACCCGCGATGGAGCCAAAGATGATGAGAAGGACCTTGCCGGCGCTGGTGCCTTGCTTCGGGCGCACAGGCAGAGGGGGAGGCGTATCCATGTTCAGGCGTTCTCGAGATCCTTCACCGCGCCGATGGTCTGCCAGATCAGGACCACGCCGAAGGCCGGAGCGAAAGCGGCAAAGCAGAGCGTGGCGACAAGGATGCAGTATGTGAGGGAAAAGCCTTCGCTCACCTTCTGATCCTGGCGACCCCGGGCTTCAGCGAGTCGGTTGAATTCCTTCATGAGTCCGACATGGGCGACAAAAATCCAGTAGAGGTTGAAAAAAGGGATGAAGGAGTAGCCGACCGCCTTACCGGGCGAAGTCTGCGCGGCGCCGTCCTGGACCGATTGCCAGCCACGGTGAAGGATTAACATATGGAAGACCGCCATCGGGATACAGGCGACGAAGCTCAAGGCCATCCACGTCTCCTGATTCCAGCGATCCGCCATAGTCATGAGGGAGAAGATCACAGCGAGAGCCAAAGACACGTGGTGCAAGATGGCGAACACAAGCAGACCGGAGGACGAGGTGCGGGGGTGCATAGGGATGGCTCATTTTTTGAGTGCTTTTTATTAGAAGCAACCCCTAAGCAAGGGGCCGCCTAAAGGGGTGTCGCATCAGCCCCTCCTGGGCGCACGACCACGTCGCTGGACAAGTGTTTCCTAGGTCGCGCGAAGGAACGCAGAGGGCGCGCCGGCCAAACGCCTGATGGTCGCTGGGATCAGGCCCGCTCGATGTCTTTGACCGCGCCGATGATCTGCCACGTCACCACGATCGCGAAAGGGATAGAAAAGACGGCCAGGCAGATCGTCACTTGGAGGATGCACTGCGTGAGGGAGATGCCTTCGTTGACCTTCTGATCGGGTCGGCCTCGGGCGACGGCCAGTCGATTGAACTCTTGCATGAGCCCATGATACGCGACGAAGCACCAATAAAGATTAAACAGAGGAATGAAGCAGAAGCCTACGGCCTGACCCGGCGTAGCCTTGGCTTGGCCATCTTGGACAGCCTTCCAGCCTCGGTGCAGGATCAGACAGTTAAAGACGAGGGCCGGAACAACGCAGACCCACGAGAGGGCGCGCCAAAGATCCCGCGGGCCGTCGACATAAACCATCACCGCGAAAAATAGACTGAGGAAGCTGAAGACGTGGCTCAGGATGGCATAGGTGACCAGGCCAGAGGAGGAGGCTTTGCGGGGTTCTTGCATATGTTATGTATGTCCAGGGAGCTCCTCGGGACAAGCGATAAGGAGCGAATCCTGTCGGTAGCGGATAGATGCGACGCAACTGATGACTACTCCTCGGGCAGCATGAGTCTGTGCGAGTTATTTCGTGCGACAAGTGCCCTCGGGGTTTGGGCGGGGGCGGGGAGGCTAAGGGTACACATGAAACCCATCACCCCCTCCCTGCCCTTCCTGGAATTCCCGACCGACGAGGTGCTCCGCACGTTCCGGCCGGTGCGCGCGCTGCTGGTGGAGACCCGGCCGCCCGCGAATGCGCCGAAGCCCCACTTCTTCGCTTCGCCCGAGGATATCGTGAAGCTGGAGCTGCATGACCCCCGGCCGCTCCTCGAGGCCATCGCGATCGAGATGGGCTACGACCCGGACAAGCTCGCCTCCGGCCAGGGCGAGACCGGGATCTCGGGTCATACCTGGGTCACCTACTGCAGCGAGCAGTGGCTGCCGATGCTGGTCCGCTGGCAGGCGGGTGAAGCCCAGCTGCTCGTGACGATGGTCGAGGCGTTTGAAGGCGACGGTTCCTCGGACCTGCGGATGACCATCCATGGCGACGCGGCGGCGAAACCAATCCTACGTCGTCTCGCGGTGGCGCTCGCCCGGTTCGGGGTCACGCGGAGGGACGGATGCCAGGGCTCGGCGACGGTGGACGGAGAAGCCCGTCCGGTGGGCCTGCCCGAAATCGCCTTCGAACGGCTGAACAACACCTTGGTGGTGAACGCCGACGCACAAGGACGGCTGGATGCGACCCGGGCCGGCGAACTGCCGGACCTCCTGCACTCATGCGATGTCAGCGGTATCCCCGGCGCCACGCAGATGCCTTTCGGGACGGCGGAACTCTGGCTCAAGCATCGCTACCCCAAAAAGATGGCCTTCGCGCCCGGTCGGCCGATTCCGACGGAGCTGGTCGAGCTCATCCAGCAACAGAGCGTCCAGAAGACCCGGGACCTCGCGACGCGAGAGATGCGGCGCTTCTTCGCGTCGAAGGAATCCCGCAGCAAGTCGTCCTGGCTCGGCCAGGCGAGGACGGAGTCGGCCGAAGCCCAGCAACAACGCGCCTACCTGGCCGGCACCTTGCTGGAGATCGAACGGGCCTCGCCGACCGAGACGTCGCTGCTCAGCCGACCGGGCCTGCCCTTCGATACTTATGCCCTGCGTACCGGGGTGACCTCCGTCGGCGACGATCTGCGCTGGCCGGCGGCCGAGGTCTTCGCGGGCGCCGGCCCGCAGCCCACGCCGAAGGGGATGAGCCGTGGCCTGATCGAACTGGCCCTGGGCGCCGTCGAACAAGGGGTGATGATGATGTGGCGGATGAAGGAGAAGGAATGGACCAAGCCGCCGCGCGCGGGATGGGTGTCCCGGGACATGAAAATGGCCCTGCTGGATGGCCCGGGGTCGCCCCGCGCGAAGATCTACCGGGCGGAGAAGCCGAGCTTCGGCATCCACCAAGGCATGCCCATCGCGGTGAACTACAGCGCGATCGTCTGGCGCAAGCAGGACGCCCAGGCTCTCGCGCTCGACTTCGGGTACCATCGCCCTTCGGACGGCGTGCATCTGGCGCGCGTGCGGAGGTGCGCGGTGCCGGGGCGGGAGTAGCGCGGCGCTAACGCGAGGGGGCAAGCTGACACGGCGACACGGGGACAAACGAGAAGCCCGGAGGCTCAGAGGCTCGGTTGATCAGAGCGTGCAAGCGCGCCAGAGTAGTTGATCGGTGGGCCAGAGTGGCAAGCGAGAGGCTCGGAGGCTCGGTTGATCAGAGAGATACAGGCTCAAGGGGGAACCGGAGACCGGATGATTGGCTGGGGATATATGTCCGAAGCTAACTTTCCGGTTTCCGGTCTCCCTTGGGGATTTGATGCGAGGCAGCTAGGTCGTGACACGGTCCCGACCCTACCTAGCGTGGAGGAACCGAGAGGGGTTAGCGTTCGGGAACACAGGGAGGCCGAGGACTCAGTAGGGGAAGGGGCTGGACGGGTTCTAGGGGATGAATAGAAGGAAGGCCCCGATGGCCTACTCCACCGCTGATTTCCATTACCTGACGATCCTGCGCGAACTCGAGAAAGAGACGACGCGTCTCGAGCGCCGACGGAAGTCCAGCGAGCGTGGTTCGGCGCACCGGACGAGCCGGGTGTTCCGCGACCTGTTCGGGGAGCTCGGCGGAAAGCTGGCGGGGGACGACATCACGCTGAAGCTCAAGGCCTCCGGCGAGAAACTACTGGAGACCGAACTGGCGAGCGCCGACCTGATCCGCGAACTGACCGAGGGCCGGCGACGCTACGAACGAGTCGCCGCCGGCGACTGGCCGCCCGTGGTCCCGGCGCCGCGCATGGTCGAGCGTTTCACCGCCCTGGCCATCGGCCTGCATTCCGAAGATCCGAGCCAGCCGCTATCGGCGCATGCCGCGCTGGCGTTCAAGTCGGCGGTCCTGCCGGCACTGGCCTGGGGGCTGGTCAGCAGCCTCTATGAGCTCTCCGAGGACCTCCGGGCGGAGGCGCAGGCGGAGCTGGCCAAGCTCTACGCCGGACCGCGCAAGCCCCATCGGGACGAACTGATCCTGAACGACGAGGAGCGGGTGGGTTTCCTGTATCTAAGGATGGTCGAAGCCTGGTTCAGCCTGCTCGACTCCCCGCATCCCTGGGGCGTGCCGAAGGCTTCGCTCGAAGAAGCCCGGCGCACCCTCGCCGGCTGGCTCAAGCGCCCGCTGACGGAACTGGACACCCTACTCTGGGAGCGTCTGGGTGAGCATTACACGAGCCAGCATGCCGGCGCCCAGCGTGCCCGCGTGGTCAGTCAGGCGGGAGGACATACAGCCGGCTTCATCCGTGACCGGCTGCAGCTCTTCGCCGCGGCCGCCGACCCGAAGCTGCGCAAGTTCCGACTCCAGACGGAGACGATGCTGGTCAAATCGCTCGTCGTGAAGTTCGCCGCGGAGGACCTCACGCCCGCCCAGCCCGAGGCGGCGGCGCACGAAGCCTGCGGCGCGGCCTTCTGGCTCGCGCGGGCCTGCTTCGGCAAGCACGTCGGCGACCTGACGCTCAACAACGCGGCCGACCGCGCCTCCGAGCGGGTCCTGTTGCTGCTTCTGCGCGCCGCCGTGCACCTGAAGCAGGACGCGCCGCTCCAGCTGACGTGCGTCCGCTACGCGGTCGGCTTTGCGACGAACCCGCGCTACGTCCGTTCCGGACTCGTGTTCGACAACCAGAAGCGCCTGGTCGACCTCTATGCCCAGATTCCCGGCGCCCGGCGTTCGCTGGCGCACCTATTCCGAGGTCGCATCGCTTGGCACGACTGGAAGACCGGACGCGTCGATGCCCTGCAGGCCGCCCTCGACCATTACGCCGCGGCGCTCAAGGAGCACAACCACCCCGAACACGGCTTCGACGCCGAGGCGCCCATCCACTTCTTCCCGGAGCTGCTCGTCCTGCTCAACCAGGCCCGGAAGCGGAAAATCCGCGAGGAGAGCACCCTGCGGGCGGCGGACTTCATCACCCAGCGCAACTACGGCATCTACTTCGACATCGACACCGAGGAACGGATGATCGCGGCGGGCCTGCAGGAATACGCCGAATTCAAGGCGATGGTCCGCCAACGGCTCAAGGCGCGCAGCCAGGCGAAGCTGGTCGCCAGCGACGCCCTCGGAGGCAAGGAAGCCGAGCTCCTGACCGCTTACCAAGAAGTGGTGGACGAACTGCACCCCTCGGGACCGGAATACCGCGAACATTTCGCCGACCTGCTGTCGATGCCCGGGGTCACGATCCGTCGGCGACGCTAGACGGCAGGCGACGCCTCGATGCATTGGTGCGCAACGGTTTAAGCCACAAACGGCGCTTTCGTGCGACGGCGACTTTACGTCCGCCGGGAACCGGCTACGTCGACCTAGCCGAATCCGCGGACACCGAGTTAAGCCCTATATTTATTGGGTTTCCTGCATCCGCAGGGGCGGGCGTGCGACAAAACCAGCCCGTGGGCTTAGGCGGAAGGGAGCCTAGTTATTACCTAACCTATACGACCATGCTACCACTCCACTCCATCCCGACCGAAATCATCCGCAAGGGCTTCGTGCCCTACCGAGGCTTCATCACGAAGATGCTCATCGACCTGCCGCCCGAGGACGAGCCGCTCCGCGGTCACGTCGGACAGCGCGATCGTCTGAGCGGAGCCAAAGAGGCTGACTTGGCCCTGTCCGTGACACCGATCTACCAGGTCTTCGCCGAACTCTTCGGCTACGACCCCGCCCTCCTTCAGTCCGGCAACGGGGACTGCGGCGTCGACGGACATGACTGGAACATCTACGGCCGCAAGGACCGCGTCCCCCAGGTCATCCGCTGGCGCGGCTTCGACGGCGGGGAGGCGCTGCTCTGCGTCGGGGCGTCGCAACAGCACTACTTCGTGATGGTCACCGGTCTCGCGAACAAGACGATGATGCCCCATCTCTCCCGGGTGTTCGAAGCGCTGGGTGAGCTCCGCAACGACGGGAAAAAGGCGAGCATCGACATGCCAGCCGGGAATCTCCTCCAGAAAGTCTCCACGGAAACCGACTTCGTCAATCATGACCTCTCCGCGGGACTCTGGTGTCCGACAGACGGAGGCGAGCCCGACGCAATGCTGGGCGCAGAGCTGAAGAAACTGCGGTTCTCGTGCAAGATCCACTACCACTTCGGATACGGCACCTACAAATACCCCGTGCCTCGTCACCGGCTAGCCGAACTGAAAAAGGTCCAGGAATCGGGCCAGCGCATGGTCATCACGGACGAGGACGCCACGGTCCCCCTTCTGTTCGCGAAGGGCGAACCAATCCCGGAAACGGTCGTCGAGCAGATCTACGCGACGTCCGTGGAAGACGTCGAGAAAGCCATGCAGGCGTTGATCCACCCGGAGTTCGAGAGCCGGGAGGAACGCCTGCATCACTTCCTCTACGACGAAGGCCTGGCGATCTCGGTCGGCAATGCGGAGGAAAACGAGCGGGCCTTCGCCTTGATGTTCCGGATCCAAGCGACGGAGCGAGGCTTACTGCGTCAGGGGTATAGAGAAGTACTGAAAGCGACGTTCAGCCAGAACTTCCGCAGCACGCCGCCGAAAAGCCTGCTGGGGACGGGCCCCATCAATCATCTGTGCGGCGGGCATGTCATCGCCAGCCGGGACCTCATCAAGCAGCTGATCATGGCCACCTTGGAGCATGCGGAGCGACTCCTCGCCCGCCGGGACGACGAGTTCAAGCTGCTGGGGCGCGTGATTCCCGGCGATGATGTCGCGCAGAATCGGGACATGAAGCCGCTGCGCAGTCGGATTGTTAAGCTGGAAAAACCGTACACGGCGGTCTTCCGCGGCCTCCCTATCCGCGTGACGGATAGCATCGAAGTCGGCCATGCGGACGACTCCGAGGGGCTGGCGGCCGATTACTACCTCGACCATCAGAACCAGGAACTCCACTTCGTGTCGCTGTATCGGGTGCCGGCGCCGGCGCGCTGATCCGGCAAGAATCAGCGCGAGTGGGCAAGCTGGCACGGTGACATGGGGACAAGGGGCGGATGAGAGGCAATGCTAGTTGATCGGTTGGCCAGTTGGCCGGTGGGCCAGAGCGCGGCGACGGACGGCTCGGAGCGCCGTCCCTACCAGCTCGGCGAGAAGATATTCACTCAAAGGGGAACCGGAGACCGGATGATTGGCTGGAGATATGTCTCCGAAGCCGACTTTCCGGTTTCCGGTCTCCCTTGGGGATTTGATTCAAGGCAGGCTATGTCGTGACGCGGTCCCGACCCTACCTTAGAGACAGAGGACAGCACGTGGTGCTGTCCCTACCTCAAGAGAGCTTCTTCAGCTCGCCGGTGCTGTCGCCGAGCTGGACGTCGCGGATGTCCATGCGGTTGAGCATGCTGACCCAGAGGTTGTTCAGCGGGGTCTCCTTCGGATAGACGATGTGACGGCCGGGGCGGATGGTGCCGCAGCCGCGGCCGGCGAGCAGGATCGGCAGGTCGTCGTGGTTGTGACGGTCGCCGTCGCCGTTGCCGGAGCCGTAGACGATCATCGAGTGGTCGAGGAGGTTGCCGTCGCCTTCCTTGACGGACTTCAGGCGGTTGAGGAGGTAGGCCAGCTGGGTGGCGTGGAAGACGTTGATGTCTTGGATCTTCGACAGCTTCACCGGGTCGTGGCCGTGGTGCGAGATGCTGTGGTGGCCGTCGCGCACGCCGATGAACGGGTAGGAACGGTTGCTGCCTTCGTTGGCCAGGACGAACGTCGCCACGCGGGTCGTGTCGGTCTGGAACGCGAGGACCATGAGGTCAGCCAGGAGGCGCAGGTGTTCCTCGTAGCTTTCCGGGATGCCTTGGGGCTTGAGGACGCCGATGGGCAACCTGGGCTGGCCGGAGACGCCGGACTTCTGGATGCGCACCTCCATCTCGCGGACCGCCGTGAAGTATTCGTCGAGCTTGCGCTGGTCGTTGGCGCCGAGGCGGCCGTTGAGTTCGCGGAAGTCGTCGCGCACCGCGTCGAGGACGGACTTGCGCTGCATGTCGCGTTGCTGGCGCTCGAGGTCGGTGCCCGAACCGAACAGCCGCTCGAAGATCTGCTTCGGGTTCACATCCTTGGGCATCGGCTGCGTGGCCGAACGCCAGGAGATGTTGGACTGGTAGACGCAGGAGTAGCCCGAGTCGCAGCCGCCGGCGAGCTTGCTGGCTTCGGTGCCGATCTCGAGGGAGGCCAGGCGCGTGCGTTCGCCGACGCGGGCGGCGGCGAGCTGGTCGGCCGAGACGCCCGCGCGGATGTTGGCGCCGTCGGTCTTGCGGGGTTGCGCGCCCGTGAGGAAGGCGGACATCGCGCGCGCGTGATCGCCGCCGCCGTCGCCGTGGGCGCGGGCCTTGTCGGCCGTGAGGCCGGTGAGCACCGAGAAGTCGGACTTATGGGCCGCGAGGGGCGCGAGGATGGCGGGCAGCTTGGAAGGCAGGGAGCCTTCGTTGCCGACGCGCCAGCCGGCCATGTTCACCCCGTTGGGGACGTACAGGATCGCCATGCGGTTCGGCGCGGCCTGCTTGGTCGGCGTGTTGCCGGCGGCCCAGCCGGTCTGGAGGCCCATCGCCTCGAGCCACGGCAGGGCCATGACGGTGCCCAGTCCTTTGAGGACCGTGCGGCGATGCAGGAGGTCGGACTTCATGGCGGGTTGCTTATTTCTTAGGGGATTCTGACCCGCCTTCAACCTGCGAAGTTCCCCGGCGGAGGCGGAAAGGGTCGCTCTGGACGACGCCCAGGACCAGGGCCGAGAAGCGGGCGTCGGACTGGAGGGCGCTGGCGGTGATCTTGTCGACCGCCGGGCCGTCGTAGTATTCGAGCCCGCGGCCGAGGCCGAAGGTCAGCAGCTTGGCGGCGAGGTTGCGCACGATCTTCTCGCGGTCGGCCTTGAGGATCTTCTTCAGTTCGCCGAGACCGGCGAAGGCGCGGCCGTCGGGCAGCTTGCCGGACGGGTCGATCGGGGCGCCCTCGTCGCTCGACCGCACCAGGCCCACCGCGTCGAACCGCTCGAACGCGAAGCCGATGGCGTCCATGCGCGTGTGACAGGAGGCGCAGGCCGGATCGGCGCGATGCCGTTCCATGCGTTGGCGGAGGTTGCCCTCGAGCTTCTGGCCTTCGAGGGTCGGGACGGAAGGCGGGGCGGGGGGCGGCGGCGAGCCGAGGATCTGCTCCATGATCCACTTCCCGCGCTTGACCGGCGAGGTGCGGGTCGGGTTGGAGGTGGCCGTGAGGATCGACGCATGGGTGAGGATGCCGCCGCGCTCGCCGGGCGGGAGATTCACGCGGATGAACAGCGACGGCGTAATCAGGCCGCCCCCGCGCGAGAACTCGCCCGTCAGGCCGTAGAAGACCGCCAGGTTGCGGTCGATGTAGGTGAAATCGGCGTCGAGCAGGTCGAGCACGCTGCGGTCCTCGCGGACGATCTCGGCGAAGAACATTTCCGTCTCCTTGATCATCGAGGCGCGGACCGCTTCGTTGAAGGCGGGGAACATCGTCGGGTCGGGCGAGACCGTGGAAAGCTGGCGGAGCTGGAGCCACTGCAGGCCGAAGCCCTCGGTCAGGTAGCGGGAGCGCGGGTCCTTGAGGAGGCGGCGCGTCTGGGCTTCGAGGTTGGCGGAGAGCTTCTTCGCGTAGGCCAGCTGGAAGAGCTCGTCGTCGGGCATCGAGCCCCAGAGGAAGTAGCTGAGGCGCGAGGCCAGGGCGAACTCGCCGACCGGATGCGCGTCCTTGGCCGTCGGGGTCTCGTCCTGCTCGGCGCGGAAGATGAACTTCGGCGAGGCCAGCACGACGGCGATCATCGCCTGGGCGCCGGCCTCCCAGCTGCCGCCGGCCTTCTCGCCCTCGGCCCAGACCTTCAGGTAGCGCGTGAGTTCGGCGGGCGTGGCCGGACGGCGGAAGGCGCGGCTCACGAAGTAATTGGCGACGAGGCGGGAGCGCACCTCGCCGGTGGCCTTGCCGATGACCGTCGCCAGGCGGCGCTGTAATTCGGTGCGCGTGTCGGCCGGGCCGAGGAGCCGGAGGCGCAGGCCGGAGAGCGTGCGGTTGCTCCCGGCGATCTTCGCGGGCGGATTGAGCCACTTCAGCGTGAATTCGTGCGGGCCGGCCGTGAGAGCGACCTTCGCCTCGGCCACTTCGGTCTTCTTCACCTGCATGAACTGGTAGGCACCGACCTCGCGGCCGTCGACGAGGAAGGCGACCTTCGGGGGCGGATCGCCGGGCGAGCCCGTGGAGCGGAGCGCGACCGAGATGACGTAATCGCCGTCGCGGGAGGCCGTCATCGGGCCCGTGAGGGTCGGCGCCGGGTCGAAGAAGCGCTGCTGGCTCTCGCGCTTGCCGCGAGGAAGCATCTGGGTCATCGCGAGGCCCGTGCCATCGAGTTCGGACGGCTTGGTCGGCATCGCCTTGGCGGCGATCGCCTCGCCCACGGAGAGGAAGCGCTCCAGGTGGACGGGCGAGAACGTCAGCACGTCGCCGATGTTGTCGAAGCCGTAGCCCGTGTCGTCGGCCGGGAAGTCGGCGGAGAAATTCTCGTCGAGGAAGCAGAGGTCGCGGATGGTCTGGTTATACTCCGCGCGGTTGAGGCGGCGGATGGTCACGTCGCCGGGGTCGGTCTTCGCCTTGGCGATGGCGGCGGCGAGCAGCTTGTGGACGGACGTCTGCAAGCCTTCGATTTCGGCCGGCGCCGGCCGCGTCTTCTTCTTCGCGGGGGGCATCTCGCCGGAGGTGACCTGGTTGAGCACCTCACGCCAGATGCGCTGATCCCGGAAGAAGCGGGAGTCGTCCTTGAAGGCCTCGAGGTTGAGGTGGCCCTTCTCGAGCTCAGCGTCGTGGCACTCGTAGCAGTATTTGTCCAGGAACGGGACGACGTCCTTCGAGAAGTCCTGGGCGGAAGCCACGGAGGCATGGACGAGCGCCCCGAAGACGGCGAAAGTCAGGGTGGCCCGAACCATGCGGAGGACCAGGGATGGCATGACTGAAAATACAAAACCGACCGGGCAAGGTTGCAAACCAAAGGCCAAAGCCGTCTAAAAATCGTAAGACACTCTCAAACAAGAGATTAAGCCTAAAAAAACGGCGAATCAAGGGAAAACCCTAGCCCCTCCAGGCAAAGCCTTTCATGAGCGCCGATAATGCCTCGATTCTGGTTCCTGAGCCCCCAAGATAGGACACCACACTGGCAACCAAAGCCTTGGCTTGGTGTTTCATACATACCCCGTTCGCCTTTGACAAGATGCGTCCCCTAACCCGACCCACCTCAGCCCTGCTCATGGCGGCGATCCTTGGCAGCCTGCCGGCGGCAGCCCTCGACTTGGAAGGCCTGGCCAAGAACTCGCCTTTCGGCGGCTCCGGCACGGCGGCCGGGCCGGGCGCGGCCCCGAGCACCTTGGAGTTCCGCGGCATGTACCGCGAGGACGGCGTCAATTACTACAGCATCTACAACACCCAGACCAAGCAGTCGAGCTGGGTAGCCGAAGGCGAAGCGGCGTCCACGAACGTGCCCGTCGTCGTCAAAGGCTTCGACCCCGTGAACGAGACGCTCGACGTGGACAACGGCGGCCAGCCCCAGCAGATGGCGCTGCACCAGGCCGTGGTCGTGACTTACAAAGGACCGAGCCCGGCGCAGCTCGCGGCCGTCACGGCCTCGGCGGCCCAGCAGACGACCGGCGGCGCCGCGCCCGCGATGGGCGGCCCGCAGAACCTGACGCCGGAACAGGTCGAAGCCTTCCGCGCGCAGATGCGTGAGCGCTTCAGCAAGGGGCGCGGTCCCGACGGCGGCAACGGCGGCAACGGCGACAACGACGGACGTGGCCGCGGCCCGGACTACGGTACCGGCAGCAGGTCGAACAAGAACGGCTCGCCGGACGCCCCGACCAATTCCGGTAAGCCGTCCAAGCCCCCCAAGGTCCGCTGAACTTCCCTCCATGACCACCGTCCAGAAAACCGCGGCCCGCCGTCTGCGCAAGGGCTTCACCCTGCTCGAGATCCTGATCGCCGTCGCGATCGTCGGCATGCTCGTCGGCCTCGCCGTCACGAACACCGACAAGATCCTCGGCCAGAGCCAGGAAGGCGTCGCCAAGCTCTTCGTCAACGAGTCGCTCAAGACCTCGCTCGTGCGTTACCGCATCGACAACGGCGACTACCCGTCGACCGAGGAAGGCATCAAGGCGCTGATCAGCGCGCCGGAAGGCAAGTCGGACAAGTGGCGCGGACCGTACATGGAAGCCAAGGGCGGGCGCTCGCCGCTCGACCCGTGGAACCAGGAATACCAGTATCGCTACCCGGGCGCCAAGAACACCGAGAGCTACGACCTGTTCTCGATGGGACGCGACAAGAAGCCGGACACCGAAGACGACATCGGCAACTGGTGAAGCCGGACGCGCAGCATCGATCCGGCCGACCGGAGCGCCGTGGCTTCACCTTGCTGGAGACGCTGCTCGTGCTCGGCCTGATCAGCATGCTCGCGGCCGTGCTCGTGGGCGGTTCGGCGCAGCTCCTCAAGGGCACCGCGCGCTCGGACCCGGAGGACGCGCTCCTGGCGATGCTGCAGACCCTGCGCCGGCAGGCTGTCGAGCGCGGCCAGGTCCTCGAGCTCTTCCCCGGTGAGTCGTCCGACGAGGACGGGCCGGATTTCGTCTGGGCGTTCGACAACGCGCCGGAAGACGCCGAGCCGCACGAGGAGAGACTCCCGAAGGTCGAAGGCGTGGCCGTGAAGATCCTCGCGCCCGAGACCATCGGGGCGATCCTGCTCGGCGGCGTGGCGTCGGAGGAACCGCTCGCCCGGCTGCGCTTCTATCCGGACGGCACGTGCGACCGCGTGCGCCTGGACATCCGCCGCAACGAGCAACGCCGCCTCGTGCCGATCGACCCCCTCACCTGCGCGCCCCTGCCGGCCGTCGACGCGAAATGATCCGCCGCGGCTTCACCCTCGTCGAAGTGCTCATGAGCCTCGCGATCTTCGCGCTGGCCGCCGTGAGCCTCGGCGCCGCGTATTCGAACGTCCTCATGAGCCGGCTCGCGCTCAAGCAGGACGAACAGCGGCTGGACGACCAGGCGCGCTGCCGCGCGGCGCTGCTCGAGACCCCGGGCTTCGACGACGTCGAAGCCGGCGGAGACATCAACCTGCCCGGCGGCCGCAAGGCGACCTGGCAGGGCAAGATCGAGGCGACCTCGGTCAGCGACCTGTTCGCCGTGCAGCTGACGGCCGAGATCGAGCCGACCGACGGCGGCGAGCCGGAGGAGTTCACCGAGACGCGCATGCTCCTGCGGCCCACGTGGTCGATCCCCGCGGACCGGCAGAAGATCCGCGACGAAGCGCGGCAGCGGCTCGAGCAGGAACGCGGCTACAAGGAAGCCGACGGCAACTCCGCGTTCATCAGCACGCCCACGCGCGGCAAGAAACTCGTCCCCTCCAACCCCGGAAGCAAGGGCGCGGCGGCACGGCCGCCGGCCTCGACCGCGCCCGGCGGCAGGAACAACGGCGACGGCAAGGGCGGCCCCCCGAACGACGGCGGCAAGGGCGGTCCGCCCGCCCCGATCAACCGCGCCCCGGCCTCCGCGCCGCCGCCCGCCCAATGAGCCGCCTCGCCCGTCATCGCGGCTTCTCGCTGCTCGAGATGCTCGTCTCGCTCGCCTTGCTCGGAATCCTGATGGTCGCGCTGAACACCTTCCTGTTCTCCATGAGCGAGCTGTGGGGCGGCGGGCGCGACCAACGGCTCTTCGACCAGCACGCGCGGGCGGCGACCGCGCTCGTGCGCCGGGCCTTCGCGGAGGCGACGCTGGGGCCGGGCGCCTCCGGTGTCGCGCTCCGGGACATCGACAACGGCGCGGGCACGACCGAGCCGCGGCTAAGCTTCCTGCTGCCGGACGCCGGCCGCCTGGCCGACTGGCCGGAAGCGCCCCTGCCCGACGTGGACTTCACCGTGTTCGTCGAGGAAGGCCGCGGGCTCGTCTTCCAGTGGCAGTCGCGGCTCGAGCTCGAACGCGACCTCACCGACAAGCACGAGACCGTCATCAGCCCGTTCGTGACCGGCCTGAAGTTCGAATACTACGACCCCGAGCTCAAGGCGTGGACCCTCGAGGACGAGCCCGTGCAGGAGCCGGCCAGCACCGCCTGGCGCAAGCCTGCGCGCGTGCACCTCGTCTTCGAGCGCGGCTCCCTCAAGGCCACCAAGGTGATCGAACTGCCTATCAAGCGCTCCGGCGCCACCGCCCCATGAAACGTCGCCGCGGCTCCGTCATCATCGTCGTCCTGGTGCTCATCACGCTGGCCTCGCTGCTGCTGGCCCGGTTCATGGAGGACAACTCGCTCGAGCTCTCGATCGCCACGCGCGAGGCGGACCTCCGCCGCCTGCGGGCGGACGCGCAGAGCGAGCTCGAGCTGGCCCTCGCGGTCATCGCCGAGATCCGCTCGATCGACCTGAACAAGGTGCACGCCCCGAGCCAGGGGTTCGACGACCCGCACGCCTACGCCGGCTTCCCGCCGCGCGACGGCCTCACGGTCCAGTTCGAATACGAGGACGAGTCGGCCAAGCTGCCGCTGAGCGTGCTCACCAAGAACGACCTCATCCAGCTCCTCTATTCGCTGGGCATGGAGCAACGCGACGCCGAGCGCGTCGCGGACGCCATCGTGGCCTGGCAGAGCAAGTCGTACGAATCGCTCGAAGAGGAGGCCACCGACGCCGCGTACCAGCGCGCCACGCTCTCGTTCCGGCCCGCGCGCCGGCCGATCCGCACCTTCGAGGAGTTCCGCAGCATCGGGATCGCCAAGGAGCTGTTCTTCGACGCGAGCGGGCGGCCGACGCCGATCTTCCGGGCGTTCAAGGCGTGCGTGAGCCTGTACACCTTCCCGCAGGCCAACATCAACACCGCCTCGGACGCCGTGCTCCTCTCGCAGGGCCTGGACGAGAACCAGCTGGCGCTCATCCGCGAGCGCCAGAACGAGATCGGCCGGCGCATCGTCGGCACCCCGCCCTACTTCCGCGTCACCGACGAAGTCCGCCGGCTCATCGGCGGGGGCGCCCCCCTGCAGAAGTTCGACGACGAGATCATCCTCATGTGGGTGCGCGTGACCGTGAAGGAAGGCCTCGCGAAGTGCCGCGTCAGCGCGCTGGTGGCCATCCGGGAGGACGTCGCCTACCCCAGCGCGACGGCGAACCCGGACACCAACCCCGACATCGGCCTGGACGGACGTTCCCCGACGGCGGCGACCCCGCGGACGACGGGAACCTCGACAGCCGCCCCGCGGTCCACTACAAGAACGTCCACCCCTTACCTCACCCCCGGCATCGAGCCGCCCGCCAACCTGGGCAAGTCGACCATGAGCGGCCGCGTGGCCAGCAACACGATCGCCTACCCCTTCCAGATCCTCGCCTGGGAAGAAGACAACGGGTCGCCGCCCGAGCCGAAGCTCCCCGACGAAAACTCCGAACCCGCGGCCTCGCCGCCCTCCACCAAATGACCACCCCCCTCAAGCGCATGTTCCCTGGCGCCCAGACCCAGGAAGCCGCCATGCTGCCCGGCAACCGCTTCTTCGTCCGCCGCCTCGCGGTCGAAGGCGAAGACGTCCCCGGCCAGGTGAACCTCGCGCTCGAAGCCGGGTCGCCCTTCCCGCTCGAGCAGATGCTCGTCGGCTTCGTGACCGCGACGGACGGCAAGCAGGTGCTGGCCTACGCCGCGCATCGCCGGCGCTTCACCGCGGAGGAAAGCTTCGCGTGGCCGGAGGACTGCCAGGTCGTCCCGGAATTCCTCGCCCTGTGCGGCCATCGGCCGGCGGGCGACGGCGTGGTGGTGCACCGCGGCGAAGAACGCCTGACCGCGCTGGCCTGGAAGGCCGGCGAAGAACTCCCCGCCGCGCTCGCCGTGGCCGAGCTCGCCGACGCGGACGAAGCCGGCCTCGCGCGGGAGGCCGCGGCACGCGCCGGGTTGCCGGCGGACGTCGCCGTCGAGTCGGTGACCGGCGCCCTCTCCGGCGCGCTCGTCGAAGGCGACCTCGTGCTGAAGCGCGAAGGCGACGGCACCTTCACCATCCCCAAGAAGGGCTTGGACGACTCCGACATCCGCGACACCGACTTCCTGGCCGAGCGCCGGAAGAAGGAACGCCTGAACATGATCCTGTGGAACGCGGCCCGCCTCGGCGCCGCCGTGCTCGTCGTCTCGCTCCTGCTCGAAATCGGCGCGTTCGTCATCGCCCTGCGCTCCGGCACGCTCGAAGCCGCCAACGAGACGCGACGCCCGCTCGTCGAGGACATCCTCGAATCGCAGAAGATCACTGACCGCATCCTCGAGCTCGGCGTCAAGCGCCTGCTCCCGCTCGAGATGCTCGCCCTCGTGAACGAGAGGCGTCCCGCCACCGTCGAGTTCACCAACGTGCACTGCGAGCTGAAGAAGCCCAAGGACAGCGTCCTGACGAAGCCGATCATGACCGTCGACGCCCGCACGCCGAACGCCGGAGACATCTCCGAATTCCTCAAGGCCGTGCAGGCGCTGCCGGAGGTCGAGTCCGTGACGAACAGCGAGCCCCGCGTGCGCGACGCCTCCACCACCTTCCGCCTCGAGATCGCCTTCCGCCAGGCCGTCCTCCTCAAGACGGCCGAAGCCGCCCCCGCCCCCCAGGCCCAATGAAGCACTTCTTCTTCAGCCTCAAACCCCGCGAACGCCTCATGGCGCTCGCCGCCCTCCTGGTGGCCGCGGCCCTGTGGTCGACCGGCGCGTGGGCGCGCCTGCAGGGCGGCTGGGACGCCTGGCGCCTGCTCGAGGAAGACGCCCTCGCGCAGAAAGCGACCCTCGCCAAGGAGCGCGAGATCCGCAACGCGACCGCGCTGGCCGTGCAAGGGCTCGACTCCGGGCATGGCTACGATCCCGCGAAGCTCGTCGCCGAGGCCGTGAACGCGACCCGCGACGCCGGCCTGAACGCGAACACCGACGCCCCCAAGACGACCAAGGCCGACAAGTTCGCGGTGCACTCGCTCCAGTTCAGCTGCCGCAAGGCGGACATCGGCAGCATCCTCCGGTTCTACGACAGCGTGAAGGCGCGCGCGCCCTACCTCGCCGTCGGCGACATGGTCATGACGACCGAACGCGGCGGCAACGGCACCGTGACCTTCAAGGCGACGCTCACCGCGCTCGAACTCATCGGCCAGATCCCCGGCGGGGTGAAGGCGGAGGGAGCGGAGCCGGCGGGGAAGTAGACGCCGGCTCCGCTC
>Ga0163212_1000247_pt1 | contig 22888 bp, 18 predicted proteins | sample Malawi_45m_30L_FD_113532 | JGI IMG/M metagenome (GOLD analysis project Ga0163212, IMG submission 113532) | Freshwater microbial communities from Lake Malawi, Central Region, Malawi to study Microbial Dark Matter (Phase II) - Malawi_45m_30L | ecosystem: Environmental > Aquatic > Freshwater > Lake...
CGGCGGGCCAGCGAGTGAACCAGGACTTCGACCTCACGACCGGCATCTACAAGCTGGACCAGTTCAAGGTAGTCGGGGAGCGGGAGGGGGACGCCGCCGCGATCACGGCCTACCGCAACTCGGAAAACCTGAAGAACATCGCGGCCACGGACTCGTTCGGGAATCTCCCGAACCTGAACGCCGGCGAGGTCGCGATCCGTTTGCCCGGAATTTACGGGGAGCTCGACGCGGGCGGCAACCTTGCGGGCTTCAACGTCCGCGGGATGGGCCCAGGGCTGAACAGCGTGACGATGGATGGCGGCCTGATGACCGGCCAAGGCGGGATGGGGCGGTCGATCTTCGTCAACAACATCACGGGCGCGATGTTCGAGCAGGTGGAGCTGGTCAAGGGCCACACGCCGGACAAGGGCGCTGATTCCCTCGGCGGTACGATCAACTTCAAGAGCCGCTCGCCGCTCTCGATGCGCGAGAAGCGCCGCATCACCTACACCCTGACCGGCCGGCTCGCCCCGTCCTTCACTCAGCAGATTCCCATCCGGGAGGACCGAAGGCTCCACGGGCTCTTCACCCTCGGCTACCAGGAGGTCTTCGACGTCCTCGGCGGCAGCCGCAACCTCGGCGTCTCGCTGACCCTATTCAACAGCGAGACGGCGATTGGCTCCTTCTTCACCACGCGGGATTACCAGAACACCCTCACGCAGCCGGCCTTCCTTTGGGACTACCGCTGGGATGACCTCTACAACCACCGGCGCCAGAAGAACGTGACGCTCAAGGCCGACTACCGGCTGACCCCCTCGACCAAGCTTTCCTTCCTGACGACGTACATCGACCACTCGGAGGTCTACCGGCGCCAGTACGCCGTTCGTGCCTTCAGCAATGGTCAGGCGCAGGATACCGTGCCCAGCGCGACCACCAGCATCGTCCCGGGTTACACCTCCCGGATCACGACGGTCCGCCCCGTGGCTTCATCGGTCATTGACGTGACGATGACGGGACCGAACAACTTCTTCAACCGGCTGCGCCGCGTGGACCTCGGCGTGGAGCACGAGCAGGGTCGGCTCCTGCTGGAAGCAAACGCCCGCTACACGCAGACTCACATCAACATCGGCAACGGCGAGGGCGCGGTGCTGACGAACCGCATCAGCGGCACCGGCTGGATCATCGACCGGACTCGCTCGGACCTCTACCCGCAGTTTCTTGCCAATGGCGGGCTGGATTTCACCGATCCAGCCAACTACCGGCCGATCGCGAACGGCCTCTCCAATCAGAACGACCGCCAGATCCACGAGGTCGCCGAGGCCCGCATCGACGCCCGCTACACGCTGCCGCTCGCGGCCCCCGTTTTCGCCAAGGCGGGCGTGCACTGGCGGGAACAGCACGTCGGCGTCCGCAGCGCCTCCCGCCGCTGGAGCTACAACGGCACCGGCCCGCTACCGCAGGATCCCAACCTGCTGACGATGGACCGGCGGATGACCGGCCGCGCGATCCCGCAATGGGAAGCCTCTTGGTTTATGCGCTCGCGCGAGGTCGCCGACCCCTCGCTGTGGCGCGAGGATCTTTATTTCCGCAACACCACCCGCTACACGGCTTACCGGGACGTCGTCGAGACAGTCACGGCGCCCTACGTGATGACGCAGGGCAAGCTGGGCCGCGAGAGTTGGGCCGGACGTACCGGCTTCCTCGGCGGCGTGCGCTGGGAGAAGACGGAGAATGAGGCCGACGGCTGGGTGCGCGCCCGGGTACTCAGCACCGCCGCGCAGCAGACGGCTGACCCGGCTGGGACCGCCCAGCGCGACTACGCGAACAACCGGCGCCAGATCACCGGTGATTATACCAAGGCATTCCCGAGCGTGCACGCCTGGCACGACTGGAGCGCCAACCTGAAGACGCGCCTTAGCTGGTCCTCGAGCTTCGGCCGGCCCGCCTTTGGCAACTTGTCGCCCGCGGAGACCCCGAACGAGAACCTGCGGACGGTCACGATCAACAATCCTTCGCTCCTGCCCCAGACCGCCCGCAACTGGGACGCCACGCTCGAGTATTACTTTGAGCCGGTGGGCAACCTCACGGTTGGCTGGTTCCACAAGGAGATCCGGGACTACATCGTGAGCGGCATCGATTCCGGCACGATCGGCACCGGCACGGACAACGGTTACAACGGGGAGTATGCCGGCTGGAACATCCTGAGCTCCGCCAACGCGGGCACCGCGATCGTGCAGGGCTGGGAATTCAGCTACCAGCAGCAGTTCACCTTCCTGCCGGGGGCGCTCAAGGGACTCAGCGGGATGATCAATTACACCCTCCTCGAGACCCGCGGCAACTATGGCGGTACGACCCGCCGGGGCACCGGTCAGGTGGCCGGCTTCGTGCCACGCACCGCGAACGCGAGCCTTAGCTGGCGCTACCGTGGTTTCAGCACGCGGCTGCTCGTCAACTACGGGGGCGAGTACCTGCAGGCCTACAGCGCCGCCTCCGCCGCCCGGAACCTCTACCGGATGGCGCGCACGCTGGTGAACCTCGGCCTCGCCTACCAGCTGCGACCGACGCTGAGTTTCACCGTCGACGCCGACAACCTCACCAACGTGCCGCAGCGGCGCTACCGCGGGGTGCCCGACAATATGGAGTACTACAATTACCCGGGCACGACGCTGACCTTCGGGATCACCGGTCGCTTCTGAGCAGCCCGGAGTCAGCGCGTCGGTTTCCGCCGCGCCTCAGTCCAGTCCGTCACCACCTGCTCCAGCACCGCCAGCGGGACAGAGCCAGTGGTGAGGACGATGTCGTGGAAATCGGGCAAGGAGAAGGCGGAGCTGAGCGCGGTACGGGCCCGCTCGCGGATCTCGAGGATCCGCAGCATCCCGATCATATAGGAGCAGGCTTGGCCGGGATTTGTAATGTACCGTTCGACCTCCGCGGCGCTGATGCCGTAGGCGATCGCCTGCTCGCGGGTCCATCCCCGGGTGTGGAGGCCCGTATCCACCACGAGGCGTCGCGCCCGGAAGAGCTCCGAACCGATGGCGCCAAGTTGGCCCGCGGGATCGCCCTCGTACCAGCCCTGCTCGACGGCGAGCCGCTCCGCGTAAAGGCCCCAGCCCTCGCTGTGCGCGCTGATCCCCCCGAAGGTCCGGCGCGCCCGGAAGCGAGGCAGGTCCCGCTGCTCCTGCTGAATGGCGAGCTGGAAGTGGTGGCCGGGCACGGCCTCGTGGTAGGCGAGGCTCCGCATCCTTGCGCCGTAAAAGAAGACATTCCCCGGCAGGGGCAACCAGAAGATCCCGGGGCGGCTGCCATCTATGGGGGGTACCGTGTAGTAGGCCGAGGCCACCCGCTCAGTCAGCGGGGGAACCCGCCGCACCTCGACCGCAGCCCGGGGCCGGCGATTGAACAATGCCTCGCTGCGTCGCTCGGCGTCGCGGATATATTCCGTGTAGCGCGCGATCAGTGCCGCTCGCGGATCCGCCGCCTCCACCAGCGGCCCCTGCGTCGCCTTCGCCATCCGTTCGTTGAAGGTGCCATTGGGCTGGCCAAGCTGGCGCAGGATCACCTCGGCCTCTGCCTCCAGCCGGGCCACTTCCCGCCGGCCGATGGCGTGGACCTCCGCGGCACCTAGGTCCGTCGTGGTAAACCCACGCAAGGCCGCCGCGTAGGCCTCCGTCCCGTTGGGCAGGCGGCTCCATCCCGCTTCTGGCGCCGCGCTTGGAAGCACCTCCTCCACCCACGCTAGCACCCGCTGGTAGGCCGGCCGGATCTTGTCCGCCACCAGCGGGCGCGCCTTCGCCAGCGCTTCAGTTTGCGCTTCCAGCGTCAGCCCGTCGATGCCCTTCATTCGCTCCTCGAGCGCGGCGACGAGGGGATTCGCTACCGGAGCGTGGTCGAGGAACATCCTCAGCTGGGTCTGCACCCGCTCCAAAATGAACCGCGGCGGCACGAAACCGCGCTGGGCCGAGCCACGGGCCAGCTCCAGCCCCTCGTCGAGCCGGGGCGCGAACCGTCCCAGCCGCGCCAGATACCGAGTTACATCTGCGGGGCGGCGCCAGCTCGCGCGTTCGGTGAGCGACTCGACGAGCGCCACGTGCAGCCCGCGCCGCTGCTCGAACAGGGAAAGGTTCTGGTGATCCGTGAACGCCGCAGCCTCCACGACGCGTTCGAGTTGCCAGCGCAGCATCGCGGCGGAAATCCGCTGCGACGGTGTCATGCCGGCTTCCGGCCAGCGGGCCAAACCCGCCAAGCCCTCCTGTGCCAGCCTTAGGCGACGATCCCGCCGCGCCTGCAATCCCTCGGTCCACAGCGCCCCAGCCTCGTCGTCATCACCGCTGCCCGAGGCTGCGTCCGAGGGGGCTGCCGCGTGGTCCCGGCTCCAGTCGGCGGTGAGCTGGTTGACCCAGCCGTCGAAGGTGTCCGGAGCGGCGGGGTGCTGGGCCGCGGGCAGAAGAGAGACCAAGCATAGCAGCAGAGCGAGAGCGCGGGAGGAGAGCATGCGATTGGAGGGACCCAAGCACAAAACCGCTTTTTCCCCAAGCCTGCTTGGGCCAGTCTGGGTAGGGGAGGAAGAGCCTGGCGACGGCCGCGCGCAACTTGGCTGGCGGGGATCCCCTCCCAAGTGTGGCCCAGTGAGTTGCCGGGCGCACCTCCGCCGCCCTGGCCGGCGTGGCGCCGAGCACCGGATCAAAAATCCTCGAGCACTAAATCAAAATTGAAGCGCAGGCTCCGCGCGTCCGACCTGGCCGATCGAGGCGAAAACAGGTGTCTTTGACGTACAGCAGCTTGGTGCGGTCGAGGGGCTCCGGCTGGAGCCCTACGCGGCCGCCACCTTCGCGCACCTGCCACAGGTTGGCACGCGCCGCTGAGGTCACATCGGGCAGATTCCCACGGCTTGGCAAAATCACGTCGATCTCCACGCCCCGCCGCGCAGGCTTTCGCCGGTCGCGAAGTGCCAGTCCTTCGCGAACACCTCCCCGAAGTGCGCCGCGATCAGCACCCGGAGCCGAGCGTGCAGGTCAACGCCGGCCGCCAGTAGCGCGCATCGATGTTGCGGCGGCCGGTGAACCCGGTGGTGCCGTCGACGACGAGGATCACGTGGTAGTCCCGGATGTGGATCGCGCTCCAGCGCGCTGGGAGCAGCGGAGGATTGAATACCCCGACCGTAACCCCCTCCGTGCGCAAGGCATGCACCGCCACGCCAACCGGGAATCGAACGTCAAGGTCATCGATCAGCACCCAGACCGCGATGACCCGGGACCTGGCCCGGGCCAGCGTGCGGACAAAATCCCGACCGACGCCTTCGACGCCAAAGGTGTAAGAGGCCGGCCTGATCGAGCGCTCTGCGCCGCCGATCGCCACCAGCATCCCGGGGCAGGCACCCGCTCTCCCTTAAAGCGTCTCAAGCGCGGTGCTGCCAGCGAGTAGCGGCCTCCGACCCAGTCGAGCGATCGCGGGAGGCCCTCCTTCGGAGCGCCGGGTGCGGGACATCCGGGGAGAGAATTGGGGGGCCGCCGTGGCTATCAGCCCCGCCGGCCGACACAGCGCAACACCCGGTTGATGCCGAGAAGCTGCACCACGGCCACCCACGCATGCAAGGGCGCCCCAAGGCCACCCTGCGCCGCCAGGGGAAAGGGAATAGGGGCTGGCACCGAAGCTTTGAACCGCGCGTGCCCACGAACCGGCGAGGCGGAGTCAAAGGCTTGCCAGACCGGATTGCCGTTGACCCCCGCCTTCAGCGCCGGATTGATCAGGGAATGGTTCCGAGCGTGCTGATCGTCGACGACGAGAAACACACCCGCGAGGGCCTCCGGCAGGCACTGGCGGAAAATTACGACGTGACCGTCGCCGCCAACGCGGACGAGGCCTTCAACCTGCTCGACAGCCAGCCCTACGATGTCGTCCTCACAGACCTGCGGATGCCGGGCAAGTCCGGGCTCAAGGTGATCGACAAGGCGCTCTCACTGTCCCAGCGCCCGGCGGTGCTGATGCTGACCGCCTACGGCAACATCGAGACGGCCGTCGAGGCGATGAAGCGCGGCGCGGTGGATTTCTTGGCTAAGCCGGTCAACATCGAGCGCTTGGAGGTCTTGATCCAACGGGCCCTCAAGACGCGTACTCTTGAGGTGGAGGTCCGCCAGCTGCACGAGCGCCTCGACGAGAAATTCAACTTTGAGGGGATCATTGGCGGCTCGGGGCCACTGCGGGAGGTCATCGAGCGGGTGCGGCTGGTCGCACCGTCGCGAGCCACGATCCTCATCGAGGGTGAGTCTGGAACGGGCAAGGAGCTCATCGCGCAGGCCGTCCACCAGGCGAGTCCCCGTGCCCGCGGGGCCTTCGTCGCGGTGCATTGCGCGGCCCTCTCGGAGAACCTGCTCGAGAGCGAGCTGTTTGGCCACGAGCGGGGCGCTTTCACCGGGGCCACCGAGCGGCGGGTGGGGCGGTTCGAGTCCGCGGACGGCGGGACGCTCTTTCTCGACGAGATCGGCGAGATCTCCGTTTCCACCCAAGTGAAGCTCTTGCGCTTCTTGGAGACGAGGGCGATCGAGCGGGTTGGCGGCTCCAAGCCACTTGAGCTCGACGTGCGGCTGGTGGCCGCCACCAACCGCGATCTGGAGACAATGGTCCGCCAGGGTCGGTTCCGCGAGGATCTGTTCTTTCGCCTGAATGTGATCCGCATCCGGATGCCTCCGCTGCGCGAGCGGGCGGATGACATCCCGTTGCTCCTCGCGCACTTCATCCGCCAGTTCTCTTCCGAGAACGCGGTGCCGGCCCTCACGGTGGAACCCGGAGCACTCCGAACACTCCAGCGCTACCCCTGGCCGGGCAACATCCGCGAGCTCCGGAATTTCAGCGAGAACGCGGTGGTTCTCCGCCGCGGCGGAAGCCTCACCGAGTATGACCTGGAGGCGCGTTTCCGTGGGGACACCCCCGTGACGGCACTTGCGCCGCTGGAGGTTCTGGTCGCGCCGGGGGCGGTGGCGGCCGCGTCAGCGACCCCGGCTGCGCCCTCACTCTCGGTGGAGGAGAACGGTAAACGGCTGCTCCGGGAAGCGCTGCTCAAGGCCCGCGGCAACCGGACGCGTGCGGCCGCCCTGCTCGGCCTCAGCCGGCGCACGCTGCACCGCAAGCTCGCGCAGTGGCCCGAGCTCGACGTGATTGATTAGGATCCGGCCCCCTCAGACCTGGTAGGTTTGGAGGGGTTTTGGATCGAGCACGCGATCGGGGCCAAGCTGTCGCGTCAGCTGCTCCGCGAACCACGCCCGCGCCGGCGGATCGCCGTGCGTCAGCACGATCTTGCGCGCCTGCGCCTGCAGCACAAATTCTAGGAGTTCCTCGCGGTCCGCGTGGCCGCTCAGCTCGAAGCGCTCGACGCGGGCGCGCACCCTAGACTTTACGTTGGCAGCGGCGAAGAGGAAATCCTCCCCAGGTTTGGTCGCCAACAACTGCCCGCCGGGAGTTTCGGGATCGCAGAAGCCCACGAAACCAATGGTGTGTTTGGCGTGGCCGAGCATACCGGAGGCGAGGATATAGCTTGGCGTATTCTCGACCATCATCCCCGAGCTGACGACGTAGACGGAGCGGGGCGCGGGTTCCGTCCCGGGCTTCAGCTGCCGCGGCAGCGGCTTCACCTTGAGGTCCTTGAGGATGTTCCGGTTGAATTGCACGTGCTTGGTCTTCCGGGAGATCTCGTCGAAGTAGTCCGCTAAGTCGACGCCGAGTCCCCCGGTGTAAATCGTGCAGTCGGAAAGCTGTCCAAACTTGCGGGCGTCGTGCAGAATCGCGAACAGCTCCTGCATCCGGCCCAGCGCGAAGACGGGCAGCAGGAGCGAGCCGCCGCGGTGCAGGGTGTCGTTCGCGGTCGTGATTAGCCGGCTCAACTCGTGGACGCGCTCTTTGCCTGCCGGGCGCTCGGTTGCACCCCGGGTGGTTTCGGTCACGACGGTATCAAAATGGCCCGCCGGAAACTTGGCCCCGGCCAGAGTGCGCTGGTTCTCGAAGAGCACGTCCCCGGTGAAGAAGATGCTGCGGTGCTTGTAGTGAAGTTCGACGCCGGCGGCTCCCGCCACGTGGCCCGCGGGATGAAAGATGATCTCGATCTCGTCCCGGCTCCCGCGAAAACGCTTCGCCTGGCCGTAGGGGATCCCAGTCAGCCGCCGCGCGTGGCGATCGATCTCGTCGTGGGTGAAGAGCGGGTAGTCAGGGATGTTCTCCTCTTCTCTCTGCCGCAGCATCACGTTGGCCGAATTGTGGAGCATCCGCTCGATCAGCATCCGGCTTGAGGTGGTCATCACCACTGGGGCCTGCTTCTGCTCACGCAGCAGCACGGGGAGGCTGCCGATGTGGTCGAGATGGCAGTGGGTGATGATGATCAGGTCCAGTTCGAGGCCGCGCAGCGGGGTCAGATCCGGGGTGGCTTTCCGCCCCACCGCCTTCGGGTTGAGTCCGCAGTCGATCAGGATCTTCAGGTCGCCGAGCTGGATGAACAACGCGTTGGCGCCTATGCCGCCCGCGCGGTTCAGGTCGATTAACTTCATTCCGGACAAGCAAAGGGGTAAGGCCCGACGGAAACCAGAACGAAACGCGGCCACACCGCGTTTCCCGCGTCCCGTTCAGCCGCCCGCCCCGATCTCCCCGCGCGGCACCCGCAGCTCGAAGGGCGCCAGCATCACGCAGACGCGGCTCCCATGGTCGTCCAGCCCATGAAAGCTGCCGTGCACGCAGGCGTCCGCGCCCGTCACGTGGAAGCTGTTGTAAGAAAACTGCTCGCCCGGCGCCAGCCGGGGCGTCTCGCCGACGATGCGGTCCCCCTCAATTACCGTGCGGCTGCCGTCCGCGTTCTCGATCACCCACTTCCGACCAAGCAGCGTCACGGTGCGGTCCGAAGCGTTGCGGATGGTGACAAAGTAGACGAAGGCGTGCGGTTTATCCGGCGGGAGGCTGGGCCCCCCATGGTGGTGGCAGAGGCGGTCGAGGTGGGCGCTGAGCCCAGGAAGTTCACTCGGCAAGAGCACGCTGAGATGATAATGTGCACGGTCCGGGTGGCAAGCGGCCATGCGGCTTTCGCGCTTGCTGCGCGCGGGAGGGCAGGGAAAGAACACGCGGTGATGGCTAAATTCGCGCTCCTGTCGGTCTCCGAAAAACGCGGCCTGGTCGCCTTCGCTCGCGACCTCGTCGGTCGACACGGGTTCACCCTGCTGTCCACCGGCGGCACGGCCCGCCTGCTCGCGGAGGCCGGCTTGCCGGTCACCGAGGTTGGCCGGCACACGGGGTTCCCGGAGATCATGGAGGGGCGGGTGAAGACGCTGCATCCGAAGGTGCACGGCGGTCTGCTCTGCCGGCGGGACAAGGCGGAGCATCTCGCGCAGGCCACGGCCAACGGCATCGACCTGATCGACTTGGTGGTCGTGAACCTTTACCCCTTCGAGCAGACCGTGGCCAAGTCGGACGTCGCGCTTGAGGAGGCGGTCGAGAACATCGACATCGGCGGCCCCTCGCTGCTGCGCAGCGCGGCGAAGAACTACGAGAGCGTCACGGTCGTCTGCGACCCCGACGACTACGAACCCGTCCTCGCCGCCCTCGCGACGGAGGCTTCCGCTCCAGAGGAACTGGCCTGCTTGCGCCGTGCCCTCGCGCTCAAAGTATTCCAACGGACGGCCGCCTACGATGCCGCGATCGCCCGCTACCTCGAGAGCGAGGCGGAGGGTCCGGACCTCGATGCCCTAGCGGGCTTTCCCGCCCGGCTAACCCTGTCGTGGCCCCGCGCCCAAACGCTGCGCTACGGGGAGAACCCGCACCAGCGGGCCGCCCTCTACGGATCCTTCCACGAGCACTTCCAGCAACTGCAGGGCAAGGAGCTCTCCTACAACAACCTGCTGGACATCACCGCTGCGACCCAGCTCATCGGCGAGTTCAACCGACCCACGGTCGCGATCCTCAAGCACACCAACCCGTGCGGCGTCGCCAGCGCCGACACGCTCCTGGCGGCCTGGGAGCAGGCCTACGCGACGGATTCGCAGGCGCCTTTCGGCGGGATCGTGATCGTGAACCACACCCTCGACGGCGCGCTGGCCGGCGCCATCGCCGAGATCTTCACCGAGGTCATCATCGCCCCCCGGTTCAACGAGGAGTCGCTCACGATCCTCGGAAGGAAGAAAAACCTGCGCCTGATGGTCGCCAAGGAGGGGCTCCAAGCCGACGCCTTGCAGGAAATCCAGTCCGTGATCGGCGGCGTGCTGCTGCAGGACACGAACCGCACGCTGGGCAAGGTGGACGAGTTCAGGGTGGTAACCCGCCGCGCGCCGTCCCCCGCGGAGATGGCGTCCCTGCTCTTTGGCTGGAAGGTGTGCAAGCACGTGAAATCCAACGCCATCGTCTACTGCCAGGGCGAGCGAACGCTGGGGGTGGGCGCCGGCCAGATGGCTCGCGTCGACAGCTCCCGGATCGCCGTGTGGAAGGCCGGCGAGGCCGGGTTGTCCCTCCAGGGCTCCGTCGTGGCCAGCGAGGCGCTCTTCCCGTTCCCGGACGGCCTGCTCGCCGCGGCCGATGCCGGTGCGACCGCTGCCATCCAGCCCGGTGGAGCGCTGCGGGATGCGGAAGTGATCGCGGCCGCCGACGCGCGCGGGATGGCGATGGTCTTCACTGGCTTCCGTCACTTCAAACACTGAGCCGGGCGCCCCTAGGGTCCCGGCGCCCGCCCTTGCCTCCCGCCGTTACCTGCCCACGTTCCTTCGCTTTTCGCAAATCTCGTCCCATCATGTTTGACCCCGTCGCCAAGCTGCAGCAATTCATCCGCCATCCCAGCGTTTCCGCCGACTCGCGCTTCAGCGCAGGGATGCAGGACGCCCAGCAGTTCATCTCTGGCCTGCTCTGCTCGATCGGCTTTGAGGTCGAGGTGGTGCGCACCGACCTCCACCCTATCGTGCTCGCGCACCGGGGGGGCGATCCCCGCTGGCCCCACGTCGTGATCTACGGGCACTATGACGTGCAGCCCGCGGATCCGCTGGAGCTCTGGCGCACGCCCGCCTTCGAGCCCACCATCATCGGCAACCGCATCTACGGCCGCGGGGCCGCGGACAACAAGGGCCCGCTGCTGACAAATGTCGCCGCCGTCGCGCAGGCGCTGGAGGAGGACCCGGCGCTTCCGCTCCGCATCACTTTCCTCATCGAGGGCGAGGAGGAGATGGGCAGCCCCAGCTTCCCGAAGTTCCTCGAACGTTATGCGGACCGGCTCCGGCAGGCCGACTGCGTCTTCCTCTCCGACACGGCCCTCCCCAATTCCGACCAAGTGGTCCTCACCTGCGGCCTGCGAGGGCTGGCCCTCTTCGACGTCCACCTCACTGGCGCCAAGGGCGACCTGCACTCAGGTCTGCACGGCGGGGTCCTGCGCAACCCGATTCAGGCCCTCGCGGAGATCCTCGCGACCCTGCACACGCCGGAGGGCCGGGTGAACGTGCCGGGATTCTACGACGACGTGCTGGATGTCCACCCGTGGGAGCGCGAGGAACTGCGGCGCCTCGGCACGGACGAGCGCGCCTACGGGGAATTCCTCGGCATCGACACGTTCTACACCACCCCCGGATTCAACCCCTTCGAGTCCTCGCGTTTCCAACCCACACTGGAATTCAACGGGATCGGCGGCGGCTACCAGGGCGAGGGGACCAAGACGGTCATCCCCAGCAAGGCCTTCGCCAAAATCAGCTGCAGGCTCGTGCCGAACCAGCGGCCGGAGCGGATAAAAAAACTGGTGATGGACACAATCCGCGCGCGGCTGCCCAAGGGCATCCGCCTTGAGTTCGTCGACCAGCACAAGGGGGATCCCTACGTGGTGGTGCCGCCGGGACGTTCTAACACGCCCCCGGACCAGTCACCGGTGCTCGCGCGCGCCTTCCAGGCCACTGAGCAGGCGGTGCGCGAGGTGTGGGGGCGCGCGCCGCTGTACCTGCGGGAGGGCGGCAGCGTGCCGATCATCTCGGACATCAAGCGGGTGATCGGGCTCGATTCGGTGATGATGGGGCTATTCCTCCCCGAGGACAACCTCCACGCCCCCAACGAGAGCTTCAACCTCGACGTTATGCGCAAGGGGACCGAGACGACTCGGCGCATGCTTCGCGCGCTCGCGGGCCGGGCGTGAGCGCCTAGCCGGCGAGGCGGAAAAGACGTCGGGCGGTCTCATTCCAAATCTTGCGCTCGACGCCAAGGGTGCAGGACAGGGCCTTCACTTGGGCCAGTTGCCGCGCCCCGGCACAATGCACCGGCCCCCCCCCTCACGTCGGTGCAGTCGCTGCCTTAGAGCAGCTTGTCCTAGTGCCGATCGAGGAACGCACGCCCGTGCTCGCGATCCCGGACGAAGGCGTTCAGTCCCGAGCCCGCCGAGAGGTCACCGAAGAGATTGGGATAGTCCCGCCGGTAGCGGTCCGTAAGGCCGCTGGCGCTTGACTTTTCCGCGGGGGTATAGGCTTCGCGGCTCATCGACCCGAGCCGCGCTTTTCCGCTGGGTTCGCAAACCCGTGGTTGGGTTTCAGTTGAGGGTGCAGGTGCTGTCGAGCCCGTTGGCCCAGCCTTGGTGGGTCGAAGCCCGCACCATGGGCCGACCTGAGGGCAGCAGGATCGTCTGCGTCTCGCCCAGCGCCCGCTGGTGGCGCACCAGGTCGCCATCCTGCCGTGGCCGCGGCAACACGGGCGCATAGGTCGCCTTTTCCCTTCCTCCGCCGTAGTTGGTGTGCTGGTGGATGTCCACCAGCCGTAGCGGCGCGGACACGGCGACCGACGCAAGGGAGCCTGCGATCAGGACCGAAGCGGAGCGGAGGAGAAATTCCCAGCGGGAGAGCGGGAGTGAAGGGGCAGGGGGCTTCGGCGCGTTCTCGCGGTGACGCGGGCCGGGGCAAGGTCGTTCCGCCTAGCCCGGGATTGCATCCTACACGGAGAACGCCGTATGCCTCTCCCGCTTACCCATATGAGATCCCCGCTCCCCCTCCTCCTCACTGTCCTGATGCTGGCCGCGCCCCTCGCCCACGCACAATTGCGGCTCCCCGCGATCATCGGCGACGGGATGGTCCTCCAGCAAAGTCAGGCGAATCCGATCTGGGGTTGGGACACCCCCGGAACCGCCGTGACGGTAGCCTTCGCCGGCCAGACGCACCGTGCCACCGCCGGCGCCGACGGACGCTGGACCGTCCGCCTTGCCCCCTTGTCCGCCAGCGCTGAGAACCGCGCGCTGACGATCGCCGGCTCCAGCCAGCGGACGGTCCAGAACGTGCTGGTCGGCGAGGTCTGGATGTGCTCCGGGCAGTCGAATATGCAGTGGTCGCTCGCGCAGTCGTTCCACGGGGACCTCGAGGCCTTGGCGACGGACCTCCCGCAGGTGCGGCTGATCTCCGTGCCGCAGGTCGGCACGCAAGAACTGCAGACGGATTTCAAGGGCAAGTGGGAAGCGGCGTCGCCCGCGACCACGCCCTCCTTCAGCGCGGTCGGGCTGCTGTTCGGACGTTACCTGCACAAAGTGCTCAAGGTCCCGGTCGGGCTGATCGACAACGCCTGGGGCGGTTCCGCCGCCGAGGCGTGGGTGCGTCGCACCTCCCTGGAATCGGATGCCCGCTTCGCCGGTTTGATGGAGGGGGTCCGCCAGCGGGAGCGGAACCTGCTCTCCCCCGAGGGCCGCGCGGCATTCGAGGCCTCCCTGCAGAAGCACCGGGATGACGCCGCGAAGGCCAAGGCCGCCCCCCGCGCGCCCCAGGATTGGCTCACCGGAAACGCCCGTCCGGGCAACATCTTTGCCGGCGTGGTTAACCCGACGCTCGGCTACGGGATGAAGGGCGTGATCTGGTACCAAGGCGAATCCAACGCCAGCCGTGCGCACGAATACGCCACGCTCTTCCCGTTTATGATTGAGCAGTGGCGCAAAGAGTGGTCTCAGGGTGATTTTCCCTTCTATTGGGTGCAACTGGCTGACTTTCGCGAAGAGAAGCCTCAGGCCGGCGAGAGCGATTGGGCGGAATTACGCGAGGCCCAGACGAAGACTCAGCGCCTCCCCAACACCGGCCAAGCCGTGATCATAGATGTGGGCGAGGGGCGCGACATCCATCCCCGCAACAAGCAGGAGGTCGCCGTCCGCCTCGCGCGCATCGCCCTCGCTCGAGACTACGGCCGGACCCTCCCGCACCGGAGCCCGGAGTTCCGCGCGGCGCAATTCGCGGGCGGCAAGGCCGTCGTCACCCTCGACACCTTCGGCAGCTCCCTCCGTGCCTTCGATGTCGCGGAGGTCCGCGGGTTCGCGCTCTGCGGCGAGGATCGCGTGTGGCACTGGGCCACCGGGAAGATCCTCGGCGCCGACCGGGTCGAGGTTTCCAGCGCGCAGGTGCCGGCCCCCGTGGCAGTCCGGTACGCTTGGGCCGACAACCCGGTCTGCAACCTTTACTCGGCCGACGGTTTGCCCGCGACGCCCTTCCGCTCGGACGATTTCCCGCTCACGACGGCGCCCAAACCGGCCGCGAAGTAGCCGCCGGTGAAGCCAGGCATCGAGGTCCTGCTGGAATCCCGCCTCGACCTCCTGCGGGGCCGGCGGGTGGGGCTGGTCACGAACCCCACCGCCGTCGACCCGCGCCTGCGTTCGACGGCCGAGCTCCTCCGCGCGCATCCGGAGCTGGACCTCGTGGCGCTCTACGGGCCCGAGCACGGCGTGCGCGGGGACGCCCAAGCCGGGGAGTATGTCCCGTTTTACCGGGACCCGCATCTTGGACTTCCGGTGTTCAGCCTCTACGGGGAGACGCAGCGGCCACCGGCGGATATGCTCACCCGCATCGACGCCTACATGCGGGAGTACGACACCCGCCGCGATGGCAAGACGGTTGAGCCCCGGATGCTGGAGTCGATCGAGGTGATGGTCTTTGACCTGCAGGACGTCGGCACGCGCGTCTACACCTACGTCGCGACGATGGCCTACGCGATGCAGGCCGCCGCGGAGGCGGGCATTCCCTTCGTGGTGCTCGACCGTCCCAATCCCATCACGGGAGTGGCGATGGAGGGACCGATCCTTCGCTTCCCGGAGTACAGCTCCTTCATCGGCCTGTATCCCGTGCCGCTGCGCCACGGGATGACCGCCGGTGAGCTCGCGCGCCTGTTCAACGCGCGATTCCTGCCGCGGCCCGCCGAGCTCACGGTCGTCCCGATGGCGGGCTGGCGCCGCGGGGACTGGTTCGAGTCCACCGGGCTGCCCTGGGTCCTGCCCTCGCCGAATCTGCCCTCCGTGGACGCCGCGGTGGTTTACCCCGGGCAGGTGATGCTCGAGGGTACCACGCTCTCCGAGGGCCGCGGCACCACGCGCCCCTTTGAGTTGTGTGGCGCGCCCTGGCTCGACGGCCACGTCCTGGCCCGCGGCCTGAACGCGTTGGCACTTCCCGGGGTGCGCTTCCGCGAGGCGTGGTTCACGCCCACCTTCTCGAAGTTCGCCGGCCAGCGGTGCGGGGGCGTCCAACTGCACGTGAGCGACCGGGGGATTTTCCGCCCGATCCGGACCACGATCTCGTTGCTCGCGGAGGTGCGCCGGCTCGGCGGGGACCAACTCGAGTTCCACGCCGATTACTTCGACCGCGTGCTCGGACACCCGCGGGTCCGCGAGGGACTGCTGGCGGAAGTTCCCGCGGCCGCGTTGGCGGACGAGTGGGCGCCGGAACTGCACGCCTTCGCCGAGCTGCGGAGCGAGTACCTGCTCTACGGCGCTTGAGGCTCGCCGGGCCTCAGTAGCGGGCCAGGGAAGAATCCAGTTCGGCGGCCCACGCCTCGATGCCGCCGGCGATGTTGCTCACGGCCGGAAACCCCTGCTGCCGCAGGTAGCGGGTGACGTGCAGGCTGCGGCTGCCGTGGTGGCAGAGGATCAGCAGGTGTTGGTCACGCGGCAGCTCCGCGAGATGCTCGGGAATCCGGCGCATCGGGATGTGCTCTGCGCCGTCGAGCCGGCAGATCTCCAGCTCGTGGGGTTCACGAACATCGATAATACGGGCGTGGGCCGGGTCCTGGCGGACCATATCGCGCGCCGCGGTGACGGAAACCTCCAGCGGGAAGGGCTCAGACATAACGGAAGGAGGTGAGGGAAGGGCGCAGGCCGTCGCGTAACGTTCCGGCTCCAAGCTGCGGATGACGGGAGCCTGGCCGCAGACGGCACAACGCGGATCCCGCGCCAGGCTCAGGACCTGGAAACGCTGGGCGAGGGCGTCGTGTGCCAGCAGGCGCCCGCGCAAGGGTTCACCGGCGCCCGTGACCAGCTTGATCGCCTCGAGCGCCTGCAGGCTGCCGATCACGCCGCAAAGTGCGCCGAGCACACCCGCTTCGCCGCACGAGGGCACCGCGCCTGCCGGGGGCGGCTGCGGGAACAGGCAGCGGTAACACGGCCCACCGCGGGCCGGGTCGAACACACTGACCTGCCCGTCGAAGCGAAACACGTTGCCGTGCACCAGCGGTCGCCCGGTGAGGACCGCGGCGTCGTTGTTCAGGTAGCGGCTCGCGAAGGTGTCCGTCCCGTCCACGATCACATCGTACTCGGAAAACAGGTCGAGCGCCGTGTCGGGCTGGACGCCCTCCGGGTGGGCGTGGAGCCTAATTCCCGGGTTCACCGCCCGCAGCCGCCGGAGCGCCGACTCGACCTTGGGCGCGCCGACGTCCCCGTCCTCGTGGAGGAGCTGGCGCTGGAGGTTATGGCGTTCGACCCGGTCGAAATCTGCGATCCCTAGCGTGCCAACGCCCGCGGCGGCGAGGTAGAGCGCGGCGGGGCTGCCAAGGCCGCCGGCGCCCACCACCAAAATTCGGGCCGCCGCGAGCTTGCGCTGACCTGCCACGCCGATCTCCGCCAGCGAAAGATGCCGGCCGTACCGAGCGAGATCGGCCGGGGAGAGCTCGTGCGGAGGTGCCATCGCTTTACGCAAGGGTGATGCGCGCACGCCGCAAATGAAATTGCGCCGCCGGGGTGCGGGCGCCGGAATCCGGCCGATGCGCTTCCTCGGCATTGACTACGGCACCCGCCGGATCGGCCTCAGCTACGGCGACGAGCTGGGCGTGGCGACGCCGTTGCCGGCCCTCGTCGACGCGGATCCGGCCCGCCGCTGGGCGGCGCTGCTGGCCCTCGCCCGCGAGCGGGGAATCCGTGAGGCGGTTGTCGGCCACCCGTTGAATATGGATGACACCGCGGGACCGAAAGCGAAGGAGGCCGAGGCCTTCGCCGCCCGTTTGGGCGCCGAGCTTGGTTGCCCGGTGCATCTCGTTGACGAGCGCCTGACCAGCCATGAGGCCGTGGCGTCGCTGCCGCCGTCGCGCCGTCGCGCGGTTCGAGCCAGCGGCGTCATTGATTCGCGGGCCGCCACCCTGATCCTGCAGGATTACCTCGACCAGCGATTTCCGCCCCCTGCTGGCACGGGTGAGGGGGAGGTCGCGTGAGCACGAGATGGCGGGCCGTCTGTGCTTACGACGGAGGCCCCTTCTCCGGTTGGCAGAGCCAAGTCGGGGCCAACGCGATCCAAGACGTGATCGAGGCGCGGCTGGCTGCGATCTTCAAGGGGCCGGTCCGGATCCAAGGCAGCGGCCGCACCGACGCGGGCGTCCACGCTCGGGGCCAGGTGTTTCATTTTGACGCCGCCTGGCCCCACGGCAATGCGCGCCTGCTCGCGGCGCTCCGCAGCGAGTTGCCGCCCGCGATCCAGATCCGCTCCATCCGGCGGGCGGCCCCAGACTTCCACGCCCGCTTTGCCGTGCGCGCCAAACGCTACGTGTATCACCTGCACCTCGGGGATGCGGACCCTTTCTTGCGGCCGTTTTGCTGGCCGGTCTTCCGGCCGTTGGACCTGGAGGCGATGCGCGCCGCCACCGCGCTGCTGCGCGGCCGGCACGACTTCCGCGCCTTCACCGCGCTCAACGGACCAGCCCGCGAGGACACCGTGCGGGAGTTGACCCGGCTCGATGTGGTGCGACGCGGCCGCCGGCTGCGGATCATCGCCGAGGCGCCGGGCTTCCTCTACAAGATGGTCCGTAGCCTGACCGGGGTCCTTGTGGCAGTCGGGGAGGGGAGGCTGCCCCTGGCCGCTGTCAGCGAGATGCTGGTCAGCGGGCAGCGAACGCCCGCCGTCCAGACGGCGCCGCCGCAGGGTCTGTTTCTCGAGCACGTATGGTACTGAGCGCGCTCGCCCCCCGGGTTCGGCGCTGGGGACGCCGGCTGGCCGCGGTCGCGTTCCCCCCGAGCTGCGTGCACTGCGGCGGCTTGGTGGACCCGGCGGAAACGCCGGCCGGCTTCCGGCATCTTTGCCAGCCTTGCCAAGCCGCCATGGTGAGGGTGAAACCTCCTCATTGCTCAGTGTGCGGGCACCCCTTCCATGGCATCGTCGTGGGGGACCGGGAATGCCCCCGCTGCGTCGGGCTGGTCCCGGCTTACGGCGAGGCGCGCACCGCCAGTCTATTCTCGGGACCCGTGCGCGCGCTGGTGATCGGCCTGAAGTACCACCACGGCCTGCACCTCCTCGCTGACTGCGCTGCGCTCTTCCGCGGCGCTCCCCATCTGCTAGACCACGTCCGCGGAGCTGGGTTGGTGCCGGTGCCCCTCCACCCGCGCAAGCGGCGTGAGCGCGGCTACAACCAGGCCGCGCTGCTGGCCTCCGAACTCGCCCGGGAGGCCGGCGGTGAGACCACGGTCGACTCCCTGCTGAGCCGTCGGATCGACACGGAGACACAGACCGCCTTCGACCGAGAGCGGCGGCGGGCCAACCTGCAGAATGCCTTTGCACTCGCCCCCGGGGCCCGGCTACGGTCCTCCCGCCGATATGTTCTGGTCGACGATGTCTTCACCACCGGCTCCACAGTCAACGCCTGTGCGCGCGTTCTCCGCGGGGCGGGTTGCGGGCGCGTCGACGTAGCCACCCTTGCCCACGGCTGAAACGCCTGCCTCATGCACTTCGATAAGCCGACGTACACCGTGCGGAAGGTCCGGAAGAAGGACATCCCTAAGGGGCTCTACACCAAGGACCCCAGTTCAGGTGACATCCTCTTCAACAAGGAGTTGGAGGACAACCAGATGGTCTCCCCCAAGAGCGGCCATCATTTCCCCCTGGGCGCCCGCGCGCGGATCGCCAACCTCTTCGATCCGGAGACCTTCGTGGAGTGCGATGCCGCGATCCGGTCCAGTGATCCGTTGAAGTTCGTCGACTCGCAGCCCTATCCCGACCGGATTCGGCGTTACGAGAAGGAGAGCGGCCTGACCGAGGCAGTGGTGAGCGGCACGGGCCGGATCCACGGTCTGGAGGTGGCGGTCGCGGTGATGGACTTTCGGTTCTGCGGCGGCGCGATGGGGGCCGCGGCCGGGGAAAAAATTACGCGGGCGATCGAGCTCGCGCGCACTCGGGGCCTCCCGTGCATCATCTTCAGCGCGTCCGGCGGCGCCCGGATGCAGGAGGGAATTTATTCGCTGATGCAGATGGCGAAGACCAGCGCCGCCCTCGGCCGGCTCGCCGAGGCCGGCCTGCCATTCATCTCCGTCCTCACGCACCCGACGATGGGCGGTGTGACCGCCAGTTTTGCGACGCTCGGCGACGTGATTCTCGCCGAACCTGGGGCGCTGGTCGGTTTCGCGGGGGCACGCGTGATCAAAGATACCACCAAGCAGGCGCTGCCCGCTGGTTTCCAGACGGCGGAATTTCTCCTCAAACACGGGCTAATCGACCAGATCGTGCCCCGCCTCGAACTGCGCAGCCGCATCCATTCCCTGCTGACGGCCCTCTACGCGCGCCGCCGGCCGACGGCGCGGTGAACCCGGATTACGCCGCGGTCGCTGCGCGCCTCTGCGGCCGGAAGGCCGCGGGGGCACGCTTTGGGATCGACCGGATGCGGCTCTTGGCCGCCGCCCTCGGGCACCCGGAGCGGGCCGTCCCCTGCCTGCATGTCGCCGGCACCAACGGCAAGGGCTCGGTCGCCGCGATGCTCGATGCGATCCTGCGGGCGGCAGGCTGGCGGACCGGGCTCTACACCTCACCCCACCTCGTCCACCTCGGCGAGCGGGTGCAGGTCGACCGCCATCCGCTCACGGAGGACGAGATTGTCGCCTACGCCGCGGAATTCGAGCCGATCGCCGCCCGCCTCTGGGCCAAGGATCCAGGCGACGCCCCAGCCTTCTTCGAGTTGATGACGGCGATGGCCTTCCGCCAATTCTCGCGGAAGGCCTGCGATATCTCCGTTATCGAGGTCGGCCTAGGGGGCCGGCTGGACGCGACAACGGTCGTGACCCCGGAGGTGGCCGTCATCACGTCCATCGCGATGGATCACTGCGAGATCCTCGGGGACACGCTGGGCCAGATCGCGGCGGAGAAGTCCGGCATCATTAAGCCGGGTCGCCCCCTCGTGGTCGGACGTGTCCCGCCCGAAGCCGAGGCGGTGATCACGCGGATCGCCGCGGAGAGAGGGGCGCCGGTGCGCTGGGTCCGCCGTACCTTCGGCGACAATCTCGCGGCCTACCCGCAAACGAACCTTGAGGGGGATTACCAGCGCTGGAACGCCGCGACGGCCACGCTTGCCGCCGAGGCGCTCGACGCGCGCTGGCGCCTCTCCCCCATTGTCATTCGCGCCGGGCTTGCTGCGGTGGAATGGCCTGGACGGTGGCAAAGGGTCCGCGCCGGTGGTCGGCTCGTCATCCTCGACTCCTCCCATAACCCGGAAGGCGCCGCCGTGCTGTCCTCCAATCTGGCGCGTCTGGTCGCCGAAACGGGCCGTCGCCCCGTGGTCATCACGGGGATCCTCGGGGCGGTACGCGCGCGACCGTTGCTCGCCGCGATCGCGGAGCACGCCGCGGAAATCGTGCTGGTGCCCCCTGACCAGCCCCGCGCCTGCAGCGTGAACGAATTACGCGAGCTCATCCCCGCCGCCTTCAGTGGCCCGGTGCGTTCAGGCCGCGTCGACAAGCTGTTCCCGGAATCCGGGGTGTGCGAGGCGGGGCCGGCCGAAGGGGTGGTGGTGGTCACCGGCTCGCTCTACCTGCTCGGGGAGGTGCTGACCCGCTTCCGGCCCGGGGGCAGCGGTCGCTGAATTCGCGCTCGATTCGGCGTGCGCACGCCGCATAAAACTGTGGAATGTGTTTCCCGCCGCTGCTACCCCTCCTTTTCCTTGCCCTAACTGTCACGCGCCTCGCGTCGGCGCTGCCGGTGCCGATCACCGCCGTCGAGGGCCGTGGCGGGATGGTGGTGGCCGGGCATCCCGAGGCGGCCGATGCGGGTTTGTCCGTGCTACGCGCCGGCGGTAACGCGATCGACGCAGCGGTGGCCACCTCCCTCGCCGTCGGCGTGGCTGAGCCCTACGGTTCCGGCCTCGGCGGTAAACTGATGTTCCTCTACCACGAGGCGCGCACCGGGCGCACCTACGCGATCGACGCGATGGACGCGGCCGGTTCGGTCAATGTGGCCGCCTACCTGAAGCGCCCCGCCACCGCTCGGAGTTACGGCTACGCAGAAGTCTGCGTTCCCGGCCTCGCCGCCGGGTTGTGGACCGCGCACCAGCGCTGGGGGCGTCTCCCTTGGCCGGCGACCATCGATCCCGCAATCCGGCTCGCCCGGACCGGCTTCGAGGTGCTCCCCAAGACGCGTGAACAATTCCAGGAGCAGGAGCGCAAGCTGCGCCGGGGCGACGCGGAAATCGCGCGGCTCTACCTGCCCGCGGGACAACTGCCCGCGATCGGCAACCGTCTGCCGAACGAGGATCTCGCCCGCACGATGGAACGGCTCGCGCGCGAGGGCCGCGATGGTTTCTACCGGGGAAGCGTGGCCGAGGCGATGGTCCGCGCGGCGCAGGCGGGCGGCGGCTGGCTGACGATGGAGGATCTGGCCGGCTATGAGGCCCGCGTGGTTGAGCCATTGTCGGTCACGATACGCGGCTACACGCTCCTCGCGGGTCCGCCTCCCACCAGTGGGCCGACGCTGTTCCTGCTTATCCTAAAGGCGCTCGAGCCCGGCGGGCTTGCTCCGGCCCCGCTGCGTTCGGGCGACAACATCGACGTTCTCGGCCGCCACTGGCGCGCCGCCCTGCCCGACGTCCTGCGCACGGTCGGCGACGTTCCAGCATCCCGTTTCCAGGTCGAACGCCTGCTCGCGCCGGATGCGATCGAGGGCCTCCGTTCCCGGGCCCAGCCCGCGCCCGCCAAACCCGCCCGCAAGGTGGCCTCCGCCCCCGCGCGGCGCGACGACTTCCCGTTTTCCGAAAGCGCCCACGCCGCGACCACTCATTTCCTTGTCGCGGACCGGGAGGGCAACGTGGTCTGCGCGACCCAGTCCCAGAGCCTCCACTTCGGCGCCGGGGTGGTTCCGCCCGATACCGGCGTGGTGATGAACAACTCGATGAGTAACTTCGCGACGACTGACCAGCGTAGCCCCAACTACGTCGCCCCGGGACGTCGTTCCCGCAGCACGATCGGGCCAACGATCGCCGTCCGCGACGGCCGCGCTGTGTTCGCAGTGGGTTTGCCCGGCTCCGCCCGCATCCCGACCGGGCTTCTCCAGGTGCTGGCGGACCACGTGCTCCTTGGCCGCCCGCTGGAGGAGGCCATCGGCGACACGCGGTTTCATTTCCAATCCGCCGAGGGTGACGGCCCAGATCAGGTCGAAGCCGAGGGATCTCTCCCAGAAGCCGCCTCTGAGCGCCTCCGCGCGCTTGGCTGGAAGGTCGTCCTGCGTGAGCCCGCCGGCACGGGAAAATACTTCGGGGGCGTCAACGCGATTGAGGTGCGGCCGGACGGTACCCTGCGCGGTTTGGCGGACCCGCGGCGAACGAACGCGGCGCAGGGGTTTTAAGCGCGGACAAAAGCCTTGCCAAGCGCGGGGCGAGTCCCTGTGTTCGAACGCTTTCCATGCAAAAGACTAAGAAGTCCGTTGCCAAGCGGTTCAAACTGACCGCCCGCGGCAAA
>Ga0163212_1000250_pt1 | contig 22823 bp, 13 predicted proteins | sample Malawi_45m_30L_FD_113532 | JGI IMG/M metagenome (GOLD analysis project Ga0163212, IMG submission 113532) | Freshwater microbial communities from Lake Malawi, Central Region, Malawi to study Microbial Dark Matter (Phase II) - Malawi_45m_30L | ecosystem: Environmental > Aquatic > Freshwater > Lake...
CATCAGAACCACGACCATCTGCTGTGGTGGGAAAAAAATAATCTTCATTTTGTGATAAAGGATTATAAGTGGCATCCATCATGCTGGCACCCCCACCAGTGGCTGTGGGTATTCTTCGCTGATGTACTTCATTTTTGATGCGTTCCACAAAAGCCATGGCCAAATGATTGGGCATGTTGCCCACATCAATTTTAAACACACGACGCTCAGGTGCACGTTGCACACGGTATATGATGATAGCATCTTCTAAAAGTTCTTTTTGCTTGAAAACTTTGAATATGTTTTCCAACACGCTACTGCCAAATGGCCAAAATATGTCTAAACCTTCGGTGAGACTGACATGCACTATGTTAGCAGCATCAATGGCTTGTTCATTTTGAGCATGGGTGAATCTACTGCCTCCTGTGAATGGAGCTTGAGGCTGTATATAAGCTCCACTGGGACCCCCCACCTGTGGATGATTTATAAATGTGTCAGTGGTACTGACCACAGTGACTGTGAGATTCTGTAAATTTAACTGCAAGTCCTTTATCACATACTGTTCGGGCTCCTTGCCTTTGGCTTCATTGACTATGACTTTGGTCAATTTGCTCATTTCTACCCAATACAGTTTGAAATTTTCGGGATCTCTGATAAAGATCTGATCACCATATTTGTATGTGTTTCTAACCAATTTGAACAAACGTCTACTCAGTTCATTCAAATTGACCCATTGACTTAATTGTTCTTTTATGATTTCTATTTCGGTGTCTGTGGGATCATCATTGTATCTGATTTGAAATGGCATCCCTGTGACCGGATGTGGCTGACTGCTGAATTCTGCCAAAATATCCAAAGCAGCATTGACTTCGCTGTCCATGTCCATTTGTTCGTACTGATTGTATCGTTCTATACGATTGGGGTGACCTGTGTACAGTTCCGGTAAAGTGCTTTGATAATTGGTGTAACTGGGCGATTTAGTCTGTGGAACCACAGTCTGAAAGTGCGGGCCTGCACTTTTAAAATATTTTTTCCACGACATTAATTATGTTTCCCTGATATTTGTGTTTGTTGAAACAATTTTTCACTTGCAGGCCAGAGATCATGCTTTATTGTTTGACTTATTTCCGTGTTTGTTTTGTGGTTGACCACAGTCAAGATACCTTGTGCAATTTTTTTATTTTCCTGTTATTTTTCTTACTGGTATATCACATGACATGATATTTATCTATTAAAGTCTATTGGCACGATAAAAATGTCCATCTTGACTCAACATATTTGATAAAGTGATGGCCATGTCTGACAGCAACTGCAAACTGTGCTGTTGTGCCTGCAGTTGATTTTGCATGATATTCTTAATTTCATACGCGGATTGATAAATCTGTTGTTCCCTGGCACCCGGCCGGGTACCTTCATCAAAATCAGCAACCATGAGCTTGTTCATGCTCTTGGATTGATAAATCTGTTGTTCCCTGTTGCCTGGACGGGGACCTTGATCAAAAGTATCAACTGTGAGCGAATTTATGCCCTTGACCATTCGTAGTAAATCATCATTGGAAATCACAGTGCCGGATTTGTCCGGCACAAACAGTTCAGGACCACGTTCACCCACCAAATAAGATCGTGAGGATCGCACAGGACCACCCAGGGCTTTGGGTTCAGGAACAATGTAATCGGCGATAAAGTTACCAATCCATTCACCAGCAGCAGCACCTAACAAAGCACCACCAATCGCGCCTAGTGGTCCACCCAAAACGCCTACCGTCCCAGCAAATGCAGTTAAAGCCAATCGTGTGGCTGTGGTGATTGCTGTTCGTGATGCTGCTGCTGTCGCTGCGGCTGCCATACCAGCGCCAGCCGCAGCGCCAATACTCCGTCCAAGCACAAGACCTCCTACCGCTCCCACAGCAGTGCCTATTTCATTCCTACTATCTCTTACCACCTGACCGACAGAGGTATTATTATAGTAGTTAATTAATCTTTCTATTTCTTTGAGTAAGTTATCTAGACCTGAGTGCAATTTTGGCACTGCATCTTGTACAAAAGTAAGAAACTTTTCCACACCAGTATTGACCAAAGGCAATAATTTACTGGCTATGTCTATGCCTGCTGTGATCATGTTGCCAATCACAGGAATTGATTGTTTGATCATATCAGTGAATTTAGGCATATTATCCATGACCATAGATTCAAATTTCTTCTGCATATCTCGCATTAGCAAAATAATTTCATTGGCATCCTGTGTGGGTTTATCCCTTGTGTTTTCCGCTTGCTTTAATAAATCACGCAAATTCATGGCGGGATTTTTAGCCACAGCAGTGGTCATCCTCGAAAGTGAGGATATCGCAGTTGCAAGTTCTGGAAATTTACCTGTGAAAAGACTAACAGTGCCCACAGGCACAGCAATGTCGTTCAGTTGTTGTGCTAGTGCGGGAGAGATTTGTTGAAAATTTTCAATGAGTTCGTTGGTAAAGGTTGTTGAATCTTTTCCACCTTTTATGCCTGCAATGGCTTTATCGATAAACGCTTTTAATTCTGGGGCTTGAGACACCAAAATGCCTTGTTCGCCTGTGGCAAGATTCCCGTCGAATATTTGTTGGACGGCTTTTTCTAATCCAGGTAAAAAGCGAATTAGACTTCTAAAATTTTGTTCGGCGTCTCCTCCAATGGCAGCCAATTTGGCCTGTACCGCTGCTTGTCTGCTGGCATCTTGAGCACGTTTTTGAGCCTGTCTGGCATCCTCCCCTGTGATCGAACTGATCAATCGCAAATTCACCAGATATTCTTTGGTTCTCATGGCCAAATCATTGGCAGTGGCCTTTTGTTGTTCACCAGCCAAAGACAAATTATTGGTGAAATCAAAGATACCTTGTGCCTGTTCTTCCAAAGTAAATCCCAAATTCAGCAGTTGTTTACGATAAGGTTCCATGGCCGCATTTATTTGAGCAAATTTTCTAGATCCTGCACTCACATTACCGCCCAGCATGGTGAGACCTTCTGTGTTGGCTTTGACCAGTTGACTGAATTGTTCTATATTAAAGCCACTTGTGTGCGCGAGATGTTTTAATTCTCCTAAGCCACCGGTCAAGATCACTCCGGCTCGATTCACTGCTTGAAAATTATTCACCATTTTTTGCAGTTGTTCACCAAAAAAACCCAAAATTGCAGGCAACACAGTGCCCACCAAAGCTCCCAATGCCTTTGTCGCGACGCCAACTGTGGTACCCAAGGCTTCCATCACAGGACCTAAAATAGGAATTTTACCCAGACTCTGCGATAGACCAGTGATCAAATTTCCAAAACCTTCAGTGACCGCGCCCACAGTTCTATAAAAAGTGGCTGACACACTGCCAGCAGTGGAAATTTCCGTTCCTGCTGTCATGTTTGTGACCGTGGCAAACATGCTGGCTGCCGAATTCACAATGGCTTTGGTGAGATTTATGCCTGTGGATGCTATGTTGACACCAAACTCGGCCACGGTATGCGCAGTTTGTTTGTAAAAATTATTTTCTCTCAGTCTGTTGCGTTCTTTGACAAGCAAAGACTTGGCTTCTGAGTCTGTGGTGGTTTCTATGCGTTTGTTCAATTCTTTAATTTTGCCACTGACATCTTCCACAGGTCTCACTGCGCCTCTGAGTAAATCTGTGTATCTACCTGTGGCAGTTGCCAAAGTACTGAACCGTTTATTGCTTTCTCGCATATATTGCAGATAATCTCGAGCAGCTTGCCTTTGATCGCCAGGTGAGACACCTGGGCCTGGCTGAGTTCTGGGCGTTGCACCAGAGTTCTGAAGAGCCACCGTTAGAGCTTGAGCTATACCGTTGTAGTCATCGGGCGTGAGAGCTGGCATTATAGTGAGTTATTTGTGAATAAATACATGGTTATAACTTATTTATAGAGAAAAACATGACTGATATCATCAATAATCCACTCAAACAATATTATCGCCAACCCACGGTGTACGTAAAATTGCCCAGCCAAGGGCAGTGGTGGAATGCCGATGACATAGACATTCCACACAATGGAGAACTGGCCATTTATCCCATGAGTGCCAGAGATGAAATTTTAATAAAAACACCCGATGCTTTGATGAACGGACAAAGCATAGTCAGCGTGATTCAGAGCTGTTGTCCACAAATACGCAATGCCTGGTCCATGCCCAGCGTGGATGTTGACACTTTGTTGGTTGCCATAAGAATAGCCACTTATGGCAACAACATGCAGTTTGACAGCAGTTGCAGTCACTGTGGACACAAAAACACTCATGAAGTGGAGCTGAGCACCACCTTAGAACGCATGCGCTGCCCTGATTTCACTGAATTGGTGTACTATCAGGATCTAAAAATCAAATTACGACCCGCAAAATTTTTCTTGAGCAACCGAGTCAATCAAATTAGTTTTGAAGAACAAAAAATGTTATCGGCAGTGAACAATGCTGATATCAGCACCGAACAACGCAGTGAAATAATTCTTGCCAGCATGAACAGAATCATAGACATAGGCATTGAAAGTTGTGCAGACAGCACTGCATGGATCGAAATGCCAGACGGTCACAGAGTTGATGACAGTGAGCTGATCAAGGATTTTTATCAAAATGCCGAACAATCTGTGCTCAAACTCATACAGGACAGTGTTTTAACTCGTGTTCAACAAGTGAAAACACCACCATTTCAATTGCAGTGTGACAACTGCCACGGTGATTATCAAGCTGATTTGGAGTTTAATTACTCAAATTTTTTCGCTCGAGGCTTTTAACTTTCAAAACCGACGCTGAGATCGAGACTTTTATTAAAAGTCATGATCAGGAGATAAAAGCCTTAAAATTGGAATTATTGCGTCTTTGCTGGTTCATGCGCGGGGGAATAACTTATGGAGAAATTTTAGATCTCAGCGTTAATGAACGCAGTATCATAGCTGAACTTGTGAAAAGTAATTTAGAAATTGCCAAAGATACCAAAATGCCTTTTTTTTGAGTGTCATCATTGGGAGATTTGCTACGCAAATCTATTTCTTCGCTGTCGCTCGAAATCCTTTTCTCTCTTCTTTTTTTAGAATCCAGAACTGTTTTTCCCGAGGTATTCATCCAGATGCACAAGTCATAATTTGCCCAAAAGAGCAAAATCATGACTGGGTCTTCATCCGAGTGCCCTTCGTCACTGATCTGGTAGAGTGTGCTGATATGTATCAGTCGGAGGCGGTTGACCTGTACCCCCATGCTCTGGCCTTTGCTGTCAACGGAACCTTGTTTGGACTGATCAGCGGCCCGAACAAAGTCTACGGTTGTGTCTTTTTCACAGAGCCGTAATCATTTTAAACCTAAGGTTAGCTTATTACCCTGCAATGCCCAAGATCTGACGGTAAATGAATACAGTCTCAATGGGAGTCGAGCTGCCTCGACCAAACCTTATTGCATGATCAACTACACAATTGTCTTATACGAGCTTGATTTTTTATCAGAAATTCTGTGAGTTCAAACATTTGCCAGACTTGGTGTCTTTGGGAGTTATATGTAAATGAGCTAGGGGTAGGGTCCCAGTGAGTGTCATGTGGTACTAAAACAAATTGGCCTTTTCTGTTAAATTTCATAAACAAGATGTTGAAATCGCCTGGGTCAGCCACAGTGAGCATTTGTTCAATCCAAGTGTCTAAAATTTTGCTGTTGCTTGTGAATAATTGATGAAATGGAAAATCTTTATAGCTTTTTGCTTCTGCGTTCATTTTTGGAAAACTGGGGCCTGGTGTGATGTCGCCTTTGTTGTGCCTGATTTGTGCCTCTGATAGTTGATTTTTTCTTTGTGTATTTATACCGCCGATGTATGCGCCAGAATTTATTACTCTGATGAAACTTTCACCAAACAAGTCTGTGAGCTGTTTGGCCACGTGTCGTTCAAATTGCGATCCTTTGTTTTTGGCAGCACTGGGCATAGAGTATTGAGTGGTTTTCTATGGTTTTTGTTTTTTATGTTCGTCTCAATTAAATCTCTATGTCAGTGCTGTAGGTTGTAAAACCGTTTTGTTTGGTCACCCTGAGTATGTTATTTACTCTGCTGACCAATTCGTCCCTGTGACTGACCAACCAAACACTCTTGTGAGTGTCTCTGCTGATCTTTTTTAATATGGCCAAACTGTTTTCCATGCCCATGCTGTCAAGACCCGAATCCAAGAGTTCATCAACAAACATGATGTTCATTTTGTCATAGAGATTTTCCCAGACATCACGAAAAGCCCAACTGAGACTCAAAATCAATCTATTGCGCTCTCCGCGACTGAGATTGTCAAAATTTAAATCTCGGCCCAGTTCAGTGATTTCCACATTGAGATCACTGAGAAATCGCACTTGATGTGGTAATCCCGTGCGTTCCAGATACCAACTCAGTCTGGAGTTCAAGTAATTGAGATTTTGATCAATGATTTTTTTGCGTATGAAACTGTCTTTGTTTGTCAGCAATTTCAGTAAAAATTCCTGATGATCGCGTTGAGCAGCCAATGTGTTCAGCTGTTGGTAATTGATATCTAACACAGCAGAATTTTGCATGTCTGTGATTTGTTCCTGATAAGGATCTGATTCTTGATTTTTTCTAATGATCTGTTGTTGAATGTTTGACACACTGGCTCTATGTTCTATGGCTTGGCTTTCATGATCATAAAACACTCGTGGTTGTGGTCCCGGATCGGCCAACAGTGATTTTTTCAGTGTGACATCGTCGAGTTGTTGAATCAGCATGGAAATTTCTGATTCTAGTTCTGCCATGTCAGTGGCTCGTTGGGACAACAACTGCTGATGACCGTGATCATGTACAGCTTGTCCACAAGCAGGACAGCGATGATCCAATAATGCAGCAATTTCAGACTCTAATTTTGCACTGGCACGCTGTTGTTTTTGCAGCTCTATCTGACCACGACGAATGTCCGTGTCTAACAGTCTGTGTGCTTGTTGCAGTTGATTATATTGCACTAGATCTCTGTGTGCTTGTATTTCTTGATCAATGTCCACAGTGGTCAAATTGGCCAAAGCTGTGTTGAGCTGATGGAGATCTTTTTGTTGCTGTGTTTGCCATATCTGTTGTCTACGCTGTAGAGCTTGGATTTGTTCCATCATGTGTTTGTTTGAATCTATTCTGGCACGAATCTCTGCTTCTGCTTGAATCACAAGATCCTTGGTGATTTTGATTTTTTCTTTTAACAGTTCTGCTTTTTCACTGAGCACAGTTATGCCCAGTAGTTCTTCTATGATTTCTCTCTGTTCTTGACTTCTGAGACTGAGAAATGGTTGAGTGTAAGTGTTCAATGCCACTATGTGTTGAAACACGCTCGGCGACATGTGGATGATTCGTTGTATGGCCTGTTGCGTTTCTCTGCTGTCTCCTTGGCTTTCGTCTTGACTCTGCTGTTCGTGGCCACCAATGTAAAATTTCAATATGTTGGGTCTACGACCACGCTCTATGCGATAGAGTTGGTCACGACATTGGAATTCCACTGTGACCAACATGTTGCGATCATTGGTTCTGTTGATGAGATTGTCTTTTTTTATGTTGGTCAAGGCCTGGCCATACAAAGCGAAACTCGCAATGTTTAACAGTGCAGATTTACCTGTGCCATTTCTGGCACCAGCATCGTCGCCGCCCAAGTCCAGATTTTCTCCCAAGATCAAAGTCAAATCTTGTCGATCCAAGTTCACACTTTGTGTGACATTGCCTATACTGAGAAAATTTCTAGCAGTCACTGACAGTATTTTGATCATAGGTCGCGATATATGTCTAACAATAATTTGGGATCATACTGTGTGCTTTCTATCACAGCCAGGGATTCATGCACTATTTGATCCACGCTTTGGAATTTTAGATCTGCGTGACCGTGTTGTTCTAAGTCTTCTTGAGTGTGACTGATTAACTTGATTTCCCTGCAATGGTAATCTCGCAAAAACGTTTCTCTGAGAAAACCTGCTTCTTCGTAGCTTATGGCTATGTCTATGTTGATTCTGGCATGAGTGTTGGGACGCAGCAGTGATTGTGTATGGTTCAGCACTGTGCTGAGATCATATACTCTGTACACAGGTTGATCGGGCCAGGCCATGTATTTGACTGGTTGACCCCAGTCCAAGATCATTATGCCACGAAGATCATCGCCTGCATCGGCATAGTTATGCGGAAAACAGTTGCCAATGTAAGTGATATTGTTCTGAGTCTGACGTTTGTGAAAATGTCCAGTGAACACATGATCAAAACCAGCGAAATGCTCTCTACGAATTTGTCCATGATCTGGCATCTGCACCAGGCTGTTCATGTAAAAACTGGGCAATTCAAAATGCCCAAAACAGTATTGTGCTGACAGTTTTGCTATGCGTTTGTAGTCATCCCCCACCAACCAAGGAGCAAACACTGTGTTATCTCGAATCAACCAGTCGTTGACTATGGTGATATTGGGCAAATGCCTGGCCCATTCCACCGACTGTATGTCTCTGCGATCTCGATAATAGAGATCATGATTGCCGGGAATAAAAAACACCTGTTCAAAGTTGTCATTGACCATTTCCAAGGCACGAACACTGTATTGCAGAGTTCTGATGTCTATGTTGGCACGATTATTGTGATAATCACCCAAAAACAAACAAGTGTCACAATTTTCAGCTCGTGCTTGATCAATCATCCATTCCACAAAATTCAAGCAATCTTGATTGTGTTGCGTGCTGTTTGATTTTAATCCCAGGTGAAGATCTGTGTATGCCACAGCTCGTTTAAATAAATTGGTCACTGTGTATAATAACTGTTTTTAAACATGATGTCTAGTCTGAATCATAATCACTGTGGCCGGAACCGCTGCCTTGTCTGGTGTAACTGGGGGTATAGCCATTGAGTTCTAAGATATCGTCTCTGATGTTTTGACTTCTTTTTTCTATGTTTAACACTCGAGTAAAGCTGTTGGTAATGGCCGCAGTATAATAGGCAAAAGGATTAGAACTTTTTGATTCATCAAATTGCAATCCAATCTGGCTTAATTGCAACAAGGCCTGACTGCGCATTTCATCCACGTAAGTGTAATTTCTCCAGTTACTTCGTGTGGCATAACGTTCACAGAGTTTGATGAACATCAATGCCAATTTTGGTGTCATGAAACCATGATTCCGACTCCAGGATCCTGATTCTATATTACCTTTCCAATGGCTTTTGCCCACACAATAAGTTTGGCCTTGGTCGTTGATTTTATAGTGTTGGAATGGAGGAAAATTACACTTTTCGTGACGCTGAGCTGTGACAGGTTCGGGGCTGTCATATTGTGTGATCACACAAATGCCATCTTCTTCGTTGTACAATGGTGTCCCTGCCGGGGAAATCAAAGGCACATGATCAAAAGTCATGAATCTGATCACTATGTCTGTTTCACAGCTGGACACAGATGCTGTGTGTAATGATTCAGAACGACGAGTGGTTTTTTCTGATGACTCTGCTGCGACTTTGTGTAGTCTTTCATTGCGATTATTTATGGCCACTTGGATACGTTCTGCTGTTAGATTTTTAAAATCTGTGATGATTATGTCATAGTCAGCCACGTCTGCAGTGACATAACTGCAATAAGTGTTTTTACTCTTGTGTATTTCTTTGAGTATGTCTTTGTTGTTAAGATAATTTAGTCTCATATGATCCTTTAAGGTATTATAATTTTTTTTAACAAAGTGATCAACCGGTATTGAACATGGCTAAATACTAAAAAGGCCTTAAAAAATGTCATTTCTTAACCATCAAGCAGGTGCTGCTACCACTAGAAGAGTTACAAGTATTGGTGCAAGTAATGCCGCAGACAGAAGACGGGAAAGCAGTGGTATTAAGCCAGGTGGCCAGATTTACGCCTCAAATATCAAGCAGAGTGTGCGTTTCATAGAAGGCAACAGTCGACGTGAAATCAAAGATTGGAGAGTTAGAATTAACACGAGTAAAACACTCAAAAGTTTTTTTTCTCATGGAATTCTTGAACCTCTACAAGCCACAAATGGTGTGATTTTTCCTTACACACCACAGATTTCTGTGAGCCATATGGCCAACTATGTACCTCAACGCTTCACACACAGTAATTATGCTCACATGTTTTATGAAACCAGTGAAATTCAACAAATACAAATTCAAACAGACTTCACTGCTCAAAATTGTCAAGAAGCAGATTACGTGCTTGCATGTATTTATTTCTTTCGCTCAATCACCAAGATGTTTTTTGGGGAAAGTAATTATGCTGGTAATCCTCCTCCTTTGGTTTTTTTAAATGGATATGGTCAACATTATTTTCCCAACGTGCCTTGTGTGATAACAAGTTTCACACACACTATGCCTCCCGATGCAGATTACATATCCACAAGTAAGCCAGATTATAATGGTGATTATAACAGTTTATACTCCACCAGAGGATCTCTCACCAGAATTCCCACTGTGAGTAATTTTCAAGTGAGCCTTGTGCCGGTTTACAGCAAACAAAATCTTGCCAAATTTGATTTAGAAAAATTTGCCAAAGGTGATTTACTTCGACAAGGCCATATTTAATGGCCAGTGTGTATGGTAAAACCAGTGCCTATTATGAAACTGCACAGTTTGGCATTTTTTTAGATGTTTTAAATTTTCGACCAATACCTCGCAGCAGCACGGATGTGGAATTCACCATCAATGCCATATATCATCAAAGACCAGACCTTTTGGCTCACGATCTTTATAAAAGGTCTCAGCTTTGGTGGGTGTTTGCTGTGAGAAATCCCAATTCCATAAAAGATCCCATCTATGATTTTGTCAAAGGACGCACAATTTTCATTCCCAACATAGATTCAATACACGCAGCTCTGGGTATATAAATGACTATAGCTAGGGAAACAAGTGGGTTTGGCACTAGATTCTTGTTTGGGAGAACACAACACAATGGTATAGATTATGCTGTGCCAGTGGGCACAAATGTATATATCAATAAACCCATGACAGTGATAACAGCTAGGGAAATGCCTGGCTATGGTAACACCTTACAGCTCCGGGACTCTGATGGATTAATTCACACCTTTGGACATCTTTCTCAAATTGTGGTCAAGCATGGAGACACAGTGGAAGCCAATCAACTCGTTGCTTACACAGGTGGTGGTAGAGGGCAGGCCGGTTCCGGACAATCCACTGGACCTCATCTTCACTATGATGTGCGTGATGCAAGTAATAAGTTTTTTGATCCCAAAGCCATTAATCCAAAAACAGGAGAACCATATCAGAATGCAGCAGGTTTCACACCAGGTCAGCCTCTTCGCAATGGTGCAATTACTCTGCGAGACAGTGATGCACTTCGTCGCACACGACCCGATGTCACTAACAATGTAGGAGCCACAGGAGCCACGAGAGTCACAAAAGACACAGGGGCCACAGGGGCCACAGGGGCCACAGGACTCACAGATGAACAGCGTCGTATTTTATTTGACAGAAACACCACCACAACTCAAGCACCATCAGCATCGAGATCACCAGATGACAGAGCCAGTGGGGCCACTGGCCCGCGTGTGATTGTCACAGCTAAAAGACAACGAGTAGTTAAACCAAATCCATTAGAACAATATTCAAATTACAGCTATGGCATAAGTTTACATGCCATGACCATACAAAAATACAATCAAGTGTGTGTGGATGGTACCTCGTACACGACCAATGACAACTCGGTGTTGATAGCCAGTGGAGGTCGTAGATCCAATGATTTTTCTAGAAATCAGTATTTTGAAAATGACATGTATTTTGAAAATTTCAAAATGGACTGTTTCATTGGACTAAATGCTCAAACACGTGCCAGCAACGTTGTGGACATTTCTTTCACGGTGCATGAGCCTGTGGGAGTGTCGTTGTTAGATAGAATACTACTGGTGGCACAAGAAAAACAAATTAAACAATGGGATTTAATGCCTTTTGTGATACAGATTGATTTTTTTGCCAACACAGATTCGGGTGATGTGCTGAACTTGATACCAGATCTCACCAAAAGAGTAGTGATCAAAATCATAGACATACAAATCACAGTGAGCGGCCGGGGTGCAGAATACCGAATAACTGCCTTGCCTCAGGCTCATGTTGCACAGTTACAAACCGTTTCCACCATTCCTTTGAATATTGAAATCACGGCTCAAACTGTGGGTGAATATTTTGATTCGAAACGCGACAGTGATAACGTCAATCCAAGATCAGATACCACTCCAAATTCTCAGACACAGGTCAAGGCCAGAAGTTTACCTGCGGCGCTGAATGCGTATCAAAAGTTTTTGCAAACAAATAACAAAAAAGAACATGCCGACACATATGTTTTTGAAATTGATTCTGAAATTGCTCAGGCTAAAATTTTTAATGCCTCTTCCAATGCCACAGTAACAGTGCCTTCTGCAAATAAAGAAAATTCAAATCTACAATTACAAAGAGGTGCGCACAAAATCACGGCTGGCACCAATATCAAAGAAGTCATAAATCAAATTTTAGCCAGCAGTGATTTTTATAAAGAAAACATAGATGAAAAAAACTCCAGTGACGAAAAAGCCATCACTGTTCATAAAATCACTCACACAGTAAAATATGGCGAATTTGATAAGAAAACCAATTTATATCAGAAGACCATAACTTACAAAGTGAATAAATATGAATATTTCAATCAAAAATATCCCGAGGCAGCAAAAGGTTTTCCCAAGCTCGTGGATAAAGAATATAACTATGTGTACACAGGCAAAAATCAACAGATACTGGATCTAAAAATTGATTTTAACACCATGTTTTACACAGTGGTCACTGCATTTGAACAAAATCAAGAATTGGCACGAATACAAGCAAAGAGAGAAAAACTTGACAATGATTCAGATAGAGACAGCAAAGATCCACTTACTCCCAATAGAGCGTTGTACTCACCGGGGGCGGATCGCCACACAGCATTAGATCAAGGTGATAGAAAATCTATAGAAAGCAGTGATTTTTTTAGAAGTCTCATGCAAAACAGCAGGGGGGACATGCTTAATATTCAGATCACCATAGCTGGCGACCCTGATCTAATCAAACAAGATGAATTATTTTCTCCTAGACAATCCAGTACAAGTATTCCCACAGATCAAGGTCAAATTTTTTGCACTCTGAATTTTAGATTTTATGATGACATAGATCAAGACTCTGGATTGTACAAAGGAGGAAAAACCAGCGTATTTTCTGGAAAATACAGCATTGTCACTGTGAAAAATATTTTTGAAAGAGGCCAGTTCACTCAAATCTTAGATTGTATACGTTTACCCGAACAACCAACAACACCTTCTCAATCTGCTGTCAATGATTTGTATGCCAGAGCGCAAGATTTGATCAATGACAACGCCAGTGATGCTGAACAACAAGCAGGTGGCTTATACGGGCCGCCCAGTGAAACAGAAAATGATGAAACAGTGAGACTTGCAAACAGGTACCCTTTATCCCCCAAAGGTGTTGATAGGCACGGAAATGCTTTAGGCCAGTACGTTGATTACTTCACAAGAATAAATGAATACGGCGAAAAGTATTATCCCTCACCTTTAAGTGATCCTAAATTAAAAGATTTACCACCAGTTGCACTTGGCGATTTTGAAATCGTTGTTAAACCTCAGCATCCGTCTTTGGAATTAACTGGTGATCAAAATGATGAAATTATCGAGGGAACAGTGAAATTTCCCGATGGACGGGTAATGGAAGCTTTTGCTGTGAAACCTAGCGTATCCATTAGGCCAAGAACAGAAAGACAAATCAACGTACAATTTGGGAATAAAATAATTACAGGTTTAGTTAGTGATAGGACACAAAAAGTTTATTTTCTAGATTTTAGTCTAGAGTAATGATAATGTCTATAAAAACAACCAAAAATGATTAATAAATGACCACAGACAGCACATACTTCCAGCCTAACTCAGCCAATTTCAGTCACGATTTTTTCAATTTAGATTTTAAAATCTATGTGGGATTGGTAAAGGACAATAGAGATCCCACAAGATCTGGTCGATTAAGAGTCTGGGTACCATCACAAGGAGGTGATCAAAATGATGAGAGTCAGTGGAAAACTGTGTTATATGCAGGTCCTTTTATAGGTCACACTTATCAAGATCCTATTAGAAAAGCTAATGGTGAGAACAGCTTTGATCAAGTCAGACACACTTATGGAATGTGGTTCACAGGACCTGACATAGGAAATCTGGTGTTGTTTGTCAGTGCTCACGGGGATCCGGACCGAAGCTATTATTTTGCCTGCCTTCCCAGTCAGTTTGGTCTTCACATGCTACCGGCCATGGGCAGCAGTGATCAAGTTGATTCTAAAAAAATCAGTGATTCCACTGTGCGTTCGCTATACCAATCGGGAAAAATTGGTCCAGAATTACCAGTGGCGGAATTTGTTGAACCCAATTCTAAAATTGAAAAATTTCCAAAAATACTCAGACCTTTACATGAACCACAAGTGAAGATACTGATAGAACAAGGTCTTGACCGGCCCAATTACACAGGAAATCGTGGGCGTGTGACCAGCAGTGCACAAAGAGAAACTCCATCTGGAGTATTCGGTGTGGCCACTCCCGGACGACCCAAAGGCAAATATCCCGATGACACAATACCTCCGCCACAAAGAATAGTAAAAACCAGACTTGGCGGGCACACATTTGTCATGGATGACGGTGACGCTAAAGGTAAAAATAACTTGTGCAGATGGCGCAGCAGCGGCGGTCATCAAATATTATTTGATGACACAGATAATATTTTATACATATGCAACAGCAACGGCAATGCTTATGTGGAAATGACCAGTTCGGGCACAATCAATGTGTACAGTTCTGGTGGTGTGAATATTCGTAGCAAAAAAACTCTGAACATACATTGTGATCAAGACATCAATGTGCAAGCTGATGGAAATTTAAACATGTGTGCGAAAAAAACTCTGTCTATAGAGGCCCAATCTATAAACATACGCGGTAAACAAAGCACCACACTATTTGGTGCTTCCACTAATGTTGGAGCATCAGGAAGTTTAAGTTTGAGCGGAGTATCAGTGGGTATTAATGCCATCAGTTCTTGTAATATTGTGGGAAAACCCATTAATCTCAACTCGGGTGCAGCTAATCGTGTGAGTAAACCCAGAGATTTACCTGTGAAAAATCACGATGACACAGAAAAAGAAAGTTCACAGTGGACCATAAAACCAAATAAAATTAAAAGTATTGTGTCCGTAGTACCCACGCACGAACCTTGGAAAAGAAAAACGGGTCAGGACAGCGCAGCATCTTCAACTGTCAGCGGTGATGACGCTCAAGGATCGGACATAAACGAGCAAGATATCAGCAGGGCAGAGGCTGGGGCGGAGACAGCACCTGTGGCGAGGGCAGAGACTGGGGCAGGGGCAGAGACTGGGGAGGGGACAGCACCTGTGGCTAGGGCAGCCACCGATAGCGTCAAAACATCAAATGATCCCCCTAAGGCCGATTCTGATCAAGTACGTGGAATAGGATATGACACAAGTGTTGGTGGGAACGGATTGGATACTCAAGGGGGCAGTGTCACTCAAGACGCAGTCAACCCTGAAAATTTTGGTTATGGTGGCGGTGCATTCACAGCAGAACAAGTAAAATGGTTGGGTGATGCTGACAGAACAGATCCATATATTTTGGCGAGAATGCCGGGGATAAATGCTGCTGCTCGTGCGTCCATATTAAATGGTCTCACTGAGCAGGATCTACGAGGAGGAATACCCATACCTCAATTCACCAACGGTTTGGCTGCCGGACGTTTGGCCGCTGATCAGGCACGTGGTTTTGCTGGCAGTGTGATCAAGCAAGTGAGTGGTGGAATTAATGATTTTGTGTCTAAATCTGGTAATTTAGGCAAATATGCTGTGAATGCCACTCAAGCAGCCATATCTGGTTTCATAAAAAGATCTGGCATAGAACAATATAAAGGCAATAATCAAGCGTTTAACGATCCTAGAGCCTGGACAGGGCTACTGGGGTGCAAAAATCAAAACGATTTTTTAGCCAGTACCAATGCTCAAGATCAATGTTTTTTCACAAATGCGCAGTTTAATTATAATGCCCTTAATGAACAAGGCATTATTTTGCCCAGCGATCCCGCTGCCACAGTGGCAGGGGTATTATCCTGTGCTCATGTTGCAGGATCCCCCGATCTAGCTCAACGTTTTTTTACCAGAGGTAGTGGGCAGTCATCAGATGGCTTGTCTTTAGCACAAATTACAGCACATTCGCATGCTGCTGTGCTGTTGGCAGATGCTCTAAATGTCTCAACTTCATCATCTGCTTCCGTGCCCACAGCATTAGATTCTGTAAACATGACATTTGAATTTTCAAGATTTAGTCTCAAAGTTGCAGCATTTACTGCTCAGGCCATGAATGAGGTATTGTACACAGCCACAAGAATCAATAGTGATGGTTCTATCACCATTGTTTTCAAAGATGCCACACTCAATACCTTGATTGCCACCATGCAATCACTGGCACTGATCAGTACCACTGACCGAGCCACAGCCGAATCGGTGAAATCATGGGCCACCAGTGTGTACCATACAATTAAGACCAGTTGGAATTGAGTAAATAGTATATGCCGACTTATCTGGGATTTAGCACAGTGGACAGACGAAGAAAATTTCGTGTCACTGATTTTAATTTAGTCAAACAAGATCTTTACAATCATTTTCATATTCGTCGCGGCGAAAAACTCATGAATCCAGATTTTGGAACCATAATCTGGGATATGCTGTTTGAACCTTTCACTCAAACCATCAGAGACGCCATTGCTGATGATGTCAAACGCATAGCTTCATATGATCCCAGAATACAGGTGTCTGACATCATCATCACAGAATTTGAAACAGGCATCATGTTAGAAATCAATGTCAATTATGTGTTGACCAATCAAGTCAGTGTAATGACTGTGCAATTTGATAGAGAACTTGGTTTGTCACAAGTGAGTTAAGTGCTTACATTACGAAATTCAATAAATATTTACTGTGTGAACGCAAATGGCCATAGTTTCTAGACAAACCGGTTTATTGTCGGCTGAAAACTGGAAAAAAATATACCAGACTTTTCGTGATGCCGACTTCACTGCCTACGACTTTGAAACTTTACGCAAGAGCATGATTGATTATATCAAAATCAACTATGCCGAAGATTATAATGATTTCATTGAAAGCTCAGAATTCATAGCCTTGATTGATGTCATGGCTTTTCTTGGTCAAAGCCTGGCCTTTAGAACCGATCTCAATGCCAGAGAAAATTTCATTGACACAGCCGAACGAAGGGACAGTGTGTTAAAATTGGCCAGGCTTGTGAGTTACACACCAAAAAGATCCACCAGTGCTTCGGGTTTTTTAAAAATTCTCAGTGTGAGAACCACAGAATCTGTATATGACAGTGATGGTCAAGATCTCAGCGACACCACTGTGGACTGGAACGACATCACCAATGAAAATTGGTCTGAACAATTCACTGCGGTATTAAATGCTGCCTGTGTGTCGTCTCAGATGGTCGGACGTCCTAGAAACAGTCAAAAAATTGGTGGTGTGAGACATGATGAATATTCAATTAACATTAATCCCACAACTTTACCCATATATAAATTCACATCTTCTGTAGATGGTCAGGATTATGGATTTGAAATAGTCAGTGCCAGCAGTATGGCTCAACCCTATGTTTATGAATTGCCACCGGACACAGGAAAAACACTACAGATCTTGTACCGATCAGACAACGGCGGCAATGACAGTGAAGACACGGGTTTTTTTCTCCTGTTCAAACAAGGTCAACTTTTGAATTTAGATTTTGTGTTTAATGAGATGATCCCCAATCAAACAGTTGATGTGGATACTGTGAACGTCAACAACACAGACATATGGTTGTATAAATTGGATGCAGCCGGACAAGTCAGTGAGCAATGGCGTCGGGTGCCCAGTGTCACTGGTGTAAACATAATTTATAATACAGAAAAAGAAAGAAATCTTTTTCAAGTCAACAGCAGAGTGAATGATCAAATCACCTTGGTTTTTGGTGATGGTGCATTTGCCACCATGCCTCAGGGCAGATTTAGACTTTATTATAGAATATGCAATGGATTGTCATACAAAATCACTCCAGATGAGCTACAGGGTGTGTTGATCAGCATAGACTATCAAAGTCGCAAAAACAGCAGCGAAACTCTGTTGATCAGTGCCAGTCTACAATACACTGTGTCTAATGCACTCAGCAGAGACAGCATTGCTGACATCAAACAAAAAGCTCCGCAACAGTACTACACACAAAATCGTATGATCACAGGTGAAGATTACAATATTTTGCCTTACACAAATTACTCATCTGTGAAAAAAGTCAAGGCTGTTAACAGAACCAGCTCGGGACTGAGCAGATATCTTGATGTGTTAGACACCACGGGAAAATACAGCAGCACCAATGTTTTTGGATCAGATGGAGTGTTATACGCAGACAGATATGTGCGATTATTGACTTTTGAATTCACAAACACCGTAGACATAAGACGAGTGGTTAGAAATCAGGTCATTCCCAATATCATTGCCGGCACAGACATGCGACATTTGTTTTATGCTAATGCAGCAGAAGAAATGCCCATAAACATAGAACTCAACTCAGATCGTATGATCAATGGAGAAACATACACCATCATACACACAGGATCCACAGACTGGATGAGTTTTGGCGCAAAATACGGTCAATTATATGAGACTTTTCAGGCTGAAAACACAGGCATTTCAGTGAAAGATTATGCTGTGACCAATGTCAGCAGTGCAGGTTTTGTGTTCAGTGGCCACGCACAAGGCACTAATCCTGACATCACTGTGCGTGTGGGTGACAAACTGGAATTTAGGATCACAGCCACAGGTCATCCTTTTTGGATCAAAACACAGAGAGTCACAGGTACAAATTTTGGTGTTTCCACTGGTGTGATAACCGGCAACGGTTCAGACAACGGCACTGTGGTCTGGGACACACAAGGTGTGAGTCCTGGAGACTACTACTACATATGCCAACTGCATTCTGTGATGTCTGGCAAGATCACTGTGTTAGATTATGGCGATGGTCTGGTGCGAACGGAACTCAAGTGGAATTTATCCACAGTCAATGATGGTACTGCCACAGGATATTTCAGTTATAACACTGTGCCAGCAGCCATAGCTGTGACATCGGGTAATCGTGCCAGATACATGCGGCCCGGGGCCATGATTAGATGTGTGGCACCACCCGGTTATTATTTCAACAGCAATTATAATCTCATGAGAGGTCATCCCATAACACACAGTGACACCAAAACATTATTTGCTGCCATCACACAAGTTGTGGGTAATGGCACCAATAATGGGTTAGGTAATTTCACCAGCGGAATAGGTCCTGTGAGTATCAACGTGCCTATACCCACAGGTGCCATCATACAAAGTGTGATTCCTGTGTTCAATAACACTGTGAGTGACAGTTTGGTCAACACCATGATCACGCAAATTGAATCTTTCAATAACTTTGGTTTGATCTACAGTTATGTGAACCAGGCCTGGCAATTTGTGGCATCGGCCAACCTAGGCACTCCTCAGTCATGGTGGCTGAAATTTGAATACAGTCAAATTTCCTCAGTGTACACAGTGTACTACAGAGGAATAAATTATGTGGTGCACAGTGAGTATGACACTAATTTTTTCCATGATCGATCTCTGCAGATCTATGACGTAGAAAACAATTCCATTGTGAGAGATCATGTTAAATTTCTTGCCACCAACAGAGATCCCAGAACAAATACGCCACTGAATCAGGATTATGTGTGGTATGTGGACCGAGCCATCACAAGAAGTGATGGCTATGTGGAGAATAAAAGCATTTACTTGACTTTTGCAGACACAAATGATGACAGTGTACCGGATTTTCCTGATCTATTTGAAAGAATCGTGCTGGGCACTCAATCGCAGACCAGTGTGCAATATTTTGCTGCTAACACTTACGGTGATCAGATCAATCGATGGTTTAAGATTTACACCGGCAGATATCCTAGACAAAATGAATTAGACAACTATGTGACATTGGCCATCAATAATCCCTTGGATTTGGTCAGACAGACCATAGCAGACAGTCCTGAATCCCAGGCCTTTAGAAATGGCATTGTCATAAACGATAATTTAGTGTTTTTTGAACTCACGCAAGGCTATGAAAATTATGGTATTTGGAAACTTTTGGACAATAAAAAAGTCATCAGTAACTTTAAAAATGTCCAGCAACTTTCTAAAGAAGTGTTACGAAATTATCCTGTGGGGCAATTGATTTATATTCAAAGCACTAGCGGGTTTTACTCAGTTATTTTGAATAATCAAGCACAGAAAGTTTTAAGTCAGGAAATTAATGGATTGTCTCCCAATCAACCACGGTACAAAGCTCATGTGGGGCAACAAAATCTGTATTTTCAATACAGGCACAACAGTCCTCTCACCAATAGGATAGATCCCAACATCAGCAACATTGTGGATCTATATGTGTTGACCGACAGTTACGATCAAAATTATAGACAATGGCTCAATGACATTACTGGTAAAGTCATTGAGCCCGAGGCACCCACGAACACAGAATTACAAATTAATTATTCGGGTCTAGAACAATTCAAGTGCATCAGCGACACTTTGATTTTTAACACAGCAAGATTTAAACCTTTGTTTGGTGCCAAAGCTGACACAGCATTGCAGGCCACATTCAAGGTGGTGAAAAACACAGGGCTAAATGTCAGCGACAGTGATATCAAAGCATCATTGATCAGCAAAATAAATGAATTTTTCTCAGTGGATAATTGGGATTTTGGGGAAACATTTTATTTCAGCGAGTTGGCAGCGTATTTGCATCAACAGTTGGCACCACAAGTGGCCAGTGTGATCATTGTGCCCAAGGACACTACGCTGAGCTTTGGTAGTTTTTATCAAATCAATGCCGATGCTAATGAAATCTTAATCAGTGCTGCCACTGTGTCTGATGTTGAGATAATTTCCGCTATCACAGCCAGCCAACTCAACCAAGCTTTGGCTCGCGCCAATAGATCTGTTGGTGGTCAGTACATCAGTGGTAGCGGAGGTGGTCTTGGAGGCAATAGGCAAGCTGCTCCGTCGAGTTATTCCCAATCAGGTATGGGTGGTTCGGGTTCGTATCAGTCCGGTTATTATTGAGTTAGTGAACAAATGGCTCTACAAAGAAAAACTTTTGATTTACTGCCTGTAGTATTTCAAACTGACACCAATAAAAAGTTTCTCGGCAGCACTCTGGATAATCTGGTAAATGAACCCAGTCTCAGAGACGTAAATGGTTATGTGGGTCGTCAGTTCGGCCCCACTGTGAATCCGGACATCACTTATGTCATAGAACCCACAGCCAATAGACAAAATTATCAACTAGAACCTTCATTTGTGATCATGGGAAACACCATTGTTTCCACTTACGGTAATTACAATAATTTGCTTGACATAATCAGATATCACGGTGGAATCACAGACAATGCACAGCGTTTGTTTGAATCTGAATACTATGTGTTTGATCCACAGATAAATTTAGATAAACTTGTTAATTACAGCCAATACTATTGGTTACCCACTGGTCCTCAAGAAGTTTTGATCAGCAATAAGACCAATTTCCTCAGCAATATCATAAACATCACCTATCAATCTGCCAATATCGTCACCAATCAAACCGGCACCACACTGAATCCCGAGCTGGTATTACGGCGTGGGGAAACTTACACTTTCAACATAGGCACAGGTGTTGGAAATCTGTTCATACAAACTGAACCCGGATCAGATGGAATAAAAGATTATGCACCGGGCAGTAGCACTAGAAACATTTTTGGAGTCACAAACAATGGCACCAACACCATAATCTTCTCTGTGCCCCAAGGTCATGAACAAAATGGTATCGTGACATCTCCTTTTATTGGCACAGTGGATCTTGCTCTCACCGAAAGATTCACGGACATAGATAATAGAATTTTCACGCAGGGCAGCACAACTTTTTCTGGTCAGGTGCTATATCCCAATGATGTTTATGTGGTGTTTGTGCAAAGCAGTGATCTATCTGCAGATTGGACAGACAGCATCGGTGCAGTGGTGGCCAGTAATCGCAGGAGAGGTCTTTGGCAAATAAAATTACACACAGATCCTAATACAGGTCAAGTTCGTACTAGACTTGCGTTCGTAAGAATCATAGTGCCGGGCACAAGATTTATGATTCAACGTGGTAACCAGCGTGGACGTGAGTATGTGGTCAACACACTGGGTAAATTTGAAATTGCAGACTCATTGACTGCTCCCTTGTCCACACTTTATTACCAAAACGACACACAGGGCATATGTGGGAAAATAAGATTGGTGGACTCTGTGCCAATTGCTATCAATGTCACCACAGATATTCTTAACAAAATCAATTATACCAGTCCCGATGGTGTCAAATTCACATCAGGATTGAAAATTAAATTTGACGACACCATTAATCCTCCACAGTATAGAAACAGAACATTTGTCATAGAAGGTGTGGGCAAAGCTATCAAATTAGTGGATTGGAGCCAATTGGTGTCTCCGGAAGTGGTTTCACCACAAGCAGGTGTGCCTTTTGATTTTGTCAATTATGATCAAGGCTTTTATGATGAGACTTTTTCCGGATCACTCACACCTGATTACATAGTTTGTGATCGCGCAGGCATTGATCTCAATGCCTGGGCTAGAATAAATCGTTGGACACACATTGATGTGATTAAACAGGCCGCCACACTTAATGGTGTAGCTCCGATCATAGACCAAAAAAACGCAGCCAAAAGACCCATTATTGAATTTAA
>Ga0163212_1000252_pt1 | contig 22739 bp, 22 predicted proteins | sample Malawi_45m_30L_FD_113532 | JGI IMG/M metagenome (GOLD analysis project Ga0163212, IMG submission 113532) | Freshwater microbial communities from Lake Malawi, Central Region, Malawi to study Microbial Dark Matter (Phase II) - Malawi_45m_30L | ecosystem: Environmental > Aquatic > Freshwater > Lake...
GCAAAACGCGGAGTCCGATGAGCAGATCTTCGTAAAGTTCGTCGGCCGCCGGGGGCAGGGGAAGTTCTGCGGCCAGACTGGTGGCGATGGACGCGAGCGAAGCGTCGGTTGCCGCCGGGTTGTTGGTCACATTGAGCCCGATGCCGACGACCACGCGATCGGCGTGGAATTTCTCCATCAGGATGCCGCAGATTTTGCGTTGACCGATGAGCACGTCGTTGGGCCAGCGCAAGCGCGCACCGGAAATGCCGAGTCCGCGCAACATGGAAACAACGGCCAGTCCCGCGGCGAGGGGAAAGGCCGCCCAACCGGCGTCCGGCGGTTCGAGCGGCAAAACGGCCGAGATCCATAGTCCGCCCTCGCCGGACTCCCATTTGCGTCCGTGACGTCCTCGCGCTCCGCTTTGCCGTCTGGCCCGGACTGCTTCCCATGGTCCGAGCTCGCGCGCGAAATCGTTGGTCGAAGAGATCTCCTCGCAATCGTGCAGGGTCCATCCGCGCCATTCGCGGGTATGCACGGCGTCCGGCATGTCAACGGCCCAAAGTGGCGAGGTAATAGCCTGCTATGACCGCGGTGCCGATGACCCCGGCCACGTTCGGTCCCATGGCGTGCATGAGCAGATGATTGCCGGGATTGGCGCGCTGTCCTCCCACCTGCGACACGCGCGCCGCCATGGGCACGGCGCTGACCCCGGCCGAACCGATGAGAGGATTGAGCGGGGACGCGCCGGGCACGAGGTTGAGCGCCTTGGCGGCGAGAACGCCGCCGGCCGTGCCGATGGCAAAGGCGAGGGCGCCGAGGCCGATGATCATGAGGGTTTGCGGCCGGAGAAAATTGTCCCCCGCCATGGTCATACCCACGCTGGTGCCGAGCAGGATGGTGACAATGTTGATGATTTCGTTCTGCGAAGTTTTCATCAGGCGCTCGGTCGCGCCGCATTCGCGCAGGAAATTGCCGAACATGAGCATGCCGATGAGCGGCGATGCGGCCGGCACGAGAAGAATGGTCACGACGGTGACGAGAAGAGCAAAGACCAGTTTTTCGGTGCGCGAGACGCGGCGCAGGGATTTTATCTGGATGAGGTGCTCCTTTTTGGTGGTGAGGGCGCGCATGATGGGCGGCTGGATCGACGGAACGAGCGCCATGTAGGTGTAGGCGGCCACCGCCACGGCACCGAGCAACTCGGGGGCCAATTCGGACGTCAGAAAAATAGCAGTCGGTCCGTCCGCTCCGCCGATAATGCCGATCGAGGCGGATTGGGCGGAGGTGAATCCGAGCGCGTTGGCTCCGAGGAAAGTGACAAATACGCCGAGGAGCAAGGTGCGTGGATTGGCGATGAGCGGACCGAAATCGGTCAGCGCGCCGACTCCGAGAAAAATAAGCGGCGGGAAAATTTCCAGTTTGATGCCTTGGGTAAAGAAGTCGTAGAGGCCGCCGGCAATGTGATCGATGCGGAATCCTCCGGTGTCCATGAGCGTGCCGTGCACGGTGAGCACGCCGGTTTCGATCAGGCCGTCCGAAAGAACGCGCGTGGTCATCATGCCGCCGGTCGGGAGATTGGCGAGGAGCGCACCGAAGGCAATGGGCACGAGGAGCAGGGGTTCGAATTTGTGGCGCACGGCCAAATAAAAAAGCAGCGCGCAGATGGCCCACATCACCGCCATGCGCCACGTGACGAGGTGAAACGCGGTCAACTCGATGAACGAGGCGAAGTCGCGGAGAACGTCCAGCAGCATGGGATCAGCGCAGCTGGTGGGAGCGGTAAATGGCGCGGCGTCCCTCGGCCGACCATGCGGAGCGACCGGTCGGCGCCACGTCGTAGATGACGAAGTGACGGCCTTCGAGAGCGACGGATACCGCGGCGGAAATGGCGGCCAAGACGGGACCGGGAATTTCCGTTTCCGTCGCGCTGTGCGCGACGGGTGCGGCAATAACGGGCTTGGGTTCGGTCGCGGCGAAGATTTTGCCGATGACCCAGACGAGAACGGCGATCGAGCCGAGGGCGATGAGAACGACGAGCAAACCGGTCAGCTGGTATTGCAGGTTCTCCATCCGTCCCGGATGGGCCGGCAGTGACGAAGCCAGGGCGATCATGCCGAGGCTCCGAGGCGGACGAGGCCGTGACCTTCCTCCACGGCATCGCCGGGTTTGACCAGAATGGCTTCGACTGTTCCCGCGTGCAGGGCAAAGACGTAGGTGCTCATCTTCATCGCCTCGAGGGTGAGAAGTTGCTGGTTTGCTTCGACGTGTTGGCCGGCTTGGACCTCGATCGAGACCACTTTGCCGGCCAACGGACTCGGAACAACCCCGGGCGCGGCTTTTTCCGCGCTTCCGCCCGCGGCGGGCGAGGCGACATGCACGGAGGCGACCGGCGCCGGACCAGGCCGCTTGGCGCGGCCCGTGCGCGGCGGGCTCGTCGAGGATTTCGACCAGGACATGGTAAGTTTTGCCGTCGACAGTGACGCGGAGTTTTTTCATGCCTTAGCCTAAATACAATTGAACCACGGATAACACGGATTCCACGGATGGGCTTCCGGAATAACTGGCCTGGATGTAAAAGCACGGAACGCTTTCGCCGAAAGCGTGAGGCCTCTCTTCGAGCAGTGCTTTCTCCGTTTCCTCCGACATCTGTGCCATCTGTGGTCAATGCCTTTTCAAATCTGCCTTGTTGTGGCTTAGAGCGGGATGTTGCCGTGCTTTTTCGGCGGACGTGTTTCGCGCTTGGAAAGCGTGTTGCGCAGGGCCATGGCCACCGCGGCGCGGGTGCGCGCGGGGCGGATCACGTCGGTGATCTGCGCGTTGGCCGCGGCTTGGAAAGGCGAGGAAAATTCCTCGCGGTATTTTTTGACCAAATCGGCTTCCGTTTTCTTCGGGTCTTTCGATTCTTTGATTTCGCGGCGGAAAACGATCTTCACCGCGCCTTCCGCGCCCATCACGGCGATCTCGGCGGTGGGCCAGGCAAAGACAAGGTCCGCGCCCATGTCGCGGCTGCACATGGCGAGGTAAGCGCCGCCGTAGGCTTTGCGCATGATCACGGTGATCTTCGGCACCGTGGATGCCGCGTAGGCGAAGAGCATTTTTGCGCCATGACGGATGATTCCGCCGCGCTCCTGGGCGATGCCGGGCATGAAGCCCGGGACATCGACCAGCGTGACGATGGGAATGTTGTAGAGATTGCAAAAACGGATGAAGCGCGCGGCTTTGTCCGAGCTATCGATGTCGAGCGTGCCTGAGCGGACCATCGGTTGGTTGGCCACGATGCCGGTGACGATGCCTTGGATGCGGGCGAACCCGACGACGATGCTTCTGGCCCATTCCATGTGCACCTCGAGAAAGTCGCCTTCGTCGACCAGAGCGCGGATGACCTCGTGGACGTCGAAAGGTTTTTTCGGATCGGAGGGAATGATCTTGTCGAAAGCATCGACGTCGGAAAGATCCAGCTCCGGGGTCGGGCGATGCGGCGGATCGACCAGACTGTTCGACGGCAGGAAGGTGAGGAGTTTCCGCACGACCTCTACGGCGTGCTCGTCGTTCTCGGCGACGAAGTGGACGTTGCCGCTCACCGTGGCATTGGTCGCGGCGCTGCCGATTTCGTCCATCGTCGCAACCTGTCCGGTCGCGGCTTTGATCACTTCCGGTCCGCAGATGAACATGTTGGCGTCGGACTTCGTCATGATGAGGAAATCCATGAGCGCCGGCGAGTAGGCCGCGCCGCCCGCGCACGGACCGCAGATCACGGCGATTTGCGGCACGACGCCGGAGAGAAGGACATTGCGGAAGAAGACCTGTCCGTAGCCCGCCAGCGAGAGAACACCCTCTTGGATGCGCGCACCGCCGGAATCGTTGAACGCGACGAGTGGCACGCCCGCCTTCTGCGCGTAATCCATGACGTCGCAGATTTTCTGCGCGTGCACGCGGCCGAGCGATCCGCCGGCGACGAGGAAGTCCTGACTGAAAACGGCGACGGGGCGTCCGTCGGTCAGGCCGACGCCGGTGATAACGCCATCGGCCGGGAGTTTTTTGTCCTGCATGCCGAAACCGGTGCACTGGTGCTCGGCGAACATGCCGAACTCCTGGAACGAGTCCGGTTGGAAGAGTGACTCGACGCGCTCGCGTGCGGTGAGGAGTCCCTTGTCGTGGCGTTCTTCGACTTTGGCCGGGACGCCGCTGACCAGCGCGTTGGCCCGGCGCTCGTCGAGAGCATGCAGAAGTTTTTCGTCAATGGGCATGGGTGTTCACGGGGGCGCAGAATTCGGTCAGCACGCCGTGGGTGGATTTGGGATGGAGGAAGGCGACGAGTTTTCCCGCCGCGCCTTCGAAAGGTGTCTCGTTGATCAATTGGCAACCGGCGTCTTTGGCTTGCGCGAGCTGGTTTTCGATATTGTCCGTGGCAAAGGCGACATGATGAACGCCGCCGTGGGGATTTTTCTCGAGAAACTTGGCGATGGGGCTGTCGGGCGAGGTGGGCTCGAGCAGTTCGAGATGGGTCGGGCCGACGCTGAAGAAAGCGGTGCGGACCTTCTGGCTGGCTACCTCTTCGATCCGCTCGCACTTCAGACCGAGTGCTTTCTCGTAGTAAGGAATGGAATCGGTGAGGGAAGGAACGGCAATGCCCAGATGGTCGACTCGTTCCAGCATGGTTGTATTGTCCTTCGGTGCCCCTGCGCACGGCAAGGATATGTTGGGTCAGGCGAAGTAGGTATCGCTGTGTTCGTAGGGTGGCGCGCAGCAGCAAAGGAAGCGCAGGTCGGTTTTTGCCGTGATCTGGTGCCACGCGCCGGCCGGGATGAGAATGGCATCACCCGGTCCGACGTCTTGGGCTTCACCGTCGATTTCCATCAGCGCTGTCCCTTCGAGCAGGAAATAAAATTCCTCGCTGAGTTTGTGGTAATGCCTGTCGGTCATCTGGCCGGGTTTCATCGTGGCTTCGGCCAGGCTCTGTTTCTCCACCGGGGCGTTGGTGCGATCGAGAATGCTTCTGATCGTGGAGCCGTCTTTGGTCGTGAAGGGGCTTTGTTTTTCGAGTTGCTGGACTATCATGCGAAAAGAATATGCGATTTTTCGAAGGTTGCACTGCTCTGATTACAGGAGCCTCGTCCGGTCTGGGTGCGGAGTTCGCCCGCCAACTGGCCCCGGTGGCCGACAAACTTGTCTTGGTGGCGCGCCGCGGCGAGCACCTTGATGCGCTCAAGGCCGATTTGGAAGCCCGCCACCCGTCGGTGAAGGTCTTCGTTTATGTGATGGATCTGACGCGGGAAAACCAGACGCGCGATTTTGTCGAATGGCTCGAGCGCGAAAAGATCAGCGTCAATTTCCTGGTCAACAACGCGGGCATGGGCGACCGCGGGCCTTTCGCCACGGGCGATTGGACCAAGATCCATACCATGCTCGAGCTCAACATCGTAGCTCTGACGCGACTGACCCACCATTTGCTGCCCATGCTGCGCGAGGGTGGACGCGGGGCCATCTTGAATGTCAGTTCGATTGCCGGATTGATCCCGTTGCCGCACATGTCGGTCTATGCCGCAACGAAAGCCTATGTAAACAGTTTCAGCGATGGATTGCGCATGGAGCTGCGCGACACGGGTATTTCGGTCACCGCCGTCCTTCCCGGACCGGTGGAAACCGAATTCGGCCAAGTGGCTTCGCGCGGCACCGGTGAACCTGAATGGACCACGCCGGACGAATTGACCATCCCCGCCAGCGAGGTGGTGCATTCGGCATTGCTGGCTGTGGTCGCCGACAAGGCCCGCGTCATCCCCGGATGGAAAGTGGCGCTGCTCATGGGCCTCGCCGTGGCGCTGCCCTTGGGCATTCTGCGGGCTATCCTGCAAAGGAAGGGCCGCTGATTTTGGCCTCATCTGAATTGCCCCCGCGGGCGTAAATATTTCTGCCGTGAATCCGACCAAACTTCCGAAAGTCCCGCTCGATCCCGTAGCGCAAGCGCGGTTCAAAAAGACCTTCGAGCTGATCAATACGCATCTCTATAGCGTGGAGGAACGCATCCGCGCGCAGGCCCGCGCCTTTGATCCGGCGATGGAAGGTTATGTGGACTACGTTTGCAACTCTTCGGGCAAACGGTTGCGTCCGGCGTTAGCTTTGTTGGCCGGCGGCGCGACGGGCAAGATCACATCGAGTCATGTGGATCTGGCCGTCATCCTCGAACTGATCCACATCGCCACGCTGGTCCATGACGACATCATGGATGGCGCCGATCTGCGCCGGGAGCAACCGACGGTCAATGCCAAGTGGGGCAACGCGATCAGCGTTCTCCTCGGCGACGCGCTGCTCGCGCACGCCATGCGCTTGGCCACCAATTTTTCCGAAACCGAAGTCGTTCGTCGCATCGCCGACGCCGCGGCGGAAGTTTGCACGGGGGAAATCATCCAGACCCAGCGGCGCTTCGATCTCAAGCTGTCGGTGCACGATTACTACAGGATCGTCGAAATGAAGACGGCTGCGCTCTTCGCCGCGGCGAGCGAACTCGGAGCCTTTCTCAGCGAGACCACGCCGGAGCGTATCGGCGCGCTCAAGCAATTTGGTCTCAAGCTCGGCACGGCTTACCAAGTCTACGACGACTGCCTCGACTTGGTCGGCGACGAGGAGGAGATCGGCAAAACGTTGGGCAGTGATTTGCGTAAAGGCAAACTGACACTGCCTTTGATCTTTCTCCTGCAATCCGCCCGCCGCACCGGGACGCATGAAAAAGTGAGCGAATTGCTGCTTGGTGGCGACGAGGTCGAGGCCGAGAAGATCGGCGTGCTCCTCGCCGAATGCGGCGCGATGAAACAGACTGCGGATGCCGCCCATACTTTGGTGTCCGAGGCCTTGGAGTCGCTGGAACTTCTCGATGACAACCGCTTCACCGCCGGCCTGAGGGGCGTGGCGGAATACTTGCAGGCGCTGATCAAACGCGTGGCGGCCACGGCCTGACGCCCCGCTTTGGGGTTTTCCGAAGGGGTGCGGGACGCTAACTTTCGGCCCGTGGCGACTCCCAAGATCAAGGACTGGCCGGAGGACGAGCGTCCGCGTGAGAAACTCATGCATCGCGGGGCCGAAGCATTGAGCGACTCTGAATTGTTGGCCATTTTTTTGCGCACCGGAACACGCGGGCGCACAGCGATCGATGTCGGCGGTGAGATGATCCAGGTGGCTGGCGGCTCGCTCGCCCGCATGGCTTCACTCGGCGTGAAAGAACTGCGCAAACTGGCCAAGGGTGTCGGTCTGGCCAAGGCCTGCGAGATGGCGGCCGCGTTCGAAGTGGGCAAGCGTTTGGCCAAGCAAACCGCGCAAAGCGAACCGCTGGGGACACCGGAAAAGATTTACGCCTTTATGGGTCCGCTGCTGCAGAACTTGCCCCGCGAATCCCTGCGTGTCGTCCTGCTCGATACGCGCCACCGTTTGATCCACCAAGAGGAAGTCTCGCTCGGCACAATCAACGAAAGCTTGGCCCATCCGCGGGAAATCCTGCGCCCGGCCATTAGCCACGGCGCTTACGCTTTTGTCCTCGTGCACAATCACCCCTCCGGCGATCCGACCCCGAGCGAGGCGGACCGCTCGCTGACCCGGCGCATCCGGGAAGCTGCGGATTTGATGCAGATTCATCTGCTCGACCATGTCATTATCGGTCTCGAGCGCCCCGCCGCACCACCCTACTTCAGCTTCAAAGAACACGGACTTTTGTGAGTTGAGGGTTGAGGGTTGAAAGTTGCGGGAGGAGCAGAGGATGATGCGCAGGTAGTAGTATTTCCTCTTTTTCTCTCAACCCTCATCCCTCAACTCTCAACTTCTTGATGAATATCCATCCCACCGCGATCATTGCCGACGGCGCCAAGCTGGCGGCGGACGTCGAGGTTGGTCCCTATTCGATCATCAGCAGCCGGTCCGAGATCGGTTCCGGCTGCAAAATCGGCGCGCACGTCATTCTTGAACACCGCGTTGTTTTGGGCGATGGAACCACAGTCGGTCACGGCACGATCCTCGGGGCCAGTCCGCAGGATCTCGGATTCGACGTCGCCCGCACCGACACCGGGGTGCGCATCGGCAAAAACAACACGATCCGCGAATACGTGACGATCCATCGCGGAACCAAAGAAAACGGAAACACGACCATCGGTGACGGGAATTTTCTCATGACCGGATTCCACATGGGCCACGATTCGGTGGTTGGCAACGGAGTCATTGCCGCGAACAACGTTCTTCTGGCCGGACATGTCCGCGTTCAAAGCCGCGCTTTCCTCGGAGGAGGAACGGTTTTTCATCAGTTCATGGAGGTTGGAAGTCTGGCCATGGTCCGTGGCGGTTGCCGTTTCAGCAAAGATATCCCGCCTTTTCTTGTCGCCACGGGGGAGAACCACGTGGCCGGGATCAACTCGATCGGTTTGCGCCGTGCAGGTCTTTCGGCGGACGCACGCAAAGACATCAAGCGCGCCTTTTGTTTGCTCTACCAATCGGGGTTGAATGTTTCGCAGGCGCTGGAAGCCTCGGAGAAAGAAACATGGGGCGCCGAAGCGAAGATGTTTTTCGATTTTGTCCGCGATGCGAAAAAGCGCGGCATCTGCGACTACGTCGGCAAGGGGTCGGTCGAGGAGGAGTGATCAACCTAAAAACGGAGATGAGAGTTGAGCGATGAGGGTTGAGAGATTGAGCAGCAAGGTGATACGCCGAAGCCTGGTATCACCCTTGGGGTGACAGAGCGGAAATGGGCAAACCTTTGATTTTCGGTCCCTCGACCCTCAACTATAGACCCTCAACTTCCTTTCCAGGATCAAAGATCAATCGCGCATGAGCGTGATCGTTTTCTCGTAGGCTTCGTAGACGATCTTGCGGCGCTCAACGTATTCGCAGCGGATGACGCGTTTGCCGTGGACGAGGATGTAGCGGAAGATCACGCGGAACGGGCCGACGCGCAGGCGGCAGAAACCATGGAGTCGTTCTTCGAGTTGTTTGATGTCCCCCTGCTCGGAGGTTAGTTGGCGCAACGCGCGCCGGAGCATTTTGCGTCCGTCGGGTGCCTGGCTGACGACGAAGGTGGAGACTTGCTCGCTCAGCTCAATCTTCATCGCCGGGCTCGTCGAGGATTGAGAGCGGATAGTATTTGGTTTTTCCGGCCTCGGCATCGCGGATGGCCTGCATGGCCTCGGGGTCGGCCAGGATTTCCATGGTTTCGAGGAGGGCCTCGAAACGTTCGGGGGAGAGGAGGTAGCCGACGACTTTGTCGCGGCGGGTGATGATGACCGGTTGCTCGGCGGCTTCGCGGACCACGGCGGGGAATTTGGCTTGGGCTTCGGTGATGGAATACGTAGTTGCCATAGATATCTACGTAGAATATTTGGGCCCTCTGTGCAAGTGCCTTTTCGCGCGTCGGGATGGTTGGTGTCTTTGCGCCGGGCCTGCGCGTAACCTGTGTCGTGACTTTCCCCGCGACGCGGCAAACAGCTCTGGAGCGGTTGGGGGATTTTCTTGCCGATGCACCGCGTTACGCGGCACGGCGCAATTATGTCCTGTCCGGACACCCGCAGGTTTCGCGTTTGTCCGCGGCGATCCGTCACCGGCTGATTACCGAAGCGGAGGTGGTTGAGGCAACCTTGCGGTGCTATCCGTTCCGCGCGGTCGAGAAATTTTTGCAGGAAGTCCTGTGGCGTTCGTATTGGAAGGGATGGCTGGAGATGCGGCCGCAGATTTGGCAGAGCTACGCGGCGGCGGTTTCGCAGAAGCCAGACAGCGAGGATGTGTGCGCGGTTGCCGGAGGTCTTTCCCAGTCGGGCATCATGAACCATTTCGCCCGCGAGTTGCTGGAGACGGGTTACATGCACAACCACGCGCGGATGTGGTGGGCATCCTACTGGATCCACCATTGCGGTCTCCCGTGGGAGCTCGGTGCGGATCATTTTTTCCGCCATCTGCTCGACGCCGATCCGGCGAGCAACACGTTGAGTTGGCGTTGGGTCGCCGGCCTGCAAACGCGTGGCAAGACCTATCTGGCTACCGCGCAGAACATCACCAAATACTGTGCGCCGGAAATTCTCGAAGCAGCGGGCGGTGTAGGGTTTGAGGACGGAGTCGTTGCCCGGATGGCCCGTGATGAGGAGCGTATGGACGAAACGGCGTTGCCGCTGGAGGAGTTCCCGAAGGAATACGACCCTCGCGCTGACGAACGCACAGTCGTGGTTTTGCACGACGAGGATCTTTGTCTCGAGAACAGCCCGCTGGCGAAGGTGCGTCCAGTCGTGGTGCTGCAATTTGTTCCAAAGTCGGATTCTCCCTTGCCCGCACCCCGTGCCGATTGGCTGGCGGCGGCGAGGTCCGATGCGGCGCGACGCGCCAAGGAGCACTTTGGCTGCGATGTGCTGGTCTGCCGCAACCGCGAAGATTTACGCCGCGAGTGCGCGGCCCAGAAAGCGACGTGCCTGCTCATGATGGAGCCGTTCGTCGGTCCCTTGCGCGATGAACTGGGAGGTTTTCCCGAAGAACTGGCCGGCCACGGCATTGATGTGGTGCGGTTGCGTCGGAAGTGGGACTCGGCGCTATTGCCCCACGCGGCGCGCGGATTTTTTCCGTTCTGGAATAAAGTCGGGCGGTTCCTCGCGAAATCCGGCACGGAGACGCTCTCATGAAGGGTGTAGCCAAAGCGGATTTGCCGGAAAAACTTTGTGCAGCCTGCGGTCGTTCGTTCCGCTGGCGCAAAAAGTGGGCTCGCGATTGGGAATTGGCGCGTTATTGCAGCGATGCGGGCCGGAGCGGACGCCGCGAGCGGCGGATATCCCTTGAAGGCGAAGGCGGCGCAGCGCAATAGCGAAACTGACGCCCGGGGCGGACAGGAGCCGGTGACGGTCCACGGACACAAGGTCCGTGGCGCCTTTAAGCTTCGGAGTTTTCCGCCTCGTCTTCCTGCGACTGGCTGACCACCGGGGCCATGGCTTGGAGTTTTTCTCCTTCGCCGAGGCCGATGAGGCGGACGCCTTGGGCGTTGCGGCCGGTCATGCGGATTTCGCTCACCCGCGTGCGGACGCTTTGTCCTCCGCTGGTGATGAGCATGATTTCGTCGTTTTCGCGGACGCTCAGGGCGCTGACCACCTCGCCGGTCTTGTCGGTGACCTTCATGGTGATGATGCCTTTGCCGCCGCGCTTCTGCAGACGGTATTCGTCGAATTCGGTGCGTTTGCCCACGCCGTTGGCGCCGGCCACGAGCAGGGTGGCGTCGGGCACGACCAAGGCGGCACCGATGACGAAATCTTTTTTGTCCGGACGGATGCCCCACACACCGGTGGCGGTGCGGCCCATGTCGCGGATGTCTTCCTCGCTGAAGCGGATGCTCATGCCGTCCTTGGTGATGAGGACGACTTCGTTGTGTCCGTCGGTCATCAGCGCGGCAATGAGTTCGTCGCCGTCCTCGATGTTGATCGCGATGATGCCGCCTTTGCGGATGTTGCGGTAGGACGAGAGGTTGCTTTTCTTGATCACGCCGGTGCGGGTGGCGAAAAGAATATGGAGATTTTCATCCCACGTTTCGTCTTTGTCCGCGCCGCTCTTGGCTTGGATGCGCATGACCGCGGCGATTTCCTCGCCGGGTTTGAATTCGAGCAGGTTGGCGATGGAACGGCCTTTGGCCGCGCGGCCCATTTCGGGAATGTTGTACGCCTTCTCGACGTAGCAGCGTCCTTTTTTGGTGAAGAAGACGAGGTAGTCGTGCGTGCTCGCGGTGAAGAGATGTTCGACGAAATCGTCCTCCTCGTCCTCCGCTTTGGCCTCGCGGGTCTGCATGCCGATGACGCCCTTGCCGCCGCGTTTCTGGGCGCGGTAGGCGCTCACCGCGGTGCGTTTGATGAAACCGCGGTGGGTGACGGTGATGATGCAACCCTCGTTGGTGATGAGGTCCTCGATGTTGATCTCGCCTTCGTCGGGAACGATGTCGGTGAGGCGCGGTCCGGCGTATTTGGTCTTAATCTCGCGCAGTTCGGTTTTGATGATGCCGAGGACGCGTTCCTCGCGGTCGAGGATGTCCATGAGGTCTTCGATGGTGGAGAGAAGCTCTTTGTATTCGCCGAGCACTTTGTCGCTCTCCATACCGGTCAGCTGGTAGAGGCGGAGTTCGAGGATGTCGTCGACCTGCTGTTCGCTGAGGAGGTATTCGCCGTCGGTCAGGCGCTGTTCGCTGCGGATTTTGACCCCGAATTTCTCGACCTGCTTTTTGGTGAATTCGAAGGCGAGAAGTTTGACTTTGGCTTCTTCGCGATTTTTCGACCCGCGGATGATGCGGATGAAGTCGTCGAGGTTGGCCAGGGCAATGAGGAAGGCTTCCAGTTTTTCGGCGCGGGTCTCGGCCTCGCCGAGGAGGTGGCGGGTGCGGCGAAGGACGACTTCGCGGCGGTGCTCGATGTAGCAGGAGATGGCCTCTTTGAGCGAAAGGAGCTTCGGCTTCCCGTGGTCGATGGCCAGCATCGTGATGGGGAAAGACGACTCGAGCGCGGTGTGCTTGTAGAGATTGTTGATGACAACCTTCGGGTTGGCGTCGCGCTTGAGTTCGACAACAACGCGCGTTTTTTCGTCCGATTCGTCGCGGATCGCGCTGATGTCGGTGATCGTCTTTTGGTTGACCAGATCGGCGATGCGCTCGACGAGGGTGGCGCGGTTGACGTTGTAGGGGATTTCGGTGATGACGATCTGTTCGCGGTTGCCTTTGAGCTCCTCGACGCCGGCTTTGCCGCGGACCTTGACCGAGCCGCGGCCGGTCTCGAGGTATTGGCGGATGCCGCCGACACCGCAGAGTTGGCAACCCGTTGGGAAATCGGGGCCTTTGACGTGCTTCATCAAGCCCTCGAGCGTGATGTCGGGTTTGTCGATCTGCGCGCAAATGGCGTCGATCACTTCGCCGAGATTGTGCGGCGGCATGTTGGTCGCCATACCGACGGCGATGCCGGTGCCGCCGTTGACGAGAAGGTTCGGGAAGGCGGCGGGGAAGACGACGGGTTCGGTCAGGCGTTCGTCATAGTTCGGGACGAAATCAACGGTCGATTTGTCCATGTCGGCCATGAGGGCCGTGCCGAGGTGGGTGAGGCGCGCCTCGGTGTAACGCATGGCGGCCGGCGGATCGCCTTCGACCGAGCCGAAGTTACCCTGTCCGTCGACCAGGGTTTCGCGCATGGCCCAGTTCTGCGCCATGTGGACGAGGGTCGGATAGATGACCGCTTCGCCGTGCGGGTGGTAGTTGCCGCTGGTGTCACCGCAAATCTTGGCGCACTTTATGTGCTGGCGTCCGGGGAACAGCCGCAGGTCGTGCATCGCGTAGAGGATGCGGCGCTGCGCGGGCTTGAGGCCGTCGCGCGCATCGGGCAAGGCGCGCGAAATAATGACGGACATGGAGTAGTCGAGGAAGGAGCGTGACATCTCCTCGGCGACATCAATCGGTTCGACTTTTTCGTTCTGTGTATACACGGATACTGCTCTTTAGGTTGATGCGTGCGGGCGCGTCCAGGCTGATGCGAGATAGTGTCTTTTGACGTGCGTTTGCACCAGCGCAAATCGTGATTTGACGAAGTGAAAAGTGACGAGTGACTAGTGACGAGTTTTGTGCGGCGCGGGCGGGGCCCGCGGGGTCGGTGGTGACGGGCGCGACGCCTGTGCCCCCTGACTTTTTTGGGGCGCGAGCGGAGAAATTTTTTCGGATTTTTTCGCGGGAAAATAACGCGATGAACAAGTCCATCGTTGCAAACCGCTCATCGGGAGCAGGTTCGCAACCTTGTTAACAAGTTACTCACAAACAGTTCACCATTAATATATTATGCAAAAAAACTATTGACGGATCCGGTGCTTCTTGGGATTATTTGCGGGTTCTTTGACAGAACCAAGGGCGGACCGAAAGACAAGCAGAGCGCAAGCCGAGCGAGTCGGGAGGGAAGCCCCGAGATGATTCCGGGTCAAACCGGAGAATAGCCGGGTGCGGTTGGTGCGCCTGGCTCCCTGCGAGGGTCGCCGGCAACGGCGGTGCGAGCGGGGCATGGCTCACGGATCCCCCCGCGCCGGGTCGCACCGGTGCGGAGATGCGAATCGGGGATGCCGCGGCGAGTGGCGATGAGAAACTGCTGCTTGGCCGAGTGAGAATCCGCGGAAAGTTTCGTGCCGCGGAGGAAACGCAGTGACCTGACCAAGAAAAGGTCCGAGTTGCTACTGCGAACCAGCACGGCGAGCGCGCCTTGGCGGGACAACCCCGCCGAAAGATCCCCCCGTTGCGCGGGGGAAACGCAAAGGGGCGCGCGCGACGGGGAGGAAAGCCAGCCTGGCAAAGTTGGCAAAGCCTCCGGAAGACGGGCGGTCGTGAAAACGCGGTCGCCCGACGGCGAAAGAAAGGCAACTTGAGGGATAAGAGGTCAGACCCGTCGTCCCGGGCCAACGCCCCGCCAAAAGCGGGGGCCGACCCGGGAACCAAACGGAGATGGGGCGACGATTTGCCGACGCGCCAGATCCGTGTCCGGCGAGACACCACCGGCAGGTGGTTTCCGAACCGGGCAAAGAGGCCTCACCCGGTAATTCCGCCTGGTGACAGGTGGGACGGTCCTGCTGCGAGACCGCAGACTCCGCTTGCCGTGGAGAACAGCGTCGGGGAACTGACAGCCAACCCCCATAGGCTGAGCGCCAAATGTCAGTATCCGGGGAAGAGGGCGTGGCGAGCCCCCACTCCCAACTTTGCACAAAATCCCGCGATCGTGAGATCGCGGGGTTTTTTGTTTTTGGTATGGAGCGGGACTATTCGGCGCTCTGCCGCTTCGCCTTGATCACGCCGTCCGGGGAGGTGAGGACGAGTTCGTCGCCTTCAAGCGACCAAGTGGTGACGGTGCCGAGCAGCGCGAGGAATTTGTGCTCTTGCTGCGTGACCTCCGCTTCGCAGGCGCGGCGCGTGCTGCGGAGCGGGCCGATTTTAAGGGTGTTGTCGTCGATCGTGCAGGGGGCGCCGAAGCGGTTGCACGAGGCGTCGCCGGCGATGTTGCCCTCGGTGTCGAATTCGAAGGTGATCGGATGATCAGCCAGCGGGGTCTGTCCGGCGATGGTGGTTACCTGCCAGGCGCTGCCGGGGAAAGTGACGGGAGCTTGGTTGGTTTCCATGGCGAGAGCGGTGGAGATGGTGAGGAGAAGAGGGAGGAGGAGTTTCATACGATGAAGTGTGCAGTGTTCAGTTTTCAGCAATAAATCTAATCAGGCCAGGGCTTGCTGGGCGGTCTTGAAGTGGAGTTTGGCGGTGGCGCGGAGGGCGTCGGGTCCGTTTTGCTGGACGAGGGCGCGGGCGGATTCGAGGACGGCGCCCGACGCGCCTTTGGGAAATTTGACGCCCCATTTTTTTTCCGCATCGGCCAGCCAATCGATGAATTTCTCGCGCGCGAGGATCGAGGCTGCGGCCACGGCGTAGTCGCTCTCCGCTTTGGTCTGCTGGCGCAGTTCGATTTTGCGTCCCTTTTCCATGAGGGCGCGTTGCAGCACGCGCGGATTGGCGAATTGGTCGCTGAGGGCGGAAGGGCAGTCGGGTTGGCGGTCGCAGAGGTTTTCGATGACACGGGCGTGACCCCAGGCCAACAGGCGGTTGAGATTGCCGATCTTTTCGTAGAGCGGATTGTATTTCTCCGGCGAGACGACGATCACCTCGCTGACCAGACACGGTGTGGCGCGAATAACATCGGCGAATTTGCGGATTTGGGCGTCGGATCCGATCGATTTGCTGTCGCGGATGCCGGCTTCGAGCAAGTGGCGGGCGATGGGTTCGTTCGTGTAGGCGCCGGCGATGACCAGCGGACCGAAAAAATCGCCCTTGCCGCTTTCGTCGATGCCGAAATGCGGGGCGAAGCGTTCGGGGTGATGCAGTTCCTCGTAGCCGAGCCGCGCCTCGCCGAGGACCTCGGGCTCGAGGGTGAACTGGATGAAGTTCTCCGTGTCCTTGCCCTGCACCACGGCCTTCGGACCTTTCTCGTAGACCGCGATGGTCAGTCCGGGCTTCTGCGCGAAGTAAAGGGTGTAGGGCCGCTGTTCGAACTTGAACCCTTGGTTGGTCAGAATGCCGCGCAATTTGTCCGCCTGATCGGCGGTCAGGGCCACGGTGTGGGAGCGAAGCGGCGGCATGTGATCGCGCATCTTTTCCGATGCCGGGAAAAAGACAACCGCAGACCTTTGGCCGGGCAAGCGCGCGGAGGGCGGCGCAGCAAAGAATCCCGCTTGCAAGCCGGTGCCGTTGTGCTTTGTTCGCCTTGCATCGATGAAAACAACCTTGTTGGCGCTTGTCCTGGCGGGGTTCTGTTCGGTGGCCTCCGCCCAATCCATCTACTTCAACCGTTCTTGCGGCTCCGGCTTCGGGGTCTCCTATGCGGGCAACGGATTCTCCTTCTCCTACGGCACGGCCTACCCGCAGGTGGTGTCCTATGGCCGGCCCTGGGGCGGGGGTTATTACTGCGCACCGGTGGTTCCGGTGAACTACTACTGTCCGCCGCCGGTCTACGTGAATCCTTGCGCCTATCCGGTGCGGGCGCCCGTTTACTCTTACCGGCCGGTGCGGGCCGTGGTGGCCGATCCGGTGTTTCCCACCCGTCGCTACTGGCGCTAAGCGACTGCTGGCCAAAAAACAACAGCACTTCCCGGGCTGTCGTAAATCGTCCATTCCGGCCCGGAATTCGGCAACTAGAGCTTCCCTGCTCACCTTTGACCGTGGCGCTTGGCATGCTTCGTGCTAAGTTAACCCCACCTGCTTCCGGTCTCCTTTGTTGGAGATCGGAAGCCTTGCAGTCCCAACACCAACAACCTGAAACTAACCATGAGCAATATGTCAGCACGTGCCGCCGCTGTGGCCGCCATCGCGGCCCGCAAATCGCAGGACGCCTCCGTCAATTTCATCGAGGAGACGCCGGAAACCGTATTCGGATCGAACACCTACAGTCTCGCCACGATGAAGGAAACCCTCAAGCAGCCGGCGACCTACGCCGCCGTGGTTGAGACGGTGCAAAATGGGACCAAACTTCCCGAAGGCGTGGCCGACGAAGTGGCCGAAGCCATGAAAAATTGGGCGGTGAGCCGCGGCGCCACCCACTTCGCGCACGTCTTCTATCCGCTGACCGGAGCCTCGGCCGAGAAGCATGATTCGTTCTACGACCCCGGCACCGATGGACGCTCGGCCATCTCGAAGTTCAAAGGCAAAACGCTGATCCAAGGCGAGCCCGACGCGTCATCGTTCCCGTCCGGCGGCATCCGCGCCACGCACAGCGCGCGTGGTTACACCGCGTGGGATGTGACCAGCCCGGCGTTCCTCATGGAAAACGCCAACGGCACCACGCTTTGCATTCCGACCTCGTTCGTTTCGTGGACGGGCGAAGCGCTCGACACCAAGACGCCGCTGCTCAAGTCGATGCAGGCCTTGGACAAACAGGCGCGCCGTATCCTCAAGCTTTTTGGTCACAAGGACATCGCCCGCGTCGCGGCCACGGCCGGACCCGAGCAGGAATACTTCCTCGTCGACAAAATGTTCTACTACGCGCGTCCCGACATTCTCTCGGCCGGGCGCTCGCTCTTCGGTGCACCCGCGCCCAAGGGCCAGGAGTTCGAGGACCACTACTTCGGTCTGATTCCGGATCGCGTCATGGCCTTCATGTATGAGGTCGATCGCGAACTCTTCAAACTCGGCATCCCGGCCAAGACCCGTCACAACGAAGTCGCACCCGGCCAGTTCGAGATCGCGCCGCTTTTCGAGTCGGCCAACCTCGCCGCCGACCACCAGCAGCTCATCATGACGGTCCTCAAAAAGACCGCCGACAAGCACGGCCTCGCCTGCTTGTTGCACGAGAAGCCTTTCGCCGGAATCAACGGCTCGGGCAAACACGTCAACTGGTCGCTCGGCAATTCGACGCAGGGCAACCTGCTCGATCCGGGCGACACGCCGCACGAGAACGCGCAGTTCCTCGTCTTCGCCGGCGCGGTCATCCGCGCGGTCGATAAATTCGCCCCGCTGCTCCGCGCGAGCATCGCCTCGGCGGGCAATGATCACCGTCTCGGCGCGAACGAAGCGCCTCCGGCCATCATTTCGATCTACCTCGGTGACCAGCTTGCCGATGTGTTCGAACAGATCAAAGCCGGCGGAGCGACCACGTCCAAGCAGCGCGGCACGCTGAAAATCGGCGTCGACGTTCTGCCCGAGCTGCCCAAGGACGCGGGAGACCGCAACCGCACCTCGCCGTTCGCCTTCACCGGCAACCGTTTCGAGTTCCGCGCAGTCGGCGCCAACCAATCCATCTCCGGTCCGCTCATCGCGATGAACACCATCCTCGCCGACTCGCTCGAGTGGATGGCTTCGAAACTTGAGGGCGCATCCGATCTCAACAAGGCGATCCAAGACGCGCTGAAAGAGGTCATGGACAAACACGGCCGCGTCATCTTCAACGGCAACGGCTATTCCGAAGAATGGCATGCCGAAGCCGCCGAGCGCGGATTGCCCAACCTCAAGACATCAGCCGATGCGCTGCCGGCCATGACCGGACCCGAAGTGGTCGAGGTCTTCGAGAAATACGGCGTGCTCTCCGAAACCGAACTCAAGAGCCGCTATCACATCCTTTGCGAGCAATACGAGAAGGTGGTCAACGTCGAAGCCAAATTGGTCGCCGAAATCGCGCAGACCAAGGTCTTCCCGGTAGCGGCCGCCTATGCGGCGAGCCTCGCCGAGGGCGTGGCCAAGATGAAAGCCGCCGGCGTGGCCGCGAGCACCGCGACGCTGGAGAAAGTGGCCAAACTCGTTTCGCAACTCGAGAGCGATCTGGCCATGCTCCACTCGGTGCACGGCTCCGCGCACGAGGTCGGTGATTGGACCTTCAAAGTCCTGCCCGCCATGCTCAAGGTCCGCGCCACGGTCGATGAATTGGAAGGCCTGCTGCCCGACGACATCTGGCCGCTGCCGACCTACCAGGAAATGCTCTTCATTAAGTAAGAGAAAAACTTCAGCAAATCAAAACAAGCACGCCGCCGGGTCGATGAGCCTGGCGGCGTTGCTGTTTGTGGCCCAAGCGCAGGCGGGCGGGACGCATTGATCAGCCCGCTGGTGTTCCAGTTTAGAAATCCAGCTGTGTGCCGAGGAAGAGGACGTTCTGCGTGTAGTCGCCCTGCTGCTCGGTGTTGCCCGAGACTTGTGCAGTGAAGGAATAGCCGGCCTGCAACGACCATTTGTCCGGTAAAATGTAATACCCGGCATTCAGGCCGGCGTTGAAGACATTGTAGGAAAAGTTAGGGGTCAGATCGACGCCGTCGACTTCGCCGCCGGGTTGGGCGTAAGCGTTGTTCTGGTAGTTGACGAATACCCCGAGACTGAGTCTGCGTCCGAAGCGGTGCGACGCGCTGAGGCCGACGAGAAACTGCTGATTCTGCGTGTAGTCGGTCACGCCCGTGCCGGTAGTCCCATAGCGGCTGGTCAGGCCGATCGACGTGCGGTCGCCAAACGCGTAGGCGAAGTCAAGCTGTCCGAACGGACCGATATAGTTGTAGGTGCCTCCTGCGACCGGATTCTGGCTGATACGCTGCTCGGCGCCGGCTCGGAATGAAATGGTAGCCCTCGGATTCAGGGTATGGTTGAAGCCCAAAAGCGCGTAGTTGCCGAGACTGTTGTAGTCGGAGAGTTCGAAATAATTGCGGAGATTGAAGCGGTATTCCGCGACCAGTTGGGTCAGGGGTTTCCAGAGAAAAACAAACTGCTGGCCGATGGTCTGGTCGAAATAACTGAAGTTGTTGCCGGTGGGTTGGAGGTAGTAGATGACGAAGGGTGCGTAACTCGTCACCGTGTTGAACTTCTCGGCCCAGCGGTAGACAGCGCTCAGAGTGGTCGAACTCGTGATGTAATCGCCCTGATAGGTGGATGGTCCGCCCGTGGCGGAGGCGAAATTCGGCTGCGAGAGCAGTCCGGTAGAATTGACGAAGGACAGGTCGAGGCGAGGCGTTGCTTTGTAGTTCGCATTGAGGCCGAGGGTGATCGTCGGAAACAATCCGTCGTTCTGCAGCTGTTCGTTGTTGTAGTAGAAGGCGAGCGCGGCATCCAGCCTGATGCCGAGGTTCAGTCGCGACGAACCGAACGCGTAATCCACACCGGCGGCGATCCAGGTGTAAAGACTCTCCACCGGATCGGTGGTCGATCCGTTGACATTGCTGTTGTAGCCCTCGTTGACAGCGAAGCTGTAGCGGAACGGCCGCTTTTCGAATCTGCCCTCGCCGATGTCGGCCCAAGACTGCTGGGGCATATTCTCCTCACCGATGAAAGTTTCTTCCGCGAGCTCCAAGCTGGTCTCGGCGTCTTGTTCGGCAACAGTTGCCGCCGCGGATTGCGATTGCTGTGCGGGAGTTGTTGCGGTGGCTGCAGCTGCTGCTTCACTTCGCGCGTCGCCGGTCGCCGGAGGATTGGCCTCGGTATAGATTTGGTCGGATTGCGTGTCGCGGACGGGATAGGTAAAGCGAAAGTCAGTGCTGTTGGTCTGACTAGCGGGTGCGGCGGCTGGTTCTTCGAAGCGCTCCACGGTCGGCGGCTGTTCTTCCGGAACGACCGCCGCTATCTCTTGCGCGTGCACGCCTGCCGTTAGGCAAAGCAAGAACGCGACGGCTGGCAAATGATGTTTCCCAGGGGCTGCTGACATACTCGGACCTTTTACTATGCCGTTGGTCGACCTCTGAAGAACAGAAGAAAAAGCCGTCAACCTTCCGCCAATCTCCGCAATCTACGGGGCGCTCTCAAGCCACTCCATGCACCCTCCAAGCGCCGTATGTCATTCGGGGACATAAGTTTGTGAAAACAAAGTTATTCGCAAATTACTCACACCCTTCTCACAATCGTGTCGCGCAAAAATCTTTCTTCGGGCCGGGGGTAGTCGAGGGTGTAGTGCAGGCCGCGGCTCTCCTTGCGGGCGATGGCGCAGTCGACGATGAGCGCGGCCACGGTGACGAGGTTGCGCAACTCGAGGAGGTCGGTGGTTACTTTGAAATTCCAATAAAACTCCTGCACTTCTTTCTGCAGGTTGCGCAGACGGGTCGCGGCGCGTTGCAGGCGTTTGTCCGTGCGGACGATCCCCACGTAGTCCCACATCAGGCGCCGGATTTCGTCCCAGTTGTGATAGATCACGACCAACTCGTCCACATCGCTCACGCTGCCGGGGCGCCACTCGGGCAGGGCGATGTCCTCCGCGGATTTGTGGTTCTTTGTCGCCTTGAGGAATGCGCGGTGGGCAAAGACAAGGGCTTCGAGCAGTGAGTTGCTGGCCAAGCGGTTCGCACCGTGCAAACCGGTGCAAGCCACTTCGCCGACCGCGAAGAGTCCGCGCAACGTCGTCTCGCCGTGCTCGTTGGTCTTCACCCCGCCGCATTGGTAGTGCGCGGCGGGAACGACCGGGATCGGCTGCTTGGCGATGTCGATCCCGACCGAAGCGCAGGTTTCGTAGATTTTGGGAAAGCGCTCTTTGAGGAATTCGCGCGGCTGGCGGGTGATGTCCAAGTAAACGCATTTTGCGCCCGTGCGTTTCATTTCCGCATCGATCGCGCGGGCCACGATGTCGCGCGGGGCCAGGTCCTTGAGCGGATGGTGGCGCTCCATGAATTTGCGGCCGCGCTCGTCGACGAGAACGCCGCCTTCGCCGCGCACCGCCTCGCTGATCAGGAAGGATTTGGCTTCGGGATGGAAGAGGCAGGTCGGGTGGAACTGGACGAATTCCATGTTGCTCACCGCCGCCCCCGCGCGCCACGCCATGGCCACGCCGTCACCCGAGGCGATGTCGGGGTTCGTCGTGTAGAGGTAGACTTTCCCGCATCCGCCGGTGGCGAGAACCACGCGGTCGCTGCGCAAGGCGAGGACTTCGCCGGATTTTTCATCGAGCACATAGACGCCGACGACGCGATCTTCGGTGGCATAGCCGAGTTTTCCCGTGGTGATGAGATCGATGGCCATGTGGTCTTCGAGCACGGTGATCGAAGGGTGTTTTTCCACCGCGGCGAGAAGTGTCTTTTCGATTTCCAGTCCGGTGAAATCGTGCGCGTGCAAAATGCGGCGTTTGGAATGTCCGCCCTCGCGCCCGAGGTCGAGTTCGGTTCCGCCGTCGGGCGTTTCGCGCAGATCGAAAGACATTCCGAGTTCGATCAGTTCCTTGATCCGCTGCGGTCCCTCGCGCACGACCATCTCGGCGACGTCCTTGTGGCAAAGACCCGCGCCGGCCTCGAGGGTGTCCTTGACGTGCAGATCGAAGGAATCTTCCGGACTCGTCACGCAAGCCACGCCGCCTTGGGCCCAAGCCGTGTTGCTTGTCGCCCTGCCGCGCTTGGTAACGATGGCAACCTGCCCGTGCTGGGCGGCCTTGAGCGCATAAGTGAGGCCGGCGATGCCGGACCCCAGCACGATGTGGTCAAACTTTTGCATGCGCCGGCCCCAGTCGAAGGTTGTCGATCAGTCGTGTCTCTCCGATTTTCACCGCGGCAGCAAGCACGGCCGGTCGGTCGAGCGATTTCAGCGGTTCCAGTGTTTCGGCATCGACCACGGCGACATATTCGGGGGCAGCCCCGGCGCCTTGCTCGATAAGTTGCGCGGCGGCGGCGGCTATTTCTCCCGGCGAATTCTTCGCGGCAGCCGCATGGAGCGCCGCGGATATCTTCGCGGCACGCTCGCGCTCCTCGGGACCGAGGTAACGGTTGCGTGAACTCATGGCCAAGCCATCGGGTTCGCGCACGATGGGGTGACCGACAATTTCGATGCCGAAAAA